>Ga0169931_10000697_pt1 | contig 55922 bp, 48 predicted proteins | sample Kivu_15m_20L_FD_129675 | JGI IMG/M metagenome (GOLD analysis project Ga0169931, IMG submission 129675) | Freshwater microbial communities from Lake Kivu, Western Province, Rwanda to study Microbial Dark Matter (Phase II) - Kivu_15m_20L... | ecosystem: Environmental > Aquatic > Freshwater > Lake...
ATATATCTTTGGCATTCTTTAAATTCTCAAAGATCGACATAAAAATCCTCCTATAAATTCTTAAAAGAACTTGGGTCGACTTCCATTCCAGAAAATTGCTCTTTTATGAGATTTTCTACTTCTAAATTGGACTTGTTCTCTATTTTCTTTTCTTCTGCGAGATTTTTGTTACTTTCAATCGAGGTTGAAGCGTAAGGCTTATCTGATTGCAGCATTTGTGCTAGGTCATTCAATCTTTGGACAAGTCCCGCAACACTTGGTTTTTCTAATTCGGAAATCAGTTTTTTAAATTGAATTTCCAAAAAAACCTTCACTTCATATGAAGTGCGAAGTTTCATATGAGTTATTTTTTCATATATGGCAAATACTCTTTCTGAAATCAAAATTATTTTTGCTTGGGAAATGTCTCGGTAGTGTGCTTTTAATTTTAAAAGATCGGTTTGAGGAATTTGTGTGGATTGTTTGTCTATGATTTGATCTTTAAGAAAAAGAACTGAATGCAAAAACTCCACATAATCCCAAATAAACTTTTGTAAATCTATTCCTTCCTCAAAAATCTGCTCAATTTTTACAAATATTGCTTCTTGCTTGGTAAAATCTAAAGTAGCATCAAGTAGCTGCATGAAACCCTCAATTCCATAATACCCTACCATTTTTCTAATTTTGGTTCCAAGCAGTTGTCCATCTGTAAAAATCACTGCTTGTTCCATGAATGACAAAGTGTCTCGTACGGAACCATCTCCCCTCTTCGCGATCCAAAACAAACCTTCAGAGTCACATTTGAATCCCTCTTTATCAGAGATTTTTTGGACTAAGGTTTCTAATTCTTCATCGGGAACTTTTTTAAAATGGAAATCTTGACAACGAGATAGAATAGTTTCTGGAATCTTATGAAACTCTGTAGTAGCCAATACAAAGACAATATGAGGTGGAGGTTCCTCTAAGGTTTTCAATAAGGCATTGAAGGCTTGAGTGCTTAGCATATGGACCTCATCTAGTATGAAAACTCTGAATCTTCCACCGAGAGCATTGAATTTGACATTCTCTCTCAAATCACGAATGTTATCCACAGAACTATGAGAGGCCGCATCTATTTCTATAACATCACCGGAGATGCCTTTGACTATTTCTAGGCAACTATTACAGCTATTGCATGGTTCCGCTCCGTCAGGATTCTCACAATTAAGCCGTTTGGCGAGAATTCGAGCAATGGTGGTTTTGCCTACGCCTCTAGGTCCAATAAAGATGTAAGCATGTCCTACTTTGTTAGTTTTGATTGCATTGGTTAAGGCAGAAACGGCTAGATCTTGGAATACAACATCCGAAAATTTTTGAGGTCGGTATTTGCGGAATAGAACTTGGTGACTTGTATCCATGATTCATTTCGGAGAGGCCGGGATTCGAACCCGGGGTGCTTTTGGCACACATGCTTTCCAAGCATGCACAATAGACCACTCTGACACCTCTCCAGTGGTTTCTACCAAGCACCATGAAATCGAAAGGTCAATAGAATTCTATCTTTTATCCTGGAAAAATTGGCTGAATTCCTTTTGGACCAAATCGCTTCTTGTGTAAGTAAGTTTGGGGAAATGATTCAAAAGGTATAGATTTTCCACTGACAAGGAGGAAATTCCCTCTCCGGGTTTTGCAGGCAAAAAGTAAATCACCTCAGGAATTTTTGCCTTGATGATGGTGCCTGCGCACTGTAGGCAAGGTTCGAGACTGGTGAAAAGCATGCAATTTGTTAGATATTTGGAATTTGAATTTCGCATGGCCAAATGAATTGCAAGAAACTCCGAATGATAACTAGCATTTTGTGAATCTTCTACCCGATTCGATGCCTCAGCCAGGACTAAACCTTCTTTGGTTCGAACTTGGCTATAGCTCGGTATTTCATGGGGATGCTGGTTCAATGAATTTTTCCAAGCATCCAAGAAATCAGAATGCGCGCCCAAGAGGATTTGAACCTCTAACCTTCTGATCCGTAGTCAGATACTCTATCCAGTTGAGCTATGGGCGCAATTTTGAGACGGAAAGCCTCAACCCGATCATGCAAAAAGGGTATTGCAATAGTTTTTTGTTTTAGAGTTGCGTAAATCAAAAATCCACTGAACCCTAAGTGTCCTAAAACCAGAAAGAGGTGCAGAACATTGGACAAAAAAAGCCCAATCCAAGGCACAAAACCAATAAGAAAAATTACAAATAGCGATACCAAAAAGAAACAAGTGTTAAGTCCACTATAGAGGGAGATATTAACCGTATTCCTTTCCCTAAAAAACCAAGTCAGAAATACCAACCAATTGAAAAAAAAGGGCAAAGCGGATAGGACGCAGTGCGCCTCTTCTGTTTTGAGATACTCCCAAACTTGTTGGGCTTTTTGCCAATAAATCTTCCAGTTTTTGACCATAATAACGATCCGGAGACGCAGGGATTCGAACCCTGGGTAAGCTTTGACACCTACGACGGTTTAGCAAACCGCTCCTTTCGGCCACTCAGGCACGTCTCCTTTGGATTCCGGAGAAGGTAGGATTCGAACCCACGGTGGGATTACCACGACGGTTTTCAAGACCGCTGCTTTAGACCACTCAGCCACTTCTCCAGGACTTACTTTCCTTTGTAGGTGGCGAAACTCTTGTGTCAATTGAATATTCCTGAAGTTATAGTTAGGAAGTGCATTTGATAGAAGTTCACCTAGAAAAATGGGTTGATAAGGGAATGTGTTTGGGTCACTACGCAGGGCTTCCTGTCTTCGTTCAAGGAGGTCTTCCTAATGAACAGGTTCAAGTGGAGATCACAAAAATTACCAGCAAATATCGATTAGGGTTTGTAAAAAACTTGCTCGGTAATTCTTCTAAAAAACGGATTGAATCGGATTGCTCCCACTTTGGTGAATGCGGGGGGTGTCAGTTTCGTCAAATCGAGTATTCTCATGAGCTCGAATTGAAGGAATCTGCCCTCCAAAGAGCCTTTCCTGGAAACCTGGTCGAAGTTTTATATGGATCAGCGAAGGAGTATAGAAATAGTGTTAAATGGAATTCTGATGGGTATAGGTTGGGTTTTTTTAAATCCAACTCAAATGATCTGATACCAATTGATAAGTGCCAAAATCTTCCTCAATCTTTACAACCAAAGGAGTTGCTTAAGAATTCAAAGCTTATCAAGACTAAACTGAATCAAAAGGAATGGAAATTTCGTTGGAATGGTATGGAAATTTTTCCCTATCAAAAAGTTTCGCAAAATATGACGATTGGAGATAAAATCTTTTACCTACCCAAAAATTCGTTTTGGCAGTCGAACCGTTTTTTATTGGAGTTATGGTTAGAAAAAGTTGGGGAATCTTTAAACGACTGCAAGTCGCTCAGTGAATTTTTTTGTGGCGTGGGAACTATAGGATTGGGTGTTCCTCAGGGATTTGACAAGTACTTAGGTATCGAAGGTGATGGGAATATGATCGAAGCAGCTAAAAAGAATGCCTATAATATGAATAAGAACCATTATGAGTTCGAACAAATGGACTTGTATTCAAAATCCTTAGGATTGGATTGGAAAAAGAAATTGTTATGTGATGGCATGGTTTTGAATCCACCGAGGAATGGCTTGTCCAGCTGGATTATCGAAACTGTAGGTTTTGCTCGTCCCAAGATTTTGGTTTATTCTTCCTGCCATTTGGCAACCTTGAAAAGAGACTGGGAAAAAATAAAGAAATTTGGTTATACGATAACTAAATTGATCCTTTTTGATTTCTTTCCGAGGACTGCTCACTTTGAAATTCTTTTAGTCGCAGTTCGGTAAAATTACTTTTTGTAAGTAGCAGAAAAGGCACCACGCAACTCACCCAACTCATAGTCAATAGCTAGATCGGCTGGATACTGTCTTTGGATGGTTTCCAAAAGACGAGGTTCGATACTTTCTTTCTTGCCATGGCATTGCAAACAAGCAGGAGAACCTAATAGGATAGGTCTCATAATGCGAATTTGAGATTCTTCTTCTTTAACAACCATCTTTCTCAAATTAGGTTCTTTGGACCATTGATTGAGAACCGAGGTTTCCCATGTATCAGGATTGTGGCTTGGATTTCTGGGTTTGCTAGAAATCCTTTTGATGTTCCAACTTTCTTTGCTATATGCATTTTCTACCTTCATGGATTCTTGGTTGCATAATTGAATGGATTCTATTGGACCTTTTTCTAATAGGGATTTTGTCAAGGTGGTGAGAAGCTGCTTTTGAAAGGCATCGAAAATTTGGTTGGCGTCCTCTGTGATCTGTTCTGTATTCGTGGTTGATTTGCATCTTGATAGAATAGCAGTAAAAATCAGAATTATGATAGTAAGATAATACACTCTCATTTTTTCAAAGACCTCTTTTTAACTGACGTTATACACAAAATTTGAAATACCTATGCCAAGCCAGACTCAACACACCAAAAGTTTAAGGAATTCTTTTCATCCAGTCTATACAAAATTCGGAAACTTCTTTGGGATTTTCAAAATGAGGAAAATGCCCAATCCCTTCCATCTCAATCTTTCGGAATCCCTGAGGTGAGTCTTCGGCTACCGACATCTTTTCGTAGAGTTTCTTGTGCACACATCCATCTTCTTTTCCATAAATGGTTTGAGTTGGAACATTCAATCTCTGGTCCAGGATTCCAAACATGGTTTCCCTTCCAGACTCGCTCCAAAGGTCGCCGAGATTTCTGTAATAAGAAAGAGCTGAAGCCAAAATTCCAGGGTTTGCAAACATACTTTTGATTTCATGGAGATGAGACTCACCAGGGTTAAAATTGGGAGACCAATCCCTCCAGAGAAAGTTGATGAGAGAAAAATCATTCGCTTTGATCGCGAGCTCCGCCAAGAAGGGAACCTGGAATAAAACAATGTACCAAGAATAAATGACCTGTTGTGGAGTCCAAAGTAGTCCAGTCGTGAGCTTCTTCAATAGTGGAATACTAAGAGCAGTTAAAGTCTTAATTCGATTTGGAGAGTAACTAGCTAGAGAATAACCTATTGCTCCTCCCCAATCGTGACCAATCCAGTGAGCCTTATTCCACTTCAATGAGTCGAACCAGCCCAATGCATCTTCAACCAATTCATTGATATGCAATCGAGAAGGATGAGTAATCGTTTGCGGCTCGTACCCCCTTAGAATTGGAGCAACACATTGATAGCCCTTTGCTGAGAGAATCTCCATAAGAGGGAAAAAGCTTTTGGGATTGTCTGGGAATCCATGGAGAAGTAAAACTGGTTCCCCTTGCCCGATTTGATAAGCAGTGAACTCAGTTCCAGAAGACTTAAGAGAAATGGTTTGCATGTCTTGGGGTTTATTTGAACAAACCCCATTGGCAACAAAAAATCAGACTCCCTCTCGTTTTCTGAATTCATTAGAAGATTGGATGAATTCAAGGAGAATTATGGTGGTATCCAAATCATCGGAAAGGTAACCATATTGGTATTCGCTTTTATAATAGAACCCACCAGGCCAGATATGTTGCCCTTCTGTTATTTGATATAATCTAACAATACTTTGATTTTCGCAATGAAGTCCTCTATGCAAAAAAATTCTTCCTTTTTTTCTTTGTTTTTTATCTTCGACTTCAATTTTTTCAGATGCAAGGCAATTCTGTTTTTTTAACCAGAATTGGAAGGCAGCTAAAGCTCCAACACTCCTCCCTGCTTTGATTGGTTCTGCGTTACCACTAGGGAGAAAAATATCTCCTCCCAAAAATGGAACTATAGCATCTTTCTCTCCCATCACTATACTCACTGAAATCGGGGCGGGAGCTTTATTGCAATTTTTAAATGTAGATTCAGAAATGGTAGCAGCAACGGCAAAGTAGCTTTGGAACCAAGGATTTGATTCGCATGCGAGTCTCATAGACATAAAACCCCCATTTGACAAACCAACAATGTGTGTTTCATCCCTTGTTATTTGAAATCTTTCTTGAAGTTCTCTCGCCAAGGCTTTTAAAAATTTTGAATCATCATTACGATTTTGGTCAGGAAAGGAATTCGGAACGTCTCTACCATCATTCCATCTGTCTCCCAGTCCTTGTGGGTAAACCAAGACAAGATTTTGTATTTTGGCATAATCGGACAATCTGGTCAAGTAGATCATCCCTTCGGCCTTACCTCCACCTCCATGTAATACGAAAATTAATTTCTTAGAGTTGGATTGGGTTTTTTCAATTCCATTGTAAAGGTAGTATTTTCTTGCATGTCCATCGACTTCAATAGATTCTACGAGATGCTGCTGGGGGGGAATAAAATTGGGAAGTGACTTGCATGCATTCCACAAAAAAGGGAGGATTAAGAATCGAAAAAACTTTCCCAAGTTGAGAGTTGTTGTTCCCATCCTTTCTCTCCTTCCCCAGGATATTTGGGATGGAATTCCTTATCCGTGTTAACCAAATATGGACCGGATTTGCCTTCGAAACAAACAGCTATTTCAGAGAGACAAACCAGGTTATGCCAAACGCCCGGTCTTAAGTCTATTCCATAATTTGGACCTTCAGATGATAGACGATAGCTGTTTGTTATTTTACCAAAATCATCATATATGAAAATACCAACCTTTCCCCTAAGAACCAAGAAAGTCTCTGGTTTGGGATCCGCTTTGTGCCTGTGCACCCCTACATAGGTTCCCTTGGTCAGAACATTCAAAAACCTTTGGTAAACTTCGTCTAGAGTATGGAAGTTGTGGTTCGTCCTTTTTCTGGAACTGAGAAGGGCTCTCTCAACGACAGAATCTACCAAATCATTGTCAATGACTTGTATGTCCGACAAGGGTAAGAAGCTCACTTTCTACAAAAGCAACCAAATCAGATTCGCATGCCGTACAAGTCACAGCAGCTCCCATTTGTTTGGCTATTTCCAGAGCTGGTCTCCGGCAATCACGGGCTTGCTTGAGTATTTCGGAAAAGCAAATTTCAGCGCAGTGGCACTTGGTCATGATGTATTTGAGAATCAGAATCAGCCAAAGCTCCTCCTTAGGCAAGGATTTTTTTTTGGTGGTAGAGGTTCTTCAAAAGTGAAAGGGACTTGGTCCAAAGAAACCCACGAGCATTTTCTCTGCCTCTCTGAATGAGATCTGGCCACTGGGAATGGTTCGCTTCGAGGCCAAGCAGTCTCTTTTGGAATTGGGATTTGTCCTTGGGATCAAAATAGATAGCTCCATTTCCGAGGACTTCGGGTAGGGAACCCGCATGGGAAGCAAAGACGGGTAGTCCAACGGCTTGCGCTTCGAGGCCTGGGAAACCGAAGCCTTCCATCAAACTTGGGTAAATGAAGATTCGGGCGGACCGAAAGAGTTTCATCAATTCCTTATAACTGACCTGAGGGAAGGAAAGGATCTTATCTGGGAATTTCTCATTGATTTCTAACATTTCCTTGGTTAGTGAACCATCCCTTCCAGCAATTACAAGGGGGTAAGGAATTTCGCCTCTTTCCCAAAGCTCTACTAAGCAACTCAGAACAAAGGAAATATTTTTGTGAGGCTTATCAATTCCTACCGCTAAGTAATAATCATCAGGCAACTTGTATTTTTCTTTGAAGGATTTTTCTTCTGAATCAAATACCAGCTCTTCTTCGAATCCATTTGGGATTACCTCTATCTTGTTCGGATTGAAATTGAGAGATTCAACTAAATCTTTTTTAGTAAAATTTGAAACAGCGATTACTCCTTTGGATAGATATTTTATGCAGAAAAAAACAAGTCGCAAATAAAACTGTTTGATAAATGATCCATGAATTTCTTTGAAATGCAATGGAATCAAATCATGGACTGTAACAAATGACTTGTATAGAAACGGAATGGGAACATTGAAATGAGGTATTTCCAAGTGATCCATTTGAATCATTCTTGGGTGACCAATTAACTCTTGCATCGAGTAAATAGGAGCACGGTATTCAATGATATTCGATGATTTTGGATACTTAAAAAGCTTGATTTGATCAGGATCACCAAACAAAAATAGCTCAACTTTCTGCTCAAAGTTCCAATTCTCCAAAATTTTTTGGATCCTTATCCCTATTCCAGAACTCTCAATCATCCTCACATCAAAACCAATTTTGAGCATTTTGCGATCTTTAGAATTATGTCTTATCTGTTTCTTTTTTCACAATAAAAACTTTTAAAAATATGATTCCCAGAGTCAAAAGAGTAGTGATTTTGGAATGAGCTACATCGGGTCGATGGATATCTTGGTAAGGGAAATGCGCGAAATGTATGAAATAGACGGTGAAAATCATAGGCTTACTTCCATTGAGACTCCAATGAGATCTGATGCCTTTCAAAAATCGGATTCGGAGAAAATAGCCAGTATACAATACCATTTTGAAAAGATAATGGATGTGTTAGGATTAGATCTTACTGATGATAGCCTAAAAGGAACTCCCTATCGTGTGGCTAAAATGTACGTTACAGAAATGTTTCGCGGACTAGACCCAAAAAACAAGCCTCAGGTTTCAGTATTTGATAACAAATTCGAATATAGCAAAATGCTTATCGAAAGAAATATCAGTTTTAATTCCACCTGTGAACATCACTTTTTACCCATTGTTGGTCAAGCGCATGTAGCTTATATATCTTCTGGAAAAGTTATAGGTTTGTCTAAGCTCAATCGTATCGTGGATTTTTTTGCCAAGAGACCTCAAGTGCAAGAGAGAATGAGTGTTCAGATTTTTCATGAACTCAAAGAAGTTCTTGATACCGAGGATATTATGGTTGTGGTGGAAGCGGAACACCTTTGCGTTTCGGCAAGAGGAATCAGTGACAAAACAAGTCGAACGACAACAGTAGAGTATGGAGGTAGGTTTGAAGAAGCATCTACACGCACGGACTTCTTCAGATTAGTTGGAAAATAATTTTTAATAGACAACGGAGCTTTTAAGTTCTTGGCTTTACCTATGGCCAAACAAAGAATTATTACCCCATCCAAAGAATTCCAGAAAAAAGCCAATTTGAGCCTCAAGGAATATGAGGTTTACTACAAACAATCCATTTCGAATCCCGAGAAATTTTGGTCAAAGCAAGCGGAAGCTTTGGATTGGTTTAAAAAATGGAAAAAGGTTTTAGATTCTGATTTTGCTAAGGCAAAAGTTAGGTGGTTCGTCGGTGGAGAGTTAAACGCTTCCTACAATTGTTTGGATAGGCATATCGCAACTGACAGAAAAAACAAGGCAGCAATTTTATGGGAAGGTGATCAACCAGGAGAATCGAGAACTCTTACCTACTTTGAATTGTATCGAGAAGTGAATCGATTTGCAAATGTTCTCAAAAAACAGAAGGTTAAAAAAGGTGATAGAGTACTAATCTATTTGCCAATGATTCCAGAATTGGCGATAGCTGCTCTAGCTTGTGCAAGAATAGGAGCAGTCCATTCCATAGTTTTTGGTGGATTTTCTCCCGAGGCAATTTTGGGGAGGATCGAAGACTGTAAGCCAACTATTGCAATCACAGCGGACGGAGGTTTCCGAGGTGGGAAAACTATAGAATTGAAATCAAATCTAGATAAAGCTATAGCTGAAGCAAAACAAAAAATAAATAGTGTAATCGTTGTTAAAAGAACTAGAGAAGAAGGTAATCTTCGATGGACTGAGGGAAGAGACCATTGGTATCACTACCTGATGAAAGAAGAAGCAGTCGATTCCCTTTGTGAACCCGAAGTCATGGGATCTGAAGACCCATTGTTCATCCTCTATACTTCTGGTTCCACTGGAAAACCCAAGGGAGTTCTGCACACTACTGCCGGCTATTTACTTGGAGCGAATCTGACATTTCGAACCATTTTTGATTACAAAACTGAAGATACGTATTGGTGTACTGCTGATTTGGGTTGGATTACGGGACATAGTTACATATTGTATGGACCCTTGTCCAATGGTGCCACTACTATCATGTTTGAAGGCGTTCCCACTTATCCTGATTCTGGAAGATTTTGGGATGTAATTGATAAATTCGGAGTAAATGTTTTCTATACGGCTCCTACGGCCATTCGTTCCTTGATGCGAGAAGGCCTAGATCCCATCCAAAAAAGAAACTTAAGCAGCCTACGTCTTTTAGGAACGGTGGGGGAACCAATCAATCCAGAAGCATGGGAATGGTATTACAAAAATATCGGCAAGGAAAGATGTCCTATTGTAGATACTTGGTGGCAAACAGAAACGGGAGCCATCATGATTTCCCCTATTCCAGGAGTGACAAAACTCAAACCTGGCTCTGCGACTAAGCCTTTTTTTGGAGTTAAACCAATCTTAGTTGACAATGAAGGAAAGGAAATTAAGGAAAAAGGAGAGGTGTCGGGAAATCTTTGCATCTCATCTCCTTGGCCATCGATGATGCGAGGGGTTTATGGAGATCCAGAACGCTTTTTCCAGACCTATTTTTCTCAGTACCCTGGTTTTTACTTTACTGGAGATGGAGCGATTCGAGACAAAGATGGCTATTTTTGGATAACTGGTAGAGTCGATGATGTGTTAAATGTTTCGGGACATCGAATTGGTTCTGCCGAAGTAGAAAATGCTTTGGTAGAACACAAATCAATTGCAGAAGCAGCTGTTGTAGGTTATCCGCATGAAATTAAGGGTCAGGGAATCTATGCATATATTACAGTAAAGGCTGGTATCAATACGAACGACGAACTCAAAAAGGAGCTGATTGCGATGGTAGAAAAAATGATCGGAAAAATCGCAAGACCAGATGTGATACATTGGGCTCCAGGGTTACCAAAAACCCGCTCTGGAAAAATCATGAGAAGAATCCTAAGAAAGATTGCTTGCGGTGATTTTGAGTCCTTAGGAGATATTTCTACCCTAGCCGATCCTTCTGTAGTAAAAACGATAATCGATGACAAAAAGAAATATCATAGCAGTTGAGTTTACTCTAAGTCATTTGCATCTTTGGCAAAAGGTCCTAGGACGAATAACAATTCTGTGTTTTCAAACTCTTCATCTCTTTGTCTTATCAACTGTTTGTATTCTTGACTCGCTTTTGGTTCTTTTTCCAAAAACCAATACATACCAAAGATCAAATACTCTCTATTTTTCCTAAAGGTTTGGATATGAATCTTGAGAGTATCTGGATTTAAATCATTGCGTATACGAGTGTCATTGACAAGGCTATCAATGGCATAGCTATCCTTCTCTCTACCTAAGTTGCTGTAAGTCTGTCTCAGAAGAAAAAGTATTTCGTCCCAATCTTGGTTTTTTTGAAATTTGACTGAATTTCGGAAAGCTTTCCGAAGACTTGAGAGAGCTTCAAAGTATCGCTTTTTTTCTTGTAAAAGTACTCCATACCGTACAAAGTATTTCGTTTCTTCTTTGAAGATTACGCAAGCCATCATGTATGCATCTTCGAGAGAGGCTAGGCTTCTATGTCGTCTAGCTAAAATTAAAGATTCATACATCCATTCTTCCCGAGGAAAATAAGGAAGATATTTCAATGCCAAAGACTCTGCCTCTTTCCATTTTTTATTCTTCAAATAACGATTTAAAGTTGATCTAAGGCTTTCTTTTTCTGATTCAAAGGTAATATCGCTTTCCAGAATTTTGATGTAGTTGTCGTAGTTGGACTCTCGTCCCATTCTTCTAGAGAGAATAGCCGCTCGAAAAATACGATTCTTGTCGTTCGGTACAAGAGCTAAGTATTTCTCGCTAAAAACCAAAGCTTTGTCGGGTTTTCTTTCTTCTTCGTAGAAATCCGCTATTCTAATAAACAAGGGGAATTGGTATTCGTTGGATTCTAGTGATCTTTCATAGGATTCCATGGCAGAAAAGCGATCGTGCATCTTCCAATGGGCATCTCCCATTAGATTGTGGAAACGATAATCGACTTCTGGTTGGATTTCTCTGGCCTTTTGCAGGTAGGGAAAAGCACGTGCTGGAGTATCAGTTTCTATCTTTTCTTGAGCTCTTTGGAGCAGGTATTCGTAATCGAAGGGGTGCAAATTTTGTGGAAAAAAGAAAAAAGAAGAGAGGGAGAGTGCAAAGAACTGGGAAAATTTCCCAAAAATCCTTGACCCTTCTCTGATCCGCTGGTATACATCGCTCAGCTTCCCAAAGCCCACAAATCCATTCAAAGGAATTAGCATGAGTGCTGAGCCAATAATTATCGCGATGGCTATTTTGTCTATCGTCACGGCTGTTTTGTATGCCGTAAGTGTAATCCGCATCAAAGTAGGTGCGCAAGGAGGTTCCGAGGCGGAGATATCTCGTCTCAAAACTATTTCTTCAGCGATTTCAGAAGGTGCCATGGCCTTTTTGTTCAAAGAATACCAAGTGATTCTGGGATTCATAGCTATCATGACAATAGCTATTTATGTCCTATTAGACAACCCAAAGACTTCTGATTTTCATGAAGGTTTCTATACGGCTTTTGCTTTTATCGCGGGAGCATTGATTTCCTGCTTCTCGGGTTTCATTGGAATGAAGATTGCGACTGCGGGCAATGTAAGAACTGCTGAAGCCGCCAAGACATCATTGTCTAAAGCATTTCGTGTTGCTTTCAATTCCGGAGCTGTTATGGGATTTGGTTTGATCGGACTTGCCGTTTTGGGATTGGTGATTTTATTTATTTATTTTACAGGTTCGCAACCTGGGGTAGAAAAGCATATTCTAATGGAGGCACTCGCCGGTTTCGGATTAGGTGGGTCTTCAGTGGCTCTTTTTGGACGAGTGGGAGGAGGAATCTACACCAAAGCAGCTGATGTCGGGGCAGATCTCGTAGGAAAAGTGGAAAAGGGAATTCCCGAAGATGATCCTAGAAACCCAGCAACAATCGCGGATAACGTCGGAGACAATGTTGGAGATATTGCTGGAATGGGAGCCGATTTGTTTGGATCTGCTGCGGAAGCGACTTGTGCCGCTTTGGTAATAGGTGCGACTGCCACAGCTCTTGCCGAGAACAATGCAGCTCTGCTTTACCCTCTGATGATTTCTGCTGTGGGAATTCCTGCCTCTATCATCACATCTCTTTTTGCTAGGGTTAAAGAAGGCGGTAATGTTGAAAATGCTCTCAAACTTCAACTATGGATATCAACAGTTATCGTAGCAGTTGCTCTCTATTTTGCTACAGATATTTTCTTGATTAACGAATTTCAAATCGGGAACAAATTGATTGGGAAATGGGATGTCTACTCCTCTGTGCTACTAGGTCTTTTTTCTGGGCTTCTTATTGGTTGGATTACAGAAATTTATACATCACATAGCTACAAGCCTGTGAGGGAAGTAGCAGGAGCATGTGAGACTGGTGCTGCTACAAATATAATCTACGGTCTAGCATTGGGTTACCATTCATCCTTAATTCCTGTTATATTGCTTGTCATTACAATTGTAGCATCTAACATGTTGGCTGGAATGTATGGCATTGCTGTTTCTGCCATTGGTATGATCTCAACCATTGCTATTGGACTAACAATTGATGCTTATGGTCCTGTTTCAGACAATGCTGGAGGAATTGCGGAAATGGCTGAGCTAGGAAAAGAAGTTCGAGAGAGAACAGATACTTTGGATGCGGCTGGAAACACCACCGCAGCAGTAGGTAAAGGGTTTGCCATTGGTTCCGCAGCTTTGACTTCCCTTGCCTTATTTGCTGCATTCTTGACGCGAACTCAGAATGCAGCCGTGGGAGTGGAGCTTCCTGGCGGAAGTTTAGAGCACATTGAACTTTTGGATCCTCTCGTTTTTGGAGGATTGCTTTTCGGAGCAATGCTACCTTTTATTTTTTCTGCCATGACCATGAAGTCAGTTGGAAAAGCTGCTCTGGATATGGTTAAGGAAGTTCGAAGGCAATTCAAAGAAATCCCAGGACTTATGGAAGGAAAAGCTAAGCCAGAATACGCTAAATGTGTGGCCATTTCAACTACTGCGGCCTTGAGGGAAATGGTTCCCCCAGGCTTGTTGGTTCTATTATCACCCATTCTAGTTGGATATCTATTTGGAGTAAAGTCTCTGTCAGGTCTTTTAGCAGGTGCTTTGGTATCGGGAGTTGTGCTTGCCATTTCTTCAGCTAACTCTGGTGGAGCCTGGGACAATGCAAAAAAGTATATCGAAAAAAAGGCTGGCGGGAAAGGAACAGACCAGCACAAAGCAGCCGTGGTCGGAGATACTGTAGGAGATCCTCTCAAAGATACTTCAGGCCCAAGTATCAATATTTTGATCAAGCTTATGGCTATCACTTCATTGGTGTTTGCTGAGTTCTTTGTTCACCAGGGCGGAGCATTGCTAAAACTTTTTTAGCCTTCATTGAGCCGCTGTAAAACTTAAGGTAAAAGGGCTCTGCAATGCCTGGCCTGTGGTGTCTTGAAGAGTTGTGCGAATCGTTAGGGAGTATCTTCCTAGCGATTCGAAACTATTGTTTGGTCTTAAGGTCAACCTGCTAGTTGTAATAGAACTTACTAAGCTTGTGATTCGATTGGAACCAACGGGCTGCTGAAAGTCAAGACTTCCCTGCAGACTGGCGCTACTGATTTGATTTGAGAATGTAATGGCAATGCTACTGAATCTCAATACTCCCGTTTCATTATTGCTCGGACTGGTAGTTATTACTCTAAAAGAATTGTCCACAGGCGTTTGATTGGCTGCAAAAATCGTTAAAACTCCTTGGATATTGGGAGTGGGTTTGGGTACACATTGGATTTGCAAAACAAAGCAAGCCGAAACAAATAAGGTGAAAAAAATCCTTTCATTCACCAATAGCGACAGTGCAAGTTTTTGCATAGATTCCAATCCAAGATTCGCCCTCTCTCTCTAAGAAATTGACTCTTTTTAGGGTTCCATTCCGAATGGCGGCTCCAACACTAGCGTTTCCAACCGCAATTATACCAAATAGATTGTGAACACAAGCTTTTCCTTCTTTGGAACCCTGGATTCTTTCTCCACTGATACCAATCTTGGTCTTGGTGAAGAGCCAGCCTTGGACTGGCATCCCAGGACTAGCGCAATGCAAGAACAGAATGCAAAAGACATAGAGACGACCCAAAGCGGTTAAACTCCTCTGACAACTGTGCAAAACTCCTGGAAAAATAGGACTTGGGTCTTCCATTCCTGTGTTATAGAATGAATCTCTTTAAGACCAGCCCGCTCCGCTGCTAATTCGGAACTTGCATCACCCAAGGCTACTAAACCCAAAATAGTAAAAGCGCAACTCTGTCCTCGCTTTCTTCTGTCCGATGGAGGGACCTGTGCGTGATCGACCAAATAGCTACCTCGATTCTCAGTAATTGTTAGAGACAAATGACCATTTTGCCAAGCAATGCAATTTTGAAATAGAAAAACTAACAATAAAACAATTACTCTAGAAAAACACAAAGTAACTTACCTTCATCCCCCGATCAAAGGCATTGTTTTCCACAGGAATCACTGGAAACAGAGCAGATATGCCAATTGTTCCGAATCCCTTCTTATTGTATGTGATGCCAGGGTAGAATTGGAAAAATCTGGTTTTGGTATCGATTTCTTTTTGAACGGGTTCTCTGTATTCAAATTCCAAGAAAGTTCTGATGCTTTCGGTCAATTGAATGCTTGGTGCTAATCCCAATTGGTAATAGCGACGGAATTGCTCTAAATTCTCTTCTCTCGCGGATCTGGTTGTCTCTGTTTGGTAGCGCAATTCCGCTTGAATTTCAAAGATTCCAGATTTGTAACCGAATCCTAGGTTAGGTCTCACTTGGTAAAAAACGGGATTTTCTCGGAGTGAATTGTATCGTTCCGACATCGAATTGAACAGACGAATCCCAGTACCAAAAAAGCAGTCTCCTCCAAAACATTGAAATTCTTTGGAAAACTTAATTCCGGCGTTCCAACGGTCCCAGCGAAGCTCTCTCTCAGAACCAGTCAATTGGTATTCATTGCGCCCGATAGAGGAAATGACGCTGAAATTAGGATTAAATTTATACTCACCCTCTAGATTGATATTCCGATTTCTTTCAAATTGATCTGAATTCCTTTTGTCCCAATACTGAAAATTTCCCCGTATCTTTGAATACAAAGCAGTTGGCTCAACCTGTAAAGGGTGAGCAAACTGAGACCCTGAACTTGACTGAGCAAACAAGAGGCTAGGAAAGAATAGAAAAAGAGAACTAAAGAGAAGAAAAATTTCGTATCGCATTTGCATACTTATCTCCTAACAATTTAAAACCTGCATCATTGGGATGAATGCAATCCAACATGAATGATGGATTGGATACGGGAGGACCACCAAGGGTTTTCCTCAAATCTATATAACGCAAATAAGGTTCTTTGCTCGCTAATACCTTTAAAAATTCATTATAATCATTTAATAAACTACTTGTAAATGTTGTGAGTCCCTCTCTAGGAAATCCAGCATTAATAAAACTCGCTGCACAGCCTGTTTCTCCGACGCTTCCCGCTATTATTGGCCCCTTGTCGGGATTGGAATAGTCATATCCATGTATCATCCAAACCAATGGCTCTCCTCCGTATAAATTTTGTTTGTATTGATTACCAGATAATACCAAAGTGGATAGGTTAGTTTGAATTTGATTAAATCTTTGTTGCTTCATGAATTGAGGATTCGGAGCATATTCAGCTGGATTAAGCAATAAATCATTGCCACCAAGGGATAAGAGAACAAATCGAACTTCTGCTCCAGCTTGTCTAATAGATTCCAAGTGTAATCCTTGATTCAGAGCCACTTCTAATCTCTGCCCACCCAAAGTGGAGCCCACGGGTTTTATCCCATGGTAGTTTTCCAATTGTCTTCGAAGGGTTTCCACTGCAGGGAAGCCTAACAAAAGATCTGTCCAACTATCTCCAACAATAGCGTACCTACTACCTTGAGTATTCGGACACTGGGAATAGATATAGCACAATATTAGAGAAGTATTTTTGTCCTCAAACTTTTTACTGGAATCACAGTTTGATAGAAATAGAAAAAGAAAAATCAATTTAAAAAACTTCATTTTTCACTCCACCATTTGTCAGCTATCAGCGTTGCCGTCAAATCTCCCGAAACATTGATGCTTGTTCTTAACATATCCAAAATCCGATCCACTCCTAAAATCAAGCCAATTGCCTCCGACGGAATTCCAAAGGAACTTAAAATTCCTCCAAGAATCACTAGTCCTGCTCCAGGTGTAGCTGCCGTCCCAATGCTTGCTAAAGTGACAATCGCACAGAGTAGCATTAAGTCAAATCCTTCAAATTGCATTCCATAAAAATGCGAAAGAAAAAGTATTGCAACACATTGGTATAAAGCGGTTCCATCCATGTTGATAGTAGCGCCGATAGGCAATACAAAATCTGCAACCTCCTCTTTGATATGCATTTCCTCTTTTGCGGTGATAATTGAGACAGGGAGCGTTGCGCTTGAGCTTGAAGAAGTAAATGCTAAAAGAATAGGTACCTTCGCTTTTTGAAGGAACCAAATTGGCATTTTATTGCAAAAAAACCATGCCAAAAATAGATAAAAAATAAGAAGTAAAAATAACCCAAGAGCAACTGTCATAAAGTATTTCATTAAAAATCCTAAGATTTCTGATGTAGCTCCAGCCACTGTCACGGCAACCAAAGAGAAGATCGCCAATGGAGAAAAAGTCATAGCGATGCTAACAATCCAATGGCTAAATGAATCAAGAGATTCTAATAGAGAACGGAAAGATTTATCGCTGTCTGTTTTTGACTGCAAAAGATATAAACCTAGAAATATACCGAACAGTACTATAGCAAACATCTGGCCTCGTGCCATGGAAGCTATGGGATTCTTTGGAAAAAGTTCAGACCATTCTAAGGAAATCCCGCTTTGTGCTTTAGGAAGGGAGAGGATATCACCTTTGGGTGAATCATTTAAGAATAGAAAAAATAAAAGTACTCCTAAGATTACAGCAAAAGATGTTGTCAGTAGAAAATAGGGAATCAATCGAACGCTGAGTGAGTAAAATCCCTTCTTTCCTTGCCACTTTGAAATACCAATTGCTAACGATGATACTACGATCGGAACCATGATCATTTGAAGCAAAGATAAAAATAACCAACCAGGAAATCCTATTAATGACTTTATAATTCCAAACAAGCTAGTATCAAAAATGATTTGAAATTCCTTCAAAAAAAATCCAAAGCCTATCCCTAAAGCTAAGGCAATTAAAAGCTTATACTTTTGCAATGTAGGTTTGAAAGAGTTCAATTTCATAAGAAATCTTGGACCCATTCCGAACCTTGCGCAACTCTATTTCCATTTGCTCCTTGGTTCTTAGGATTTCATTTTTAGTCCTTTGGATTGCGGACTTTCTCTCTACTTTACCATCCCATTTCAAGGAGGCTTCTTGTCTCATAAGCTTCTCTTCAAGTTGCCTTAAGGTCTTTAAATGTGCCAATTCGATTTTGTACTCTTCTTTTTGAAAAAGAGTAAGTGTTTCTTTCTTCAATCGATTCGATTCAAGGGCAACAAACGTTTCTAAATTTTTAAAAGCATAAATAAAGGCGATTATGGATGTCTCAATACTTGGATTTGGTTCAGAATATTCCTCAAAATGTACTTTTTCCCAGCCCAAAGGCAATTCTTGATTGATTACTATATTTCCATAATTCGCCTCCACTTCTACATAAAATAATTCCTTTCTTTTTAAAGAAAAATTAAAGGTAACTAAAAATACGAATAAGTGAGCTCCTGATTTGATTGCGCTGTGAGTGATTCTATACTTTGACCCAAAACTAAAATTCGTCACAAGGTCAATAAGCTTATCTACATAAGGATGACCAAAAGCAAGAAACTCAATAGAATCCTGAGCTAATGCGATATCAGAATCGAAGGTTGCCTCTTTTGTTTTCGATTCACTATTTGTAAATTTATAAATTTTATCTCGAATTTTAGAAAGTTTACCAGGAAGTTCCTTTTCAAAAACTCGAGAGCCTTCCCATATCACTTCTTCTAAATGTTCATTGCTCCAGTTTCTTTCCTCTCGGGAGTGATCATAATAATCTTTTAAATTAAAATCTAGAACCTTAGGTGTTACTAAAGTATTTAATTTTTCAAAACCTTTTTTTGCACCTTGAATTCGCAGATCTATTTCTTCATCAAGTTCTTCTTTTGTTTTACTTCCTGTTATAAATTTCATAAAACTTGAATTAAAGTCTAATTCTTCTTCTATAGTCCCTAATAATTCATCAGAAGCCCCTATACTTTCTTCGAATAATCTTATCTTCGTTGAAAGCACTTCTAAAATTCTCTCAGCTACAGTATCTTTGGATGCGAAGTTAAATATAAATACATTTTCTTTTTGTCCAAATCTATGAATTCGACCAATGCGCTGTTCTATTTTTAAAGGACTCCAGGGAAGATCATAATTGAAAAGTACGTTGGCAAATTGTAAATTTCTACCCTCCCCACCTGCTTCGGTGCAGATCAAAACCTCCGCTTCTTCTTTAAAATTCAATATAGCCCTTTCTTTTTCGTCGATTGTTTGTGATCCATGGAAAATTACAGTTTGAAATTCGTTTGAAAGCAGGTTATGTAAAAAGTCTTGAGTAGTTCTAAATTGTGTAAAAATTAAAAATTTCCTATGCCCCTCTCGTTTTAGTTTATGAATGCATTCAAGTAATTTTTGACTTTTTCTATCCTCTTTTATTAGTTTTCCAAGATGAATTAGTCGATTCAATGTAAATAATTCTTGTTTAATTCTTGCAAAATTATAAGACTCCGAATCTTCAATATCATTGATGATTTCTTCAACTCCTTCTGTATCATCTAGATCCCAATCATCAATACTGCTTGTTTCATTTTTCATAAAATGGAACTTAGATTCTAGCATAAATTTTCTTTTTTGTAAAGCTGCCAAAAGAGCAACAACAGAAGAATCCAGTAGTTTTTGAAAAACGATCATTATAAATCCAATAGCTCGATTCTTGGAACCCATGGCTATATTGTATTCTCTTCTCACATATTCTGTGGTTTCCTCATAGAATTCTCTTTCGAACGTACTCAATTCTATTCGAACGGTTTTCGCAAATCTCTTTGTAAACCCACCAACTTCTACTTTTCTTCGGCGAAGCATAACTTTTGAAATTTTATCCTTTAAGTCACTTTTGTTACCTATGACATAATCATTTAAAAAAGTTTGGTAAGGACCGAGAGCATTGGGATCTATGAGATAGAGTAAATAAAATAATTCTTCAAGCTTTCCTCTAAAAGGTGTTGCAGTTAGAAGAAGTAAACATTCAGTTTTTTTGCTAATCTTCTCAGCAAATAAGTATGACCTTGTAATTTTTGAATAATCTCGTCGAAGTCTATGTGCTTCATCAAAAACTACAATATCCCATTTGGATTTTAAAATTTCTTCAGAATATTTTGTATTTTTGATAAAATCGATTGATGTTATTATCCGATTGTAATTTTTCCAATAGAGATAAGATTGAGTGTGGAAATTTTTCCTTCGAACAATTTCAAAATCTTCATTAAATTTACTCTTCATTTCTTGTTGCCATTGAATCAATAGTGGAGAAGGAGCAACGATCAGTATTTTTTTTAAATTTCTCCGAAACATCAGTTCTTTAATCGCCAAACCAGCTTCTATTGTTTTTCCAAGACCTACTTCATCAGCCAATATGAATCGAGGCTTCAAGCTATTTGCAATCACGAAAGTGCTTTCAATTTGATGAGGGAGAAGTCTTGTTCGACTATTTGAGAGGGATGATAATTTATCAAAAGCATGACTCAGTTGAAGTTGGTGTGCCTTAAGCGATAAATCCATTGAACCGAAATCAGTTTCTGGATTTTCTAAAGCTGTAGGGAATTTATTCAGAAGACGGAGACCTGGATCACTTTCTGAAATTTCAATTATGGAATCTTCATTAGAAAAAAAAATATTATAACTATCTCGGTTTATATTTACTATTTTGCCAATTCCTAAATTTGGAAAATTGATTAAAAAGGCATAATAAGGGTTAGTTTTTGAAACAGAACCATTTTCAAAGTCAAAGCTAAGTTGCGTTGATTGATCCATCAAATCCCTTTTTTATCTCCCCACAATACTTTATGAAGTGGGTAAGAAAATCTAACATTAGGTAGCTTTGAGTCTTTTATCCATTCAGCAAGATCTGTTGGTGAAAGCTCCCCGTAAACAGGTGAATACAAAACAGTCAAATGGCTGGGAATAGAGTTCAAGACCTGGAGGCTGCGCTCGTAGTCTTCTCTATCCCTAACAACAAATTTCATTTCGTCAAGAATATTATGTCTCTTTTCTAGAATTCTAAAATTTTCTAGGCGCATATGAGCTTCCATACCACTGCCAGGGAGTTTGTAATCCAAAGTTACTACACAGTGTTCAAGACGATCGATGCTCTCCTTTCCATTGGTTTCAATACGAGGCATCGGATACAAGCTAGAATGTGCTTTTCGTTTAGCAAAAATTAACTGGCTCAATTCACGAAGCAATTGCCCGTTTTTTCCCTCCAAGGGCTCCCCACCAGTGAAGAGAATTTGACACACCGATTTGGGATCAAGATTCTCAACTCTTTGAATCACGTCTTCGACTGCCAAAATCAGACCTTCTTTGGGGCCTAGTGCGTAAGGGGTATCACACCAGAGAGCCTTCCCGCTCATTTTGCCACACCTCAAGGAGCATCCAGCAAACCTTATAAAGATGGTTGGAATCCCCATGGACATTCCCTCCCCAGATAGGGAAAGGTAAATTTCATGCACTCTTCCAAGCATAAGACCATGAAAAACTTCTTGCGATTGTTGTAAAAAGATTCATGCTGCAATGAGAATGGAGATTGAGGTAAAGTTAGAATATCCTTTGGTTTCTGGAGATTCGAAGCAATCCAATCATCTGCTAGTACGATTTCGGTCCCCCGCCAATCCAGTGCAGGAAAAGAGACAATCTCTTGTGCTTGGAATCGCAATTGACAAAAGCTGGTCGATGAAGGGCGAGAAAATCTCCAGTGTCATTGATGCTTCTTGTTCTCTTGTTCATTGGCTTACACGTCATGATTGGGTGAGCGTGGTAGCCTATAGCTCCGATGTTCAAATTGTGCAGCAACCCACGAACTTAACAGAGAAGACCTCCATTACAGATAAGATCAGATTGATTGACGTGGCAACGGCAACAAACCTCAGTGGGGGTTGGCTAACAATTCTCAATTCAGTAGAATCAATCCAAGTCCAAAACTCCTATAAAAGGGTAATTCTACTGACAGATGGAAATCCTACACTCGGTGTCAAAGAAATTGATAGTCTTAAAGAAATCGCTAAACAGCACTATGAAAGAGGAATTTCCACAACGGTTATTGGTGTCGGAAATGACTTTAACGAAAAGATGATGTTAGAAATTGCTAAGGCAGGTGGGGGAAATTTTTATTTCATTGAGAATCCAGAATCATGCGAAGAGATTTTCTTTGAAGAATTTGGTGATATGGGAGCCTTATTCGCTCAGGCAATGGATTGGAAAATGGAATTCGCACCTGGAATTTCTCTAGCAGAAGTCTTGAACGATTACAGCTTTCAAAAGGAAGAAACAATTCATGAATTCTATGGTAATGCTTCTGTTTCTAATCGCCAATCGGTCAATGTTTCGCTTGGGGACATGAGATCAGATGATATCAAATCGGTGATCTTTAGAATTGAAATTGATCCAGAAATTTTCAAACCAACAGAGCCTCTGTTCAAAGGAAAACTTAAATTTTACAATTTGCTTCAAAATATGCGAAAAGAAGAAATAGAAAGCGAAATTTTAATCCAAAGCGGTAAATTAGATGTGAAGCAAGACATTGATGTCTTTATAGAAATTTTGATAGCTAATGCCCAAAGATCTCTTCAAGAAGCTGGTAAATTATTTGGAACTGGAAGATTAGAGGAAGCTGGTCTGATTATTTTTGGAGTTATTAGAGACCTAAAATTAAACCAAAATATGGCACCAATTGCATTTTCTTCTTTATTACAAAGATTGGAATCCATTCAAAGTAGGATAGAAGAATCTAAGTCAAATGCCTCAAAGCACTTATTTGCAACGCTTAGCGATATCCAAAAGAGTCATTTAACAGCTGACTTTTCGAAAGGAAATTTTAGAAAAGAAATTTATATTTATGAAACAAAGGGAGATATAGACCTTTATACCTGTCCTGATTTAAGGTCGGAAATAGAAAAGAAATTAGATGAAGGCTATAGGTTTTTGATATTTGATTTGTCCAAAACTTCCTATTTGGACTCTTCAGCCATTGGGACACTGATTCAAATAGTAGGCTGGTTGAGAAAACGCGGGGGTGAGTTTGTGGCGGCTAATCTTAAAGAATCAGTCAAACGAATTTTTCAAATTTCAAGACTTGAAAACCACCTTAGAATTGTAAAAAGCGTCCCAGAGGCAAATAATCTCCTACAACAACTGATTCTATCTTCAGAAGAATCGGATTAAGCCAATCGCCGCTCCGCCTCTTCTAATGCTTCTTTGATCTCTGGAATGAGATCAGGGGATACACTGATTCCTTTTTGAGTTGGCTTGAATTCCCCATTTGAATCTTGATACCAGATTCTAATATTAAACAAGGTAGCACCTTTGTATTCTGAAATTTCGATCCGAACTACTTCGCCTCGGCCTTTTTCAATATCTTTTATTACGCCTACTTTACTCATCAATATGTCTCCACAAATAGTTGTTCTTTCTTTTCTAAGTCTTTTTTAAATTCCTCAAGATTGAGAGAAGATTTGGATATTCTATGGAGCTCTGATATCACTCCATTTTCCATTCCTTTGGGACCACCACAGATATAAAACCTAGATCCATTTTGGATAGATTCCGCTACCTCTGCTTGTTTTTTTTGTAAAAGATGATGAATATAAAGCTTTCCGCCATCGATAGAGTTTCTTTCCTCTCGACTAGCAGCCGTTTCAATATAGAAATTTGAATAGCGGCTTTTTATGGATTCGAAAAAATTCATATACACAAGTTCGTCAGAGTAAGGAGCCCCATAATTTACATATATTTTTCCATGAAACTTAATCCATTGGTGCTCCAATATCTCTGCCACCATACCTAAAAAAGGAGCTATCCCTGTACCCGTCGCCAAGAGCCATAAGTTGCCAGAAAAGTCGTCCAAGGGAAGCAAAAATTTCTTTCCTGAAGGACCAGTGATCTGGACTTCGGAACCCACAGGCAAATCGCAAAGGTAGTTTGAGCAAGAACCTTGGTGGAGCAAATGACCCTCAGAGTCATAGACATTGTCCCTTTTTACAAGCAACTCGAGTGAGTCCTGCTTCTTATCAAAACCTAAGGAGGGCGAGGATATGGAGTAAAGCCTGACCGCATAGGAGGAATCGGGCAGGGATTTTTCTAGTTTCTTTGGGTCAATGCCTGGCATAACGATTCCAGCACTCTGTCCGACCAAATAGGGGTATTTCGTTTGGTCGATCTCCAAAGCAATGCGATGAATAGCAGCCTCTCCTTCGTTCAAAGGTCTCTTTCCTTCCCCTTTTTTGGGGGTAAGTCTCTGGTTCTCTTTGAGCTTCGCCACCAGTGGTTGGGATTTCTTGAAAAGGTTGATTTGAGGCGGTCTTGGCTTGGCCATAAGAAAACGATCCCCCAACCCCTTTACCAGTCAAGAGTTACCCAATTCAAATTCCAGCTAAGAATTATGTCACTTGATTGACTCAAAAATGAGAAAAAATACTCTTAGCAAAACCCCAAAAACCTCCGACCTGGGATATGAGGAAACATCTGAGATGCAGGAATACCTACACGACAAAATTACAGGCTATGCAGAAGTCCTAATGCAATCCCTAGAGAAGCCAAAAGACTTTAGATGGGCGGTTGTGGATCTAAAGGGTCATTATTTGGACTGGGGAACCCAAAAAATACCTTCCCAGCAGGATCTTTTCTCCGCATAAATCTCTATAGGTGACTAAAAAGTTGCCTGGATGCCGAAGTAATAAAATCGAGGCCTTATAGGATTATAAACCAATTCATATTTGTCTAAAAGATTTTCCCCTCCAATAAAAACAGACATCCTTCCATCAAACAATTTCTTCTCTAACCTCATGTTTAGGAGTGTAAAAGCACTTCCATAAACAATCGGATTGGGACTTAAAGGATTGTTTTGTTCTATTAGTGTAGTAGAAGCACCGGCAAATTGCTGGGTCGTAGAATAAAACGGCCTGCGATCTAGCCATTTTGTTCGTATGGAAAATTCCCAACCTCCCGGTATGCTAGAAAATAAATTAAACGTAGCCTGATGTAGAGGCCTACCCTCCAAAGGTCTATCATTTGTTAAATCTCTAGTATCAGTATGATTGTATCCCCATTCAACAGTATAATTTTTAAACATCCTATAGCGAATTCCGATTTCGCCTCCTCTAGTATAAGCCCTATTGATGTTAACCAATCTAAATGTTGAGAACTCACTTCTATTATTACCAAAATTGTATTGGATAAGGTCTGTAATATCGTTTCTAAACAGTCCCACTGAAAAGCTTATTGTCTTGGAAAAGCTATACTCAAGGTCAGCATTGGTCGTTCGAGCTCTTTCTGGTTTGAGATTTGGGTTTCCCTCGACTACATAACCAACTCCTGGATTTTCAAACCGCAAAAATAGCTCCTGAAAAGATGGAGGACGAAATCCGATTCCGTAGCTCGCTCTAAAAATAAGAGTGGAAGTGATATCGACTCTAGTTGCGATTTTTGGAGTAGTTTGTCCTCCAAATTGGGAATCTACGTCATGCCGAATCCCAGGAACCAAACGCCAAATCATTCCATTGCTCCATACCTTCCATTCATCCTGAAAGAACACGGCTCTTCTTGTCCGATAAGCAAAACGATTGGGAAGTCTATCAGATTCCAATTCATCAGCAAAACTCTCCATTCCGAACGTTAACATATGCCGATCTGCAACCTCATGGTCCAGCTGTAAGGTTCCTTGAGATGACAAATCGCTATTCAGCTCCTTGGTATCTAACTCGTCTGAACCTCTCTGATTTCTTTGAAAACGATTTTCCCATTTGGAGATATTTCCTCTAAAGGATGCTAGGTTTCTTTTTCCATAGGAATATTCCAAGGCACTCAAACCAAAAAAATCATTTGTTCGGTTGGTTCTATCGAATACTCCTCCAGATGTAGTGGCATCTACGCCTTGCTGATTGCGATTTAAGTAATTGATACCAGTTTTGACCTTTAAATTTCCATCTGGATTGAAAGTCATATTCCCTGCGACTTGTGCATCCTGAAATGCATTTCCAGTAGTTTGAGGTGTTTTGGGATCCAAATCATAGCCACCAGACTGATTGAAACCCCCTGAAAAATGAGAAGCAACATACTCATTCCTAAATCCGACATCAGCAATCATATTCTTCTCGCCTTGAGTTCCATATTGTGATTGCCTCCCATTTCCATAACTCGTTCGGAATTGGTAGTGTTCTGGCTTTTCAGATTGTCTAGTTATAATGTTAATAACGCCACCGATTGCATCGGCTCCGTAAAGGGCAGATGATGATCCCTTTACGATTTCGATTCGCTCTATATTTTGCACTTTGAATCTAGTTAAGTCGACGGTATTGTTTAGGCGTCCCGCAAATCTTTGTCCATCAACCAAAAATAGAACATACTTCGAATCTAAACCTAACATCTGTACTTGGGAACCTCCAAAGAAGGGAGATACGTTTACTCCGAGTTGAGTTTCTAATGCTTCTCCAAGATTTCTAGCGCCTGTCTGATCTATCCTTTTCCTAGAAATCACTTCAGTGGTAACAGTAGAATCTTTAAGTCTTCGTTCTCCTCGAGATCCAGTTACAACAATTCCATTCCTACTTTCTAATTCTTCCAAATCGTCAGAATTAGTTTTGATGGTTTTGGTTTCTTTAGTGTCGCTAGATTTGGACGGCGGATCTGTTTTATTGCCTTGTGCATTTAACTTTTGCAAGAAAAAAGATAAAAGTATAAATGTACATAGAAGTAATAGTGAGTTAGCAGAGGAATTCATTGTAATTTTCGCCATCGAAAATTGGGGTATCCCGAAGTCCCTGCTTGGCTATAATAGCCCTCCATTCGAAAGGCAAAGAAAGAATTTCCATCACCGCTACGAACTAGGTACACTTGATTTTTGGGATTCAATTCTCCAATTCGATAATTAAACCAGTCAGTCAGCAGGGGGTTTCCAATAAAGGATCCCAAGGTCCCTCCTATTCCTTGGGTTTGTGAATCGGAATCTATTTGGAAAAAATTGTTACCACAATTTTGATTTTGAGGACTCAAACTAGCTGCTTGATTTAAAGAAACTTGATTGGACAAACAAGCACCTCCTTGTCCCTTAGAATTGGTCGCACCGCTATTTGTGGAAAATTTGTAGCGCTTGATTCCTATATCCCAGATTTGCTGGTTGACTTGTGATTGAGGAATTTGCCGATTGCTTGAAAAACTAAAATAAACAAAAAAATTATCATTAGTTGCATTAATAGTCGTTACAACACTTCCATCGGAATCTAAACGAGAGGAAATTACTTTATCTAAAGTGTCTGGATTTTGAGTTCGAATCGCATCCAGAAGAAGTCCTTCCAAATATTGTCTTTCTTGAGAGATCGGTTTGTTGATACGAGCACAAGATATAAATTGAACACTGATTAGTATACACCATATCAACAAACTCATTGCTAACTCTTCTAGTTGGCTGTAATTGCAAAGGCTGGCAAAGTTGTTTGTCCACTACTCGGGATTTGGTAATACAAATAATAGTATGTTCCAGCCTGGGTTATCACAATGCTTCCTGACCCTGAAATCTTATGAGAGCCAGTAAATTCGGAATCAGAGTCTGTTGCTCCTGATCCTAAACTGAAACCTGTACCAATTGTCTGACGATTGCTTTCAGATAGAGGGCAAGAATTGCTTTTGTATAAAATTGCGAAGGAGTTACCTGTGGTTGTAATTCTCGTTCCAGAAGACGCCTCTAATTTCAAGACAGAAGCAATATGTCCGACAACAGGAACCCTAGAAGAGGAAGTGATGTTACCTGACTTGGGATTGGATCCAGTGGTATCAGTTGTGAATGCATTTAAGGTTCTTCTTCCCGCAGCAATCGAACAATCCCCTGCCATCGAAAAACTAGACAAAAGAGCAGCGGCTGCAATTAGATTCGTATCCTCTTTTTTTTTCTCATTGCATGCTGAAAAGAATAGTTGACTCTGTAAGAGCAAAAGAAGTGACATAAAATTGATTTTCATCGAATATACCTCTCTTTCCAATAGTCTGGTTAACCAAGGCAAATCAATTTGATAACCCTAAGGTTTTCTGAGGAGATTGCAAATTTTCCTGACAAAACCGTGACAGGTAAAAAAAGCCTAGTCTATTCTCAATTTTGCCGTCACTTTGTAGTGGAACCAATCGAATGAGTCAGTTTTCCATATTTCTTCAAAAAGATAGTCATGCATATTTTAAAAGAGTGCTTTCGGATCTGACTCAAATTTTAGAGCAACCTCCAATTCTTTTTGATACAAATGTTGAAATTCCCATCGGGAGCTTCCCAAGGATTGAATTCTCTTGGGAAGATAAGAAATTAAACGGTTGTTTCTTGATATCACCCAATCAAATACTAGAAAATCATAAGGAAATCAACTTACCTTGGGAAGAAAATCAATATTCAAAAATTTCTCTCTTCCTTTTTATGCAATTTTCAAAATCTAGAATCAGTACTGCTCAAGAAAAAATTTTATTAGAGGTACAAAAAGAAAGACTTCATTTTTTTGAAAATGTCTATGAAGAGTCCCTTGATCTGATGATTCAAATCAAACCTCAAACAAAACAAATTTTGGGAGTGAATCGACGAACTGCTTCAAGATTAGGATTCGACAAAGCTGATTTAATTGGCAAAGACTTTTCATTAATTGTGAAAAAATCTGATAATATTGAAGAAGCGATAGCTGATGATACGATAATTTCAGGCAATGAGCTAATTTGTAAAGACGGTGAAATGATTCCAGTGGAGACTTCTTTTAGAATGTTCACTTTATTCGGAGAGGTTGCTATCTGGGTTACATTCAGAGATATCTCTGAGAAAAAAAAGGTTCAAGACGAAGTAAAGAACCAAAAAATTTTTTATGAATTTATTTTGGATAATATCGATTCGGATATTTCAGTTCTCAATGAAGAGTACAAGTATGAATATGCAAATCCATCCATGTTGGCAAATTCTGATTTAAGCGTTTGGTTGTTGAATAAGGATGATTCAGAATTTGCAGAAAAATTAGAATTGCCTGATGACTTTGTAAGACAGAGACAATACTATTTGGAAAGAGCCTTTGAAGAAGGTCGAATAATGCAATTTGAGGAATTGATTTCTAATAAAGACATTGGCAATCGCTATCTTTTGAGAAAGTACATTCCATTAGAATCAGAAGGAAGAAAGAAGATAATCAGTTATGGAATTGATATAACAGATAGGAAGTTAGCTGAAGACAGAATTTCTTATTTGGCGTATTACGATTCTTTGACTGGATTATCGAATCGAACTCTTTTTATAGAGCACTGCAATCAGGCTCTTCGAAGTCTATTAGATGAAAGTAAACAAATAGCCATTTTCTTTTTCGATATTGATAATTTTAAGTTTATAAATGACACACTTGGTCATTCCAAGGGAGACATGTTGCTACAAATGGTTGCTGCCAGGCTCAAGCGTATAATCGATGAAGCAGATACTTTAGCTAGATTTGGTGGAGACGAATTTGCTATACTCAAAATCGGCTTGAATGGTCAAGAACCTCTTTCGTCTTTTGCAAGTAAACTCCTGGATACTATGAATCAGCCATTTAACATTTCAGGAAGAGATATTTTTACATCCACAAGTATCGGGATCTCTATTGCACCTAATGATGGTAATACAAGTGCATCTCTCTTAAAATGTGCTGATCTTGCAATGTATAAAGCCAAAGAACTGGGTCGAAATAATTTTAAGTATTTTACCGAAGAATTGAACCAAAAATCAGAGAAAAGATTATATTTAGAAAATAATTTGAGAAAAGCAATATTAAATAGAGAGTTGCAGCTGTTCTTTCAGCCACAAATTAGACTTTCCGATGAAAAGGTATCTGGCGCAGAGGCATTGATTCGATGGAATCATCCGGAAAGGGGCTGGGTTCCTCCTTCAGATTTCATTCCAGTTGCTGAAGATGCGGGAATGATTCAAAAAATTGGAGATTGGGTATTAGAAGAAGCTTGTCGATGGAAGGCCGAATGGACAAAAAAGATCCAAGATACCTTTGTCATTAGTGTGAATGTGAGCGGCAAACAATTATCAAAAGTAAATTGGGCTCTAAAGGTAGAAAATACAATAAGACAATACAATATAGACCCTAAAGAAATCGAATTGGAACTAACGGAAAGTTCCATTATGGAGAATCCAGAACGTAGCATTGAAGCATTTAGGTATTTATCAAAAATCGGAGTGAAAGTATCTATCGATGATTTTGGTACGGGTTATAGTTCTTTGAGTTATTTAAAAAAAATCGATGCAGATGTTTTAAAAATCGATAGATCGTTTGTAATTGATTTGGAGACAAACAAAGATGATCGAGCGATTTGTCTTGCCATAATCAAGATGGCTATGTCTTTAGGGATGGAAGTGATAGCTGAGGGAGTTGAGAATATGGCGCAAAAAGAGATTTTGAAAGAGATGGGTTGTGACATCGTTCAAGGATATTTTTACTCCAAGCCTATGCCTGCAGATGACTTTTTGCAGTTTTTGTTGGATCGAAATTCTTGATTTGTCCGATGTAAGTATTGTGATTTTATCCACTAGGATTGTCAGTCTGTTAATCATTTCGGTAATTGTTTTACCGACTTTGTACGCTCATTCAAAAGAAAATAAGGTTGTCAAAAAAAGTAATCCAGAACGGAAAATTGCTACCAATCCAAAGCAAAGAAACGAATGGATAGAAAGGGTTGAAGACAAATTCATTCTGAGCTTAGAAGCAAGGAAATTTGCTCAAGGTGAAGTAGTACTTTTAAGAATTAAACCAAAGGAGTCTAAGTGGCTTGAGGAAAACTACAAGTTAATTTGGATGGGCAAGGAAATACCCCTTTCCAAACAAAAAAAAAGTTACATAGCCTTCTTGCCGATACCACCTGAAGCTAAACCGGGTACTACCTTATTGGAGATTCATTCACAAATTCTATTCGTAGAAAGTGGGATGAAGCAATATGAAATCGAACTTGCTCCAACTCAATTTACAGTAATAAAAAAACATCCAATTCAAGTAGATAACAAGTATGTAACCCAGGAACTTTCTCCTGAAACTCTTGCATTTATTCAGGAATGTGTTAAATTAAAGGAGAGTGCGTACGCGAGTAATTCTTCATTGCTTGTATCTTCAAAATTTTCGAATCCTCTTGATTTATTATACATTACAAGTCCATTTTATGTGAGAAGAGATTACAATAACCAAAAAGGAAGACCCCATGGAGGAGTAGACTTTAGAGGTAAGACAGGCACTCCTATTTATGCTGTAATGGATGGTAAAGTTGTTTTGGCAAAAAAGATGTACTATGAAGGCAATTTTACCATCATAGATCACGGTAATAAAATTTTTACTCTTTACATGCACCAAAGCGAACTCATTGCCAGCGAAGGAGATTTGGTAAAGAAGGGTCAAATGATTGGGAAGATTGGCTCCACGGGAATGTCAACAGGACCACATCTACATCTAGGAGCAAAGATTGCAGGAATTACTGTGAATCCAATTTCACTCCTTGCCTTGACTAGCATTAGAGAAACGGATTGAATCTAAAAATATTTGAATCGGATCTTCATGTTTTTCGCCTTTTACCAAATTTTCGGTAATCATAAGTAGTATGGAATCATGATTCCTATTCTCTAATAGGATGTATCCAGTTTTTGCATACCTTGGTCTCAATATATCATAAAAAGTCCAAAATTTTGAATCTAAAATGTAACTTTGATTCTCTTCTGATACTATTTCCTGAAGATCCTCCATTTCTCTCTTGGAAACTAAAGCTCTAAGATACTCTTGCATTTCTTTTTTGGCTTCATTGGGACCAAAATGAACAAATGAAGGAAAATAAAAAATTCTGATAGAAGGATATCGATTTGGATCATTTTCACTCGAACTCAAAACACCAACCAATTGACCAATACCTGTTCTTTCTTTTATATCTAGAACTTCTGGAGTAAAAAAATAACTACCACTAGGTGAAATTTGAAATCCTATTTCTAAGACAGGATTCCAAAAATCTTTTTCTGATCCAATAACCCATTTTTTAAAATCCAACTCTTCGAAAGTATACTTATTTTTGTACAAGTAGTATGAAGCCAAAATCTCTCCTTTTTGCAGTGCCTGAAAAGAAAGAAGTCCGCTTGTCAAAACAGAAATACTAATAATAAGAATTCGACATAAGACTTTTTGTCGTACAACTCTCAAGAGAAGGAATAATAAAATCAAACTGACTAAAATTAATTTTCCTAATCTAGCCTGCAAAAGCTCAGTAAAAAACAAAGCAACCACTAAACCAAAGAATGCTGTCAATTCGTATAGTGGATGATAAGTTTCTTTCCAGTATTGATATGCTATCCAGATAATACCTAGAAAAAGCAATGAATGAAATAATACAGCAAAACAGCATAGAAAAAAGATATAATGCCATGGTAGGTGCCATTCGTGATACGCATAAAAAAATACACTAATAGATGTGTAACCTGCAAATAAACTAGCAAGCGCAGGAATTTGGAATTTACATTTAAGGAATTCGATTGCTTGACGAATACGGTCTTTTGCAATAAGTAATATGTTAGGAATCCAAGAATTCATTTCAGACTTACAATCTCAGATCCAAAGTATTGAGGAATCCTTGTCACAGATTTTGGGACTCTTCCAGGCGGTCCAGACTCTTATCGCTACCATCTCCTCTATTTTTCCGTACGAAGTTTTTTGGCTACTGGCATTTTCTCTTTTGATTCTTCCAGTTATGAATTTGGTCTTTTTCGGCCTACCCAGAGTGAGCTACACAGTTTCGGTTTCCCTGGTTTCTTTGGTTTGGTATTATCTATGGCAAAGTGCCTTTCCCGACCCTTCCCTTGGAAAGGTAATCAAAGCTGCTCTTTATCTATTGGTGCCCGTTCATTTTGTTTTCCTTTGCGATTTGGTTTGGAGGGGTTTTCGGTTTTACCAGAAGAAGAGGAAAAGGAATGGAGCTTCTATCGCTGAAAATCTAATGGAAATTCAACGAAACTACCACAATTTCATGTCCCTAAATCTCCAAAATCACTCTGAAAGTCCCAACTTGGTAGAGGAAGCCTACTGGGATTTTCTAAGAAATTTAAAGGAATTTGGTAGCAGAATGGGTTTCCAGGACCAAGAAAGAATGAAATAAATCTTTTCAAAATTTGTAAACCCGTCGAAAATCTAGCAGAGCCCCGAGAATGCTAAACAAAAAGCCAACCCTAACTGGTCGCCAAAAAGCAGCTATTTTTTTAGTAGCTGTCGGTAATGAAGTAGCAAGTGAGATTTTTAAGCATCTTCGAGAGGATGAGATAGAACAGATCACTTTCGAAATAGCGCGACTCGACAAAATCACTCCAGAAGACAAGGAGAAAGTTCTCGTTGAATTCAATGAGCTCATGATGGCTCAAGAATTCATCACCAATGGGGGAATTGACTTCGCAAGAGGTCTTTTAGAAAAGGCTCTTGGTAATCAAAAAGCAATAGATATCATCAATCGTTTGACTTCTTCTCTTCAAGTCAGGCCATTTGACTTTATTCGAAGAACAGATCCAGCACATTTATTAAACTTTATACAGGGAGAACACCCACAAACAATCGCTCTTATTCTATCTTATCTTGATCCCCAGAAGGCCTCCAATATACTATCTGCTTTGCCTCATCAGATACAAGCTGATGTGGCAAAGAGAATTGCAACAATGGATAGAGTTTCACCAGATGTTTTGCGAGAGGTGGAAAGGGTCTTGGAAAGAAAACTTTCTACTTTGGCTTCCGAAGATTATACTTCAGCTGGTGGTATTGATTCCGTAGTTGAAATACTTAACTTGGTAGATAGGGGAACTGAGAAAACAATCATTGAAGCTCTCGAAGAAGAAGATCCGGAATTAGCAGAAGAAATCAAAAAGAGAATGTTTGTATTTGAAGATATAGTTCTTTTGGATGATAGAGCTATTCAGAAAGTCATGAGAGAGGTAGATAATACCGATCTAGCGAAAGCTTTAAAGTCAGTAGATACAGAAGTTCAAGATAAAATATTTAAAAACATGTCAAAAAGAGCTGCTAATCTTCTCCGTGAAGACATGGATTTTATGGGTCCAGTTCGTTTGAAAGATGTTGAGGATGCTCAGCAAAAAATTGTAAATATCATTAGAAAGTTAGAAGAAGCCGGAGAGATCGTTGTTGCTCGAGCCGGAGAGGACGAACTAGTAGTATGAAACAAATTCCAATTCTGGTGCTTTTTGGGCTTTTGATTGTTTCCTGCCAAATTTCAGAAAAAAAAGAAAATTTCTCAAACAAGGCGATTCGTACAGCGCTCGATCTTCAGGGTCATAGAGGCGCTAGAGGTCTCAAACCTGAAAATACCTGGCCAGCTTTTGAAGACGCGATAAAATTCGGAATGACAACTTTGGAACTTGATACTGTAGTAACTCGCGATTCTCAGATCATAATCCACCACGATTCCGAATCCAATCCGAATTTGTGCCAAGGAGATGATGGCTCAAAAATTCCGATAAAATCTATCTATGATTGGAACTTGAAAGAACTACAAAGTCTAGATTGCGGCTCCTTACGAAATCCAAAATTTCCAGAAGCAGAACTTATTCCAAAAACAAGATTGCTTTCCCTAGACGAATTTTTCCAAAAAGTTGCACTAGCTGAAAAAACCTATAAGAGAAATCTTTTTTTCAATATAGAAACCAAATTTCCAGAAGATTATGTAGTGCCTGATAGCAAGGTAAAGGAGCATGTTGATCTATTGGTGGTAGCTATCCAAAAAGCGAAGGTAGAAGACAGAGCTACCATTCAATCTTTTGATTTAAGAACTATTTCCTACCTCAAATCTTTAAAAACCAAAATCCGAGGATCAGCTTTATTTGCACCTAGCTATCCACAGGGTATCCGCTTGACTCTTGGATTCGGTGGAAGCATCGGTTCTAATATCATCCTCGCAGCAAACAGCGTTAAGGCAGATATAATTTCTCCCTATCACTTATATGTCACCAGGGAATTCGTAAAAGAGGCACATGATGCTGGACTCGAAGTTATCCCATGGACTATTAATGATAAAGAGAAAATGAGAATTTTGTTAGATTTAGGAGTAGATGGAATTATATCTGATTATCCAAATCGTTTGATTGAAGTCTTTAGAGAAAAAAACTGATCATTCTCCTCGAATGATCGTACAGATTTCGGTATAAACCAATGCTATATTTTTTACTTCTCGATCTATACTGTGTATTCTCAAAATCTGTGAGCTAGCCACTATTGCCTCCAAATTTGCTTCTCCAGTTGTTGACCAAAAAAATCTTCTCTCAATACAACTCTTGTAAAGTTTGAATTTGATTGGAAGTTTCTCTTTGTTATGTGCAGAGCTAATACCAATCCTATAATTTGCATAAATCAGGCCCGTAGGACCTAGTCCCTGCGGATTGCCTAGGTTCAGACAAAAATTGCATTGAGAAGCGAGAATTAAAATTATTACTTTCCAATAAAGATTCATGGACTACCAGTAGCTTCCAGGCACAAACTAGCATAAATTCCAAAAATACTTCTACTTTCTAAATCCAAAGTATGAAATACTTTAATTTCCGTGTTACTGCGAATTTCAGATAAACTAGCATCTCCCCAGGCAACGAGTCCTAAAATAGAATGCGTGCATGCCTTAGCAAAAATATTTCCTTTTGGTGCATCTGAGTATAACCCCAACTTGGTATAAGTAAAAAAAAATCCGTTAGGACCATAACCGCTCGACGCACATCCAAGCAATAAAGATAAGGAAAAAAAAGAAATAAATTTAACTTTTTTCAATTTTCTTTCTGCTCAAGATGCATTGTTTTATAAGGTCAGACTTTTTTTGCAGTTCTATTTTGACAATGGTAGAGAGAAAAGGATTCTTCCAAAGAAAAAAATCAATACGTTTCCAATTTTCCAGTGTACATTCATTAGATACTAAAGATCTAGTAAGAGAACTTTTGTAGCTTTCATCTGTTTCTTCTGGAAAATCTTTTAGAAGTGATAAAATTTCTATTTGAAATGAGTTTTCTAAATCTTTTTGAGAAAACGGAAAAAGTTGATAAGATAGTTGCTTGAGTGTATTTAAGGAAAATTGGTTACTTTTAGGCTTTCTTAACAATTCAATAGCTTCTTTTTTCAATATTGGATTAGGACTAATGTATTTGGAAACCAATTTATAATTCCTTCCACGTAAAGATTTATCTATTTCTGAAAGAACTTGTATTTCATTTTCTAAAACTTCGGAATTCCAGTTAAATGATTTTAATTTCAGTAATATCGACCATTTGATATCTGGATCTAACTTAAATCCTATCCAAATTCTTTTTTCTGTATAAGTATCCCATAGAATTTGCAATTCATTTGGTTCGCTAGAAATCTCTCTCAATGTTCCGAATAAATATTTTTGCAAATCTGAAGCTGGTTCTGCTTCATTAAGTTCTCTATAAATGAAGGTATATAATTGTTTACGAATTTCAGATCTGTCTTTTTCATTTAAATAAGATATGTAACGAATAAATCCCTCTTGGGATTCGGAGGAAAGTATTCCTAAAACCCATTTTTTCCATTTAAGATGGTCTGATCTTCGCCACTCTTTCTCTACCTGAACTAGGAATGAATTCAAAGATAGGTTTCCTTGCCCTACGCTCTCCCATAGTTGAGTCCATAGCATAGTTTTTGAAAGTGAATCAGGTATTTTATCTAAAACTAAATCTACGTGATGCAAACCATTCAGATTCAAAGCTTGCTTCGAATAATCTTTATCTAGATAATTCCAAAGTATAAAATAAGAACAAGTGATTTGATTCAATGATAGAATTTGTCGCTTCTGATCAAGCGTTAAACTCAAATCTTTTGGTCCATCTTTTGTGAAGAACAAAAGGTTCAATTTGTGTATTCGATTTGTCAATTCACCCCGATCACCTGATTGCTTGATAATCAATTTAATTTTGTCCCCATAGCACATTTCATTTATATAAAAATGATTAGTACCCTTAGTTTCTAACCACTGTCTTGACCAAGTATCTAAATTTACAGATGTAAAAGTTTGGATCGATTGCAAAAAATCTTTCAATGTAGCATTTTTAAAGGAATTGTCTTTCAGATAACTGGTCACTCCTGAGCGGAACGCCCCTTCTCCAACTAAAAATTCCAGCTGTTGAAGTACGGCTGCACCTTTCCCGTAAGTGATGCCATCGAATTGAGTAGTAGCTTCTTCGGTGTTATTAACTGAACTTTTTATAGGATGATTCGTTGATAAACTATCTTCTTCATAAGCCCAAGCTTTCATTTTTTGGTGAAAAGTTTCCCAAGCCTCATGAAATTCAGATGATTCTGCTTGGGCTTTGGTTGCCATGAATGTAGCAAAACTTTCATTAAGCCATAAATCATCCCACCATTGCATAGTAACGAGGTTACCAAACCACATATGTGCCATTTCATGTAAAATTACATTACCAAGATTTTCTTTTTGACTTCTTGTTACATATCCTCTCGAAAGAAATCGCTCTGAAAAGGTAACTGCTCCCACATTCTCCATCGCCCCTGCGTTGAATTCAGGAACAATGATTTGATCATATTTTGAAAAAGGATAAGGAATACCAAAATAATTTTCGAAATATTTTAAACCCAATTTCGTTTGTTGAAACCAAAAATTTGAATCTACAAATTTTGCCATGGATTTCCTAGAATAAAGCCTTAAAGGAACTTTTTCCCAGGAATCAATCCACTCCTCATAAGGACCTGCATGCAAAGAGAATAAATAAGAAGAGAGGACTGGCGTTTTTGGAAATCGATGTAAGGATAAATTTTTAACTTTATCCAAATCTATACTTTCAGCATAAGAAGTAGAAATGACCTTCCAATCTTTAGGAGCAATGACTTTTAATTCTAATATGGCTTTTAAATTGGGTTGGTCAAAACATGGAAACAATTCGTTTGCATGGTAGGCCTCAAATTGAGTAAAAAAATAAATATTTTGATCATCAGGATCAACAAATCTATGAAGTCCTGTTCCTGTTCTACTGTAAGGTTTTTCAAAACTGATGATCAATTGATTGTTTCCTAAATTTAATTTTGATTCTAAGATATTCAAGCTACCTTCTACAGATATTGGTTCCTGAATCGCATTGTTGATTGACCACTCAGTGAGTTTTCCTGAATGAAAATCCAGTCGCAGAGAACTTAGGTTTTTCAATTCAAAGTTTAAAATCAATTTCCCAGTGAAATTGTTTTCATTTGAAATATCAAGCAAGAGGTCGTATTGAATATTAGTGACCAATTGATCTCGTTCGGAAGCTTCAGTTTGAGACAGGGAAAAAGTTGAACTGGACTTTTCGCATTGAGTGAATAAAACAAAAAATCCTAGAAATGAAAGAAAATGATACAATTTCATGGTTGAAATTCCTTATTAAGTATTGCCCACTCCCATGAATTTCTATTCTTCCATTCCGCCTCGGGGAAATAAATTCCTCCAAGTTCTTTTATGATTAGTTCCATATATTCCTCCCCTGGATCAAAGTCCTTGGCATTTAAGAAAATGCTTCCGCCCCATTTTTTCTTAGCTTGTGTGTGGCTATAAACTCCCGAAAAAGAAGTAATATCTTCATTTTGAAGATTGAAATTGTATAATTGAGAGAGCTCTAAAACTAGCTTCTTTACCCCATCTATTTGGGGACGATTTTTCATTAGTTCCTGAGTATCTTTTCCAACAATTTCAACTTGAATGCAATTGTCGTTGGTTCCATAGGCTGCAGCTGCTTTATCCTCCAATGAATCCAAGAGCTGGTAAACCTTTCCGTCTTTATCTACCATGACAGTGGCTGTTAAGTTTCTTAATTCTAATATTTTTAGTGAATCTTGAAAGCTTGGAATCGCAGTAAAGTGCAGAACGACACAGGAAGGTTTGATTTTACCCTTCGGCATGTATTGAACTCTAAACTCTTCTATAATCTTGCCATTTGGTTGCTTTTCTACAATTGATAGAGGAGACTTGGGGGCAGGAGTAATTCCTCTTCCTAATTCTGGTTTGAAAGTGGTTTGAATTTTTGCTATGTTTTCTTTTCGTAATACCCATCCTGAATCAAATCTTCCTTTCCAGTTTTCTTCCTCGAAGTACTTTCCTTCATTTTCCTTTAAAAGAAATTCGATTGTTTTCTCCCCTCCGCACGGTGAAAAATCTGCGAATCCTCCGAATTTTCTCTTTGCTTGGTTGTGTGAAAAAACTCCCTTTTTGGAAGCGATGTCGTAATTGCTCAAGGGAATTTTATAAGATTTGGTAAGCCAAAGAATGAGTAGGCTTAGTTTTTCTTTCTGTGCCTTATTTGATTGAAGAGAATTTGAATTTCCTTCATAAGCAATGTGGAGACTGGAAATATCCATCCCGGGGGCTCCAGGGAAGAGTTTTTTTGTCCATTTAGGTTCAAATAGAATTTCTCCATTCTTGGTAACTAAGCCATGAATCATGTAACCATTCTCAAGAGTAAGTTGTAAGTAATTGTCCCAATTTCTGGCATCGGTCGAGTGAACCACCAAGGCATGGATTTTGCCAGGATCTCGGTCAGGAAATTTTTCAATTTCTGGAATCCATTTTTTGTCCAGAACTTTATACCAGGATTCGTAGGGCAAATTTTTGAGGTCAGTCGCATCACTTTCTCGAAAAATTCCAAAACAGGTAGAAGAAAGTAAAAAAAGGAATGCAAAGCCTTGGATTCTGCTCCAACTATTGATTCTGTGGATCATAAGTTTCCTAGAAGTAAATTTTTGTTATGGTTCCTGCAGGGCATTGGGTTGTTTTCCCTAGGCAGTGTTTCCTGCAAACGCACCGAGAATACACCCAACTTAAAAGGACTTTCCCCAGAAGTGTATTACAATTTTCGAGCATTGCAGGAAATCTTTCTTACAGACAATCCCATTCCCAATTTGGACTTGGGAATGAGTTTGGATAGGTATGTTTATGGACATCCGACCCCTATAGAAACAGAAAGTCTCATTTCCCTGCTAGGTTTGGTTCCATCTTCAAAAATTGTCGCTCTAATTTTTGATTTTTCTTTTATTCCATTAGCCTCGTTACCTAAAGAAGCAGGGTTAAAAAGGCTTCTCGGTTGGAAAAGTTCTTCTTTAAAAATCAAGCGGGGACTATACTCTATATTCAGGCAATTCTGTTTTTTCTTAGCATCTTCTGATCGCCAATACCAAGCTTATGCGGGTTATAGGACTTAAATTATGATTCCATTAGCCAATGAAAAAATCATTACACCTAAGTTGCATGCCCAATTCAAAAAATCAAAAGGCATCAAAGGAGACAAATGGATTGCAACTTTTGATGCTGTAATTGTTGGCTCAGGTGCTGGTGGAGGAGTGGCTGCAAAAACACTTTCCGAGGCGGGATGGAATGTTTTAGTAATTGAAGAGGGTAGCTACTTTACTCCATCACATTTCAATGATGATGAATTTTTATCGCATGCGCGTCTCTATAGAGATGCAGGCTTTATAGTTTCGGAAGAGCAGACTATATCTATCCTACAAGGTAGGACTTTGGGAGGTTCGACAACAGTCAATTGGCAGACCTCTCTATATCCCCCCAAATATGTCACAGATGAATGGCGTAAGAGATTTGGTTGGTTAGAAACTTCAGAAGAGACAATGAAACCCTTTGTTTCTGCGGTAAGAGAAAGATTGGGGGTTCATGATGTTCCCGAAAACCTCATCAATGAAAACAACAAAGTTATCCAGAGGGGCGCAAAAGATTTAGGACTACATCCCGAAGTCCTACCAAATAGCAATAGAGGCTGCATAGGATTGGGAAGATGTGGATTGGGATGTCCTATCAATGCTAAACAATCAGTATTCTTAACTTGGATCCCAGATGCTATAAATGCAGGAGCTACTGTTTTTGCAAATTTCAGAGTTGAAAGGATTTTCGATGGAAAGTTAAAAAAGATTCTCGCAAAATTTACTCCAGATCCTTATGAAAAAGCCCCCCAAGAGGTAATCGAAACTTTAGAAATCAATGCAAAGGTAGTGATAATAAGTGCAGGGGCTATTGAAGGACCTGCTCTTTTGTTGAGATCAAATTTGGGAAATGACTGGGTGGGAAGGAACCTTAAAGTTCACCCAACTGCAGCAATTTTTGGAAAGTTCGATCAAGAAATCAAAATGTTCCAAGGTCCACCCCAATCGATAGTTGTGAAAGATGGTCATAACATTGACAATTCAGGTTATGGATATTGGCTCGAAGCAGCACCCTATCGACCGACGATATTCTCCAGTTTGGTTCCCTTTTATGGAAAGACTCAGTTCGAGGTTGTCCGTGATTTCAAAAATTACAATGCAGGTATTGTACTAGTTAGGGATGGTGCTGACGGAGAAACCAACGGTAGAGTTGAATGGTCCTGGAACAAAAGGAAAGTGCATTTTCAACTGACTCCACTTGATGGAAAACATATGTTAATGGGATTAAAGACCTTGGCTCAGATCATCGGAAAAGCAGGTGCATCAGATCTAGTCTTGCCCTTTCCTAGGTTGGATAAACCTTTTGAAATTCAGAAGAATGAGGATTTTTCATGGATTCTGCAAGAATCAATTGAGCCTGGTCACCTTACTATTGGTTCCGCACACCCACATGGTTCCATTCAGTCTGCTGGAACACCAGAGCTGGGTGCCATTGACCCGTACTTCGAATTGTATGGTCATAAGAATATTTTTGTATTGGATGCTTCGGTTTTTCCAACTGGGTTGTCCGTCAATCCACAGATCACTACAATGTCTGTTTCACTAAGAGCAGCTACTAGACTTTCAGAGCAAAAACAAGAACGATTGGGTTAAAAAACCTTTGCTTTGGTCTAATCTCTGGCGATATTTGCTACAAGTGCTTCGTTTTTTTCTCATTTGCTTTGTATCTTATAACCTTACTCTTTCACTATTGGGTGCAGAAGATTCGCTTTTAAAGGAAGCGAAGATAGCATTTTCACGTAAGGCTTATCAGGAAGCTGTCAAAAAGTTTACCCAATATTCAGAAACTCACCCAAATGATGGGATCCCATTGATGTATATGGGATACATTTATGAATACAAAAAAGATTATCCAAGATCAATCTATCATTTTAGAAGATCAGTTGAACTCAATTTAGATAGAGAACAAAAGAAAACCGTTTTACTAAAATTAGCTTTATTTTTTCAATTTCATCAGGATTGGAATTTAGCAGCAACTTATGCGTCTCGTTTTTTAAAAATAGAACCAAAAAATGAAGAAATGCAAAAGATCTATCAAAAAGCAACACTCAACAGGGGCGTTGTAGTATCTAATCCCACAGTTTCACTTGTTGAAAAAAAAGAAGACGAGATAGACAAAACACCTAGTAAAAAGAAAGAATTAGAAAAACAAGATAAAGTAACCGGTCCTGAAAAAATAGAAAAAGCAGACAAAATAGAAAAACCAGACAAGTCGTCGTCTACTTCAGAAAAATCCGATAAAACTGAGAAGAACTCCAATGAAGATGATCTTTGGGAAAAAGCTCTTACTTTGGTGGAAGAAAAGAAATGGGATCAGGCGGAGTCGCTTTTGGCGAATTTAATCGAAAGAGATCCTAATAGAACTCGTTATTTTTATAAGATGGGAATTGTTAAGCTAAGAAAAGAAGACGCTAAATCTGCAATAGAGTTTTTTGATAAGGCTAAGAAGAATCCGTTTTCCAAAGATACCAATGTATTTCTATATTTTATTTTTCTAAACGAAGGTTTGGCTTTTCAAAAGCTAAATCAATCAGACAAAGCTGAAGAATCCTTTAAGAAGGCAATAGCTCAACAAGAGAAGGATGTACCTTACTTGGCCTTGTCTCGTATGAAGCATCAAGCTACCAATTGGTCTGAATGCTTCAATTTTGCAGACCAAGCTGTGAATCTTGGCGGTCAGACTGAAGCTCATATGTTTCGATTTGTGTGTGGGGCAGAAGATGGAAAGCCGACAGAGGTATGGCAGAATAACTTTGAAAAATTCTCCAAATTCCTAGAAAAGTCCTACAATGATCCAGCTACTGTTCCCGAAAAATTTCAAATTGGTTTTTTGCGATTGGCTAGACAACTCACGGCAACTGGAAAACCAGAAAAAGCAGAACCGTATTTTGAAATTGTTGGAAAGGACCCAAATCTCAATCAGTCAAGAGAATACCTTTTTTATAGAGGACGAAATCTCTTTTATATAGGTAAGACGGACGAAGGTTTGAGCTACCTTAATAAGGTTCCCAATTCTTCTGCGGCATACTACATGATAGCAAGAGCCTATGCTAGAAAAAAAGATTTGGCTAAAACCAAAGAGCATATTGCAAAAGCAGGTCAATTGAAAGCCGAATATTGGGATTTTGCATCCAACGAAACAGATTTTCAGGAATTTAGAAAGGATCAGAGTTTCCTTGAGTTTTTGAAAAACAAAGGCAATTGAACCTATTCTTCGATAGCTTCTTTCTCTGACTCTTCCTTGTATTTTGCACCTTTGAACAGATCTGCTCTGAGTTTCTTGAATGTCTCAATAGATATCTGACCTGGAGCCTTGGGTTCACCTAGAGTCATGTAGGTGTAGGAAGATTTGAAATAATCACCAAATACTCTCGATAGAATCCCTGACTCGCCCATGCATATTCCTATCATAGTATTTTGCTTGGATAGTCCTTTTATATCATTCATAAATTCAGCTGTTTCCTCAATGTTCTCTGGGGTAATTGCAAATTTGAAGATGGGGTTCTTCTTTTTCACAGGTCTGCAATTCTGAATGTAATCTCTCATCTCTTTGGCACTGATGATTTTTTTGAAGCTATGGTAAGAATAAATTATTCGAAAATTCAGCAAATGATAGTCAGTAAATATACTATCTACTCTATTCAATTCTATATCTAAATAATTGTTATTATCATTAAAGTCCTGTAATATTCCCTCTACATCTTCTGGGAATAACTTAACATAGGATTTAACACTGCTATCTTCTGCTCTTCTATAGGTAAAAAGCGCTGGAACCCCCAGAACCTTAATTTTCTTTTTGATTTCTTTTTGGATATAGTTTCTGGAAAAAAGATCCAAACGTACTTCAAGTACATCTATATCACGAATGTCCTTTTTCTGGAGGTTCCGGATGTCATCCTCTCCAACAGAGGCTATGATTTTATATTTTTCTGGCATTGCTCATAGGCCCTTTTGGAGAAGATCGTGAACGGTAACCATTCCCAAAAATACCCCACTAGAATCGATTATGGGAGCTACAGAAATTGGTCGATTGCGATTTTCCATTTTTGCTAATACATCGAATGCTTTTTGTCCAGGACCAAAAGCCGTTGGATTCGGATTCATAACGTCCCTAGCTTTGGTCTCGGGGACAAGGAGCCCTTTGGAAAGTGCTCTTCTGATATCATTGTCAGTGATTAGGCCCTTCAACTTTCCATTTTCATCACAGACTCCAGCTCCACCCAGTCCTTTGGTCGTGATTTCTTCTAGAACCGTTGACAATGTTGCATTTTCAGTAACACTTGCATTTTGTTCTCCTTTCCGCATTACATCAGATATATGTAAAGAGAGACGCTTCCCTAATCTACCAGCGGGATGAAAAAGTGCAAAGTCCTCCGCTTGAAAATTTTTAAGGCCCATCAGTGCCATTGCTATGGCATCGCCTACAACCAAAGCAATGGTCGTAGAAGAGGTTGGCGCCAAGTCCAAAGGGCAAGCTTCCTTCCATACAGGAGTTTCGATGATCATATCTGAAAAATCAGCTAACTTTGAATTGCGATTTGCTGTAATTCCAATGATCTTAGCTCCAATTCGTTTGAGAGTGGGTAGGATATAATTTAATTCGTCAGATTCACCGCTTTTTCCTATGGCAATAACAGTATCCTCAGGAGCCACAATACCAGAATCCCCATGTGATGCATCGGTCGGATGCAGAAACACCGCAACAGTTCCCGTTGAGGAAAGGGTGTGGGATATCTTTCGTGCTATATCACCCGACTTTCCGACTCCAGTAACAATTACCTTTCCTTTGCTATTCATTAGGTAAACAACTGCTTCGGCAATTTCTCTACCTATAGCTTTACGAAAGTGCAAAAGGGAATCGATTTCGGCATCCAGTGCCTGTAAAACTAAATCATTCGCTCTATCAATCATGATTGCTCCCAGCTCAAATCATCGATATGAAACTCGGCACTGACCAATTGGTTCATCATGGGGAATTTCACTAGAATCGTTACTTTCGTCTGCAATTTTATAATCTCAGCAGAATGGCCTTGAAAAGGACCAGTAAGTATTTTGACTTTTTTGCCCGGTTGCAAGGCCTCTTTTTGCTCGGATTTGATCCGATCTGGAAAACTAGAAACCATGATACGAAGCAATTCGATATCTTCTTCTGGAATTGTTGCTGGAGTCCCTTTGTGAAAAATAAAATGATGAGATCCAGGAAGCATAAGAATCTTGGCTTTCTCCTTCCAAAAGGGAATTTTTACAAATACATAGGAACTAAACAAAGGTAAGTCGATAATTTTCCATCTATCAGACCATTTGCGTTTGGTTGGGACCAAAGGTAAAAAAGACTCTATCTTATATTTTCTGAATAACTTGCTAAGCGATTTTTCGGCTCGCGGCAAAGTATAGACAGCATACCAGTTTTCAGTTTCGCTATTGTGTGTTGGTTCTTCCATCTAACTTATATAGGACAGGCAGATTCACAACCTGGTTGGAAATTGTTTTGAAATGCCATAACGACGATTCTTGTAAAAACTGGTTGGTAAATACTGAATATTTACAAGCTCTTTCAGATTCAACTTTTTCTATCAGTCCTTTTTCATCGACAAAAAGTCTAAAGGAACAACTATCTTCCAAATTCAGCTCTAGGGCAAGGTCAGGATAGCTCAATTTTTTTTTCCACTCTTCCACTTCGGTTTCGGGAGTGAGATTTCCAGATTGGGGTTCCGATATATTTGTTTTTGGATCGGAAGCCCCAAGGTAGATTGTCTTTTTTTGATTTTTGAAGGATTGCTGGTTTGTTCCTTTTTGAGTTGAAAGGGAAAAAATCGCATTTTTATTTTCTAGGGCAGTATGAGCGATTCCTATCACACCTAACAATCCAAAATGAAAAAGAGCTGAAAGCCAATATTCCCGCATTTTTTATAGTCTCTAAACCAATAAAATCTTAGTTTCTGAATTTAGAATCCAGATTTTATTTGTCATCAATGCCAAGTGTATGGGGAAAAATTTTCACTGTCTCTACTTTTGGGGAATCCCATGGCATCTCAGTGGGGGTAGTGATCGATGGGGTTCCTGCGGGAATTCCCTTTCTCCTCGAGGAAATCCAAAAAGACCTATCCCGCCGAAGGCCTGGTCAAAATGAACTCACGACTCCAAGAGACGAAGAGGATAGAGCCATCGTTGAATCAGGAGTTTTTCAGGGCAAAACCACTGGATCTCCTATTTTGATCAAGATAAACAACCAGAATACGATCGGCGGAGATTATTCCGAAATGGAACATGTCTTTCGCCCATCTCATGCAGATTATACGTACTCAGAAAAATATGGGCATAGGGCTCATGTAGGGGGTGGAAGAGCTTCTGTGCGAGAAACCATCGGTCGTGTGGCGGCTGGAGCCTTCGCTAGAACCATTTTGGAAAGAGAGCTTGGAATCAGTGTAGTGGGCTGGGTTGACTCCGTGGGATCCATTGATTCTGGAATCCAGGAAAAGGAATACCCTAGGTCAAGGGATATGGTAGACCAATTCCCTACTCGATGCCCCAGTATTTCCGCTAACCAAGCTATGACGGAACTGATCCGTAAGCTTCGAGATGATGGTGATTCTGTTGGAGGAGTTGTTAAGTTAGTCGGAAGAAATATCCCACCAGGGCTTGGAGACCCAGTCTATGATAAGTTAGAGGCAGATCTAGCCAAAGCAATTTTGTCTATATCTGCTTGCAAAGGATTTGAAATTGGATCTGGATTTGCCGGCACCAGGTTGACGGGTAGCGTTCACAACGATGCTTTTTTCATAGAAGAACAAACTGGAAGAGTAAAGACCAAAACGAACAATTCTGGTGGAATTCAAGGCGGGATCAGCAATGGAATGGATCTTGTAATTCGAGCGGCATTTAAGCCTACATCCACAATTAAAAAAGCTCAACCAACGGTGAATGATAAAAAAGAAGAAACCACCTTGGCTGCGCGAGGAAGGCATGATCCATGCGTTTTGCCTCGTGCAGTGCCCATCGTGGAAGCAGTGGTTCAGATAGCCCTACTCGATGCCTACCTTTATCAGAGAGCATTGCACCCTGAGTGGTATAAAAAATACGCCCAAACCTCGGATTAGAAGTATGGGTTAGTTTCACCTCTTCTCAATTCTGAGATTATGTCTCAATAAACCGTTTGACATCCATTAGAATGGGACATCGGAGCTAGTCCAAGGGCAAGGAAGGAAATCCAAGAGTGGATTTTATTTCACAAGGATGATTTGACAAAATCCTTACCTCTAGGTCTAATTTACGGCAAAGAGGTAGTTTTACTTGGCTAAGATTAAGATCGATGGTGTGGCACTGGAGGTAGATGAAAAAAAGAATCTCATAGATGCTGCCAAAGATGTCGGGGTAGACATACCTTACTTTTGTTATCATCCAGCTCTAACAGTTGTCGGTATGTGCCGTATGTGCTTGATCGAGATTGAGGGTGTACCGAGGCTTCAGGCAGCTTGCAATACACCAGTCAAAGAAGGGCTTTCTATTATAACCAAATCTGCCAGAGTCAAAGAAGCTCGATCTGGAACCATGGAATTTCTTTTGGCGAATCATCCGCTGGATTGTCCAGTTTGTGATAAAGCAGGAGAGTGCCGCCTCCAAGACAATGCCTTCGGATCTGGGGAAGGCGAGTCAAGGTTTGAGTTTGAAAAGAGAAACATTCCGCAGGAAGAAATCGGAACAAACCTCTATATCAATCACAATCGTTGTATCGTTTGCTATCGATGTGTTCGTTTTGAAGAGGAAAAGGTTGGAGAATCCAATCTTGGGCTTTTTGAAAGAGGGTATCACTCGATAATAGGCCTGGCTAAAGACGAGCCGATCCACCACAATTACCAAGGTGCTCTCGCCGATATCTGCCCTGTCGGTGCTTTATTGAATCACAAAACCTTATTCAAAAGTCGTGTTTGGTGGTATAAGTCTCACAAGTCAGTTTGTCACAAATGTTCTACGGGTTGCCATGTAACAACTAACGTTAGAGACAATAAGATGTATCGTTATATGGTTAGAGAAAACCATGAAAAGCAAATGTTCTTTTTGTGCGACAAAGGGAGATTTGATTTGGATTGGATGAACCAAAACCGTCTTTTTGCCTACCAAGAAGCGGGAAATCCTTCTACTTCTATCGAAGTGATACCAAAAATTGCAAACTCTATTCAGAACGCTAAAGGTATCGTAGTTTTGGGGGGAGCCCATGAATCGAATGAAATGCTTGTTAGAATCAAAGCAGCTCTGAACGAACTATCCTCTCTTCTCTCCAAGCCAATACTTTGGGAATCCAGGACATCGGATTCACAATACAAGGATCCCGAACAAGTGGACTTTCTTTTGACCACAGATGAACATCCGAATACAAAAGGGGCTATAGAGATTGGAGCTTTGACCACAGATGGAATCGAGACAATTGCCAAAGATATCAAATCTGGAAAATTAGACATGGTCTTCGTAATCAAAGAAGAATTGGAGCTTGGCTCCAAGGCTACTCGAGTCCAATTGGATACCAATCTCACGGAAAGCGCGAAATTGGCCAACTACGCTGTCCCTCTCAAAATCTTTTGTGAGGAAGCGGGTTCCTTCACGAACAAAAAAGGTTGGAAACAAGATTTTGAAAAATCTATGGAACCTCCCAAAGGACTTCCTTCCTCTGCTGAGTTTTTTGAAAAATTGTTGATAGCTATTAGAGCCAAAGAGGAGTTAGTCGTTGGCAACCGTTAATGTAGCTCAGAAACACCAGTTTTCTTGGTATGAAAAATTCTATTTTTGGTCTATTGGTAAGGGAATGTGGATTACAATTCGCCATTTCGTAAAGACTGCCTTTTTCAACAAACAAGTAACTGTAGAATTTCCAGAAAAAAAGCGTCAGTACTCCTCTCGATTTCGAGGCTTGCATTCGATGAAAAGAGATGAATTGGGTAGAGAGAGATGTACTGCTTGCTTTTGTTGTATGTGGATTTGCCCAGCAGATGCCATAAAAATCGAAGCTTCCGAAGTTCCTCAAGTAAGACAGCATCTTCATCCTGAGGATAAATTTGCTAAAAAGTTTGAAATCAATCTTCTTCGATGCATTTTTTGTGGTCTTTGCGAAGAAGCATGTCCGAAGGGTGCCATATACTTGGATGGAACAGGGGAATTGGCAGCGGACAATAGAGATGATTTGATCCTTACAAAAGAACGAATGATGGAGAAAGTCGGCGGTCCATTGATTGGCCAAAGAAATTGAATTATTTTGCATTTTATCTTTTGCTACTTACTAACTTTCAGCTTGATTCATGCTATAGACTTGCCAGGTTTAATTGTAGAAAAGTCATCGGATGAAAAGCTTTTAATAGATACTCACAATTTGGAAAAATTGAGATTTGGATTAGCTAACCATATCCAATATTATAAAATTAAAAAAACAAAAAACACAGTCGTTGAACAAAGATCAGGTCGAAAGCGACTCTATGATCACAATATAATTTTGCGCTCCATATTTAGAAACCAAATCATTCATCGAAAATATGGACCCTTGGGTGATCTTTTGAATCAAGCAATTTATATAGATTTTGGAAGTGCAATCCTCTATGAGGAAGGGGCAGTTACAGTTAGAGACTTGTATGAAGACAATCAGATCAGTTCCAATTTGCAAACAATCGTAGCCACAGATATAAATGATCCTTCTTACGATCACACAAGATACATCGAAATTCATGAAAAAGAAAGAGAGCCTTTTCCTTTTCCTCACAGTGAAATTCCAACTTTAATGAACGATCCCATGATGTTACAAAATTTAGTGAATCGTTTTACAAAAGATCAGTATGCTCCAGTAATCTTTAGATCTACGAATTCAGGGCCCGATCTTTTTTATACAGTGGATGAGATGGTTGCTCATTTTAGATCCGTTTTAGAGGCGAATCCAGATAGAAACATTCTTTATTTTTTTAATAGATTTGTATTTTTCAGACATGCTTGTGAATCCAAATTTCAAATGATTGGAAAAATTGATGAGAAAATTGGGGTAAATCATAGTTATTCAGCTTGGCGGTTTGTTGATTGGAACACTAGAACTCTGAAAGATGCGTTTTACCCTCATTATGATTATCTATTGATAGGACTCGAATCGGAAATCCCAAGGGCTGAACTACTTGAGATGCAATGGAAACAAGAGTCTTGCAAAATCAATAAACAGTGGGTCGCTCAAAAAAAAGAATGGAGATCTTTTTTCACATCAAAATCGCCCTCTGTTGCTTCGCATGGAAAGTAATTTGTTAGGAATTGATTGTCAAGGATGTGGGATGCTTAGCTACGCAAAAACAGTCTATTGTCCAAATTGTGGTTCCCTGAAAATTCAACCGAAGAACTTAGATAAAAATGGAGAAATTTTTACCTTTACTATTGTTAGAAGAGGCTTTGGACGAATGAAGGATAGAGCTCCCTACGGACTTTTGACAGTTTTAAGTGCTGATGGTTGTAAAATTTTAGGGATTCTATCTAACAATTCTAATCTGTCTGAACTTAAGATCGGTAAGAAGGTAGTCTTGGAATCTATTGATGAACAATCCAATCCGACCTATCGCTTTATTTAATTATTTCCAAAAACAATAGCTTCATTAGGAAAAATTGATATTAGATTAAATCCGGAATCTTCTTTAAGAAATGATGGTCGAGGGGATGAGCTAAATAAAATTCTCTCAAGAGTCCATTTTTTTGGATAGGAAACTATGCTGTTTTGATTTGAAAAATTAAGAAATACATATGTTTCCTCTCTACCCTCTTTTCTCTTAAAAAATAAAACTTTTTTATCTTCACTCAAATGAATTTTCATATTTCCTTTTCGAAGTGATTTTCTTTCTTTTCTGAGCTTGATCAATTTAGCATAGACATGATACAATGAGGTTTTGTCTCGTATTTGTTGGGCAACGTTCTGAGATTTGAAAGGCTTATAAGTGGGTAGCCAGGGCTCCTCGTTAGAAAATCCCGCCATATAACTGTCATCCCAAGGCATTGGAATTCTTTCTGGGTCTCGTCCAGGATGAAACGGCCAATATTTCTTCCCTACTGGGTCTTGGATTTTGGATCTCGCTACCTTTTGCCTTTCTAAACCGATCTCTTCTCCATAATATAGAAAAGGTGTACCACGAATGGTCAAAAGAAACACTGCAGCCAGTTTTGCTCTAGATAGAGTATCCTTTCCTCTCGAATAACGACTTATATGTCTAGGAAAGTCATGATTGGATAGAGTGGCATTGGGCCAATTCTCCTCCCCCAGTGCCGCCTCAAAATCTTTGACTATTTGATAAAAATTTTCTGCCTTCCACGGACAAAAAAAATACATTAAATTAAATGCTAAGTGTAGTTCATCATTTCTTCCACAATACACAGCGGGAAGGAAAGTGTTACCAGGAAAGTCTTGCATTATTTCTCCAACTGACATAGGCTTAGTGTCATACTTATCAAGTAGCTTGCGTAAACGCTTCAAAATCCCATGAATTTCTGGTTGGTCTCTGTCAAAAAAATGAACTTGTTTGTCGTATTGTCGCGGCCCTTTTAAAAAATAGGATCTATTATTGCGAAAAAACTGATCTTTTACTAGCATGTTGACAACATCTAGTCGAAAGCCATCTACTCCCAAATCTAACCAATATTTGATCATAGAAAAAATTGCTTCCTCTACTTCGGGATTTCTCCAATTTAAGTCTGGTTGTTCTTTTAAAAATGAATGGTAGTAATACTGATTTGTACGATTATCATATTCCCATGCTAATCCTCCAAATGCTCCTAACCAATTATTAGGCGGTTTACTATCAATTGGATCTTTCCAAATATACCAATCTCTTTTTGGACTATTCCTAGATGAACGAGATTCAAGAAACCAAGGATGCAAATGACTCGTATGGTTGACAACGAGATCCATAATTATCCTTATCTCTCTTTTGTGAGCCTCCGCTAAGAGTTTTTTGAATGAAATCATGTCTCCAAATACAGGATCAATACTTTGATAATCAGTAATATCATAACCAAAATCAAACATAGGGGAAGGATAAACGGGAGAGATCCAAATTGCATCTATTCCCAAAGAGTCAGGTTGCCCTTTGAGATAGTCCAACTTTTCTATTATACCATCAATATCTCCGATTCCATCTCCATTCGAATCCTTAAAGCTCCTAGGATAAATCTGATAAAATACTGCTTCTTTCCACCAAACCATTAGAAGTGAATTTCAAAAACTCCTTTTGAATCTTTTATTTGAGCAGCAACTAGAATAGATTCTTTTAATTCCATCAAGAGCTCAGTAGATTCAATTGCACTACCTTCTTGAGTTTGTAAATAAAAAGAATCATAAGCAAAATCAGCACTTGTTGCGATCCTGACAAAAATGATTTGCAGTGGAAAAGAGAGAATCGCTTTTAATATTCGGTAGAGTAGTCCAAAAGAATCTGGAAAACAAATTTCAAGAATTGACCAATTTTCATTCGGATTATGGGAAATTCTTACCGTTTCTTCTACCAATCTGGATGGCAATGGATTTCTTTCTTGCCACTTCCAAGAAATACTGCTCAATTCCTCTATATTCATCTTCCCTTGGAGACAACTATCCACCAGATTTTTTAGATCTTCGATTTGATTACTTGAAATACTTCCGCTACCCAACTCATCAGTAATTTGAACTTGAAGAATGTAGTCTTTCTCGGGAGTTTCAAATACCCTCATTCCTACCAGGTTCAAATTTTGGGAAGAAATACAACCACTCACTATCAGCAAAAGATCTCTATGAAATTTGGTTAAAAATATTAAAGTCACAAAAGATGGTTCATTCTCATAAAAAAATTCATAAAATTTACCTGAAGATCTCCATTTGACAAGATTTAGATAAAGCTGATGAATTCTTCTTGGTGTATTGTAATTTAAGAAAGAATAAGGTCTGAATTCTTTAAAATAACTTAGCATATGATTCACAAGCGAAGGGTTAAGTTTTTCTTTTTCGATCATATACTGTTCCGCTATTTTGAAATGGGATACACTTCTAGTCTCAGTATTAACTTTATTTTGGATCTGTTCTTTGGTTAGATTATAAAGAGTATGGAGAATTTCTTTTTTCCAATTGGTAAGAACTCCTTTACCAACAGATTTTGTATCGATTATTGTGAGAATATAAAGCAAATTAAGCCAATTGATATCTGGAAAAAGATTAGCAAATCTCTGAATTAACTCTGAATCATAAATATCTCTTTTGTTACTAATTTCCGACAAATCAATGTGTTCCGCTACCAGGAATCTGAATAATTCAGTATCCTCTTCCGATAATCCAAATCTCTCTGATATTGCCATGGCAAGTTCTGATCCATACTGACAGTGGTCACCTGGCTTGACCTTTCCTGCATCGTGAACTAAAATTGCTAAAATTAATATTTCAATTTTATTTGAATTTCTATATACTTTTAAAACTTCTGTCTCTTCAAAGTTTCCATCTTCGATTGAGTCTAATTCCCGTAGAATCAGAAGAGTATGTTCATCGACGGTATATTGATGATGATAACTAAATAAAGGAAAATTAGTACATGCCCCAAACTCTGGTATTAACTTTCCTAATATATTACATTCATGCATCAAAGTGAGATAATGTCCTATTTTCTTTCGATTTTTGACTAAAGTTAAAAATTTATTAATTACAGGACGAGATTTTTTGTAATCCTCTTCTAAAAAATTACTGGCGAATCGTAGTTCATTCAACGCAATCCTGGAAGGTTCAGTATCTTGCTTTTGACATTCTAAAAAGAAATCAATGGTATCTTCGTAAAGTGTTTCTGGATTAGAAAAAATCCTGACGCTATCTTTTGCTGTGGCACTCGTTTTTAATTCCAAATAAACTCCCAGAAAAAAATAAACATCTTTTTGACTTTTGTAGTAATAGCTCATGAATCTTTCTAAACTTTGGAGTTCCGTTCGAGACCCAAAACCTAAAAATTCAGCTACTTCTCCTTGTAACGATAAGTCTAAGCGGTCATTTTTTCTTCCGCAAATGATATGTAAGGCCGCTCGAGTTTTAAGAAAAAAATCATAGGCTTCAAGAATCGGTTGCGACTGACCGCTTAGGAAAAATTCAAATACTCCCGGCTGGAACTTGGCTTCTGATTTGGCGGTTTTTTCAATCCAATACATAAATTGGATATCTCGCAGACCCAATGGATCTAATTTGATATTTGGTTCTGAAAGTAATAGCGGTTCGTATTGATCAATTAGTCGATTTTTTAGAAATTGTATTTTATAATCAGCGTAGGATTTGACAAGTTCCTCAGGAAGACAGAATAAAAATTTCGATTTATAATCTTCGTAAAGTGCATCGGAACCTGTAATGAATCTAGAGTCTAAAACGGCGTGAAAAGACTGTAAGGAATCTAGATATTGGAATGACTCTTCAATTGTTCGACAAGCATGACCAACTTCTTTTCCATTGTCAAAGAGATAAGAATTGATCTCACCTATAACTTGTGTAAGAGTGGTTTCCGATAGTGATCCATCGTGTAAATATAACAAATCTAAATCAGAGTAGGGAGAAAGTTCCATTCTTCCATATCCCCCTACTGCAATCAGCGCCATTCGATCTCGTAAATCGAATTCTTTATCCAAGGACTGGAAGAGGGAAACGAGACATGAGTCTAGCAAATAGGTCAATTGTCGTGAGAATAGCTTTCCAGAGGCTACCGATTTGGCTTTGCCAAAAGTCCTTTCAAGTTTTGTCTTTAGTTCTAATCTCACTCTTCGAACATCTTACTGAAAACACTGGAAAAAGAAAAGAAAATGAATATTTTTAAAAAACCATTAGCAATACTAATTCTTCTCGTGGATTACGTGCCCTTTGAGGCAGATCCATACAAAATTTATGAGCCCAGATCTGGCAAACCAGACAGGATTTCATCCTACGATACCAAGCGGGGAAATGATGATTTTGTGATGATTCCCAAGAACACCAGTGTGGTGATCGCCGAAAAAATCGGATCTGGCATGATAACTCACATTTGGATGACCTTATCCAGTAAAGATCCAATGATCAAAAGAAATGCAGTCATAAAGATTTACTGGGATGGGTTAGAATTTCCTTCAGTTGAGGTTCCTATTGGAGACTTTTTTGGACAGGGGTTTGGGGAGGAATACCTAGTCAATTCCCAGTACATTGTGGCAGCACCGAAAAAAGGCAAATCCTGGAATTCCTACTTTGCAATGCCCTTTTCAAAGGGATTCAAGATTGTTATAGATAACCAATCGGACATGGATATCCCAAATCTATATTTTTACATAGATTTTGAAGTGTACGGTAAGAAACCTTCAAGCGAACTCAGGTTTCATTCCTTTTGGAACCGATCCCTAACTGAACCAGCTTCAGCTGATCAAAGAGAGAATGAATGGGCTTTGTGACCTGCCCCCATTTGTTGAACCAGCAGATATGTTAGTAAGTCAGCCAGTTTTATCCAAATTTCCTTTTATATTCATCAGGGGTCAAGTAATTTAGGGAAGAGTGTAATCTATCCCCATTG
>Ga0169931_10000698_pt1 | contig 55920 bp, 46 predicted proteins | sample Kivu_15m_20L_FD_129675 | JGI IMG/M metagenome (GOLD analysis project Ga0169931, IMG submission 129675) | Freshwater microbial communities from Lake Kivu, Western Province, Rwanda to study Microbial Dark Matter (Phase II) - Kivu_15m_20L... | ecosystem: Environmental > Aquatic > Freshwater > Lake...
CCCGGCTTGTCGTGCCAGCTCTACCAGCGCAGCGCTGACCTGTTTCTCGGCGTGCCGTGCAACATCGCCTCATACGCGTTGCTCGCCGAGATGGTCGCGCACGTTTGCGGATTCGAGGCGCGCGAATTCATCCACACCTTCGGCGACCTCCACCTCTACACCAACCACCTCGCACAGGCGGAACTCCAACTCACACGCGACCCGCGGCCGCTGCCGAAACTCGAACTCAACCCGGAGATCCGCGACATCGACGCGTTCACCTTCGACGACATCCGGCTCACCGGCTACGATCCGCATCCACACATCAAGGCGGAGGTCGCCGTGTGACCGCACGGGCGTGGATCACCACTCCCACTCCACGCCGAGCCACGCCGTGCGCGGCGCGGCATGCGTGCGGAGTCCGTCGCTGCCGATGCCGGTGACGACGTCCTCATCGAACAGGTTGTCCACACGCGCCTGCCAGGTTGCCGCACCGCGCCGCCAGCGCAGTCCGGTGCCGACCACCGTGGCGTCCGGCAGGATCCGGGTGGCGAGCGCGTCGTCCGATTGCGACGAGGTGAATGACGAGGATGCAAACCACTCGATGCCGCGGCCGAGGCGGACGATTCCATCCGCGGCAATCCGCAGATCGGGTGCCTGCGGGAATGGTTTTCCATCGAGCAGCGGTTGATCGGCCGAGCGGCGGAACGAGGTGTCCGACCACAGGGCGGCCAGCGAACACGCGATCGCTCCTCCGGTATCCCACACGGCTTTCGCCTCGATGCCGGTGACTTCGGCCAAATCGACATTGCGGCGCTGCGAGCCCGAGCCACCGGCAGGAATCGATCCGAAGATCTCCGCGATTTCGGCTGCATCGGTGACCGGCACGTTGGCGATCGCGTCGTGGATCCGGTGGTGGTATCCGGTGATGCCGATGGTCAACGCATCGTCCGACTTCCAATCGATTCCCGCTTCCAGACTGAGGAAGCGCTCGGGATCCAGCTCCGGATTCGCCTCGACGATGTCGTTGCGCACGCGGAACGGACGATGCAGCTCGTTGAGTGTCGGCAGGCGGAACGAGGTGCCTGCCGAGGCGTGCGCTTCGAGACCGCTGGCCATCGTTTGCGTGAAACCCAGCGATGCCGAGGGCTCGATGCCGTGACGATCGGGCTGCCTGTCATTCTTGAGCAACGATCCATCGGCGAGCGACGTCTCGATCCTGCGCGCATCGTCCCAATGCCAGAAATCGATTCTCACTCCGGCTTCGACGCGCGAGGCCACGACGACCGGCCGATCCGCGCCGAAGAACGCGCCACCGAACGACTGGCTGCCACCGGCCTCGCGGTCGCGAAACGTGCCGACCCGCTCGTGCGTCGCACCGTCGAGCACGCGGGCATCCGCTCCGGCGGTTAGCGTCCACGGGCCGACATGGTCGTTGCGCATGCCGAACGATGTTCCCGTTCCCCGTCCGGGCACGTCGTACTGGTCGAGCGCAACGGTTTCCTCACTGCGATCGGCGTTCACCGATGCGAAGGTCGATTCGAACGCGCGGTGTTGATGCCAGGCCAGCCATTGCCATGCCCAGGCCCCGGAGTCGGAGGTCAGCCGCAGCGAAAGATCCACCGCTTCGGTCGAGTTGCGTGCGAGCGGCGTGCCGTTGCCGCGCTCTTCGCGATACCACGACAGCCCGGGATCGACGCGCATTCCATTCGCGAGCATCGATGATCCCTTCAGTTCCGCGCCTTGCACTGCCGTGTCGAGCGGGCGGTCGATGCTGCCGCGCTGCGGCCGGCGCACCGCATGGAATCCACCGGTCTCGAAACCGAACAACGAGACCGACAGCGCGCGGGACTTCTCCGCATCGGCGAAACGGCCCGTCATCGAGGTGCCGATGTGATCGGGACTGCCGGCCGTCATGCGCAGCGTGGTGCCGGTCTCGAACGGATCGCGCGAGACGAGCTGGATGACTCCGGCAGGACTTTGATTGCCCCAGAGCAGTGATTGCGATGGTGGCAGCACGGTTGCGGATTCGATCGTCGCCGCATCCAATCGCGCCCAGTACACCCATCCGCCGAATGGGTCGTTCTGAGGAATGCCGTCGAGAAGAACGACTGTTCGCGACGCGGCGCTTGCGCCGGTGTCGCGCAGGCTGACCCCGGCCGACGTCGGATTGCCGAACCACGCAGACTGCCTGCGATAGAGTGAGAACGACGGCTCGCGTGCGAGCAGTTCGTCGATCGTGCGCGGCGAGGCGTCGCGGATCGCCGCGCGGTCCCACACCGCCACCGGGCGTGCCTCGCCGGAAGTCGTGCGGCTGCCGAGCACCATCAGCTCCGGCAACGTCGTGGTCTCCGCCGCGACCACCATGCGCGTCGCGGCCGCGCACAGCAGGCCGGTGGTTCGGACCCATGGCATCACGCACCCGATGATGGTCCCGCTGCGCCGCGACACAAGCACGGGTGGATGGGATGCCGACTGCATCCGGCATTGCATCGCCGGGCGCGTTGGAAATGATGGCGTCGATGTCCGAAGCCACCTTCATCGCCGTGGATCTCGGGGCCGGCAGCGGCCGCGTGATGGCGGCCACCACGGATCTAGAAACCTTGCGCCTCGAGGAAGTGCACCGGTTTGACAACCCCGGCGTTGATCTTCCGGGCGGATGGTTCTGGAACATCCACGGGCTCTATCTGGAAATCCTCGAAGGCTTGCGCCGCGCGGTGGCCGCCCACGGACAATCCATCGTCTCGATCGGCATCGACACCTGGGGCTGTGATCACGCGCTGCTCGCTGCCGACGGTCGGCTTCTCGGCATGCCTCACCAATACCGCGATCCGCGGTCCGACGGCATGGCCGATGTGATGCATGCGATCCTGCCCGAGGAAACGATCTACGCGCACACGGGCATCCGGACGAATTTCTACAACAGCTCGCTGCATCTGTTGGCCGAGCTGCGCCGCGACAACCCCGCACTGCACCACGCTTCGCGATTGTTGTTCATCCCCGACCTGCTGTCGTACTGGCTCACCGGGCGGATGGCGGTCGAGCGCACGATCGCATCGACCTCGCAATTGCTCGATCCACACACCGGCGACTGGGCGTGGCAGGTGATCGACGCGCTCGGCCTGCCGCGCCGCCTGTTCGGCGCGATCGTCGCGCCGGGCACCGTGCTTGGTCCGCTGCGCGACGAGGTCGGCGCTCACATCGGCCAAAGCGATATCCCGGTGATCGCCACGGCATCACACGACACCGCGTCGGCGGTGGCGGGCATTCCGATGGAAGGCGGAGAACAGCTTTGGTTGTCGTCGGGCACTTGGTCGATCCTCGGCATGGAATCACCCGTGCCGATCACCACGCCAGCCGTGCTTACCGCCGGATTCTGCAACGAACTCGGCGCGGACGGCGGCGTGCGCTTTCTGAAAAACATCGCGGGACTCTGGTTGCTGCAGGAATGCAGACGGCAGTGGGAACATGAGGGGCAGCCGCTCGATTATCCCACCATGACCCGCATGGCGGCGCAGGCACCCGCATTCACCGCGTTTGTCGATCCGGACGATCCGGTGTTTGCAACTCCCGGCGACATGCCCGGAGAGATCCGCGAGTGGTGCCGTAGGACGGGTCAACCGGTGCCGGCGGACCCCGGTACCGTGCTGCGCGTCGCAACCGAATCGCTCGCCCTCAAATCCCGCGCCGTTTACGAATCGATCGTCGCGCTCACCGGCCGCCGCTTCACCCGGCTGCACGTCGGCGGCGGCGGCATCCGCAACGAGCCGCTGTGCCAAGCGACTGCCGACGCGCTGGGCATCGAAGTGGTCGCCGGCCCGGTCGAGGCCACCTCGTGCGGCAACATCGCGGTGCAACTCGTCGCCAGCGGCATGCTGCCCGACCTTGCCGCGGCGCGCGCACTGATCCGGCGCTCGTTCGAATTCCGTACACATCAACCGCGGGACCCGGCCGCATGGGAGGATGCATTCGGGCGGTTCCGTCGGCTGACCGCCTGATCCTGTGGCGCTCCTGCCGCCCATCGCGCCGATTTGACTCTTGGACGCCGCGCATCGCTGCCTCATGCTCGCAGGCGTGATCGCCCGTGTGCTCATCGACGGCCCGTCGGAGCTGGTCTTCGATTACGCGGTGCCGCCGGGCCTCGACGTGCGGCCTGGCTGCCGCGTGCGCGTGCCGTTGCGCCGCAAGACCGCGTCGGGCACGGTGCTCGCGTGCGTCGATGCGGCTCAAGCTGATTTCGCCCTGCGCGCGATCGAATCTCTGGCGGACCCCGAGCCGCTCATCACTCCGGTACTGCTCGAGACCGGGCGCTGGATGGCTGGCTACTACGGTTGCGGCATCGAGACGGTGGTGCGCTCGTTGCTGCCGGAGGCGGTTCGCACCGAAGATCATTCGGCAAAATCGCGACGCGTGGCGGTGCTCGCCGACACCCCCACGCCCGACGTGCTCGAGCGATTGCGGAAGCGGGCACCGCGTCAGCACGCGATCCTCACCTTGCTGATGAACGCGGCCGACAGGCGGCTCGCCGTTAGCGACCTCGGCGACGGGTCGGCCGCGGCGCTCAAGGCCGTCGCGAAGTTGTCGTTGGTCCGGATCGAGCAGGAGGACGTGCGGCGCGACCCCGATTCGGACGGATCGGCCGAAGTGCTTGAATCCACTCCGCTCGCACTCACCGCCGCGCAGCAGGCGGCGCTCGAGGTGATCCTCGCCCAATCGCGCGAGGCGACACCGCGCCCGGTCCTGTTGCTCGGCGTCACCGGATCCGGCAAAACCGAAGTGTATCTGCAGGCCGCACGGCAGGTGATCGACCAAGGGAAGACGGTGCTCGTGCTCGTGCCGGAAATCTCGCTGACGCCACAGACGGTGCAACGATTCAAGGCGCGGTTCGCCGCGATGCAGGACCAGGTCGCCGTGCTGCACTCGCATCTCTCGCAAGGCGAACGATTCGACGAATGGCACCGCATCCGCAAGGGCGGTGCGCGCATCGTCATCGGCGCGCGCTCCGCCGTCTTCGCGCCGTTGCCGTCGCTCGGACTGATCCTCGTCGACGAGGAGCACGAGAACAGCTACAAACAGGAGACCGTGCCGCGCTATCACGGCCGCGACGTCGCGGTGCTGCGCGCGTCGTTCGAGAAATGCGCCATCGTCCTCGGTTCGGCCACGCCGTCGCTCGAATCGTGGCACAACGCGCAATCCGGGAAATACCTGCTCGCGCGACTCGATGAGCGTGCCGACGGCCGGGCGATGCCGATGGTGCGCGTCACCGACATGCGCATGGAGGCGCGCAAGCACAAAGGTGGACCCGCGGTGCTCTCCGACAAACTGCGCACCGCGCTCGAACAACGCCTCGAACGCGGCGAGCAATCAATCCTCTTTCTCAACCGCCGCGGCTTTGCCCGCTCGCTGCAATGCCCGTCCTGCGGCCACGTCTGCCAATGCCCGCATTGCTCGGTGGCGCTCACCTACCACCGCACCGACGAGCGGCTCGTCTGCCACGTCTGCGGCCACCAGGCGGTTGTCCCCCGGCGATGTCCGGAGTGCCGCGACCCGTCGATCCTGCTGCAGGGCTATGGCACGCAGAAGGTCGAGGAGATCCTTGGGAAAGTGCTGCCGCAGGCGCGTGTCGCGCGCATCGACGCGGATGCGATGCGGCGCAAGCATGCGCTGCGCGACGCGCTCAACGCCTTCCAGGCGAACAAGATCGACATCCTCGTGGGCACCCAGATGATCGCCAAAGGATTGCATTTTCCGAACGTCACGCTGGTGGGCATCCTTCACGCCGACCTCGGACTGCACGTGCCGGATTTCCGCGCGGGCGAGCGCACCTTCCAGTTGATCACGCAGGTCGCCGGCCGCGCCGGCCGCGGCGACATGTCGGGCGAAGTGATCGTGCAGACGTTCACGCCGCACTCACCGTCGATCCAGTACGCGCGCCGTCACGACTTCGATGGATTCGCGGCCCAGGAAATGGAGCTCCGCCGGCAATTCCATTTCCCTCCGTACGGTCACTGCGCGGTGCTCACCGCGCGCTCTGCCCACGAGCGCCGCGCGGAATTCACGCTGAGCACCCTGCGCCTGAGGATTGCCGAACAACTGCCCGCGGACGTGCTGCTCGGCGAAGTCCTGCCGTCGCCGCTCGTCAAGGCGCACGGTCAGTTCCGCTTCCAAATCACGTTGCGCGCCGCGTCGGCCCGGCCGCTCACGCGGCATGTGCAGGCGGTGCTGGCGAAAACCCCGCTGCCCGAGGATGTCACGGTGGTCTTCGATATGGACGCGCTGAACTTCACCTGATTTCCGCGAGCGTGCCCTCGGTGACTCCGAGTCGCTCGAGCGCCTTCACGCGGCCAAGCACATCCCGCACCTTCGCCTTGCCGACCAGCAGTTCCTGATAGGCATGGATCGTGTCGAGCGCCGCATTGTGGTCCTCGTCGAGCAGTTCGATGCGGAAGTGGCGCAATCCCGCGGCCATGAGTTGCGGCAAGAAGCGCGCGCCGGTCTGGGCGCGGCCGCTGAACAACGTGTTGCGGCAACCGACATCGGCCTGCAACCGGTGGAGTTGGCCGACGCGGTCGCGCAGGTGCACAACGTGGCGCTCGCAGGGCCTGCCGCAGTCTTTCCACGAACTTCCCTCGCTCAGGAAGACACAGAAGACGCAGTGCTCCATGTGAAACATCGGCATGTGCTGGTGGAGCGTGAGTTCGAACCACTCCGGCGGTGCCGCCGACAACAGGTCGAGCACCTGCGCGATGTTGAGATCGTAGGAAACGGTGAGGCGGTCGAGGCCTGCATGCTCGATCAGCAGGCGCGCAGTGACCGGGTTGGCCACATTGAGTGAAAAGTCGCCGGTGGCCGCCAGCTGGCACCGGTCGCGATGGTGGTGCAGTGCGCCAAGATTGCGCAGAAGCAGACCGTCGGGTGATGCGCCTTCGATCAGCTTGAGGTACCCGGTCTCGCCGGGTTTGAGAATGCGCGGCGTGGCCAGGTGGATCGTCGCATCTGCGGCCGCCGATTTACGGAACATCGCCACCGCCTCACGGTATCGCCGCGGATCCTCGTAATCGCAGTACACCTTCGCGACCCCCGCGGCGGTTGCGGCACGCAATTGGTCGTCGTTGCGGCAAAGCACCGCGAGCACCGGAGTGGATGCCGCGGCAGATGCGGCCGCGGGCAGGTCTTCCCGCCATCCGGGTACGGTCACCAGGTTGGCGCGTGGGGATGCCTGCCTACCGTCCAGCGCGGCGACCCAATCACGCCGCATCCGGTTGAGTTCGGACAATGGCAGGTGGCAGGCCCCCTCGAGTCTGCAATCGAGCGATGCGAGTTCGTAACGCGTGCCGCCGAGTCGACCCAGTTGTGCGGCGAGTACCGCTTCATCGAGTGGATGACGTGTCGCTGCTTCCAGCACGACCGATCCGGTGAACGTGTGTCCGTCGCAGTGGATTCGCATCGGTTTGCCCGGAGCTCCATCGACTTTCACATGCAGTGCGATCCGGTGCTTTTCCGGCTTGGCTGTTTTTCTGAACCGCTTCAGCTCGGCATCCAGTTTCGGGTCGGAGGTTTTCCACAAAGTTTGCCCCGGACGGATGCGCGCGAAATCCAACCCGCTGTGCCTGCGGTGGAACAGGAGGCGATCGCCTTCAATCTTCCAAATCCGCGCGCCTTGCTCGTGATCACGGTTTTCTCCCGCATCGACCACCACGCCGTCGCCCGCCGCAATCGGCACTTCGGTGCGCGGATCGAGACGCAACCAGCCGTTGCCGCAATCGGCGATCGTGCCGAGCAGCGGTCCGCGCTTTTTGCCGAACCGGCCGTGCGTCAGATACGGATGATTCGTCCCGGCGAGCCAGCCGGTCGACAGCCCCCGAGAAAACGTCATTTCCAGCGAGTAGCGGTCGGCCGCGGTGATTTCCGCCGCCATCCCGGCGATCGCCGCATCGAGCGCCTTGCGGTACACGCGCGTCACCGCCGTCACGTACTCGGCCGACTTCAGCCGGCCCTCGATCTTGAAGGATTTCACTCCTGCACGCACCAGTTCGGGAATCAGGTCCACCGCCGCCAGGTCCTGCGGGCTGAGCAGGTAGCGCACCTCGCCGAGATCGCGCGCGACGCCGTCGACCACGATTTCATACGGCATGCGGCAGGCTTGTGCGCACTCACCACGGTTCGCGCTGCGCTGGCCGAGCGCCTCGCTCGTGAGGCACTGTCCGGAGTAGGCGACGCACAACGCGCCGTGAACGAATACCTCGAGCGGCGTCGTGGTCGGGCAGGACTGGCGCGACTCCGACCGGAATCGCGCGATTTCGCGGACCGAGAGTTCGCGTGCGAGCACGGCGCGTTCGAGCGGCACGATCGATTCGATGAATGCCAGTCCCTCGGGCGAGGTGATGGTCATTTGCGTCGATGCGTGGATCTCCACTTCCGGCGCGATCCGTCGGGCGAGTGCCGCCAGCCCGAGGTCCTGCACGATGATCGCGTCCACTCCTGCCGCGGCGATCCGGCGCAACTGCTCCTCGGCTTCGTCCAGCTCGCCGGTGAAGACCAGCGTGTTCATCGTCAGAAACCCGCGCACGCAATGACGGTGCAGCTCATCCATCAGCTCCGGCAGGTCTTCCGCGGTGAAATTGTCGGCCCGGAGACGCGCGTTGAATTTGGGCAGGCCGAAATACACCGCGTCAGCACCGGCGGCGATCGCCGCCCGCGCGCAGTCCCAGTTGCCGGCAGGTGCCAACAACTCCGGCCGATCATTCCGCTGCACACGCTGATTTCAGCACAGACCCCCGCCGCCGCACAACCGCAACCCGCCGCGCGATGCGCGCTTCCCCCGGCGGGCCGAACCCTGCATGCTCGCGACATGCGATCGATGACCGGATTCGGACGCGGTGCCGCCTCGGTGGAGGGTTGGCACGCGGTGGTGGAACTCAGCGCGGTGAACCGCAAGCAGGCCGAGGTGGTCGTGCAACTGCCCAAGGAACTCGCCGAACTCGAATCACGGGTGCGCCACACCGTGCTCGGTGCCGTCTCGCGCGGTCGCGTCCAGGCAAGCGTGCGCCTCGAGCGCGGCGATGGCGGCACCGCCATGCGCGTCCACACGAATGCCGCGCGCGCGTTCGACGCCGCATTCCAGGATCTTGGCCGAGCGCTCGGCCGCACGATCGAACCTGCCGCCGCCGATTTCCTGAGGCAACCCGGGATCTTCGCCGACCCCGATGCGGTCGATGCCGACGCTGCCTGGCGCGTGATCGGTCCGGCGCTCGAACAAGCACTCGCCGCGCTCGTGGCGATGCGCGAAGCGGAGGGTGCCCACCTCGGTGCCGACCTCGCCGCGCGCCTCACGGCCGTCGAGTCGCTGGCGCATCGCATCGCCGCCGATGCGCCCGCGCGCCCCGCCCGCCAGCGTGAGGCCCTGCTCAAACGCCTGCGCGACGCCGGACTCGGCATCGATCCTGCCGATGATCGCGTGCTCAAGGAACTCGCGTTGTTCGCCGATCGCTGCGACATCAGCGAGGAACTCACCCGGCTCGATTCGCACTTCGCCAAGTTCCGCGGTTGCCTGGGTGCCGCGGAACCACCCGGACGCACGCTCGATTTCCTGTGTCAGGAATTATTCCGCGAATTCAACACGATCGCATCGAAAGCCAACGATGCCGGCATGACGCACGCCGTCGTCGAGGCCAAGACGCTGTTGGAAACCATCCGCGAACAAGCGCAGAACGTCGAATGAGCCAGGCTCCGGCGGGTGCGGCCGGGAGGATCAGCGGTTTCCGAGGCGATCGACGCATGCGTCGAGGAGCGCGCGCAGCCGGGCTTCGGGACCGATCGCGGCGGGCTTGTCGAAGCCGATCCAGACAGCGGTGCTGCCGCCGGGGCCGAGACGCAGCGCCCAGGCGTCGCGCTCGGATCCGGTGGCGGCGCTGATGCACCGTGTGCCGCCGAGAATCTGAAGCACGCGCAGGCCTTCACGCGCGGCATCGGCGGAAAGAGCGGCGCTGAGATCGGGCTTGAAGGTGTGGATGCACCGGCCTGACGAGTCGCGGATCTCGCGGATGAGCGCAGGCTTGGGTCGGCGGCCGTTGTTGCCGAGCGTGGCGAGCGCGATGGACGCCTCCATCGGTGTGGCTGCGAGCGCGCCGCGAAACAAATCCTCGGATTCGACGAAAGGTCCGGTGAATCCGCAGCGTCTCGCGATGCGTGCGACCTCCGCCGGGCCAATCGCACGTCCGGTGCGCAACGGATTGCCTGGCGACGGGTTGCGTCCGCGCTCGGCCACGGCTGCGGCGATGAAGGGTTCGAACACCGGCCCGAGATCGCGCTGCGCCCGAGTGCGGTCGAATCGGGAATGGCCGAAGTGGCGTCCGCCGATGAGCGCGAGCACCTGGCCGGTCTTGGTTTCGGTGGTCACGGCTGCGAATTGGAGCGAATCAGCGCCACCGTCGGGCGGTGGTGCCGCGCGCGGTCCGTCAGGCGGCGTGGCCCGGTCCTCGAGCGCGGCGACGGTGCGTTCGAGTTCGCGCTCGAGCCGCTCTTGCCATGCCGCGTCGATGGTGGTGTGGACCTGCAATCCACCGCCGGCGATGAGGCCTGCGTCGAGCAGTCCGTTGAGTTCGCGCCGCACGGCCTGCAGTGCATAGGAGGTCGGATCGCCGGGTTGATCGGCGGCGGCCAATCGAAGTGGTTCCGCGGCGACGGCGTCGCATCGGGTGCGGTGGATGAATCCCATCGACACCATCCGTTCGAGTGTCTGCCTGCGTTGTTCGAGCGCCTGATCGGGATTGCGCAGAGGCGAAAAGACGTGGGGTCCGCGGATGATGCCGACGAGGATGGCGCATTCGCCGTCGGTGAGTGTCGCGACCGGTTTGCCGAAGTAGGTGCGGGCGGCTTCGCCGATCCCGTCGGCACCGGCACCAAAGTAGATGCGGTTGAGATAATGAGTGAGGATCTCGTCCTTGGTGAAGCGTGCCTCGATGCGCAGGGTCAGCGCGATTTCCAACACCTTGCGATGCAGCGACTTTTCCCGAAGCCCGAACGTGTTGCGGGCAAGCTGCATCGTCAGGGTGGACGCGCCCTGGGTGAACTCCCGGTCCTTGAGATTGCGAAGCGCCGCGCGCAACAACCCGCGCAGATCGATGCCGTGGTGTTGGTGAAAGCGCGCATCCTCGCGGGCGAGCAGCGCGTCGACGAGGAATCGCGGGAGTTCGCCGCGCGCGGCCGGTTGACGGGTGATGCTGCCGGGCGCGGTCAGGATCCGGCCGTTGCGGTCGTAAACGGTCGTTGACTGCGGCAGGCGCGCCACTTCATCGAGGTCGAAGCGCATCGCCTGCAGGAAGTAGAGAAAGGCGATGGCGGAGAGCGCGAGGCAGGCGAGGGCGGAGAGCAGCGCGGCCGCGCGGACCGGTCCGTGCAGTCGCGCGGGCAGCAGGCGTTGCCAGACGGATGGCGGTGGATCGGAGCGCCAGGTGGACACGGTGTCGGCCGATCGTTCCCGATCGCGCGCGACTCATCAAGCCACGGTTCCACTCGGGCCTTGCGGTGCCGTCCGCGGCGGCGGAGATTCCGCCATGGAGATCCGGGTCGAGCAGGCAGCCGCGCGGCTGGATGCGTTTCTGGCATCGGTGCTGACGGACCTGTCGCGTTCACGTATCCAATCGCTCATCCGCGATCAATTCATCACAGTGGACGATTCACCGGCCAAGCCGCGCGATCCGGTGAAGCCGGGCCAATCGATCCGTGTGATGCTGCCCGAAGCGGTTCCCGACGAACCTCGGCCGGAGATGATTCCATTGGTGGTTCTTCACGAGGACGACGATTTGATCGTCGTCGACAAGGCGGCGGGCATGGTGGTGCATCCGGCACCCGGAAATCCCCACGGCACATTGGTCAACGCGTTGCTGCATCATTGCGGTGGACGCTTGTCGTCGCTCGGTGGAGCGGGCAGGCCGGGCATCGTGCATCGACTCGACAAGGATACGTCCGGTTGTCTCGTCGCGGCCAAGACCGATCGCGCGTATGAATCACTGGTCGCACAGTTCGCCGGCCGCAGCACCATGGAAAAACATTATCTGGCCGTCACGCGCCCGGTGCCGAGGCCGCACCAGCAAACGGTCTTCACCCACATCGCGCGCCACCCGGTGAACCGGCAGAAGATGGCCGTGGTGGATCCGCCGAACGGCAAGCCGGCAATCACGGATTATGAAGTGTTGTGCATCGATGACGCAAACGACACGGCCTTGGTGTTGTGTCGGCTGCACACCGGACGCACCCATCAGATCCGCGTGCACCTGCGCCATCAGGGCGCGCCCTTGGTGGGCGATCCGATTTATGGCAGGTCTTCAGGAGAGGCGTCGCTGCCCGGGCGGCTGATGCTGCATGCGTGGAGGCTGGCCTTCGAGCATCCCCGCAAGGGTGAGCGCATGGCCTTTGAATCGCCCGTGCCTGCGGAATTCCGTCCGTGGCTGGAGCGTGCCGGTCTTGAGGTGGCGATGCGATGACGGGACGGCCGCTCAGTCCCACGACAACTCGATGACTTGGAACGCGCGTCCGAGATGGGCCGGATGAGTGAGCGTCTGGAACTGCCGCAGCATCGCGGCGTCGGGGTTTCCCTCCATCGCGGCGAGCCATGGTCGTGCCAGCTTGGTGAGCCAGGATCCCTGGCTGCAGCAGACATCCATCCGGCCGCCGAGCGTGTGCGCCGCCTCGGCCACCGCGGTGAAATCGACGTGCGCCGTCAGGTCCTGATCGCCGGGATTTTGCAACGGATCCGCCAACACGCGGTGGTCGCGATACGCGCGCAGGGTGCCTTCGTTGCGGGCGGCGGCATGATATTCCTCCCTGGAAAACCCGTAATCGATCCAGATCATGCGGGGTCGCTCGAGGACTTGCCGCAACGGGGCGAGGAATCCGGCGAAATCGTCACGCACCTCGGTGCGCCATCCTTCGGGAACGGCATCGGGCGACGGAAGCATCGCGGCGATGCGGTCGCACACCGCTGATCCTTGCGTCCAGAACCAGCCGCATCGCGGGTCGTGATCGACCAGGCATTCCTTCCAGACGCCGCCGCGTTGTTCGACGACGTGGCATGGCAGCGCGTCGAGCACCTCGTTGCCGAATGCCACGCCGGGCAGCGGAGTGGCGGCATGGGCGGCGAGGTCTGCTGCGATGACGACCCGGTCCCCATATCCGGCGAGCGTCCCGCGTTGGGAGTCGCGCAGCAGGACGAGCGGCTCGGCGATGAGATACTCGAGGGTTGCGAATGCCTGGGAATCGAGGGATTCGATCGCCGCGAGAACATCGGCGGCGAGCGTGCCGTCGTGCGCGCCGCACTCGACGATCCTCCAACGGGCGGGACTGCCGAGGTCGCGGTAATGCGCGAGCAAGCGCCGCGCGAGCAACATGCCGAAGAGCGGTCCGACGCTCACACTGGTGAAGAAATCCCCCTTGCGGCCGATCCGGCGCAAGGTCGATGCATAATAACCATGGCGAGGATGGTAGAGCGCCGCCTCCATGAAGGCCGCGAAGCCGAGGGGGCCTTCGCAACGGGCGCGTGCCGCCAGTTCGTCCGACAAGGATAGGGTTGCCGTGCGGGCAGCGCTCGGATAGTTCTGCATGGGTCTGGCCGCGCCTGCTGGCGGCGGTGGCTCCGGATCCGTCATGGCTGTCGATCAGGACAAGAACCAAAGAAGAAAGCCCTCGCGCAGGCCATTCCTCAAGCGAAAATGGCCTTGGGTACTGTTGTTGCTGTGCTGTGTGGTCGGCGGCATCGCCTGGCAGGAAGCCGAGCGGCGCACACGCGAGTACCGGCTGCGCGCGCAGAGCTATGATCTCGAGCGGATCAACGATCTCGAGATTCCCAGTCTGATCCTCGACCGCAACGGCCGCGAGATCGGCCGGATCTTTGTCCAGAACCGCAGCGTGATTCCGGTTTCGCAGGTACCGCGTCGGTTCATTGACGCGTTGCGGGCCGGCGAGGATTCCCGGTTTTTCAGCCATGGCGGCGTCGATCTGTTCGGCACGCTGCGCGCGCTGACGCTCACCGCCCGCGGCAGCGCGCAAGGTGGCAGCACGATCACCCAGCAACTCGCCCGCAACGCATACGAACTCAAACAGGAGGCGGTGCGTCGCGGTGAAGGGGTGATCAGCCGCAAGCTCGTCGAGATGTTTCTCGCGATACGCATCGAGCGTCGCTACACCAAGGAACAGATCCTCGAATTTTATCTCAACCGGATCTATTTCGGCAGCGGCTTCTACGGCATCCGATCGGCCTCGCTTGGTTATTTTGGTAAGGAGCCTGCCGATCTCACCCTCGGTGAATGCGCGTCGCTCGTCACACTCATCAAGAACCCGACCGGGCGTTCGCCATTGAACAATCCGACGGCGAACCGCCAAGGGCGCGATTACGTGTTGCAACGCATGCGCGACGAGGGGTGGATCTCCGCGGCCGAACTGCGCGAGGCCCGCGCCATGCCGCTCACGCTCGACCCCAGGCCGCTGCGCCGCGGCACCAGCCACCTCTACGAGCGCGTCAGCGACGCGATCGACCGGCTGCTGGGGGAGGACGCGCTTGCCTCCGGCGGATACCGCATCCACACGACGATCCTCGCCGAGGCGCAGGCGGCGGCCGATGAAGCGCTACGCAAGTCGCTGGCGGCCGCCGAAGCCCATCCGGAGTTCCGCCGCAAACCGGCGGGCGATCCGGCGGACCAAGCGGCCGCCGACCGATTGCAGGGGGCTTGCCTGATGATCGACCATGAATCGGGCGATGTGCTCGCGCATGTCGGCGGACGCGATTACGCGCGGGTGCCGTACGACTTCATCGAACTGGGCCTGCGGCCGTCCGGCACCGCGTTCTTGCCCTTCGTGCACGCCGCGGCGCTCGAAAGCGGACTCACGCCCGTGACGATGCTCGATGACGAACCGATGGACAACCGCGCGGTGATGGTCGGCGGCCGCGAGGGCATTCTCGGCGAGTGGGGCATGGAAACCGGAACGCCGGTGTACGAAGGCAGGATCACCGCGCGCCATGCGCTCGAGCAATCGAAGATCGCCGCCACCGTGCGGCTGAGCGACCGCATCGGGCTGCAGCGGGTGGTCGATACCGCGCGCGCGTTCGGTCTGCCGCTGCGCGATGCCGAGTTGCTTCCGCGATTGGTGACCGGCTTTGACCAGATCTCGCTCAAGGATGCCGTGCGCGCTTATGCCGTGTTCCCGCTCGGCGGACGTGCCGCGCCCCGTGATCTCGTTTACATCGAACGCATCGAAGACGCGTCGGGCCGCGTTCTGCACCGGCGCAAGCGTGCCGCATCCCCGCAGGGCAAGGCAGTGGTGCAGCCCGCGACCGCGTGGCAGGTGCACAGCATGATGGCTGGATCGCTCTATCGCGGCAGTTCGAAGGGGGCTCTCGACGGACTGGTCGAACAACCGTTTCACGGTGCCGGCAAGGGAGGCAGCACCCACGACTTCACCGACTGTTGGTTCATCGGTTACAATCGGCGGATCACCTGCGGCGTGTGGACGGGCTTTCTCGGCGGCGGCAGCGAGCCGATTTACCCCGGTGCCTTCAGCCGCGATCTGGCGATGCCGGTGTGGCAGGCGGCGATGAATGCCGCCGCGCCGTCCTTCGGCGGTGATCCGGTCGAGATGCCGCGCGATGTTGTCGAGGTGCCGGTTTGCACGGTTTCAGGAGGACGGGCCACCGACTTCTGTCAGACCTACGCCGAGGATCCATCGACCGGCATCGTCCGATCGCGTCCGACCTCGCTGCGCGAGTATTTCCGACGCGGGACCGAGCGGTTCTCGTTCTGCAGTGTGCACGGCGGGATCCCGCCGGATCTGCCTCCGACCGTTGCGAACGGATCCATGCCGAATTTGCCCGCGCTCGATGCCGTGCCGGTGCGACCCAAGGCACCCGTGCTCATCGGTGCCGATCCGTACCACAGCGAAATCGCGCCGCTCGCGGCCGCCGATGACTCGCGACCGACTGTGATGCGTCAGCGTACCAACGTGCTCGATAGCTTGGATTTGGGCGACGTCGAGGAAAGCCTGCCCCTGCCGAAGCCGCAGCGGCTGGTGATCGACGACGAGTGACAAGCGCGTCCGCGTGGTTGTCGCGCGGATCTCCTCAGCGTCCGCTGAGCCGGTGATTGAGCGCGATCGACCGACGCAACGCCCGCATCACATCGACGAGTCCGCGGTGGTCGCGAGCGGCGCGGGCGCAGGCCGGATCGCAGTCGGTGTTGCGGCTGACGTGGCGTCCGATGCCGATGTAGAGCTGATGCATCTGGCTTGTGAACGCGCTGGTCTCGGACTGGATGGCGGAGATCTCCTTGTTGCTTTCGCCGATGGTTTGGAAGGAATCGGCGGCCTCGACCCTGCGCTTTTGCCGTTCCTCCTTGAGTTGTTGATCGATTTGATCAACCTTGGCATCGCCCTTTTCGATCTCCTTGCCGATGCGGTTGCGCTCGTCGCGCAGCTCGTCGAAGCGGGCGCGCAGTTCGCCCAGACGCTGCTTGGTCGCCTCGGCCGCGGCTGTGTTTTCGGCATCCGCCCCGGCCTCCTGCGTGAGGAACTGCAGTTTCATCTTGAGCCCTTCGTACACGCGGCGCACCTCGCGCGCCTCGGCGACGATCTGGTCGCGGTGCTGCGATTGCTCTTCGAGGCGGACCAGCAGCGCCGACCGCTCGTCGAGCAGTTCCTGGTTCGACTCCGGTAGTGCGCTGAGCAGGCGCGCGCGTTCCTCGTGGGCTTCGTTGAGTTTTGCCTGCGTCTCGTTCATCCGGCCCTGCAATTCGTCGCGCTGTTGATGGAGCTTGCGCAGGTTCCAGTACTCGACCGAGAGCGTTTCGATCTCGCCACAAAGTGGCCACACCGACATCCCGAGGTAGGCTTCGGCCTCGCGCAACAAATGGAGTTCGCTGGCGGCTTCCGAAATCCGCTGCGCCCGGCGCAGGATCCCGAATGCCTGCGCGAAGCGGGCGAGATAGTAGCGTCCGGGTGTCATGGGGTGGGTTCGCCGCCGATGCGTTCGCGCAGGGTGTCGATCACGGTGAAATCCTCGAGAGTGGTGATGTTGCCCGAAATCGATCCGGTGGTGATCAACTCCTTGAGCAGGCGGCGCATGATCTTGCCCGAGCGGGTTTTCGGCAAGCCCGGAGCGAACACCAGGTCGTCGGGCCGGGCGATCGCGCCGATCACGCAGGCCACATGGCGGCGCAGCTCCTCTTTGAGGGCGGAGGTTTCGCCGACTCCTGTTTTGAGCGTGACGAAGGCGGCGACGGCCTGGCCCTTGATGTCGTCCGGCCTGCCGATCACCGCGGCTTCCGCCACTGCGGGGTGTGCGACCAGCGCGCTCTCGATTTCCGCCGTGCCGAGGCGGTGCCCCGAGACATTGAGAACGTCGTCGAGCCGACCGATGATCCGGAAATCACCGTCCTTGTCGCGCCGGGCACCGTCGCCGGCGGTGTAGAGCCCGGGGTAGTCCGACCAATAGGTTTTTTTGAATCTCGCCGGATCGCCGTGGATCGTGCGGGCCATCGACGGCCACGGCTTGCGGATCACCAGCCGACCCTCTTGATCAGGCGGGCACTCGCGGCCCGCATCATCGAGCACCGCGGCATCGATGCCGAAGAACGGCCGCGCGGCGCTGCCGGGCTTGAGCGGCGTGGCTCCGGGTATGGGTGCAATCATCACCGCGCCGGTTTCCGTTTGCCACCAGGTGTCGACGATCGGACAGCGTCCGCCGCCGATGTGGCGGTGATACCAGTTCCAAGCCTCCGGGTTGATCGGTTCGCCCACCGATCCGAGCAGGCGCAGAGAGGAAAGGTCGGCCGCCGCGGGAAAATGATCGCCCGCGCGGATGAACGCGCGGATGGCGGTGGGCGCGGTGTAGAAGACGCTGACCCCGAGGTCTTCGATGATTTTCCAAAAGCGGCCGAAATCGGGGAAGTTCGGCGCGCCTTCGTACATCACCTGGGTGGCGCCGATGGCGAGTGGTCCGTAGACGATGTAGGAATGGCCGGTGATCCAGCCGACGTCGGCGGTGCACCAGTAGACATCTTCGTCGCGCAGGTCGAAGACGTATTTGCAGGTGGCATGGGTGCCGGTGAGGTAGCCGCCGGAGGTGTGGAGGATGCCCTTGGGTTTGCCGGTGGATCCCGACGTGTAGAGCATGAAGAGCGGGTGCTCCGAATCGAAGGCGCGTGCAGTGTGGCGGGCCGACACCGCGGCGGTGGCGTCGTGCCACCACGTGTCGCGCTTGGCCCGCATGTCGACCGGATTGCCGCAGCGCCGGAGGACGATCACGCGCTTGACGTGCTTGTATCTGCGCAGGGCTTCGTCGACCGCCGGCTTGAGCGCAACCACTTTGCCGCGCCGCCATCCGCCGTCGGCGGTGACCACGGTGGTCGCGCCGGAGTCCTCTAGCCGATCCGCGATCGCATCCGCCGCAAAGCCACCGAAGACGACGTTGTGGACGGCGCCGATGCGCGCACAGGCGAGCATCGCAATGGCGGCCTCCGGCACCATCGGCATGTAGATGAGGACGCGGTCGCCGGAGCGCACGCCCGCGGCTTCGAGCGCGTTGGCAAAGCGGCAGACCTCGCGGTGGAGCTGGCCGTAAGTGAGCGTGCGGCGGTCGCCGGGTTCGCCTTCCCACAGGATGGCCGCTTTGTTCCTGCGCGGTCCCTCGGCGTGGCGATCAACGCAGTTTTCGCAAACGTTGAGTTTGCCGCCGACGAACCATTTGGCGAACGGGGCCTTCCAGACGAGGGTCTTCGTCCACGGCTTGCGCCATTGCAAATCCTTGGCCTCGCGTGCCCAGAAATCGGTCGGCCGCTTGATCGATTCGCGGTACAATCGTTCATAAGCCGCCATCGATCCGATGCGCGCTTTGGCGGCAAACGCCTTGGGCGGCAGGTGGACTTTGCCGACGGATGACTTCCGGGACGATGCGGGTTTTGTGCTCATGATCGGCCCTCGGGCGCGCGATCCTATCGCCTCGAATCCCGTACGGCAAGCCGGAGAACGCACGGATGCTGATGATGAAAAACCATCATTCCGAAGTCCTTCAGATGACTCCGAGTTCGCGGCCGGTGCGGACGAAGGCATCGACGGCTTGTTCGAGTTGCGCGCGGGTGTGGGCGGCGCTGATCTGGGTGCGGATGCGGGCTTTGCCCTGCGGCACCACCGGATAGAAGAACCCGATGGCATAAATGCCGTGATCGAGGAGGCGGTCGGCGAACTTCTGCGACAACGCGGCATCGCCGAGCATCACAGGACAGATCGGGTGGTCCTTGCCGGAGATCGTGAATCCGGTCTGTTCCATCGCGCTGCGGAAGAACGCGGTGTTCTCCTTCACGCGGTCGGCCAGTTCGGTTGAGGCCTCGAGCCGTTCGAACACGTGCAGCGCTGCGGCGGCGATGGGCGGCGCGATGGTGTTGGAAAACAGATACGGCCGGGAGCGTTGGCGCAACAGGTCGATGATCTCCTGTTTGCCCGACGTGTAGCCGCCGGACGCGCCGCCGAGCGCCTTGCCGAGCGTGCCGGTGGTGAGGTCGATGCGGCCGAAGAGCCCGCAGTGTTCGTGCGTGCCGCGGCCGCGCGCGCCGAGGAATCCGGTGGCGTGGCAATCGTCGAAGTGCACCAGCGCGCCGTATTTTGCGGCGAGCGCATGCACCTCGTCGAGGCGGGCGATGATGCCGTCCATCGAGAACACGCCATCGGTGGTGACGAGCTTGTGGCGCGCGCCATCGGCATCGGCCTCGCGCAGCTTCGCCTCGAGGTCGGCCATGTCGTTGTTCTCGTAGCGGTAGCGCCGCGCCTTGCACAAGCGCACGCCGTCGATGATCGACGCGTGGTTGAGGGAGTCGGAGATCACCGCGTCCTCCGGACCGAGCAGCACTTCGAACAATCCGCCGTTGGCGTCGAAGCACGACGGGTAGAGGATGGTGTCCTCGGTGCCGAGGAAGGCGGAGATGCATTGCTCGAGTTGCTTGTGGAGCGTCTGGGTGCCGCAGATGAAGCGCACTGAGGCCATGCCGAACCCCCAGCGGTCGAGCGCCTCGCGCGCGGCGCCGACGACCGCCGGATCGTCGGCCAGCCCGAGATAATTGTTGGCGCAAAGGTTGATGACATTGCGCCCGTCCTTGAGTCGCACGGTGGACTGTTGGGGTGAATCGATGAGGCGTTCGCGCTTGTACAGGCCGGCGGCATCGATGTCGGCGAGCGTGTCGCGGAGTGACTGGAGGAAGGCGTCGGGCATCATGATGGTGGTGGGATGGGGGTGAACGGAAATGGTTGCCGCGCGGCCGGAGGTCATATGCCCTCGGTGAGCCGTTCGGCCAGCAGGGCGGGCAGTCCGGCGGCGAGGATCTTGCGTTGGGCGCGCTCGATGTCGTAAGCGACGCGGCGGAAGATAACCTCGTGTGCGGCCGTGTCGTACACGACGTAGCAGGCGCGCGGATCGCCGTCGCGCGGTTGGCCGACCGAGCCGACGTTGATGAAATACTGCGAGCCGGGTTGGATAACGATGTGTTGCGGTGGCAACGTGCGCACCACCAGCGACTTGACGTAGACGCACGGCTTGTGGGTGTGGCCGTAAAAACAGACCGGTGTGAACTGGTAGGAAAAGTTCGACATCGCGTCGAAGCGGTCGTTGACGTAGATCCAACTGCTCGGTTGGTCGAGCGTGCTATGGACGATCGTGAAGTCGCCGAGCTGGCGGACCATGCGCAGCCGCCGCAGCCATTGGCGCTGTGGCTCATCGAGCTGACATCGCGTCCACTCGAGCACTTCGGCGGCGACGGGATTCATCGTGTCGAGCGATTGGTTGCCGCCGCCGGCGTCGTCATGGTTGCCCTTGACCACCGGGCAGTCCATCGAGCGCAGGATTTCGAGGCAGGCCGCGGGATCGGCATTGTAGCCGACCACGTCGCCGACGCAGGCGAAGCCGCCGACCTCGTGTGACCGGGCGTCGGCGAGCACCGCCTCGAGTGCCTCGAGGTTGGCGTGGATGTCGCCGAGAATTGCAATCCGCATGGGAACGGGGAACGGGTGACCGATCCTGCTGCCGGCGCGGTCGGGGTGTCGAGGTGAAAGCCCCCGGTCAGTTGCCGAATGCCTGGTCGGGATCGAAGGGCGCAGGAGGCGGGGATTTCAGGATGCTTTCCGATTCCGGGATGCCGAGTCGTGCTTCGATCGATCGGAGTGCCGCGGCGACGCCATCGACCGGAAAGCGTTCGCGTGTGCGCCGCCAGTGATTGCAGAGCGCGTCGTAGGCGCGGCGCTCGCCGCCGAAGAGTTCGATCGCGCGGCGGCCGGTGTCGAGTCGCGGGTCCGCGCGGGATTCGAGCACGAGCAGCAAGCACAGCAGCGTGGGGGTGTGGTTGCGCGCGCCTTCGGCGTGGAGCGCACGGGCGAGTGCGAGTGCCTCGTCCTGCCGATCGTCGATGCGGGCAAGGGCGTACAGCATCGAGCGACGCACATAGCCGAGCGCGTCGGGTTGCTCCGCCGCCCTGCGGTACGCATCGGCAGCGGCGGCGAAGCAATCGTCGGCATCGCCGAAGGCGGGGACTTTGTTCGGGTCGGTGAGGAGGAATCCGAGTGCCGCGTGCAGGCGCCAGTCGTCCGGGTTGTTGCGGATGCCGCGTTCGAGGAACGCGCGGCCGGCGCGGATCGAGGATCGCCACGCCTCGCGTCGGCGCAGCGGCGGCAGCTTCGAGTCGTTGAGGTGGTGGGACGCGGCGTTGTAGGCCTGGTGCCACGAGCCGGTTTCCCAGTAGTAGCGCGTTCGCGGCGCGAGGTCGGTGATGGTGTCGAAGAGCAGCGCGAGTTCGCCCCAGCGTTGTTCGGTGAAGCGGGTGTGGGCGCGCAGATTGAGGAAGGTGGCGACGAGCGTGCGCAGTCCGCCCAAGGCGACCGCCGAGCTGGTCTGGCCGATGCGTTCGCGCGTGCCGGTGTCGAGCCGCGGCGGGAGGAGTTCCTGCCCGCGCAACAAGCGGGTCAGCGGGATTTCCCAAGTCATCCGCAACGCGCCCGCGGCGAGCAGGCCCGCCGCCATCACCACCCCTGTGATTCGCGGGTTCACGGTTTCAGATTTCCTTCTCGGCGAAAATGAACCACGAGGCGAGGGTGAAGAGCACCACGTAGTAGCCGCCGGCGAGTACCAGCCGGCCGAGCGTGGCGAGCGGAACAACGGATCCTTCGATCACCGCATCGATCACGTTGAAGAGTTGGAAATCCGGCAGCACCAGTGCGAGCGCGAGCGATGCGAGGCGGGCGGCTGCTCCCTCGCCGGCCTCGCCGCCTTGCAGCCAGAAGTCGCGGGCGTCGGCCTGGAAGTGGCCGATGAAATACACGAGCAAGCCGACCACCGTGGTGAACAACGTGCTGGTGGAAAACGTCGAGATGAGCAGCGCGATTGAGGCCATCACGGCCGCGCGCACGAACACCGCGGCCACCGCGCCCTGCAGTGGCCAACCGGGTCCGGCGGCGCGGGTTTCGGCCAGCAGCGATTCGACCGCATCGGGCGGCCAACCAAGCGCGGCAGCCATGTCGCGCTGCTCGCCGAGCACGATTGCCGTGCGCACCTGCAGCACGGCGGTCATCAGCAAGTCCATCGCCAGCAGCGAAACGAAGAGCAACAGCAACACGCCGAGCAGCCGCCCCGCGAGATAGTCGATGCGCGGCACCGGCTTGGCGAGAATCGTGTAGAGCGTCCGATCCTCGATGTCCTTTGGAATCAGCAGGGCGGTGGCGGCCACCGCGATCACCACCGAGAACAAGGTCATCGCGCCGAGCGACCAGCTCTTGATCGAGCGCAGCACCGCCGCGCCAGCCGATTCGGGACCTTCGTGCTGGGGCAGGTTGAGAAAGTTGCTGGCGATCGCCACCACGGCGAACAAGGCCAGGAAATGAAACACCTTCATCCGTGCGAGCTGGGTGAATGCGTGCGCGGCGATGGTGAGGATGCGCACGACGTGTCCGCCGCGTCGTGTCCCGGCCGGAACATGCGCATTCATGCGCCGCCCTCCTTGCCGGTGGTGGTTTCCAAAAACAAGCGCTCGAGCGTGGTGCGCGGCCGCCCGCTGCGCACGATCGACGCACCGGGGGATTCGCCGACCAGCGCGGTGATGCGCTCGACGAGATCCGCGCCGGCCCGACGGATCACGATCTCCGTCTGGTCTTCGATCGAGATCAGGTCGTCGAGCCTTCCCTCTCGCACGATGCGTCCGCCGCAGAGGATGCCGACGTGATCGCAAACTTCCTGCACCTGTTCGAGCAGGTGCGAACAGAGGAACACGGTGATGCCGCGGTCGCGCAAGGCGAGGATCAGGTCGCGGATCCCGCGCGAGCCAACGGGATCGACGCCTGCGGTCGGCTCGTCGAGAATCACCAGGCGCGGCTCCTGGACCAGCGCCTGCGCCAACCCGATGCGCTGCAACATGCCCTTCGAATAGCCCGCCAACCTGCGGCCACCGGCATCGGTCAGCCCGACCAGGTCGAGCAGTTCCACCACGCGATCGTCGAGCGCGCGCCCGCGCAATCCGCAGAGCCTGCCGTAAAACCGCAGCGTCTCGACACCGGTGAGGTGTTTGTGGAAATACGGATTCTCGGGAAGAAAGCCGACCTCGTCACGCGAATCGACCTTCAGCGAATCCTTGCCGAAGATGCGGCAGCTTCCCGAGGTCGGCGCCACCAACCCGAGCAGCGCCTTCATCGTCGTCGACTTGCCCGAACCATTCGGCCCGATCAGGCCGTAGACTTCGCCGGCCCGGATCGTCAGCGAGAGGTCGTCGACCGCACGCAACGGCCGTCGGCGGAACGAGGTGTGGAAATCCTTCACGAGATGGCGGATTTCCACGGCGGGAACGGGCTCGGACATGGGGTCAGCCGGACGATGGCGTCGGCCGACCGATGAATCAATCCGGATTGGCGCGTGCGGCGGAGCGTTGCAGGGCGTGAGGGCGTGCCACCGGGCGGCGCGCAAAAAGAAAGGCGGAGGATCCGCAGATCCCCCGCCTTGGCTGATGCCGGGCGTCGCGGAGATCACCGCAGTCCCGAAGGTACCACGGCGATCTCCAACGACTGGCCGGAATCTGGATTACTTCTTGGCCTTCTTGGTGGCCTTTTTCTTCGTGGCCTTTTTCGCGGCTTTTTTGGCCGGGGCCTTCTTGGCGGCTTTTTTCTTGGTCGCTTTCTTGGCGACTTTCTTCGCGGCCTTCTTCACCGTTTTCTTCGCGGCCTTTTTCTTGGTCGCTTTTTTAGCAACGGTTTTTTTGGCGGCCTTTTTCACGGCCTTTTTGGCGCTTTTGGCCACCTTTTTCTTCGCTGCCTTGCGGGCGACCTTTTTCTTGGTCGCTTTCTTGGCGGGCGCTTTTTTGGCGGGGGCCTTCTTTGCCACCTTCTTCACCGCTTTCTTGGCGGTTTTCTTGGCAGCCTTCTTAACCGTTGCCTTTTTGGCAACTTTCTTCTTTGCTGTTTTTTTCGCAGCCATGGTTTTGTGTCGTTGGAGTTCGCGTTGTATTCTGGTTTTCTCTTCCGGCGTCAACGTGCCGGTGGAGAGGGTCGCGAGGAGCGCCACGGATGTGCGTCCTCCAAAAGCATTGATGGAAAAACCATGTGGGCCGCGACGCGCGACCGAAGCGAATGGCCGCGAGGCTGACGCGCGCGGCTCTGCATCCGATCAAGCGACATCGCGCGCATGGCCTGCGGAAAACACACCGCACAACCGTCGAAGGAAGACGAACCCACATGGGTTTGATTTCCGGTTTTGATGAGTGACGTCGGCGAGATCATCCGTGGGCGATCGGATTGCTGATGGCGATTCAGCTGATATTTAGGATATCCGTCAAGTCAATTTTTGATGATTTCCGACACCCCTTTTGATGGTCGTTCAAGCGATGGAATGGCAGCTGATGACGATCGCTGGATCGCCGTGACATGTCGTCCGCTGGCTCGCGACCTTCATATCGTCAGCCGGAGGCCGCATCGTCTGATGCGGCACGGCGAGGTCATGAGGTGTGCGCATGCAGGTGGAACGCGCGACGGATGCGATGCGCGCGCCGTCGTTGCCGACCGTCATTCGCTGACGCGAACCGCCAGGCGCAACCACCGCGCCAAATGCCTGGTTTTTCAGAGGTTTTCGATGTCCGCCGCCGAACATGCGCAAGCCATCGCCGCATCCTGGGTCAAGGCAACGCCCTGCTGCGATGCCCGCATGGACGGACCGCCGATGCACCCGGTCTCGTCGATCATCGTGGCGGGATCACTATCTTGCGGCCGAGGATCACCTTGTCATCGGTCATGCGGTTGGCGCTCATGATCGAGGCCATCGGCACGCGGTACTTCGCACTCAGGCCGGAGAGGGTGTCGCCCTTGACCACGGTGTGGATCGTGGCGGGCGCGTGATCCGGCAGCGCGGCCGCGCTGCTGTCGGATGCGGTGGCGTTGATGGGATCGGCACTCGCTGTCGTCGTGGTGCTCGCTGCGGATTCCTCATACGCGGCCGGCGTGTCGTAGACCGGGTCGGCGAATGGATCGGCACTCGCTTGCGTGCTCAAAGAGGACGATGCGGATGGGGCAACTGCTGTGGACGGATCCGAGGCGCAGGCGGCAAGCAGCACCACGGGAAGCATGAGAATGCAGGCAGGATCGATCTTCATGGCGGTCGGTAAGGAAATCGCAATACGCAACAGACGACGGATGTCGTGAATCATGAAACGTCACACCCATCGAGGTTTATTCATTGAGCGTCCGTCTTTTTTCACTCCGCCCGCTTCGCGCAGGCGTGCCAGCGAGGCTGGATGCCGCTTGTTCCAAGAGAAAAATGCCATTCCAAATTTAAAAACGATCGTTTTTTATGATGTCGCTTCTTTGCTAATGGGCTCCGGATTGGCGTGGGAATGCCGGCAAAAGCGGAAGAATTGGTGGGCGGCGGTTTCGGTGTGCTGGGCGAGTTGTTCCAGGGATTCGCCGCGGAGGCGGGCGATGAATGCGGCGGTGTGGGCGGTGTAGGCGGGTTCGTTGCGCTGACCGCGATGGGGTTCGGGTGCGAGGTAGGGCGAGTCGGTTTCGAGCAGGAACGAGCCGGGCGGGCACTGGCGGACGGTTTCCTGGACGCTGCGTGCGTTCTTGAAGGTGCAGACGCCGCCGAAGGAGACGAGCCCGCCGAGGTCGAGTACCCGCCGCGCCATCTCCCAGGGCGCGACAAAGCAGTGGAACACGGCGCGGGTACGATCGTGATAAGCGCGGTAGAGGGTCAGTGCGTCCTCGAGAGTGGCATGGCCTTCCCGGTCGCGGGTGTGGATCACGACGTTGAGGCCGCTGGCGGCGGCGAGTTCGAAGTGGCGATGGAGGAATGTGCGCTGGCGTTCGCGGAACCCGGCGGGGGTCCATCCCTCGGGAGCCGGATGGAACGCATCGAGCCCGGTTTCGCCGATCGCGCAGACGCGAGGGTCGGCGGCAAGCGGGGCAAGGCGGTCGACGGCATCGTCGGGTGCGCGATGGACATCGCACGGGTGGATGCCGATGCAAGCGTGCACCGCGGGGTCGGTGGCAATCGCGAGATGGGCCTGCACATCGTCGAGACTGGTGGCGAGCGTGACGAGGCGGGTGACTCCCGCCGCACGCGCGCGCGCGATCACGGCAGGAATTTCCGCGGGGTCAAACCGGTGCGACGCAAGATGGCAATGGCTGTCGGTGAACATGGAATGGATCAACGATCGATCGCGGCGACCAGCGCGCGCACTTTGGCGGGGTCTTTCACACCGGGCGCGGTTTCGGCACCCGAGGCGACGTCGAGTGCACAAGGGCCGACCTCGGCAACCGCTGCCGCGGCGTTGTCCGGGGTGATGCCGCCGGCAAGGATCAGCGGCCAATGCGGATGACGAAGCCGCAACGCTCGGGCCAGCGACCAATCAAAGGTCTTGCCCGTGCCGCCGTAGCTTCCGGCGGCCGGCGCGTCGAGCAACAGGGCGTCCGCAGGGCATGACGCGGGATCGGCCAGCCCGGATGCGCGATCGGCACCGAGCGCCTTGATGCACGGGACGCCTGCGTCGCGCAAGGCGAGCACCTGCGCGGGCGGTTCGTCACCGTGGAGTTGCACCACATCGACGAGACCATCGCGCACGCAGCGCAGCAGTTCGTTATCCGTGGGATTCACCCATACACCGACGCGCAGGATGCGGTCATGAAAACCGCGGAGCCATCCGGCTTGGCGCGGATCGCTATAGCGCTTGGAGCCCGGCCAGAAATTCACGCCGATCGCCTCGACGCCGGACTCGACGAGCATCGAGGCGTCGTCGGCCGACCGCACGCCGCAGATCTTCAGCGAAACCCGCGAGGGATCGAGAAACCGGTCGAGCCGCGTCATGCCGCAACGCTAGCCCGGCGCGCGACACCGGTCCATGAGGAAAGGCACGCTTGCTCAGGCGTTCATCAGTTCCTCGATTTCCTCGGCCTCGATCGGGATCGACTCCATCAGATCAAGATTGTGTTCTTTGCCCACCACCACGTCGTTCTCGATGCGGATGCCCAGTCCCTCCTCGCGGATGTAGATGCCCGGCTCGATCGTGAAGACCATGCCTTCGGCGAACGGCTCGTGCGGCGGGGCGACGTCGTGCACATCGAGCCCGATGTGGTGCGAGGTGCCGTGCATGAAGTACTTGCGCACCAACGCCTTGTCCGGGCCCTGCTCGCGCGCCTCCTTCGCGGTGATCAGGCCGAGATCCACCAGCTCGCGCTCGACCAGCTCCATCACCTGCCGGTGGTACTCGATGGGCGTGTCGCCAGGTCGCAGCACCGCGTTGGCCCCGCGGAACACCCGCAGCACCGCGTCGTGCAGTTGGCGCTGACGCCGGGTGAACCGGCCGTTGACCGGTACCGCGCGGGTGAGATCGGACGTCCAGCCGGCGTACTCCGCACCGACGTCGATCATCACCATTTCGCCGTCCCGACAGACTTGGTCGTTCTCGATGTAGTGGAGCACGCAGGCGTTCGCCCCGCTGCCGACGATCGGCGTGTAGGCGAAGCCGCGCGAACCGCGCCGCACGAACTCGTGCAGCAGCTCGGCCTCGATCTCCCACTCGCCCACACCGGGCCGGATGAAGCCGAGCACACGACGGAAACCGGCTTCCGTCACACCGCAGGCCAACCGCATCATGCGCACCTCCTCGTCGTCCTTGATCATGCGCAGCCGGTGCAGGATCGGCGCGAGCCGCTCGTAGCGGTGCAGCGGAAACCGCGCGCGACACTCGCGGACGAATCTCGCATTGCGCGTCTCGACCGTCGTGTCGGCGCGCAAGTGCTCGTTGGTGAGCAAGTACACCTGATCGGCCTGGGGAACCAGCCGCTGCAGCATGCCGTCGAAGGTGTGCGACCACTCGACCCGGCCGATCCCCGTCAGCTCGCGCGCCTGCGCCTTGTCGAGCTTGTCACCGTCCCACACGGCGATGTGCTCGCTGGTCTCCTGCACGAACAGGATCTCGCGCTCCTGCGGATCCACCGCGTCGGGCATCATCACCAACACCGTCTGCTCCTGCCGCACGCCGGTCAGGTAGTACAAGTCGCTGTTCTGCCGGAACGGCAGGGTGCCGTCGGCGCTGGTCGGCATCAGGTCGTTGCTGTGCACGATGACGATGCTCTTCGGCTTGAGCGCCGACCGCAGCCGACCGCGGTTGCGGATGAAGAAGTCGCGGGAAACCGTCTCGTGTCGCATGCCCCCGAGTGGACAGGAGCGGAGCGGGGGGTGCAAGAGGATGTTGGGCGGGGGTGGGGATCAGCGTTTCGGCCGCGCCTGGCGGATCTGTCGCTCGAGATCCTTCACCTCGTCCCGCAACGCGGTTTTGTTTTGGTTCAGACTCTCCGCCCACGCGCGGGATTTCACCAGGTCCTCTTCGATCCCGGCCACCGCCGATGCGTGATCTTCGGTAGCACGGGGCTGTCGTCGCCGATACTCCAGCTCGGCTACCTGGATCCGCAATCGGGTGATCTCCTGTTGACCCGCCTGCACGGTGGATTGGGTGGCTGAGCTGGAGCGAATCCAAGTCGAATCAGCCAGCATCGACATCGTCACGCCCGCCATCACCAAGGCGACTAGCCCGACAAGGAAGAACAGGACTCCCGAATGGTTTTCCTCACTGATCATGTGCGGATGGCAGTGCCTTCATTGTTTACCGGGCCGCTCCTTGGATTCAACCTCGAGGACCGCGATTTGCTGGTTCAGTCGAGTCAGTTGCGACTGTTTGAGCTGCAGCTCTTGTCTGAGAATCGGCGCGCGGCTGATACCTCCAATTCTTCCCGACCTGCCATAGCGGTAGGTCGAGCTGCCACCGGTTGGATGATAAACCCTGACCGTGCTGGTACTGTTGCGAATCGATTCCGCCTTGGCCTCTTCATTGCGGATCTGATCCTCCAGCTCCCGGCATTGTCGCTCCACGTCCTTTGCCTGCGCTTTTTTGACGGAAAGCGCTCGCTGCACCTTTTTGAGATACTCGGCCCGGTTCTTTTCCTTGGTCCGGGCCAGCTCCTTGTCGTCATTGGCTTCCGCCTCACGGATCTGCTGATCGTAGGCGAGCTGCTGTCGCAATTCCTCCTGCTGCGCCACATAGCTCTCTTCAGGATCATATCCGAAATAGTCCTGAAGATTTTCCGGAAGATCCTCGTACGGGATCCGGCGGATGCCGTCGCGGTGCCTCACGTTCAGGCCAATTTGATCGGCCTCCCGAACCACGACATCCTCATAGACCACCCCATCCGCGGTCTCAACCCGCCCCAGTATCATTCCCTTGGCTTTTCCTCGCACCTGCTCGCGGTACTTTTCCGATACTGGCCGAATTCTGCATCCAGTGTGGCAAGGCCGCTTTTCGCGGAATCCAATTCCTTGCGCTCGGCTTCCACTCGGCCACGCAAGGACAAACCCTTGCTGCGGATTTGATCCAGCGCCCCGGCTTTGCGGCGGAGTCCGTCGAGAACCGCTTCTTCCTCCTTCAAGCTCTTGCGCAGTTGCAATGTTTCCCCCCTCAGCTTTGCGATGCGGATGCTGATCGGCTCGCGTTTTTGATCCGGATGATCGTCAACCGCCATCAATGAAAGCGCGCCAAATCCAACCAGTACGAGCATGGCAAGAAGCATCCCGATCACTCCCGGGCCACGACTGCTGGTGATGAGATCTCCGAAAGACATGGTTCAGTTGGTTGGATCGACCGGGCGGCCTTGCCGGTATTGATCGAAGGCGCTCCTGAGATTTCGGATTTCCTCATGCACTGCGCCAAGAGCCTCCTGTTCTTTGGTAAGTTCCTCCTCCAGAGTGGTGTTGACTCTGCCGCCCGCTTCGATTTCCTGATCGAGGTTCCGGGAGAAGCCGACGATTTCCTCGCGAACCAGCCCGAGGTGGCTCTCCAATTCGAGCTTTTCCGATTGAAGCCTGGATTCGGCCGCGAGCGACTCGGGGTCATCGCCGCAGGAAACGCAGCACACCAAACAGCACGCGAGGAGTTTGGGAGAATGCCAAAGTTTCATGGGACTCATCGGATATGGGTTGACGGACTATTCCTTCTCCAGGGTTTTGATCAGGTCCTTCAGCTCTTTCTCCTCGTCCCTGAGACGCAAGGATTCGTTTTTGATCCGCGCCACCTCGGCGTTGGCGTCCGCGAATTCCTGCCGGGCCTGATCAAGGGGCACTTTGATTTTATCCAGTTTGCGCAGACCCGATTTATTCTTTTCCCGCTGCAAGGCCCCATCCAGTTCGTTTGTCTTGCGCCGCAGCAACGAAATCCGGCTTTGCAGGGATTTTTCCAGCGTCCTCGATTCGGTGATGCGTTTTCGGCATTCCTCCAGTCGCTTTTGGGCCATTTGCAGTTGGTCTTGCTTGTCCTGCTGTGCCTGCGCCTCGGCGCGTAACCTGCTGGCATCCGCCTCTTTTGCATTCGCATTCGCGATCTCCTGCTCGTCGAATTGAAAATAGTCGTAAAGATCGCTGGGCAGATCGGCGCAGGGAATCGGATTGCCCCCGTCGCTGTGACGGATCGTCATTGCGCCGGCCGTGATGTTCCGGATCTCCACTTGGCGATACACGCGTCCAGGGCGCGTTTCCAGTTCATCCAGTTTCACACCGATTGCCCGTGTTCTCACATCCTGGCGGTATCCATCGAGATACTGGGTCCGTTGCTTGGGTAATTCGGATTCGACGGACTCGATCAACGCGGGAATCGACTGTTGGAGCAGTTGGATCTGGTCGGCACCTGCCTGCATGCTTCGTTGCAGATCCTCGAGCTGCTTCGCGGTGGCGATCCTGACGGGTTTCATCGCGAACTCGGATTCGCGGTCGGCCAGAACGGATCTCAGGTGCTGTAGTTCTTTGCCTTGGCGCTTCAGTACGCCCTGGACCGATTCGGGGCCACCTTGGGCATCATCATCAAAAACAAACAGCGCCAAAGATCCGAAGCCAACCAGTACCAACAGGCCGAGAAGCATTCCGATCACCCCGGGGCCTTTGCCACTCGACATCAGGTCATTGAAGGACATGGCGGATCAGCGGGTTTGGGTCGGCCGTGGGAACGGATTGCCTTGCGGGTATTTGCGCTTGGTCTCGTCGAGGGCTTTCTCGAGTCTGGCTTTGCGCGCTTCCAGCTCCCTCACTTCCTCCTCCAGTTTTCCGGTTTCATCGAGTTGTTCCTTCAGTTTGCGACGGGCTTCCTCCAGCGCGGCCGTGGCATCAGCCGGCATGGTGGAAAGCTCGGACTCGAGTGCGGCGATCCTCAATTGCAGGGCCTTGATCTCCGTCTCCTGTTCGCGGGACTGCTTCTCCAACTGCTGGTCACCGCAACCGGAGAAAAGGAGCGATGCGATGACGAGCAAGGGCAGAAATCCGGCTCGGCACGCCCGGAATGAGAACATGAATGAATGGGAATGAGGCGGGTCGGACACGTTGAAATGAGCGATGAAGCCGTCTAACCGGGTTTCAACCATTCGGCAATAAAAAAGACTGCTGATGACACACAATTCCAAAGGAGCGCGCCAAATGACATGTGCCGCCATCCATCGGGCAAATGCGTCTCCCGGCTTTCCCCCGTCCCTCCTTGATTCCCGACGCGGCCGGGATCATGCTCCGGGGCATGTCCGGATCCGCCACGCCGATGATGGCCCAGTATCTGGCGATGCGGAAAACGCTGCCGGACGATGTGATCCTGCTGTTCCGGCTCGGCGACTTCTACGAGATGTTCTTCGAGGATGCGAAGACCGCCGCGCCGATCCTCAACGTCGCGCTGACGAAACGCGGCGGCACTCCGATGTGCGGCGTGCCCCATCACGCGGCGCAGGCCTATCTCGCGCGCCTGCTCAAGGCGGGCAAGCGCGTGGCGATCGCCGAGCAGACGTCCGAGCCGCTGCCCGGCAAGTTGGTCGGCCGCGAGATCTCGCGCATCCTCTCGCCGGGATCGATCGACGACCTCGCGCTGCTCGACGATACGCGACCGAACTATCTCGCGGCGGTGTTCCGTCACGGCAAATCCTGCGGTCTGGCGTGCGCGGACCACACCACCGGCGAGTTCCTGCTCGCGGAATTTCCCAATGAGGGCCGGCTCGCCGACGAACTGGTCCGGCTTTCGCCGTCGGAAACATTGGTGGCCGATCACCAGACCTCCGATTTTGGATCGCTGCCGCATGCGCTGGCTTACGAAGGATACGCCTTCCTGCCCGAGCACGCGTCGTCGCTGCTCAAGGACCACTTCGGCGTGCACTCGCTCGACGGGTTCGGCTGCTCGGATCTGCACGCCGCGTGCGGGGCGGCCGGGGCGATCCTGCATTACCTCGCGCACCAGTTGCGGCGCCCCTGCGACCACCTGAAGCCACCGCGGGTGCGTGAATCCGCCGCGCACGTGCACATCGACGCCGCCTCGCAACGCAATCTTGATCTGGTCGATTCACGGGCCGGCCGCGGCCACACGCTGCTCGGCGTGCTCGACCGCACATCGACGCCGATGGGCGCGCGTCTCCTGCGCGATTGGATTCTCCATCCGCTGCGCGACCTCGCCACGCTGGTCGCCCGGCAGGACGTCATCGCCGCGCTGCTCGCCGAGCCGTTCCTGCTCTCCAAATGCCGCGAGTCGCTCAAGGGGATCCGCGACATCGAGCGCACGCTCTCGCGGTTGTCGCAGCAGTCGGGCAACGCGCGCGACTTGCAGTCGCTGTGTCTCTCGCTCGCCCGCATTCCCGCGCTGCGCGAGGATTTCGAAAGCCTGTTTCCCGCCACCGCCGCCACCCGGCCCGCCTGGCTCGGCAACCTGGAGGAATTCCCGGAACTCACTGGCCTGCTGGAATCCGCGCTCGCCGATGAACCGCCCGCAACCCTGCGCGAGGGCGGCATCATCCGCGACGGTTGGTCGGCGGAGCTCGACGAACTGCGCGAAGCGGCGCGCGGCGGCAAGGACTGGATCGCGCGGCTCCAAGAGCAGGAGCGTCAGCGCACCGGCATCGACTCGCTCAAGATCCGCTTCAACCACGTCTTCGGCTACTTCATCGAAGTGACCAGCGCAAACCTGTCCAAGGTGCCCGCCGACTACCTGCGCAAGCAGACCATGGCCAATGCCGAACGCTACATCACCCCGGAACTCAAGGAGATGGAGCACAAGGTGCTCGGTGCCGAGGAACGCGCGAAACAACTCGAGGCCGGGTTGTTCGCCGACCTGAGAAACCGGGTTGTCGCCGAGTTGGTGCGCATCCAGCGGGCCGCCGCGGCCGTCGCGGAGGCGGACGTGCTGTGCGCGCTCGCCGAAACCGCCCAGCTCCATCGGCACTGTCGCCCGGTGCTGGATGAAGAGCGCGGTTTCCACATCGGCGGCGGACGCCATCCGGTGCTCGAACAAACGCTCGTCGATGCCAAGTTCGTACCCAACGACACCGCGCTCGACCCGGTATCGTCGCGTCTGCAGATCCTCACCGGCCCGAACATGGCGGGCAAATCGACCTACATCCGCCAGGTCGCGCTGATCGCGGTGATGGCGCAGATCGGCGCGTTCGTGCCCGCGGAGTCGGCGGTCATCGGCCTCGTCGACCGCATCTTCTGCCGAGTCGGTGCCAGCGACGACCTCTCACGCGGCCAATCGACCTTCATGGTCGAGATGAGCGAGACCGCGCTGATCCTCAACCACGCGACCGACCGCTCGCTGGTGATCCTCGACGAGATCGGCCGCGGCACGGCGACCTTCGACGGGTTGTCGATCGCGTGGGCGGTGGCCGAGCATCTGCACGACCACATCGGCTGCCGCGCGATGTTCGCCACCCACTATCACGAACTCACCGACCTCGCGAACACGCGCGACGCGGTGGCGAACTACAACGTCGCCGTGCGCGAGTGGAACGAGGAGATCATCTTCCTGCACAAGATCCTGCCGGGCGCGGCCGACAAATCCTACGGCATCCAGGTCGCGCGGCTCGCGGGACTGCCCAAACCGGTGGTCGACCGCGCGAAGTCGATCCTTTCCCACCTCGAGCTGCACTCGGTGAAACCGGAAGCCAGGGAGGCCGGGCCCAAGGCGAAGCGCACCGCCCAGGATCCGCTGCCGCAGGCGCGCACGCCGCAACTCGACCTGTTCGCCGACCTCTGATCGCCCGCGCGACGCGATCCGTCAAAACCCCTTGCGCAGATGCGACGGCAGGATGCCGAGCTGCTCGCGATACTTCGCCACCGTGCGCCGCGCGACCGTCACGCCTTGCTCGCGCAGCGCCCGCACGATCGCCTCGTCGGACAACGGCTTGCCCGCATCCTCCGCCGCGACAATCCGCTGGATCGCCTCGCGCACTCCGGCATTGGAAACCTCCTCGCCATCCCGCGTCTGATACCCGGTTGCAAAAAACGCTCGCATCTCCATCAGCCCGTGCGGCGTGAGCACGTACTTGCCCGCCACCGCCCGCGACACCGTGGTCGCGTGCATGCCGAGTTCGGCCGCCAATTCCTGCATCGTCATCGGCCGCAAATGGCGCTGACCCCGCCGCAGAAACTCCGACTGACGCGCCACGATCTCCGTGGCGATGGCCAGCAGGGTTTCCTGCCGAAGCTCGATCGAGCGGATCAGGCTCCGCCCGTCGCGCAACTGGTCGCGGAGGAATTGCCTCGCCTTGCCGTCCAGTCCGTCGCGGCCGACCAGATCCTTGTAGTAATCATTGATCCGCAACTGCGGCAGACCATCACCGGTGAGCTTCGCGGAGAACCCGCCCGCTTCGTTTTTTTCAATCACCACATCCGGCAGCACATGCGGGTTCGCCGTGGCGTCGAAAGCGCCTCCCGGATCGAGCGTGAGCCGGCCAATCGCTTCGGCTGCCTGCGCCACGCGCTCGACACTCACTCCCAAGGCCGCGGCAATCCGCGGATAGCGCTTGCGCGCCAGATCCTCGAGATGACCGCGCACGATCGCAGCCTCGATGCCGTCGCCCTCGCCACGCCGCTGCAACTGCAGCCACAGCGACTCGGCCACCCCGGACGCACCCACGCCCGCCGGATCCATCGAACGCACCAACTCGAGCGCCGCATCCACTACCCGGGCATCCACACCCGCGCGCCTCACCAGCTCGGCGGCCGACAAATCCAAAAACCCGCGGCCGTCGAGATTGCCAATCACCACCCGCGCAGCCTCGCGCACCGCATCGTCCACCATCGCCGTCTCCAATTGCTGCAACAAGTGACTCTGCAAGGTCAGCGGTGCGACGATCGATTCATACAATCGCTGACGCCGCGCCTCATCCTCCGACGTGTCCTGCCGGAACCGACCCTCGACAATCGCGCGCTCGCGCCAGTCGTCGTCGGTCTCATTCAACCGCGCCAACGAATCCCCGTCCTCCTCATCCATCTCCCAGGCGTCGAGCGACACCGAATCACCGACCTCCTCCAGCACCGGGTTCGCCTCCAGCGCCTGACTGAGGATCTGCGACAACTCCGCCGTGCCCGCCTGCAGGATCTCCAAACTGCGCCGCATCTGCGGGGCAAGCGCCTGCTGCTGCGTCAGCGACTGATGGAACCCGAAGTCCGCCATGACCGACCGGCCCGGTGGCCGACCCCCACTTTAGCACGAGATGCCCCGAAATGAAGCAGAAATCGTGCCAAACTTGGATTTCGCAGTCCGCACATCCCGTTCGCGGCCGCACGACAAAATGGGTCAGGCCGTTTGCCTGCCACGGAAAAACAGGGGGCAAGGGGACTCCGCCTGCGAGAAGGTCCGGCCCCAAGTATGGTTTTGCGGAGAAGTCGCGAACGTCTCCTTTGTTGCGGGATGATCCCCAAAGCGTGGATCAGCGGCGGATGCCGAAGCGTTTTTCGAGTTCTCCGATGCTGAATTCGGTCAGGGTCGGGCGGCCGTCGGCAGTGCAGTAGGGGAGGTCGCAGGCAAACAATCGCGCAAGCAGCGGCGCGGCCTCGTCGAGGCGCGCGGTGACACCCGCGGCCGCGCGGGCTGCGAGCGTGCGGGCAATGCGCTCGCGGGCGAAGCGCGCGCCGCCCGCGGGATCGTGCAGCAGTTCGTCGAGCACGCCTGAGAGGAACGCGCGCGGATCCTGCGTTTCCATTGCGGCAGGCAGCGAGCGGACTTGCAGCGTGTTGCCGCCGAACGGTTCGATCTCGATGCCCGCGGCCGCCAGTGAGTGCCGCTCGCGCAGCAGCAACTCGGCATCGCGCGGATCGAACTCCAGCAGCACGGGCACAAGCAGCGCCTGCACCGCGCCATCGCCGCGGTCACGGGTGAGCGATTCGTAAAGGATCCGTTCGTGCGCGGCCTTGGGATCGAGCAGCACGAGTCCGTCGTCGCTCTCGAGAATGACGAAGCGCCGCGCGAGCAGGCCGATGATGCGCAACGGCGGACCGCGATCCGGCGCACGCGCTTCCGTCGCAAGCTCGGCGGGGGTCGTCGCCGTGGACGATCCGGCAGGTGCGGTCCATTCGTCGAGTGACGGCTGGGCCGCGGTGAGCGCGGCGGCGGCGGGCCGCGTGAGCGGTGCGATCGGCGTCTGCGGTGGCGTCGCGGACCACTCTGCGGTTCGCATGATCGGTGGCGGGGTGGCAGTGGCTGCCGTGGATCGTGAAGGCGGCTTGAGCGCCTCGGTCACGGAGTGGAGGACCGCCTCGCGCAGATCGAGTGGTCGGTGGAAACGCACCTCGCGTTTCGACGGATGCACATTCACATCGACCAGGGTTGGGTCCATCGTGATCCAAAGCCAAGCGGCGGGATGCAGTCCGTCGGCCACCGCGCCGCGGAACCCCTCGGCCAGTGCGCGCGAGATCACGGAGTCTTCGACTGGCCGACCGTTGAGAAACACGCATTGGTGCCGACGTCCCTTGCGTGCGTGCGCCGCCGGCAGCACGAATCCGCCGACCTCGATGCCGTTCGCGCGCCTCGGGGCGAGTGCGATGAGTTCGCGTGCCAGTTCGAGGCCGATCAACTGGCGGACGCGGTCGGCGCTGCGCACGGCGGCGGGCAGGTCGAAGACGTCGCGGCCGTCGCGCCGCAGCCGGAAGCGCACCTGTGGCGCGGCCAGCGCGTGCAGCCGCAGTTGGTGTTCGATGTGTGCCGATTCGGTGGATTCCGCGCGCAGGAACTTGCGTCGCGCGGGCAGATTGTAAAACAACGCCCGGCATTCGATGGTCGTGCCGGGCGCGCATCCGGCGTCCCTCACGTCGCGCAGCGTGCCGCCATCGACGAGGATCTCCGTGCCTGCCAAGGCATCCGCCTCGCGCGTCAGCAGCCGAAAGCGCGAGACGCTCGCGATGCTCGGCACCGCCTCGCCGCGGAACCCGAGGGTGCGGATCGCCGCGAGTCCGCCCGCGTCGCGCAGCTTGCTGGTGGCGTGCCGCTCGAGCGACAGCAGCGCGTCCTCGCGCGACATGCCGCAGCCGTCGTCATCGACGCGGATGCAGGCGCTGCCGCCGCGATCGATTTCGACGCGCACCTCGCGGGCACCGGCGTCGATGCTGTTCTCGACGAGTTCCTTGACCACGGACGCCGGTCGCTCGACCACTTCACCGGCCGCGACTTGGCTGGCGAGGATCTCGGGCAGCACGCGGATCTTCGGCATCACCGCCAAGGTGGCTCCGCGACGACCGCGAGGGAAGGGGAAAGCAGCGCCGCCGGAGTTCCGCGCTCAGTGTTTCAGATCGAGCGCGCCTTTTTTCAGCGCGCAGGCATAGGCGACGAGCAGGATGCCGGCGAAGCCCGCCATGCTCAACAGCGCGGCCGGGCTTTCCGCGACCAGTTCGCGGAACTGGATCGCCCATGGATACATGAAGACGACTTCGATGTCGAAGAGCACGAAGAGCATCGCGACCAAGTAGAACTTCACCGAAATGCGCGGCGCGCCCTCGCCGATCGGCAGCATGCCGCATTCGTAGGGCGTGTCTTTGGCACCGCCGCCGCGGCCTGCCCTGCCGAAGATCACGCTGGTGGCCAGCACGGTGGCGGCAAAGCCAAGCGCGATGGCGACCTGCAGCAGGACGGGGAGGTATTCGGCGGGCATGGCGGGAAATCAGCGAAGCGGCAACGGCTTACGGGCAATGCCGGGTCATGGACAGCAAAAACCCGCGGCCCCGTGATGGAGCTGCGGGTGTTGCGGGCAGTGTGCAAAGAATCACTCCTCCTGGGCCGCCGCCTCTTGCGCGGCCGCGTAGGCGCTCGACGCCTCGTGGACGCGGGACGTGCCCTTGTATTCCTTGCCGATCTTTTCGACGAGCCCGCGGGTCACGAGGTTCTGCAGCTTTTCATAGGCGCGGAGCCGGAGCATTTCCTCGCCGCCGCTCACGGCATTGCGGAGCTTGAGGTTGGCGAAGACCTTCTCGAACAGGTCGTTGAAGGGATAGACTTTCTTGTCCGCGAGCACGTTGCACAGCTCGTCGGTGACGTGGTCCGGAAGTCGGCGGGAGAATCGGGTGCGCTTGGTGGTGATTGCCATAACGCGCGGAACATACATGCCCGGCATGAAATGGCGACTCAAAAAACGCGGAAATCCCGTCAATCCGGAATTGCCGATCGCGCCACTGTCGGGCTGCAAGAGGGAAGCCGTGACCGAATCGTCACCAGAACCGTGCTGGCTTTGGAATTAGATTTAATATCATAACGATATCAATAAAAATTCGAAATCATTGGTTTTTTCCTGCAAATCGCAATCCTTTTTCCGGGCCTCACCAACGAATCGGTCATGCGACAATTCCGGCTTCCCTTGGCCGGCGAACCTCGTAAACTATCAGCCATGTTCGAAAGCGACAGCTCCTTGGTAGTTATCCTTTTATCGTCGATTCTTGGTGTTTCTTTGCTTCTTTTGACTACGATTCTGGGGATTTCCCGTGCTTTGGACCGATTGGAGCGGCGGCTGGCGGATCTGGGTCAGGGTGGGGTTGCCCAAGGATCGGCTCCCTCGGCGTCCGAGACGGCGGTGGGCGGGGCCTTTGAGACGTTTTTGGCAGAGGATCCGAGGCGACGTCAGCTTCCCAAAGCCGAGCAATTCGCCGAGTACCGCCGCTGGCGTCAGGAGCAGGGTTTGAACTGGTCGGGCTCCTAAGTGTTGCATGGAGGTGGATGCAGCGCGTGGTGCCGTGCGGATTTCTCACAAGCGTGCGGCATTTTTCCGTTGCAAGGGGCAGGTGGGTTTGCATTCTCGCCGCGCGGCGCTTTCCCCGGCAACCAAGAGAGGCATCCGGGGGATCGCGGCATTGAGGCTGAGTTTTTTCCGCACCGCATCGCCCAAGTCATGCCCAATCTTTTTCCGCGCTGGACCAATCTGTTGCCGCTCAAGATCGCCGTGTGTGTGGGCGCGACGGCCGCGGGGATCGCCCTGGCATTCAGTTATTATGCGACGCCCAAGGCGCTGACCGTTGGCTACCAGCCGTCGCAGCCGATCCCGTTTTCGCACAAGATCCACGTCGACCAGCTCGGGCTCGACTGCCGCTATTGTCATTCGTTTGTCGAGGTGTCGGGTCACTCGAACGTGCCGACGGGCAACACCTGTTGGAACTGCCACCAGCACGTGCAGCGCGACAGCCCGAAGCTCGCGCCGCTGCACCGCTCGATGGATCCGGCGTTTCCCGGTTATGACGGCAGGCCGATCGAGTGGGTGCGCATCCATAAATCCCCGGACTATGTGTACTTCAATCACGCCGCGCACGTGAACCGGGGCGTGTCGTGTCAGACCTGTCACGGCGACGTGAACCGGATGGAGGTGGTGTGGCAGGACCAGCCGCACTCGATGGCCTGGTGTCTCGACTGCCACCGCGCGCCTGAGAAATTCCTGCGGCCGCTCGAGGAGGTGTACAACTTCGGGTACGACCCGTTGCAGTATCTGTCCGAGAATCCGCAGCTCGGGGTGAAGACGCCCGAGGAGCTCGGTCTCAAGCTCAAGGAGCAGTTCGACGTGAAGCCCAAGGAGAGCTGCGCGACATGCCATCATTGAGTTGCCCCCACGGATTCCCATTTCCCGCCGTCGATCATGAGCAAACGCATCTGGCAGCATCCCGAGGTCCCCGCAGGCGAAACCACCGTCGCCTGGCGCAGCGCGGGCCAGCTCGAGGACAGCGCGGCATTCCGCGGCTGGCTCGAACGGGAATTCCCGCAGGCCGCCGCCGCCATGGACGACGACGGCGATGCCGAACAATCCCGGCGCTCGTTCCTCAAGCTGATGGGCGCGTCGACCGCGCTGGCCGGCTTCGGGATGGCCGCCTGCCGTCGGCCGGAAACCTACATCGTCCCGCACACCAAGGCACCCGAGTGGGTGATCCCGGGCAAGGCGACTTACTATGCCTCGGCGATGCCGCGCGCGGCCGGTGCCACGCCGCTGGTGGTGACCACTTTCGAAGGTCGGCCGACCAAGCTCGGCCCGAACACGCTGCATCCGGCGGCCGCCGGCACGGACGCGTTCGCGCAGGCGTCGGTGCTCGACCTGTATTCGCCGTCGCGCTCGCGCCGTGTGATGAAATCGGGCAAGCCGGCGTCGCGTGCGGATCTCGAGGCCGCGCTCGCCGCGATGGCCGCCGACCGCTCGGCGAAAACCGGTTTCCTGTTCGGCTGTGACGTCAGTCCCACGCGCATGCGGCTGATCGCCTCGCTCAAGGAGCGGTTTCCATCGGCGCGATTCTATCAATACGAACCGCTCGCCGGCGAGGCGTTGCGGGCGCATGGCGACGGAGTGCGCGCGGTGGTCGATTTCACCAAGGCCGACCGCATCCTCTCGCTGGATTGTGATTTCGCCGGGGTGGATTCGCAGGGAGCGGTGACCCCGTTCTTCGACCGCCGCAAGCCCGAGGGCAAAGGCTACGTTGCCGGGCCCGATGCGGCGTCGATGAACCGCCTATACATGGCCGAGTCGGCCTACTCGGTGACCGGCGGCATGGCCGATCACCGGTTGCGCGTGACGCCGTCGCAACTCGTGCTGCTTGCCGGACAAGTCGCCCGCGAACTCGGCATCCCGCTGGCCAAAGGCATCGATGAGGTGGCGAATCCGACGCTGCTCGAATGGATCGGGCCGATGATCAAGGACCTGAAAGCGCACGCCGGCAAGTCGCTGGTGCTTGCTGGATCGCGTCAGCCCGCCGCGGTGCATCACCTCGCGCTTGCGATCAACAAGGCGCTCGGCAACGTCGGCGTCGGCAAGCCGCTGCACTATCGGCAAACCGAGGCCACCGGCCTCGCATCGCTGCAGGATCTCGTCAACGACATCGGCACCAGCGCGGTCACCTCGCTGGTGATGCTCACGCCGGCCAACCCGGTGTACGACGCACCGGCCGACCTCGGATTCGCCGAGGCGCTCTCCAAGCTCGCCACCAGCATCCACCTCGGCACGCGCACGGATGCCACCGCCCATGCGGCGACCTGGCACATCCCGGCCGCGCATTTCCTCGAGTCGTGGTCGGACGCGCGTGCGGCCGACGGCACCCTCACCGTGGTGCAGCCGATGATTCTTCCGCTCCACCCTGATTGCGTGTCGGAATTCGAGCTGTTGCTCGCGCTGCTCTCGGATGACGGCAAGCTCGTCATCGGCGGAGGCAAAGACAACGCACCGTCCTCGGCGTACACCGCGGTGCGCGACACCTTCGCGACGCTCGGCGGGGCGGGGGATGCGCCGTGGAAGCAATTTCTGCGCGACGGTTTTCTTGCGGACTCCGCGCCGACCGTGATCGATCCGGCGGTAGCCTTCACCGCCGAGGCCGATATTGCCGAAGCCAACATCGCGGCCGGCACGGCGGCTGGCACATTTCAGGTGGTCTTCGCTACCGACGCCTCGGTGTTCGACGGCCGTTGGATCGACAATGCCTGGCTCCAGGAAACCCCCGATCCGATCTCCAAACTCACGTGGGACAACGCCGCGCTCATCGCGCCGAAAACCGCCAAGGAACTCGGCATCTACGACCAGCTCATCGAGCCCGAGCCGGTCAGCAAGGTGCTCGGCGTGGAAAGCAAGTATGCCGACGTCGGGCCGGACGGTGAAGGCCTGCGCCGCACTCAGCCGATGATCGATGTCACCGTCAACGGCCGCACGCTGCGCCTGCCGGCGCTCGTTTCATTCGGTCAGGCCGAAAACACGATCATCATCCCGCTGGGCTACGGTCAGGGATTCGATCAGGACGATGAACTCGGCCGCGGTCCGGACCGCGAGGCGCACGTCGGACTCGTCGGCGTGAACCGCGGATTCGACGCCTACCCGCTGCGCACGGTGGATTCGCTTTACTTCGCAGGCGGTGCCAAGGTTGCGCTCGTCGGCGCGCGCTACCCGGTTGCGCTCACTCAGGAGCACCACGCGATGTACGGCCGCGCGTTGGCCCGCGAGGTCTCGACGCTGGCCGACGGCCAGAAAGGCACCTTCGCGGCCCAGCTGGCCAAAGTCAAAAAGCAGGGCAACGACTCGCACGCGCCGCCCAATCTGTATCTTTACAAACCGCAGGGCTCGGCAACCTGGAATCCCGGGCCCGACGGCAAGGCCCAAGGGTTTCTCACCGACGAACTCCACCAGTGGGGGATGTCGATCGACCTGTCCGCCTGCATGGGCTGCACCGCGTGTTCGGTCGCCTGCCAAGCGGAGAACAACATCCCGGTGGTGGGCAAACGCCAGGTCGCCCGCGGACGCGAGATGCACTGGATCCGCATGGACCGCTACTACGCCGCACAGAAGGATAACACCTTCGACGCCGACAACCCGGCGTTCGTTCCGCAGCCGGTCGCCTGCGTCCACTGCGAGTCCGCCCCGTGCGAAACGGTCTGCCCGGTCAACGCCACCGTCCACACCGAGGACGGCCTCAACGCGATGGCCTACAACCGCTGCATCGGCACCCGCTACTGCGCCAACAACTGCCCGTACAAGGCGCGGCGTTTCAATTTCTTCGACTACAACAAGCGCAACCCGCTCATCCGCCACAACCTCGAGCGCGGACCGCTCGGCGTCACGTCGGTGGGCGAGCCGCAACACCTGCAGCGCAACCCGAATGTCACCGTGCGGATGCGCGGAGTCATGGAGAAGTGCACCTACTGCGTGCAGCGGCTCAAGGACGCGGTGATCCGCCAAAAGCGCGGACAAAAACAGGAAGCGCTCGCCGCGGGCCGGCCGTCGCCGGAACTCGCCGTCACCACCGCCACGCTGCGCATCCCGGTGGATTCGGTGAAGACCGCCTGCCAGGAAGCCTGCCCGGCCGACGCCATCACCTTCGGCAACCTGCTCGACGGCGACCAGTCGGCGCTCGGCCGCAGCAAGCACATCGAGCGCAACTACGACCTGCTCCACTACATCGGCACCCGTCCGCGCACCAGCTACCTGGCCCGCGTCAAGAACCCGAACCCCGCGATGCCCGACGCCCGCTTCGTCGGCAAGTCAACCATCCACATGGTCTGATTCCAGCAGCCCGGATTTTCTCGATTTCAGTATCCACACATCATGGCATCCACCACCCAGACCGCTGCCGCGACGCACCCCGAGGTGAAGCTTCCGGTGCTCGAGCGCGAGAAGCTCATTCTCAACGGCCGCTCGTACCACTGGATCACCGAGCGGATCTGCGGGGTGCTTGAAAACCGCCAGCCTTTCATCTGGTGGTTGTTGTTCATTCCTTCCGCGCTCATCGCGCTGATCGGCGTGGGTGGCGGCCTGCTTCACCTCGTGTCCACCGGCGTCGGCATCTGGGGCAACACCAACCGCGTGATGTGGGGCTGGCCCATCGTCAACTTCGTGTTCTGGATCGGCATCGGCCACGCCGGCACGCTGATCTCCGCGATCCTCTTCCTCACCCGGCAGAACTGGCGCACCTCGATCAACCGCGCCGCCGAGGCGATGACGATCTTCGCGGTGATGTGCGCGGGCATCTTCCCCGCGTTCCACGTCGGCCGCGTCTGGTTCGCCTGGTTCCTCGCGCCAGTGCCTAACGCCAACGCGATCTGGCAGAACTTCAAGTCGCCGCTGCTCTGGGACGTGTTCGCCGTTTCCACTTACTTCACCGTCTCGCTGATCTTCTGGTTCCTCGGCATGGTGCCCGACCTCGCCACCATCCGCGATCGCTGCAAGCCGGGCCTGCGCAAGATCCTCTACGGGATCTTCTCGCTCGGCTGGCGCGGCGGCAACCGCCAGTGGAGCCACTACGAGATGGCCTATCTGCTGCTCGCCGCGCTGTCCACGCCGCTGGTGCTCTCGGTGCACTCGGTCGTGTCGTTCGACTTCGCCACCTCGGTCGTCCCCGGCTGGCACACCACCATCTTCCCGCCCTACTTCGTCGCCGGCGCGATCTTCGGCGGCTTCGCCATGGTGCTCACCATCATGATCCCCGCGCGCTTCATCTACGGCCTGCAGGACCTAATCACGATGAAGCACATCGACAACATGGCCAAGATCATCCTGCTCACCGGCACGATGGTCGGCTACGCGTACCTGATGGAGCTGTTCGTCGCGTTCTACTCCGGCGCGATCTACGAGATGGACGCGTTCAAGTTCCGCATCGCCGGCCCCTACTGGTGGGCCTACGCCGCGATGATGTCGCTCAACGTCCTCTCGCCCCAGCTCTTCTGGTTCAAGGCGTGCCGGGAAAACCTGTGGGTCGTCATGGCCGTGGCGATGTGCGTCAACGTCGGCATGTGGTTCGAGCGCTTCGTCATCATCGTCACCACCCTCGCCCGCATGTGGCTGCCCGGCGATTGGAAGACCTTCTCGCCCACCGGCCAGGACCAACTGCTCTTCGTCGGCACCATCGGCATGTTCCTCATGCTCTTCATGCTGTTCCTGAAATTCCTGCCCTGCATCAACATCGCCGAGGTCAAGTGGACGCTGCCGCAGTCCGATCCGCACCACGACGACAAGGAGCGCCATCCGGACGCCGGCACCGTGACCGTGCCGGCTTACCAGAAGGAGCTGGTGTGACGCCGCAGAACCACCCCGAACACCGCAGCACCCTCCCGTGACGACCACCCGCAAACGAGTCTACGGCTACCTCGCCGAATTCAGCAACGCGTCCACGCTTTACAAGGCGGCGGAACAGGTGCGCGACGCCGGCTACCGCAAATGGGACTGCTATTCGCCCTACCCGATCCACGGGCTTGACGCGGCGATGGGGATCAAGCGCTCGATCCTGCCGTGGTTCGTCTTCTTCGGCGGCGTGGCCGGCTGCGCGACCGCCTTCGCCCTGGCTTACACGACGCAGGTGGTGATTTACCCGACGGTCGTGCAGGCCAAGCCGGCCAACCTGTTCACCATCCCGGCGTTCTTCCCGGTGATGTTCGAGCTGACGATCCTGTTCTCGGGATTCACGGTGCTCTTCGGTCTGCTCGGCCTGATCCAGTTGCCGCGCCTCAACCACCCGCTGTTTGCCAGCCGCCAGTTCCACCGCGCCACCGACGACGCGTTCTTCATCGCCATCGAGGCGCGCGACCCGCAGTTCAGCCCGGAGAAGACGCGCGAGCTGCTCGCCGGCATCGGCGGCGACAACATCGAACTGGTCGAAGAGGAAGACCGCTGAGCCCCGCACCCGCCACCCCAATCCCTCCCCACCACCGATGCGCTATTTCTTCCTCGCCTACGCGCTCGTCGCGCTGCTTGTGGTCGGCATCTTCGGATTCCGCGGACAGAAGTTCACCAAGCCGCCGGTGCGCGTGTTCGCCGACATGGACGAGCAGGACAAGCTCAAGGCGCAGAAGCCCTCCGGGTTTTTCGCCGACGGCATGGGCGACCGCCTGCCGGTGGCGCAGACGCAGCCGCGCGGGTTCAACCCGGACGGCAGTCCCGCGATCGGCGGCATCCCGGAATACGAGTTCGGCGGGCTCACCGGTTACTACCACACCGGCCACATCGGCGATCACTACGGCTCGGGCATGCCGGAGGAACTCGGTCTCACCGAAGCGAATGCCGGCGAGTTGATCCGCCGCGGCCGCGAGCGCTACGGCATCTATTGCGCGGTTTGCCACGGTGCATCGGGCGACGGCAACGGCATCACCGCCGCCTACGGCGTGCCGGTGGCCGCCAATCCGAATGCCAAACTCAACGCGATCTCGCCCGAGACCTATCCCGACGGACGCCTCTTCGAGGTGATCACCGCGGGCAAGGGTCAGATGAGCGGCTACGGCGCGAACATCCCGGTGCGCGACCGCTGGGCGATCATCGCCTGGATCCGCACGCTGCAGGCCGCCAAGGCAACCCCCCGTTGATTCCCCCTTTTTCCACGATCCGCCATGGGCCACTCCCACGTCACCTCCGCAGACATCGCCATCCACGGCGACCACCTCGACACCTCGAAGGTCTCGAAGGTGAAGTCGGTCGCGCTCGCCGTCGCGGTGCTCGGCACCGTTGCGAGCGTCTATCTCCTGTTCTTCGGACCGGAGAAGACGCGCGGCACCTACGCCTACTCCTGGTTGTTCGCGTTCTACCTCTTCTTCACGCTCTCCATCGGCGGGGTGTTCTGGACCCTGCTCCACAACGTGATCAACGCAAGCTGGGGCATCTCGGTGCGTCGAGTCTTTGAAAACGTCGGATCGACCTACCCCTGGGTGTTCCTGTTCTCGCTGCCGCTGTTCTTCCCGCAGGTCCAGCAGTATCTCTACGAGTGGATGAACATCCACCGCGACGCGCACGGATCGGTCAAGGAGCACCTGCACCACGCCGACCACCTGCTCTACAACAAGCACTGGTTCATGAACCTGCCGTTCTGGTACGGCCGCGGGATTTTCTATTTCATCGGCATCACGCTGGTGATCATCGGCCTGCGCCGGCTCTCCACCGCGCAGGACACCGATCCGAATCCCGGCACCGGCCGGCTGCTGCGCGCGAGGTTCCACTCGACCTACACGATGGTGGTGTTCGCGCTGACGATCACCTTCACCGGTTTTGATTTCCTGATGGGTCTCGACTACAAGTGGTTCTCGACGATGTGGGGCGTTTACTTGTTCGCCGGTTCGGCGCTCAACTCGATGGCAGTCATCATCCTCGTCACCGCCTGGCTCAAGGGGCGAGGGCACCTGCGCCACGTCACCGGGCCCGAGCACTTCCACATCATGGGCAAGCTGCTCTTCGCCTTCACCGTCTTCTGGGCCTACATCGCGTTCTCGCAGTTCTTCCTCATCTGGTACGCGGGCATCACCGAGGAAACCTCGTATTTCCTCATCCGCAACACCGGCAACTGGAATACCGCGATGATCGCGCTGGTCTTCGGCCACTTCGTCGTCCCCTTCGTCGTCCTGCTGCAGGCATGGCTCAAGAAGAACCCGCGCACGCTCTCGTTCATGGCCGCCTACACGCTGGCGATGCACGTGCTCGACCACTACTTGATCACCATCCCGGAGCGCGGCATTTCGCTGGGCAACATCCGGCCGGAAGTCTTCGGCGACATCCAGGTGGCGATTCCCGGTGCCTTCTGGGGCGACCTCCTCGCCTTCGCCACCATCGGCTCGGCCTTCCTGTTCTTCCTGATCCGCGCGCTCGGCCAGCACTCGCTCTACCCGAACCGCGATCCGCGGCTCCTCGAGTCCGCCAACCTCTCGAACTGACCCGTCCCCCGCCACCGCATGGACCCCACCCGCGACAACCCGCTGCTCCGATTCACCGCCTTCTGGTGGGGACTCATTGCGTTCCTCGTCTTCGCCGCGCTGCTCGCCGCGATCTGGATGTTCCAGCGCGCCGAACCGCAATCGCTCGAGGATGCGGCGGCCAAGGTGCGTTACGAACGCAAGGCGATGCTCGATGCGGAACAAGCGGCCATCCTCGACCCGGCCGCCATCGAGGCCGCCATCCCGCGCGTCGCCGCGGAAATCGCCGCGGCAACACCCGCCGCCGTCGTCCGGCCGGACCAGGTCGTGCCCGGCTCGGAAACCTCCAAGCGACTCGCCGAGGCGCCTGCCGCGGATTTCTCGGCCGTGGATGCCGCGCCAGCGACCAACGAGCCAATCGATCCCGCGGTCATGGAGATCGGCAAGGTGCAGTTCATGGTGTGTGCCGCGTGTCACGGACAAGAAGGCCAAGGTGGGCCGATCGCGCCACCGCTCGCCGGATCAGAGTGGGTCACCGGACCGGTTTCCAACCTGATCCGCATCCAGTTGCGCGGTCTTGAGGGACCGATCACGGTGGCGGGCAAGGAATACAATTTCCCGGCGGGCATGGCAGCGATGGCGTATCAGACCGACGAGCAGATCGCCGCAGTGCTCACCTACGTCCGCAACAGCTTCGGCAACCAAGCCCCGGCGGTGAAGCCCGCACAGGTCGCCGCGCTCCGAGATGAAGTCGGCAAGCCGATGCTCAAGCAGGCCGACCTCGTGAAACCCTGATCTCCACGCATTCCCTCCCGTTCCTCCGCGATGTCCTCCGTCACCCCCGCCACTCCCGTGCAAGACGCGCTCCTGCGAGCGGAGATCGATCGATCGCTGCGCCATCCGGTGATGTTCTTCCTCACCAGCGGCGCGGCGTGGCTGGCGGTATCGATCCTGCTCGGCGTGATCGCCTCGACCAAGACGCATCACCCGGAGTTTCTCGCCGACGTCTCATGGCTCACCTACGGCCGCGTGTTTCCCGCGCACATGAACGCGCTCATCTACGGCTGGGGCATGCAGGCGGCCTTCGCCGGGATCATCTGGCTCATGGCGCGCCTGTCGCGCAAGCCATGCACGGCCGCGGGCACCATTCTCACCGCCGGCCACGTCTGGAACCTCGGCGTTTCGCTGGGGATTCTCGGCATCCTCGCCGGTCACGGTACCGGGATGCCCTGGCTCGACTTCCCTGCATTCGCCTGGCCGGTCCTGCTCGCCGCTTACTCGGCGATCGTCGTCTGGTCGTTCATCCAGTTCCGCGTGCGCCCCGAAGGCCATGTCTTCATCTCGCAGTGGTATCTACTCGCCGCCATGCTGTGGTTCCCGTGGATCTACATCACTGCGAACACCTTGCTGCACTGCCTGCCCGGTCATCCCTTGATGGCCGCCGGCATCATCGCCTGGTTCCGCTCGGCATTCCTCTTCCTCTTCTTCGCGCCGGTCGCGCTGGCCGCCGCCTACTATCTTGCGCCGAAGGTCACCGGCCGACCGGTCTTTTCCTACGCGCTGGCCCGGGTCGGCTTCTGGTCGCTGGCAGTCATCGCGCCCTGGGCCGGCCTGCAGAAACTCGCCGGTGTGCCCGTGCCGTATTTCCTGCCCTATCTTGGTGCCGCTGCGGCAGCCCTGTTGTTCGTGCCCGCCGCCGCTGCCGCGGTCAACACGCTGCGCACCATGGCCTCGTCCCCCGACACGCTCGCGGCGAGTCCGTCGCTGCGCTTCGCCGCGGCCGGCATGGGCGGACTGCTGGTCCTCGGCCTCGCATCGTTGCTGCTCAACCTGCCGGGCTCGACCCTGCGCATCACGCAGTTCACACTGTCGGGCTACGGTTTCGACATCCTCGGTCTTTACGGGTGCTTCACGTTGGTGATGTTCGGCCTGGCCTACTTCATCGTGCCGCGCGTCACCCGCCGCGAATGGCTCTCGGCGCGCCTCATCTCGATGCACTTCCTGTTTTCCGTCTACGGCACGATCTTCGTCGCGCTCGTCGCGCTCTTTGGCGGACTCCTCCAAGGCTCCGGTCAGGAATCGTGGCAGCAACCCTGGAGCGCCGCCTCGGCCTTCTCGCGGCCCTATGCGGTGGCCATCACGCTGTCTTGGTCGCTCATCCTTTTCTCCAACCTGTTCTTCTTCCTCCACCTCGCGCTGATGTGGCTCGGCCTCGGCCGACAAAGCTCGCACCCGACCCTGCTTCCCGTGTCCCACGAATCGGCCAGCCCGCACGGCAGCGAGGATGTCGCCCAACCCGCAGCCGCCCGCTGACCCAACCCCTCCGGATTTCCCCATGAATCTGCGCAATTTCATCCTTGGCCTTGCAGCCAGCTTCGGAGCCGCCTGGCTGGCTGTGGTCGTGGTGCCGTTCTTCAAGATGCGCTCCCTCGAGCCGCTGCCCTTGGCCGAGCCCGTCGGCACCAGCACCGTCTTCCATCCCAAGCGCACCGGCCGCATCGCCAATGGTGCCGACGTCTACGCCGCCAACGGCTGCGCGCTGTGCCATACCCAAGTCGTGCGTCCCACCTATGCGGGCAACGACCTCTACCGCGCGGACTGGGGCGGACTCAAGGACGACGCGGATCGCGGCGACACGCGTCGCGAAACGAATGCCTATGATTTCGAAGGCGAGACCTTTGCCCAAATCGGATCGACGCGGCTCGGACCGGACTTGTCGAACCTCGGTCGGCGCGTCGAGGCGGCCCACGCGTCGTTCGCGGAGGCCACCCGCTGGCTTTACCTGCACCTCTATGATCCCAAGCTCGATTCCACGCGCTGGGATTCGCAGTGCCCGCCCCACCGTTTCCTCTTTGAGGAGCGCGAGGTCCGTGGCCAACCGTCGCCCGATGCGCTGCCCGTCGCCGCCAGCGAGGGCAAACAAGTCGTGCCCGCCGCCGATGCGCGTGCACTGATCTCCTATCTGCTCTCCCTCAGGAAAGACCACCCGCTGCCGGCCGCGCTCGATTTCACGCCCGCCAAACCCGCCGCCGCGGAGTGAGTCCCGCGCACCCCATTCGCATCCGACATGTCCCAGCACGATTCCAAACCTGATCTCGAAGAGTCGATCAATGTGAGCGAGGCACACGGCCGTCTGGCGCGCGACATCGCGGCGTCCGCCCGCGAGAAGCGCATCGTCGAGGGCGGAGGCGAGCCGATCTCGGCGTGGGTGCTCGCCGCCTGCGGAGTCGCCGTGCTCGTTGCCGGCGGCATCCTCGGTGGCGCGGGGGAGTTGTTCTCTTACAACACCACATACCGGCCCGGCTACGAGCGCACCCCGCCGCCAGGCGTGGTCGACACCGGTCCGCAACCCAAGGAGGCGCTGGCAGCCTACATGGCCAAGGGCGCCAAAATCTACTCGGCCAAGTGCAACGGTTGCCATGGACCCGACGCCAAGGGCGACGGCGCGAACTTCCCGTCGCTCGCCGGATCCGCCTGGATCACCGGCGACACCCAGCGTCTCGCGATGATCATCCTCAACGGCCTGCAGGGACCGACGAGCACCGGCAAGACCTACGGCGTGATGCCGCCCCAAGGTGTGGGACTTTCGGCTGCCGACCTTGCCGGCATCATGACCTACGTGCGCAACCACTTCGGCAACAGCACCGGCGATGTCGTCACCATCGAGATGGCCAAGGCGGCGCTCGAGATCTCTTCCGCCCGCGGCAACGTCGGCCAGATGACGTCCGCTACGGAACTCGACGCCGACCACGCGAAGGCCCTGCCCGGCGAGCCGCTTGATCCCAAGGCACTACTCGATCCGGTGAGCCTCGCGCCCGCGACGGCTCCCGCTCCCTGACCTCCCACCTCTCTTCACCACACCGCATTTTCCAATCCGATCCGGACATCCCGTTTGATTTCCGCCTCCTGCGGCGATTCATTCGGCACGATCCAGAACCCACCCGCCCCACGACGGAACCATGAGCGCGCACGCCACCAGCCACACCGGGCACGACGACCACCACCACGATCCCGGGTTTCTCCGGAAATACGTCTTTTCCACCGATCACAAGATGATCGGCATCCAGTACGGCATCACCGCGCTGCTGTTCCTCGCCTTCGGGTTCTACCTGATGATGGTGATGCGCTGGAGCATCGCCTATCCGCACCAACCGCTGCCCGAGTGGATGAGCTGGATCTTCACCGACACCTGGAAGGCGCGCTGGCTGCAAGACGGCAAGGTCACCGGCGAGACCTACAACATGTTCGGCGCGATGCACGGCACGATCATGGTCTTCCTCGGCATCGTGCCGCTCGGTTTCGGTGCCTTCGGCAACTACGTCACGCCGCTGCAGATCGGCGCGCCCGACATGGCCTTCCCGCGGCTCAACATGCTGAGCTACTGGATCTACCTCGTCGGCGGCCTCGTCATGTGTGCGTCGTTCTTCATGGAATCCGGTGCCGCCAAGTCGGGGTGGACGAACTATTCACCGCTTGCCGGGTTCGCCGATGGCCAGATCGTCAACCAATGGCTCGCCGGCCAGACGCAGTGGCTCATCGGCCTCGTGCTGCTCATCACGTCGTCGCTCCTCGGCTCCGTCAACTTCATCACCACCATCATCAACCTACGCGCGCGCGGCATGACGTGGATGCGCATGCCCTTCCTCGTCTGGGCGATGCTGGTCACCGCGTTCCTGTTGCTCCTTGCCTTCCCGCCGCTCGAGGCCGCGGGCATCATGCAGCTGATGGACCGCGTCGCGCATTCGTCGTTCTTCATGCCCAGCGGGCTCTTCACCAAGAGCGAGGGCCTCGCCGACCTCTCGGGCGGCGGCTCGCCGCTGCTCTTCCAGCACCTGTTCTGGTTCCTCGGCCACCCGGAGGTCTACGTCCTGCTGTTGCCCGCCTTCGCCTGCGTCGCGGAAATCATCCCGGTCTTCACCCGCAAGCCGCTTTGGGGCTACAAGCCCATGGTCTACTCGGTGATCGTCCTCGGTTTCCTCTCGTTCATCGTCTGGGCCCACCACATGTACATGACCGGCATGGGCCCGGTCGTCTCGACCTTCTTCCAGACGACCACCGTGCTCATCTCGGTGCCCTCGGTGATCATCATCACCGCGATGCTCATCTCGCTGTGGGGCGGCTCGATCCGTTTCACGCCACCGATGATGTGGGCCTGCGCGTTCATCCCGATGTTCGGCATCGGCGGCCTCACCGGTCTGCCGCTCGCGTTCAACCTCGCCGACCTCCACCTTCACGACACCTACTACGTCATCGGCCACTTCCACTACGTCGTCGCTCCGGGCATCCTCTTCGGCTTCTTCGCGGGCGTGCTCCACTGGTATCCCAAGATCACCGGCCGCTTCATGAGCCCGTGGCTCAACCAACTGCACTTCTGGCCAAGCCTGATCTGCATGAACGTGATCTTCTTCCCGATGCTCGTGCAGGGCATGGCCGGCTTCCACCGCCGCTGGTACAACGGTGGCGACGCCTACCTCGCCAAGGCGGCCGACAGCGCCAATGTCTTCGGCAAGACCGTCGCGGAGTGGATCGATCTCAACATCCTGATGTCGATGGGTGCCTGGACGCTCGCGGTCGCGCAGATCCCGTTCATCATCAACCTGCTCGTCTCGTGGAAGACCGGACGCAAGGTCACCAGCGACAACCCGTGGCAGGCCACCACCCTCGAGTGGGCCACGCCGACGCCTCCGGGACACGGCAACTTCACCTTCGAGCCGGCCATTTACCGCGGACCCTACGAATACAGCAGGCCGGGATCGGACACGGACTATCTGCCGCAGTGGGAGGAGCCGAAGACCCGCGGCACCGACGCGGCCTCCTGAGCCCGGCTCCCGCCCCACCGATCACGGACAACCGCCAACGCTCCCATGGAAATCCCCTACGTCGTCAATCCCCGCAAGGACACCGGACTCTTCAATTCGAAGATCGCCATCTGGTTGTTCCTGGCGTCCGAAGTCATGCTCTTCGGCGGACTTTTCTCGGGCTACGTGTTCCTCCGCCTCGGCGCGGACTATCCGTGGCCGGAGCGTACGCTGCCGGTCCTGCCTGGCCTGATCAACACCTTCGTGCTCATCGCCTCGTCGGTCACCGTGGTCTTCGCCTGGGCCTCGCTCAAACTGCGCAAATGGGGTGCGTTCAAGCTCTACATGGGCGTCACCGTCGGCTGCGCCGCGCTCTTCATGGTGCTCAAGGGCATCGAGTACAACGTGAAGTTCCATCACCAGGCGCTCCGGCTCGACGACTACACGGTCATCGAGGGCCACCTCGCCTATGAAAAAGAGAACGGCACCTACGTCGTCGATCACCACGGCAACAAGATCGAGGGAAACCGGATCCGCGTGGAAACCTCGGGCCTGACGTTCAACTCGGTGCGCTTCCACAAATCCTGGGTCGAGGACCTGCTCGCACAGGCCGCCCACCGCAACACCCGCATCACCTTGGCAACGGACCTCGCCGGTGCCACCACCGAGGGAGGGCCGGTCGAAGTGCTCGCCAAGGCGGGCGAGCCGCTCTCGGTCGAACTGCTCGAACGCGTGCAGGCCGCGCACCTCGCCGCACGCGCCCACAACGCCGCGCTGCGCACCGCCGACCTCCGGGCGAAATGGGCCGACGCCAAGGCGGCCAACCCGGGCAAACGCGACTGGGAATTCGCCTCGGACGTCAATATCGACACCGCGGCGCTCGCGCCGAAGCTGCTCACGGAACATTCGTCGGTCGCGTTCAAGGTCGAGCCACCGGTACGCTTTGAATTCCGGCCGCGCGACATCCGTGAAGCCGCCACCCAGTCGCGCCTTCGCGACGACACGGTGGTCGACGGCACCCTGCTTGCCAGTCCGATGGTGTTCCACCACGTCGATGCCATCGATTTCCGCCACTTGGCGATGAAGGCCGTCGAAAAAGGGCAGGACCCGATGAAGGCCATCGAGGACTCTTGGCTGATCCGCAACCATGCCTTCGCCCGCGAGGCGTGGCAGTGGCACCAGGGCGAGGTCGCCAAACTCGAACAGCAGCTCACCGACGACTACGGGATCGATCCGCAAACCGGCAAGCCGCGCCGCGAGCCGACCGCCAAGGAACGCTACCGCATCGGATGGAAGGAGTTCGCCCTCAAGGCCGAGCAGGCTGGCGGCGTGTCGCTTGGCTTCGCCGACAAGATCAAGGAGGAGTTCATGGGACCGAACTACGCGGCACGGGGCGAGGAAACTTTCCCCCATCTCGAAGTGCCGCGCGATGAGATTCGCTTCGCCGCCAAATTCACGCCGGCGTGGAACACCTACTACGCGATCTACTTCACCATCACCGGCCTGCACGGCCTGCACGTGATCGGCGGCGCGCTGGTGCTCGCCTACTACTTGTTCTTCTGCCGACGCCTCTACGAGACCAATCCGGAGTGGCTCGCCAACCGCGTCGAAGTCGCCGGACTCTTCTGGCACTTCGTCGACCTGGTCTGGATCTTCGCGTTCCCGATCTTCTACCTCATGTGATTTTTTTCCACTCGATCCATCCCGCGACTCCCATGGCCGATACCGCCGACGACATCCGCAAATCCGTGCGCTCCTACCTGCTGGTCGGTGCCGTCCTCTTCATCGGCACAGCCGTGACCGTGCTCGTCGCCACCGTCCCCTGGCTCGACGTCGGCCGCCACGGATTCGATGTCTGGGACGCGGTGCTCGGTCTCGCCATCGCCGCAACCAAGGCCACGCTCGTCGCCGCCGTCTTCATGCACCTCAACCACGAGAAGAAGGGCGTCTACTGGATCTTCGCCTCAGGACTGGTCTTCGTCATCGCGCTCTTCGGCCTCGTCGGCCTGGCCAAATTTGATCCCATCCACGATCCATTCTTCAACGATGGCCCGCCCGCGCCGTCCGTGCTTGAAAACTCCGCTAGCGGTGGTTGATTCCACACCAAACCCCGCTTCCTCATGTCGCTCAAGGGATTCCACATCGTGTTTGTCAGCGTGAGCCTCGCGCTCTTCGCCTTTCTCGTCCTCTGGGGCTTCGTCTTCGCA
>Ga0169931_10000700_pt1 | contig 55813 bp, 39 predicted proteins | sample Kivu_15m_20L_FD_129675 | JGI IMG/M metagenome (GOLD analysis project Ga0169931, IMG submission 129675) | Freshwater microbial communities from Lake Kivu, Western Province, Rwanda to study Microbial Dark Matter (Phase II) - Kivu_15m_20L... | ecosystem: Environmental > Aquatic > Freshwater > Lake...
CATGCCGGTCGTGCCTCCCTCCACATGGGAAACCCATCGGCCCGGCTCGCAGGCTGCCATGCCGGTCGTGCCTCCCTCCACATGGGAAACCCATCGGCCCGGCTCGCAGGCCGCCATGCCGGTTGTGCCCCCCTCCACATGGGAAACGCAGCGGCCCGGCTCGCAGGCCGCCATGCCGGTCGTGCCGGCTGTGCCGCGCGAGGTTGAGCGTCCGGTGTATGTTGCGCCTCCGATACCAGCAGCACCAACACCGTCGGCTCCGATAGCCGACGCTTCGCATGCGTTTGGCCCTACGCTGGCGGCCGTGCCAACCGCGCGCACTGCGCCAGCGAGCCAGGCGACCGGAACACCGGCAGCGCCCACGCCCGTAAGCCATCCGGGGCGCGCAGGAGCCTCGGTCTCTCTGCCGAGCGGTACGTCTCCTTCATCGCCTTACGATGCGAACGGTGCAGGACAGGGGATCATGCGCACCGCCTCGCGCAATGTCACGAACCGCGCGTCCGTCATCGTACAGCCACCCGCCCGTCAGGAATTTTCAATTCCCGGCTATCATATTCTGAAACTACTGGGCCGCGGCGGTATGGGAGAGGTCTATCTGGCTGAACGGCTCAGCGACGTGGGAGTCGCCGTACCGTGCGTCGTCAAAACAATCTTGTCGGGATCCGATACCGACCCGACGATGCGCCAGCTATTTCTAGATGAAGTCCGCCTTGTCGCAGCGCTGCGCCACCCCAATCTCGTGGCCATCATGGACGTTGGACAGGTGCATGACCGACTGTATCAGACCATTGAATGGGTAGAAGGAATGGACCTGGAGGGGATGGCCGAGAAGGCAGCCCGCGCAAGTGAAGGCATTCCGTTGAAACACCTGCTTTATCTGTTTCGGGAGGCGCTGCAGGGCCTGCATTACGTGCATGGCGCCAAAGGCCCCACAGGGCAGCCGCTGGGAATTATCCACCGTGATATATCCCCCGGTAATATTCTGATTTCCCGTCAGGGTGCCGTTAAAATAGCTGATTTCGGTGTCGCTCTCATCACGGCCGGCAAATCAGGCGGCGATATGGACCTCGCTGGAAAACCCCATTATTTTGCTCCTGAACTCTGGAAGGGTTCGCCTGCATCGGTTCAGACGGACATCTTCGCCATGGGAGTCACCTTCTACGAAATGCTCAGCCTGAAGCCCCTTTTTCAACGATCGGGTACACTTCGGGATATTGCGCAGCAGATTATTCGATTTGATCCCAGAGTCCTGATAGAAAACGACCTCACCATTCCAGAAGGCATCGAGACGCTGCTGATGCGGTCTCTGGCGCCCGACCCCCGGAATCGGTACGCCACCGCGCTGGAGTTTCTGGAAGACGTAAATGATTACGCCTATGAATTTGGCATTCGGCTTCTGGACGCGCATTTCGCCGCATGGGTACAGCGCCTGATCGATGGCCCCTCACAGGATGTTCGTAAACCACTGTTCCGTGGTTAATTCGCCATGACTGGCTCCAACTATCGGGCAACGGGTAGCAACTGGACGCAGGCGTCTCTCACGGTGGCGCCGGACGACGCGATCGCCCTGCTAACCCGCGCCGTAGATCTCATGTCCGCCTGTGTGGCCCAAACGCGCCTCTACGGACCGGGGCATCCTGAAGCTACACGCATCATCGACCAGTTACATCACGTCATGGAGGCTGCGATTGCGTCCCTGGGACCTGTCGAGCTCCGCGTGTTGAGTGATGGCTTCTGGTACGGTCAGCAACAGGTGTCGCTCGAAAAAGACGACCGACCGGGTCTTGCCAATTATCTGCACACCGAGGGGTTGGCGCGGCTTCGTTTCGACCCCGGACTCACGCGCGACGAGCTGGTTCGACTTCTTCTCGTGCTGCGCATTAACCTTTCGTTACCAGCCTACGAGGAAGAAACGCTCGAGTCGATTCTGTACCAGTCTGAGTTTCAACACATCGCCTTTGAGGCGGTGCATCACCTGATGAACGCGGAAGCGCTCTCGGGACGGATGGAGGAGCTGGATTCCGCAGCGATGCTCGAACAGCTGCTGCTGCTTCAGGCGGATCGTGAACGTGACCTTGCCCGCTCTCTGGGAGACCGAAACACGGACAGTGGCGCTCGCGTGCGACGCGACGACCTGCACGCCGAAGACAGTGACTGGGACACCCAACTCTCGCGCACCGCAGATGAAGATGTTCGCGCGCTTGCCCCCGAACGTGATCGACTGGATATTGAGCGCGACGGTGACCACGTGGCCCGGTTGGGCACGCTATTTTTACGCTCCATCGTCGCCGGTGACCCGGTCATGCCGCCCTCACTGGCGATATCGATGGCGCAGCAGGTCGTGCTGCAGCTTTACGCGATGGGAGACGCCACCGCATTACTCGGTTTCATCGAGGACTCGCATGCGCTGGCCAGAACCATGGACGACATGGCGCCGGCCGCAAGTCAGGACATTCATGAGCTGGTTCGCAACAGCCTGATCCCGATGCGCATCGCTCGCATGCTTCGCTCGCTGCGCATGGACGATGCGCGCGACGTGTACACCTTCAGCCGCTTCGTATCTCGTTTTACTCCCGAAGTGCTCATCGTGTTTCTGGAGGGGCTGGTTACAGAAAATACGGGGGCAGAAACCCGCGCGATGCAGGAAACCTTCTGGTCACTGGTGGGCGAACGTCTGCTGTCCACACTCGAAACCCCCGAGACGTCACCGCAGACGATGGTGACGATTTTACATGCTGCGCTCACCTGCAATATCCGTTTACCCGACGCCCTGCGTGCGACCCTCATGCGGCATCGGTCTGCGCTCGTTCGTACGGCAGTGCTGCCCTTCTACCGGGAACAACTTCCTGCCGACGAGGTGGTCGAGATCGCCACGCTCGTATCGGATCGCGTCGCGACCGTCCGAAAAGCAGCGCTGGACATTCTGGCACGACACCGCCCCCGAAATGCCGGTCCTGTCCTGACCGATCTGATGGAGCGGGAGGATTTCCCCGATGCCAACGTCAGCATTAAAACCGATCTGTGTCAGGGCCTTGCCCGTGTTCTTGGACCTTCCTCCATCGATTTTCTGGGCAATTTGCTGAATATGCGCTCGGGATTACTCGCTGATCCGCGGGACGCATCCACGATGGAGGCGGCCGCGCGGGCTCTGGCCTCACTCCGCAACCCGGCAGCACAACGCCTGCTTGAAAAAGGAGCCTCAGCCTGGTCGGGGCCGCGGCGTGCCGCCTGCACGCTTGCCTTACAGGAGATGCGAAATGCCGGAGAGACCACATGAGTCAACTCCACAAGGGCGACGCATCACCAGAGGTCGTTGAATCCGAACTTGTCCGGCAAAACCGGGAGCAACGACGTCGCACGCTTGGAAGTGCGCGCGCCTTCCTTCAGAATTTTGGTTCTCTGGTACGGCAGATGGCCGTTCATGATGCCATTAATGCAGCCGTAAAAGCGGTTCTCGATCCGCTTCTTCACAACGTGAAAGAGCTGCAGGGCGGAGCGCACAGCACACGATTCGTGTTCACCGCCGGTCACTCTTTCTGCGATGGTGTATGGGTACGATGCACAGGGCGCAGCTCTGAAACCGCACAACACATCGCGGCTACACTGAAAGGAATCAAGGCGCGTGGCTTTGTCATTCATCCCGATACCACAGAAGATTCGCTGCTGCTGCTGGCACGCCTGATCAGAGAGCTACAACGGCGGCCGACAACGGCGCCCCCGCTGACATGGCAACAAACACCGATACCAGGGATTGAATTTCTTCCCTCGGACGATGATGATTCTTCGCTGGGAAATCGCGGAAAATTCCGAAAAGAGGTCCACGAATTACTCGAAGAAGGGCTTCGAACCACCGCGTCATCGGTTCAGTTTCATCTGGATATTTTCGCGCGCCGTCGGCAGCGCTCACTGGTATTGCGACTTGTGCAGCTCGCCGAAAACTCGCCCGAAGACCTGTTGCTTCTGACCACCTTGCGCGATCCCTCCATGCCCACCACCGCGCACGTGCTCATGGTGACCATTCTGGCGGTGGCCCTGGGACGCACGCTGGGCCTGCGACGACGCGATCTGGTGCGCCTTGGTATTGCTGCGCTATCGCATAATGTCGGCGAATCACTATTGCCTCCGGGTTTGCTCACGCTGAACAGGCCGTTTACTGACGAAGAACGCGATATTGTTCAATCGCATCCGCTGATGGGCGCGCGCCATCTGGTTGAACGCTTCGGCTATGACCCGCAGATTGCCGAGCGTGCCATTGCATCCATCGAACACCACCGCTGGGCGAATGGGCAAGGGTATCCTCGACTTGCAGATCACAGGTCGCATCTTTTTTCCCGCATTATTTCGGTCGTCGATGTGTTTGATGCGTTCTGTCAGGTGCGCTCCTGGCGAAGTGATTACACACCCGATCAGGCCATTAAACTGGCCGGACGTCTCGGAGGTACGCAGCTCGATCTCGCTCTCGTACGCAGTCTGATTCGTCTGATCGGCAAATTCCCTCCCGGCACGCTGGTCGAACTCGATACCGGAGAGTACGCGCTTGTCATGGGTGTCGGACAGGGCCTGCAGCCGCTCAACCGGCCGCGCGTCCTTTTATTAACCGATGATGAAGGTTTCGAGCTCGATCAACTGATGGTGGTCGATCTTGGCGAACGGCACCTCAAACGGCGCGCGTGGCAACGTACCATTGTGCGTGCACGAGACCCGCGAACCCTTGGATTACCCACGAGCGCGTACCTGCTCGCAGACCGGATCGAGTTACCGCCCGAAAATCTGGATATTCACCTTGAATCCCGACGAGCCGCACCGGACTCTTCGCAATTCTGATTGATTTCATTCGTGGCTCGTATCGAAAGGGGCACCACGAAATCAGGTGGCCCGCATGCGCACTTTCCCCGATTCGTTACGGTGGCACCAGCTCCGTAATGGAGACCTGCAACACGCCATTGGGTAGCTCGGTCATGGCATCAAAAAGGCTGCGTGAATCCTCCACCGAAATTACGGAAAACTGCACGGGACCAGATGGAACCGGTCCCACATCCATCGACAGGCTGTCTGCCGTCCAGATGACTTCACCCAGAAGACCGAGCGTATCGGGCCATGACAACCGCACCGTTAGCGGTACCGAAACCTGACCGGGCGCCCTGAATAGACGAACGATGCCCTGCGCCTGCTGCAGTCGAAAATGCCCCGGAGTTTCCATGGACTGTCCGCGTGCGAGCAGTCGCTCGGTTACCGTCGGGTGCGGCGGTAACACCAACAGCGAGTCAAACCCCTGATGCTGAATGCTCACGCGGTCGGCCAGTAGCAGCGCGTTGCGTTCGCAATCAGCGAACTGTTCGCAGTCCAGCGACCGACCAATAAACTCTGCCGGAGCCAGCGACCAGTCCACCTGAAGGTCGGGATGAACGGTAACGGAGTGCATCCACGGATTAAATCGCATCATGTGAGGCATAATGCCGCCCTGCCCTGCCCGATACGATGCCACGTGGTGGAAGGGCTCCACCCATGACGACGCGGCGACCCGCGCCATGGGGGTTCGCACGAGCATCATGACGCCAGGCGGCTGCGCGGGAAACTCGGCGATCTGCGTGGCGATGATTCGCCCGGCATGCACCTGCGGGGGAATGGCGAGCAGCAGGGCGACCGCAACCATGCCGGCGCTTACGAGAGCGACCGATGCGTGCACATGACGAATGACGAACAGCAACGGTAGCGGAAACAGCAGCAGCAGGGCGCGCGGTTGTGCGAAGGCCCAACCCGCAAGGTGAAAAGGTACCGTGAAGTATACGGCGGCCCACAGGAGGAGTGTCACAGCGGTCAGATTCCGTATAGCCGGTCTGGCCAGCCAACACCCTGTCGCAGTCACCAGGACCCATGCGACGAGCGATAACCAGGCGGCGTTTGTCCAGCCGCCAAAGCCGAACTCCATGAGTCCAACGAGCTGCTGAGACAGCGGCAATCGTACCCCACGCAACATCTGATCATCAAAACCCGTAGCGAGTGGCTGACGAATGCCCAGCAAAATGACCACCGTCGCCAACAACGCCGGCAGGGAATAAACTGCCAGAGATACCATCGCCCTGAAATGAGCGGCGTAGGCACGCGCGGGTGCGGCTGAACCCTGTGGGCGCGGCAGCAGTGCCACCCACACGAGCGCCTGCAGGCCAAACATACCAAACACGATGATGTGTGCGTGCATGCACAGAAGCGACCAGAACAGGATGTGCAGACCCGAGCCTGTGCTGCGACCCTGAAGGTGGTCATGGACGGTCGCGAGAAACATGGAACCGGCGGCTGCGGCGACAAGGAAGTTCGTAAACCCCATGGCATAGCAGAAGCCAAAGAACATCGCCGATGACCAGACCAGAGTGTCGGGAAACCACGCGCCAAATCGGGCACCCAGTCGCGCGTTTGCCGCGACGTAGGTCGCATAGAAGACGGTGAGCGCTGCTTTTCCGGCGACGGAAAGCGGAAAAATGAGGGCGAAGGGCATGGTCAACCAGACGCTCAGCTGCGAGGTCGCCGGGTAATGGCGCACGACGAGGTCGGTGGCACGATCGGGGTGGGCCAGAAGGTCGGCCATCATCAGGTGGGTAGGCATGTCGGTGCCGGGCACCCAGGCAGGCAGCCAGATCGTGGCGAGCGAAATCACAACGAGAAGGAACGCCGCGGCAAGCCGCAGTGATCGCGCGGCTTGCACTTCGGGCCCAGCGATGTCGTGTGAACCGGCCGAGTGGGCACCCGCCAGCTCGACCGACCCGGATGACACCGGATCAGGGTGGCCAGACACGGGCGCTGTCATCGCAGGATACGCTCGCCCATGACAAAGAAGAGGTGGCTGAAGACATTGCGTACCGGCCGGGGAATGGCGGCGTCCTCGATGCGCTCGAGGATGCGCCCGGCGAGTGGCACGCGACCTGTGGCGTAGACCTCCTCAATCTGCGCTGTCCAGTCGGCCGAGGTCACGTCGTCACGGCCTTCGAGGTGGAGGCGTACATCGCGGAAGCCGGGCGGATCGGGCCACCAGGGCATGTCGAGCAGGCCAAAGTCGATGGGTTCCAGCCCGTTGCCGCGATAGATACGACGGACGTGGTCGGGGAAGAAGTTCTCGGTCTCGCCGTGCGTCCAGGGGAGCTTGAACGCGCGGTGCAGGAACCGGTGCCAGGGGAACCCCCAGTTGTACCCGTTCATATGCACGGTCATGACGAAGCGGTTTGAGAGCCGCTTCATCTCGGCGATCTGCCCATTGAAGTCAGGTCGCACGGCTGCGCTGACAAAGTTCCATGCCAGGTCGAACTGCGCAGGATCGAGGCCGGTATGATACGGGTCACTGCCTTGCGCGATGGTGACTTTGTCCATGAGGCCCAGCCGTTCAAATACGGCGACGCCCTGCGGTTCGGGATTGAAGAGGGTGACCTGGACGCCCGCCCTGGCCAGCGCCAGACTGTAAATACCTGGCATGGCCTTGGAGCCGTCCGCTGGGAGCTCGATTGCGGTCTGAATGCCGTGGAGACGAACCAGGCGGGTCAGTAGCCGATCAAGGCGCAGTCGGTCATAGGTGATACCGAACGGCTCTCGTTCGGTAGGCCGTCCCGCGGTGGGGGATGGCGTGGACGTCATGGCGGGTCCTTGGGCGAACGCGATGGTGGCGCGAAGTGGACGGGATTGCCAGCGCGGTGTACATGCACCCACGGGCTTCGACAAACCATTTTGCGCGCCCCGCAGGTGGACGATGCCTGAGCCGGCGGAACCACCACCGGCGGTTGTGCGCTCGGTGTGAAGCCACATCGGGTGGTTGCTTTTCTGACCCAGACCGGACCCGTGGCCTTGGCGACTCGTGTGATTGCCGCACTATATGCCTTCATCGGCGCTCTGATTGTGGTGTCGTGGTGGGGTGCCGTGAGCGGCGAGCCGATTTTTGACGACCCGTTTCTGGTGTCGTCGTCGGGTTGCTTCGACTCGCTCGCGGGGTTACGTCGCACGCTGAGTTTCGCGTCGGGCGATCATTGTGCTTATCGGCCGCTGCGTTACGTGTCGTACGGCGTGGATTACTGGTTTGGTCGGGGGGATTTTTCGGCGTACCACGTCGGGAACATCCTTCGTCATGTGCTCGTGATGGTGGCGGCCGGCGGGCTGGCCACGATCGTGCTGGGCACGCGTGAGGACGGTCGAATTCAGCCTGACCGGCGAGCGATTCTGGCGGGTGCGACGGTGGCAATGCTGTGGGCCATGCACCCGGTGCAGACCGATAGCGTGAGTTATGTGTCCGGGCGACGCGACATTCTGGCGGGCCTGTGGACGTTTGTGGCGACCGGTTCGGCTTTTCTGGCACGCGAGCGGGGCGGTCTGTGGTGGCTTGTACCCCTCTGGGCGACGCTCTTTGGGTTCCTGAGCAAGGAATCGACGGTGATCATCCCGGTCGTGGTCGGCTTGTGGATGTTGCGAGGCGACGGTGCTGCCCGTTTGCTCAGAGAACATCGCGGGGTGTTATACGCCCTGGGTGCAGGGTTGTTGATGGCGGTGCTGTACGTGCTTCAACGCGGGGTGTTTCAGAGTTACAGCCAGCGCGACCTGTTTGAATGGTGGGGAGGCAGTTTCGTATCGAATCTGGCGACAATCGCGATGCTGCAGGTGCAGTATATTCGGCATGCGCTCATGCTGGCGCCCCTGATTGGGGATTATTACCCCGAGACGATTCCGCTGGCATACAGCCTGACCGATGGCAGGGCGTTGCTGGGTCTGGCGTTGGTGTTTTCGATTCTGGGAGGATCAGCGTGGCTGTGGCGCCGCGAGCCGGTAGCCGCGTGGGGGCTTCTGTTCTGGCTGATTGGACTGGCACCGGTGAGTCATCTGATTCCCCACCATGAGCTGTACGCCGAGCACTACCTGTACATTCCCGTATTTGGTCTGGTTCTGGCTGTCGTTGCCGTCGCGTTACGACTGCTTCGGCTCGCGCCTGAGCCGGCGCGTGCGCTCGCAGCCGCGCGCCTGTTTCTGGCCGCGACCGTGGCGCTGATGGCCTTGCAGGTGGTAACCCGAAACGCAGACTGGCAGAACGAGCAGGTGTTCTACGAGGAGGTCATCTCCCATGCGCCGATGAACTCGCGTGCGCTGGGCAACCTGCTGTTTATTTATGGCGACCAGGGTGACTGGGAGCGCATGCAGGTACCGTGTGCCGTCATGGCGGAACAATGGACCACAACGGGGGAGCAGGGCCGTACGGCGCTGGCACGCTGCGCCGACGTGGCGATGGAGGTGGGTGACATGCGGGCTGCCTATCGCTTTGCGTCGCAGCTGGTGCAGTTCAGCCCGGAGCTGGGTGCCGGACATCGTCGGCTGGCGATGGCGTCTGCCGGACTCGGGTTATGCGACGACGCATTTCGTGCGACGTGGGACTGGACCGCCCGGACGCGGGCACCTCAGGCGGTGCGTGTCATGACGTCGCTGCTGGGTCAGTGTCCCGCATCGACACCGGAGCAGCGTCAGTGGGCGCTTGACACATTGGGTCAGGCGTTGCCGCTGGACGCGGCAGATGTGCCAGGGTTGAGCGCCGCGCTTCTTGGCCATGGTGATTTGCGCCGCGCGCTAACCGCCCTTCTGGAGGCAGGTACCCCATTTGCGGTTTGGCCCGTGGGCATGCAGTGCCTCGCATGGCGTCTCGCGGGTGTCGAAGGTCCGGCTGCACTCGCGTGCAACATGTCGCAACAAGCGGGAATGCCGGAGCGTTGATTGACAGAATGAGTGGGCCATCGGTACAACCGTGGCAGACGAACATGTACCTAGCAGTGAGGAGCAGATGGCGATTGGTGACAGACTGGGCGAGCTTCTCGTTCGCGAGAACCTGATCTCGCTGGCGCAGTTGCAACGAGCCGAACAAATGCGACGGGAGTCCGGGGAGCGTCTGGGCTACACGCTCACGCGCATGGGCTTCGTTGAAGAGACCGATCTCACGCAGTTTCTCTCGAAGACATACGGCGTTCCGTCGATCCGACTGGATGAGTTCGACATCAAGCGCGAGGTAGTGGAGCTGGTTCCACGCGAGATGGCCATGCGCCACCTGTGCATTCCGATCAACCGTGCGGGCGGAACGCTGATCGTGGCGATGGCCGATCCGGCGAATCTGACCGCGATTGATGATCTGAAGTTCCTGACGAACTACACGATCGAGGTGGTGGTCGCGTCGGAGGTCGCGATTCGCGAAGCGATCGTGAAGTACTACACCGAGCCGGACAAGTCGGGTGGCCTGAAAGACATTCTGGGTGACCTGGACGCCGATGATGTCGAGTTGGAGACCGAAAACACAGGCGGCGCGATCGACCTGACGGACCTTGAAAAGGCTGCGGATGAGGCTCCGGTCGTGAAGCTTGTGAACCACATTCTGGTCGAGGCTATCAAGATCAAGGCTTCGGACATTCACATTGAGCCGTACGAGAAGGAGATGCGGGTTCGGTACCGTGTGGACGGCATGCTGAGTGAGGTCATGCGTCCCCCGTTGAAGCTGAAGAACGCCCTGTCGTCGCGTATCAAGATTATGAGCCGACTGGACATCGCGGAGCGCCGCCTGCCGCAGGACGGTCGCATCAAGCTGAAGCTGCCGGGCAACAAGGAGATGGACTATCGTGTGTCTGTGCTCCCGACGCTGTTCGGCGAGAAGATATGTATGCGACTTCTCGACAAGTCGAACCTTCAGCTGGACATGACCAAGCTGGGGTTTGAGCCGGGCCCGCTGAAGGATTTCAAGGAGTCGATTCACCGCCCCTATGGCATGTGTCTGGTGACGGGTCCGACGGGTTCTGGCAAGACGACGACGCTTTATTCGGCGCTCGCCGAGCTGAACAAGGTGACCGAGAACATCTCGACTGCGGAAGACCCTGTCGAGTTCAACCTGTCGGGCATCAATCAGGTGTTGATTAACGACTCTGTGGGCCTGAACTTCGCCGCGGCGCTTCGCTCGTTCCTTCGTCAGGACCCTGACATCATCATGGTGGGTGAGATCCGTGACTTCGAGACCGCTGAAATCGCGATCAAGGCGGCGTTGACCGGTCACATGGTGCTCTCGACGCTGCATACGAACGACGCGCCGTCGACGATCTCGCGCCTGTTGAACATGGGTATTGAGCCGTTCCTGGTGGTTGCCGCGGTGAACATGGTGTTGGCGCAGCGTCTGGCGCGAAAGCTCTGCCCGGAGTGCAAAGCGCCTATCTCGGTAGATGAAGCGGCGATGCGTGAGCTGCAAATCCCCGAGGAGTTGATGTCCACCGCGCAGATCCTGCAAGGTCAGAACCCGAGCTGTAAGCTGTGCGGTGGTGGCGGACACAAGGGACGCGTAGCGTTGTACGAGGTCATGGTGATGAAGGACGCGCTAAAGGAAGCCGTGCTTCAGGGCTTCTCGGCGACGGAGCTGAAGGCCGAAGCGATTCGAGTGGGCATGAAGACGCTCCGCAAGGCCGCCTTGACGAAGCTGCTCGAAGGAACCACGTCGATGTCCGAAGTGGTTCGGTGTAGCGCTCCTGACTGATTTGCGGCTCGGCCTGTCATCCCCGGTGTGTCATGTCCACAATGAACCTCCACCAGCTGCTGAAACTGATGGTCGAACGCGACGCGAGCGACCTTCACATCACGGTCGGCAGCCCTCCGCGCATTCGTGTTGATGGGTCACTGGTTGAAATCAAGGCACCGCCTCTGACCGGTCAGGATTGTCGCCAGCTCTGTTACAGCGTGCTGACGGATTCTCAGCGCCAGCTGTTCGAAGAAAAGAACGAGCTGGACGCGTCGTTCGGAGTGAAGTCACTGTCTCGTTTCCGAGCGAACGTGTTCATGCAACGTGGCGCCGTTTCGGGAGTTTTTCGTCAGATTCCCTTTAAGGTGCGCACCTTCGAAGAGCTGAACCTGCCGCCGGTGATTCAGGACTTTACCAATCGAAAGAAAGGTCTGGTGCTGGTAACCGGCCCAACCGGCTCTGGCAAGTCGACGACGCTCGCGGCGATGATCGACAAGATCAACACGGACAAGCCGCACCACATTATTACGGTGGAAGACCCGATTGAGTTCCTGCACCCCCACAAACTGGGGATTGTGAACCAGCGGGAGATCGGGTCGGACACGGCGGGTTTCAAGACCGCCCTGCGCTATGTGCTTCGGCAGGACCCCGATGTGGTGCTTATCGGAGAACTTCGGGACCTGGAGACGGTTGAAGCGGCGTTGTCGATCGCCGAAACGGGGCACCTGTGTCTGGCCACGCTGCACACGAACGGTGCGATTCAGACCGTGAACCGTGTCATCGACGTGTTCCCACCTCATCAGCAGGATCAGGTTCGCGCGCAGCTGTCGTTCGTTCTGGAGGGCATCGTATCCCAACAGCTGATTCCCCGTTCGACGGGGCAAGGCCGGTGCATGGCGCTCGAGGTGCTGGTGATGACGCCCGCGATTCGGAACCTCATCCGCGATAACAAGATGCACCAGATGTACAGCCAGATGCAGGTCGGGCAGCAGAAGTACGGGATGCAGACCATGAATCAGGCGTTATTTTCACTTCTGCAGCGACGTCTGATAACGATAGACGAGGCGATCTCCCGCTCGACGGATATCGACGAGCTTCGCACCATGCTCAAAGGCGCAGCGTAATCGCTGACGCGTTGTCCTCTTCACCCCGGAACTCCCCATGTCCGCAACATTTGTCTGGCAAGGACGCAGTCGCACCGGCGAGTCAGCCACAGGCGAAATGGTGGCTGAGTCCGAAGCGGACGTTATCAGTAAGCTGAAGGCGCAGAACATTCAGCCGAGCAAGATCAAGAAGAAGGCCAAGCCCTTTGCCCTTCCGGCGCTCGGTGGCGTGTCGATGAAGGAGCTGGTTATCTTCACGCGCCAGTTCGCGACCATGATCGATGCAGGTCTGCCGCTGGTGCAGGCGCTCGATATTCTCGGTGGTGCCGAACCAAACAAGGCGTTCCAGAAGATCATCTATCAGGTGAAGGCCGATGTCGAGCAGGGCGGTACGTTCGCACAGGCGCTCAACAAGCACCCGCGCGTGTTCGACGAGCTGTATGTGAACCTTGTCGCCGCCGGCGAGGTCGGCGGTATTCTGGACAGCATTCTGGACCGTCTGGCGATCTACATCGAAAAGTCGGTGAAGCTGGCGCGCAAGGTGAAGGGTGCCTTCACCTATCCGACCACCATTTTCTTTATCTCGATCGGCGTTGTTACCTTGCTGCTGTGGAAGGTTATCCCGACGTTCCAGAGCATGTTCGAGAACATGGGTGGCGAGTTGCCTCGTCCAACCCAGATCGTCATCGGCATCTCTGAGGGATTTCAGGAGAGTTGGTACATCTATCTGGGCTCATTGCTCGGAGCGCTGTTCGTCCTTCGAACCGTGTATCGAAACCCGAAAGGGCGCGTGTTGATCGACAAGATGATGATTCGGATGCCGATCTTCGGGAACATCATCCGCAAGAATGCCGTGGCGAAGTTCACGCGTACGCTGGGCACGCTGGTCGCTGCCGGTGTTCCGATTCTCGACGGACTGGACATTGTGGCGAAGTCGGCAGGTAACAAGGTGATCGAATCGGCGGTGCTCTTTGTGAAAGACAAGATCGCCGAAGGTCGTTCGATGGGTGAACCGCTCGCTCAGGTGGGTGTGTTCCCTCCCATGGTCGTTCAGATGATTGGCGTCGGTGAAGCGACGGGTGCCATGGACACCATGTTAAACAAGATTGCAGACTTCTATGAAGAAGAGGTCGACGTCGCGGTGGATGCGTTTACGGCCATGCTCGAGCCGATCATGATGGTGTTCATCGGCGGCATCGTCGGTGGTTTGCTCATCGCCATGTACCTGCCGATCTTCAGTCTGGCCGACAACATCGGTACGAACTGATTCCCGCGCCGGAGGCACCCGTGCCCGAATCGGTTAGCACGGCGGAGCTGTCTGGCCATTCCGCCGTCAAGGAGCGGCTTGAATGGCTAATGCTGTTCCGGCTGGTTCTGGTGACGCTGCTTCTGGGTTCGGCGATCGCCGTCAATATCAACGATGTAAAGTCGTTCAGCGATCCCAGCCACGTCGGCATGGTGTCGCTCATTGTGGGCACGTACGTGGCGACGCTGGGCTACGTGGCGTGGCTGCGTTCGACGTGGTCGCTCAGCCGGCTCGCTCACCTGCAAATTGCAGGTGACACCTTGCTGGTTTCGGGTCTGGTTTTTCTCACCTCGGGCCTGGACTCAATCTTCATCTTCCTGTTTTTTCTGACGATTTTCTCGGGCGCTGTGTTGAGTGGGCGAGGGGGCGCCCTGTTTGCGGCCTCGACGGGAGCCGTTGGGCTCGTGTTAAACATCGTGGTGCAGTTTTCGGCGGGACCCGGCCTGATCAAGCTATTCCCCGAGCTGGCTCAGGTTCCGGCGCGCGTGCCCGTTTACGCGCTGCTCATTCACATCGTGGCTCTCTACACCGTCGCTTTTTTGAGCGGCTTTCTGGCCGAAAAGCTGGGCCAGGTCGGTTCGGAGCTGGAACGTCGCCAACTGGACCTTCGCGAGCTGCGCGCGCTGAACGACGACATTGTTCGCTCGGTCGATTCAGGGCTGCTGACGCTGGATGTGGAAGACCGCATCATCTTTGCGAATGAGTCCGCGGAGCGCATCACCGGGTTGCCGCTTCGGCAGCTGAGCTTTCAGCGACTGGCCGATCAGTTACCGCGTCTGATGGGTGCAATCGAGCGGCTGAAGTTGCGAGGTGAGAGATACCGGGAGGACCTCTCTCTGCAGCATTCGGATGGCAGCACGCGCTATCTGGCGATCTCCATGTCACCTCTCCGCAATGCAAAGGGGAACCCGTCGGGCTCGATCCTCCTTCTGGAGGACCTCACGACGCTGCGGGCGTTGAAGGATCAGATCGCGCGACAACAACAGCTGGCCTCGCTGGGCAATCTGGCAGCCGGCATTGCACACGAGATACGCAACCCGCTGGCTGCGATCAGCGGCTCTGTCGAAATCCTCCGGGCCAACGCCGAGGGCAACCCGGAGGATCAGGCTCTGATGGAGATCGTGCTCCGCGAGGTCGATCGTCTGAATGGCCTCATCACGGAGTTTCTGGATTATGCGCGTCCCCGAAGCATCCATCTGCGCCGTGCCGATCTGATTGTGCTGCTACAGGAGACCGTTCAAATGTTTCGTCAGGACCACGAGCTGGCATCAAACATGAGGTTCGAGCTGGATACGGGTTCATGGGATGCGCTGTGGATGGACGTGGACCCGGATCGAATTCGTCAGGTGCTGTGGAACCTGCTCCGGAATGCCTGTCAGGCTCAGCAGCTGAAAGGCTGCGTAACGCTTCGGGTCGAGCCGCCGAGCGATAAAGACGAGAGCGAGTGGATTGACATCCTGATTGACGACGAAGGCCCAGGGCTTGCTCCGCAGGCGCTGGAGAAGCTGTTCGAGCCATTTTTCACGACCAAGCCTGACGGCACCGGCCTGGGTCTCGCGACCAGTCATCGCATCGTGTCAGAACACGGAGGTCAGTTGATGGCCGAGAACCTTGCCACGGGAGGTGCACGCTTTACGCTACGGCTCCCGTTCCGCGCCCGCGCAGGCATCAAGGTGCCTGCCATTGATTCCGGCGATTTTTCGGTGCAGCAGCGTCGCCCGTTTGTAACCTCCAAGGATGTTCCATGAGTCGAATTCTGGTCGTTGATGACGAAAGGAGCATGCGCGACTTTCTGACGATTCTGCTGAAGAAACAGCGCCATGAAGTTCAGACGGCCGACAGTGGAGAGTCTGCGTTTCAGGTACTGGAGCAGGAGAACTTCGATTTGGTACTCACCGACCTCAAGATGCCGGGTGTAGGTGGCCTCGATGTGCTGCGGCGCGTAAAAGAGCTTGAGCCTTCGACTCAGGTCATTCTGATGACGGCGTTCGCGACGACCGAGACCGCTATCGAAGCTATGAAGCAGGGCGCTCGCGACTACGTGACCAAGCCGTTCAAGGTGGACGAGCTTTTGGTGCAGGTGGACAAGGCGCTGGACGTGCGTCGGCTCGAGCGCGAAAACTTTTACCTGAAGCAGGAGCTGGCGGGTCGTTCACGACTGGAGTCGATGGTGGGCCGGAGTGCCGCCATGAAACGCGTGTTTGACATGGTGGTTCGCGTAGCGCCCACTCGCACCACGGTCCTGATAACCGGCGAGAGCGGCACAGGCAAAGAGCTGGTAGCGCGCGCGATTCACGCGAAGAGCGATCGGGCGAGCGGCCCCTTTGTGCCCATCAACTGTGGCGCCATTCCCGAGAACCTGATCGAGTCCGAGCTGTTTGGTCATGTGAAAGGCGCCTTCACGGGCGCGGGCAACGACAAAAAAGGTCTCTTTGCCGCAGCGTCTGGCGGTACGGTGTTTCTCGACGAGATCGGCGAGCTGCCCATGCCGATGCAGGTGCGTCTGTTGCGCGTGCTTCAGGAGCGACGCATCAAACCGGTCGGCTCGGCGACCGAACAGGAGATCGACTGCCGAGTCGTCGCTGCGACCAACCGTGACCTGAAGGCGATGGTCGAGAAGAACGAGTTTCGCGAAGATCTCTATTATCGCCTTAACGTGATTCAGCTGACGCTGCCCTCGCTACGTGAGCGGCGCGAAGACCTGCCGCTGCTGGTGCACCACTTTCTGGAGAAGTATGCGCTGGACATGGGCAAGCCGATTCGGGGTGTCGCGCGCGACGCGATGGACCTGCTCATTAGCTACCCCTACGACGGCAACGTGCGCGAGCTCGAGAACATCATCGAACGAGCCGTGACGCTTGAGACGACCGACATGATCACGGTAGAGTCGCTGCCGTACCACATGCAGAAAGGGAATGATCTGAGCCAGTGGGCGAGTGACTTTGAGATCCCGGAAGCCGGCCTGCTGCTGGACGATATCGTGGCAAATCTGGAGCAAAACCTGATCACCAAAGCGTTACGTCGCACCAACGGCGTTCGGAAAGAGGCCGCCAGGTTGCTGGGTATTTCCTTCCGCTCCATGCGATACCGGCTGGAGAAGTATGGCATAGACGCCGATGGTCTGGACGATTGACCGGTTGTGTTCCTGATGTGTGCCGATAAGGTAAATCAATCATCGAAACCGGCACGCGCCGGATCTGACGCTGGAGGTGCTCCCATGGCTGAATCAAATCAGATGCCGCGACACTCGGATCGCGGCTTTACTCTCATGGAGCTGATGATTGGAGTGACGATCATCTCGATCCTGGCTGCTGCCGCGCTGGTGGGGTACGGCCGCGCTGTAAAGAAGGGGCGCATCGCGCAGGCGGAGGCTTTTCTGGCCGAGATCGCAGCCAAACAGGAGCTCTTCGAGAGTTTTAATGGTGCGTACCTGACCTCGAATGCGCTTTGCCCAGCCAGCCTCGGCGGTGGTGCGCAGTCGGTCGCCATGGATGTGAGCGCCTGCTCGCTGGACTGGCAGACCCTGGGCGTGAACGCGCCGCGCAACACATGGTTCCAGTATGGTTTCATTGCCGGCACGCCTGGCGGCGCTGCCTGCGCAGACCCGACCGGCTTCGCGGGTGCATGCGCCTCCATTCAACCCAACACGCACTGGTGGGTAGCCGTTGCGCGTGGCGACCAGGACGGCGACGGCGTCTTCTCGACGATGTTCACGACATCCACGATGGGCGGCACGGTGTTCATGGCGGACGAGCTTGAGTAACCCCGCCGCACCACAATCGCACGACAACAACAGCGCGCTTTCAGGTGCGCTGTTTTCGTTTTTGCTTCGCATGAGCTCGGCGCGCCCATGTTGTTTCATCCGAGGTAGAACCGAGCACGAGGGGTCCTTTTTCATGTGGGGTTCGTCCCCATTCAGGATCGCGCAGGCTTGCCGTTCCTGAGGCGTAACGAGGCGTGTCATGCTTCCCGGATCGCTGAAACATCCATCAGACGCCGCGTGTGCCGAATTTTGTCACTCGTTCGCGTCGAGTCAGCCCAATAGTGTCACTCACGGCGAGCTCACGACAGCGAGCCGTTCGAAGGGTTCAAGAGGTCCTTTCGATTTGTTTGCACATTCGCTTCAGCTGACACAGGGCGCGACGCACGAAACCCGCCGTACACGCCCTGAAACACATGTTCCGCCGCTGAAACGTGGTGCGAGATCTTCATCTGCAGGGGTCACGCTGGAGGGTTGGCACGCTCCTCGCATTATCAATTAGCAAGTCTGAGGGCGCCGGTGGTTCGGCCCCAAGGAAGCAACCACCTCTCTTTGTTAATGGTGAATCACATGCTGCACCTCCGTAACCGCAAGGGCTTTACCCTCATCGAGCTCATGATCGTTGTGGCCATCATCGGTATTCTTGCCGCTGTCGCCATCCCGGCCTTCCTGAAGTTCATCAAGAAGTCCAAGACCAACGAGGCTGGCCTCAACCTTCGCCAGCTTTACAACTCCTCGGCTACCTACTTCACCGCTGACCACAGTAACACTGCAGGTGATCTCGTGCCACCCCAGTTCCCCGCTGCTGTGGGCGCGGCTGAGCCGGCAATCACTTCGTTGGGTTCTACCAAGATCACCACTGCGTTTGACACCGGCGTTGCTGGTTCGCAGACCTGGCGCGCCCTGCAGTTCGGCCTCACCGACCCGCACTACTTCGCCTACCAGTACAACAATGCTGGCGTGACCACCGCTGCTACCCTCACCATCTCGGCGTTCGCTAACCTTGACGACGACGCCGAGTACTCAACGTTCGTCCGTTTCGGCACCATCGTTGCAATGGAACTGACCGGTTCGGCTGGTCTCTACGAAGCCAACGAGCTCGAGTAATCGAACTCCACGGTCTCCGTGTACAAAGGGTCGGTTCGCCGGCCCTTTGGTCGTTTTTGGCTACCCCCGTTCTGCAGCCTTGTCACCTGCCGCGCGCACGGTTAACGCGAGTGCCCGCCTGTCATCACTTTCGTCGCGACAGAGACCATGATCGCCCTGCTCCGTGAATCCAGGCTCCTTCGTAACACCCTGCTCGCATGCGGTGTCGTCGCGCTGCTCTCGCTCGCCATCATGTCGCGGGTGAACGCCGCCGCGATCCGGCAGAGCGATCTGACGCCCCCCAACAAGGCCGAGGCGGTTCTGCCCGACCCGCGCATTCTTCGCCTGGTGGCCATTGGCTACCCCGAAGCGCTGGCCGACCTGTTCTGGCTGGATGGGCTGAGCTTTTTTGCGGAGGCGCGATCGAGCCAACGCGACGTCGATTTTCTTCGGCCTCACCTTCGCACCATCACCACGCTCGATCCCCGATTTGAGCTGGTTTACGAGTGGGCGGCCACGCTCATCATGTACGGTGCCTCCTTTACACACGAGACCGTCTCCACATCGACCCAGATCCTGGAAGAAGGTGTCCAGCATTTTCCCAACTCCTGGGAGCTGCAGTTCATGCTCGCCTGTAACTACCTGTGGGAGTATCCCGCTGTGTCAGACGAAGAGGCTGTCGAGTTCCGACGCCGCGGCCTCGATGCCATGGTGCGCGCCAGTCAGCTGCCAGGCGCTCCCGACTGGTTGCAGTCGGCGACCGCGACGCTGCTACGACGCAACTTCCGATGGTTCGAAGCCATCAACTCCGCACGTACGCTGCTGGTGACGGGAGCGGACGCGAACATCGCGCGCGATGCGCGCTTTCAACTCGAGACGCTGCTGAGCCCCACCCTGAACGCCCCCGATCTGGCGACGCGGCAGTGGCGCCTGTGGGCTGAGCGGTTCTCGGAGTACAGCATCCAGTCGCCACAACGGCTCGCCATCTTTCATCCCGATCCGATTTATCTGGCCCCGGTAGCAGACCTACAACCCGTGCCAACCGCACAGGCCCGCTAACCCATCCCTGGCGCTTCATGATTCACAACAAGCGTATCCTGCTCACCGGTGGTGCCGGATTTATCGGCTCCACCCTCGCCGCTCGCCTCGTCGAGTCTAACCACGTCCGCATTTACGACACCCTGGATCGCAACACGCTGGCCGAATCACCGATCGCGGCGCATCCTAACATCGAGCTCATCAAGGGCGACGTGCGCGACCTCGCAGGTATGACCAAAGCGGCTCAGGGCGTGGATTACGTCGTGCATCTCGCGTCAGTCGCAGGCGTCAGCACCGTCCTGAACAACCCGGTCCGCACCATGCGGGTGGCGATTGATGGCACCACCAACCTGCTCGATGCCTGCCGTGCTTCCGGCACGGTTCAGCGGGTTGTCGATTTCTCGACCAGCGAGGTGTTCGGCCGCTTTGCCTACAATGCGCTTGAGTCTGAGCCCACCTCCATCGGTCCGGTCGGCGAGTCGCGCTGGACCTATGCGGTGGCCAAGATCGCCGCTGAACACCTCGCACACGCCTATGGCCGCGAGTTCGGCATCCCCCTCGTCTCGGTGCGCCCCTTCAATATCTATGGGCCCGGCCAGATCGGCGAAGGCGCCATTCACAACTTCATCCGTCGCGCCCTCGCGGGCGACCCCGTCATCGTGAACAACGACGGGCGTCAGATCCGTTCCTGGTGTTACGTGGACGACATGGTGGAAGGCACGCTGCTGGCCCTCGATAGCGAAAATGCCAACGGGCAGGTCTTCAACATCGGTAACCCGACCGCCACCATTACCGTCCTGCGCCTCGCCGAGCTCATCATCCGGCTCACCGGCTCGCGCTCCGAGATTCGCTTTGTGCGCCGCGACTACCCCGACGTGGAAACCCGCGTGCCCAACATTGACAAGGCCCGCGATCTGCTTGGCTTCGAGCCCCGCGTGTCTCTCGAAGAAGGCATCGAGAAGACCATCGCCTGGTATCGCCACTCCGCTCACGCCTGAGCCCCACGAGGCCTCCCATGATCCGACTCTGCGACCCCACGTTCACGCAGGCTGATCGCGACCGGATCGAGACCGTCCTCACCACCGGGCAGATGATCCAGGGTCGCTTTGTCGCCGAGTTCGAAGCGCTGGCGGCGGACTGGCTTGGTTGTGAGATCGTCGCCTGTTCGAGCGGGACAGCCGCCCTGCACCTCGCGTTGCTCGCCCTCGACCTGCAGCCTGGCGACGAAGTGCTGGTGCCCGCGTTCACGTGGCCATCCACCGCGCACGTCATTGTGCAGGCTGGACTGGTGCCCGTGTTTGTCGATGTCGATGCGAACACGCTCTGTGTCTCCGCTGATGCGATGCGCAGGGCGGTAGGACGTCGCACGCGGGCGATCCTTCCGGTGCATCTCTTTGGTGCCACCGCCCCCATGCGCGACCTGCTCGAGCTTGCCGCCTCGCATCAGCTGCGCGTGATTGAAGACGCCGCCTGCTCGATCGGCAGTCGGGTGGACACGGGTGACTGGTCAGGGACCGTGGGCGATATCGGCTGCTTCAGCCTTCACCCTCGCAAGACCATCACGACCGGCGAAGGCGGGTTGCTGGCCACGCGCGATGCGGCGCTCGCCGCCCGTCTGCGACTGCTGCGGAATCACGGCATGGAACGCAACGAGCAGGGCATCGTGTTCACAGCGCCCGGCCTCAACTACCGCCTTGGCGAGCTCTCGGGAGCGCTCGGCGTGGGACAGATGCAGCAGCTGGGCAGTATTCTTGAACAGCGGCGTGTGCTTACCGACATCTACATCGACCTGCTGTCCGAGCTACCGGTGCATGTGCCAGCCGGCATTCGCAACCCGCAGGTCGCTGTGCAGTCCTTCGTGATCGATCTGGCGCCTGCCGCCGGTGACAGCCCTTCGCTTGGCCCATGGCGGCAGATCATCATGGCGAGCCTGCGCGAAGCGGGTGTAGAGACCACGATCGGCACCTATTGTGTCACCGACCAACCCGTGTACGAACACCGCGCATTGCCGTCGCCACAGGCTTTTCCCGCGTCGCGCCATCTGGCGAGGGCGCTAATGACACTGCCGCTGCATCATCGTATGAACATGGACGACGTTAGAACGGTCGTGTGCGCCCTGAAAGATGCGCTGGCTTCGATCGCTCCCCTGGACTGCCTCTCATGAACAGCCACCCCGAGGTCGTACTTGCCGCACGCCAACTGCAGAAAACGTTCCGCATTGGCTTCCTGCGCAAGAGAGTGGATGCCGTCACCGACGCGTCCTTTGAAGTGTATCGTGGCGAGATCTTTGGACTGGTCGGCCACAACGGCGCAGGCAAGACCACGACCATGAAGATTTTGATGGGCCTCATCGCGCCCGATGCCGGGCACGGTGAGATTCTGGGTGTTCCCGTGAACCAACCCGCCGCGCGTAACAAGGTCGGCTTCCTGCCCGAGACACCGCACTTTTATGACTACCTTCGGCCCGCCGAGCTGCTCGATTTCTTTGCCGAGCTGTATGGCCTGGATCGGGTCACCAAGAAGAAGCGAATACCCGAGCTACTGGAGCTGGTCGGGCTGCGTGGTGCGGAAGAAAAGCAGCTGCGGAAATTCTCAAAAGGCATGTTGCAACGTCTTGGTCTGGCTCAGGCGCTGCTTCCCGACAGTGAGATTATCCTGTTGGACGAACCGCAGTCCGGGTTGGACCCTCTGGGACGCAAAGATGTCCGGGACATCATCACCTCGCAGCGCGATCAGGGAAAAACGGTCATCTTCAGTAGCCACGTGCTTCCCGACGTGGAGCATATCTGCGACCGCATCGCGATCATGACCCGTGGCAAGGTGGTCAAACAGGGCCGCATCGAAGACCTGCTCGACCATACGGAACGAGATGTCGAGGTGATCGCCGAACCCGCCGTGCGAGGTACGACACCGCTTGTACCCGAAGGATTTCCAGAGCCGGCCGCGCTGCCTGATGGTCAGTGGCGCTTCGTGGTCGACGGTCGAGAGACGGCGGATCGCCTGATGGGTGCGCTGCTTCAAACCGGCTGGTCTGTCGTGTCGGTGTCACGCAGAAGGGAACACCTGGAAGACCTGTTCGTGCGCGAGACCATTGGTCAGCCGGCGCCGAGCGGAGGTGCCGCATGAAACAACTCCTCGCCATCGCTTTTTATACGTTCCGCGAAGCGGTCCGAAACAAGGTGCTGTACTCGATCCTGTTCTTCGCGATCGCGCTGATTCTGCTGGCGACAGCGCTGGGTGCGGGCAGTCTGCGGCAGGACACCCGGGTGCTCATGAACATCGGGCTGTTTGCCATCGCGCTGTTCTCGGACCTGATTGCCATCTTTCTGGGCGTCACGATGGTCTTTCAAGAGCTTGAGCGGAAGACGATTTACAATCTGCTCTCCAAGCCCATCGCCCGTCACGCCTATTTCTTTGGCAAATATCTGGGACTTTCGGCTGTGCTGAGCGTGCAGCTGGTGATGATGTCGATCACGTTGTTGAGCGTGGTGCTTCTGCGCGGCGATCCGATCTCGGCCACCCTGATACAGGCGTTGTGGCTGATTCAGGTGGAAGCGCTGATCGTTGGCGCCATCGCGCTATTTTTCTCTTCGTTCTCGACCCCCTACGTCTCAGGCTTTCTGACGCTGGGCCTGTGGCTCGTGGGTCGGCTCCTGCAAGAGTTGCAGGTGTACCTGCCACAGATGGATCCCGGCCCAGGCCGTGCGCTGCTGCGGTTTGTCACGTGGGTTTGTCCCGACCTGAGCCTGTTTGGACTGACCACCCAGCTCTCGGCGCATATCACGGTCCCGATGGCCTACATCGGGGAAGCCACGACCTATGGATTGGCCTACGCCGCGCTGTTTCTCGCTGCAGGCATGTTCATCTTCCGGCGCCGAGATTTCATTTGATGAATGAACCCGCCACATCCAGCGCTGACGTAGGCGGTGTCTCGCCTGCCGGGCCAACACATTCGACGGCGTCGGCCGCATCGGACACCACGCGCCCCTGGTGGTTCTGGGCACTCGCGTGTGCAGTGGGAATCGTGGCGCTGTTGTGGGTTCGCATGGCCATGGACAGTCATGCGGCGTGCCAGACGGCGCGAGCGCTGGCTGCAGCCCAGGATACGGACGGCGAGATCAGGTCGCTTCGCCATGCGATCGAATCGTGGGCTCCGGCCGGAACGTGCGTAACCCAGGCCGCTGACCGGCTCACGGCCATCGCCGATGCTGCAGAGGCGGCCGGTAGCGTCGACACAGCGCTTTATGCGCTCCGTACGCAACGCACCGCGCTGCTATCCATTCGACATCTGTGGGTGCCACAAGGCCACCGGCTTGAGCTGCTCCACCCACGTATCGGACGCCTGATGGCCCTGCAATCCGGTGGTCCGCCCGATGTACAGCAGGCCAACACGACTCGATACACGCAGCAGCTGGACGGATGGCGAGAGCGTGGCCCCCACATGGCGCTCGCTTTTGGTGCTTCGCTCGCGTTTATGGGCTGGCTCGCTACGCTTGTCGTGGCGGCCATGCGCGGTTTCCATGCCGATGGCCGCGTCCGCCGCTCGGCGTGGCTGTGGGCAACTGCGAATCTGGTGCTGCTCGCGGCATGGCTCACGCTGGTGCGTCTTGCGTGACATAACGAGCCAGAATCCTGCTGTTCCACGCGAACCCCGGTTCTGGAACACGCCACTGTCCGAGCTTGCGCACGGTCTGGGAGTCATTGTTGGCGCGCTGCTTCTGTACGTGTTGACGGCCAATCGGTTTGTTCAGGGCGGTGACAGCGGCGAGTTTTCCCTTCTGTTTCACCAGGCTGGCGTCGCACACCCTTCGGGTTACCCACTCTATACGCTGTATCTGCAAGCGATGGGCTGGCTGCCAGCGGCGTCTCCCGCCCACGGAGCCTCTATCGCAACAGCCCTGCTGGGCGCAGGCAGCCTGTTGACCCTTTACTGGGGGTGCATGCGCTGGGGTGTTCGCGCTTATGCTGCCGCGCCGGCGGTGGCGATCTTCGCGTTTTCCCGGCTTCCCTGGCAGATGTCCACTGCAGCCGAGGTGTTCGCGCTTCATGCTCTGCTAGGGGCACTTATCGTGGCTCTATCGGCACCCGGCGGTTCATGGCGGGGCCTTCGACGTGCGGCGTTGCTGGGATTCATTGCGGGACTTGGCCTTAGCAATAACCTGACCCTCGTCCTGCTGGCGCCGCTGGGTTTGCGTGGCGTGTGGACGGCGAGCACCGAGGCCGGCTGTCGCCTGTGTGCTTTCGGAGTCGCCCTGCTGATGTTTCTGATCGGACTGACCCCTTACGCCGCCCTGCCCTGGCTGGCGTCACAGGGAGGCTGGGTGTGGGGTGACGTCACCACCTTCGACGGTGTGCTACACCATGTGCTGCGGCGGGACTTTGGGACATTCTCATTCGGCATTTACGGCGACGAACGCATGCCCGTGCAGCAGTTCGTGCAGTTGATGAAGCATCTGATGTTCGACTCGCTGGTTGTGGGTCTGGCGCTGGCGCTTGCCGGAGCCAGCGTTCTCTGGCACCGACGGCTGCCCGGGCGCGACCGACGTGCAGACACGGTGGCGCTGCTGCTTGCATGGCTCTGCGCCGGGCCACTGCTGGTGTCCCTCATGAATCTGCGACCGACGGGCTTCTCGCTGGTCGTGATTGAGCGCTTTTATCTGCTGCCGCAGCTTCTACTGGTCGTACCGGCAGCCGTCGCGCTGGAGTGGATGGTCATGCGCGCGCGCTGGATGGCGCGGCAGGTCTGGCCGGCCACCGTGATCCTGTCCTGTGTATTCGTGACGGTTCATCTGGAGGCGATCCGTGAAGTGCATCGCCCCACCGTCCAGCACTATATCACCAACACACTCTTACAACTGCCTGACAACGCTGTACTTTTGTCAACGGGCGACCATCGCACCTTCGGATACATGTATGCCCAGCAGGCGCTCGGGTTACGTCCAGACGTCCTGTCTATCGATGCCGTCCTGCTCACGTATCCCTGGTACCGGGCCCGCGTCGAAGCGCGGCTCGGCGAACCGCTCGCCGGCGCTCCTGTCGGTGGTGGCAATGGGTTCAACAGCATCTTCCTGATCGAACAGCTGATGTATCGCGGGCGTGCCGTGTATCTGACGGACCTGTGGTCCGAGCCGATTCGAAGGCTCCCGCTGCGTCAGGAAGGTGCTCTGTTTCGGGTCAGCCTGCCGAGTGAAGCACCGATACCGGTGAACGAGATCTATGAGAAAAATGTTGCGATCTTCAATACCTACATCCTCGAGAGCGACTACGAGGCCACCATGAGTACGTGGGCGGCGCTCGTGTACGAGGACTATGCCCGCCCATGGAACGTGCTGGCGCATGCCTTTGATCAGGCGGGCAATGCAGCCATGGCCGAGCGCATGTACGAAGTGTATGAACGCTTCATGCCGTCACCTGTCGAACCTCTTTTCTAATTGGGACGGATGTTTATGCGTGTCCCCCTTCTTGACCTTGCTCCGACCCTTGTCCCGCAACAGGCGCAGCTGCTGGCCGCCATGCAGCGCGTACTGGAACACGGCGCGTTCATTCAGGGCCCCGAGGTCCGCGAGCTTGAACACGAGATTCTCACTTTTGTGGAGGCACGCGAGCAGGGTGCCGTGGCGGTGGCAAATGGTTCTGACGCCATCATCCTGGCCCTCATGGCCGAAGGCATCGGTGCTGGCGACGAGGTGATCGCCCCTGACTTCACGTTTGTTTCGACAGCGACCTCGATCGCGCTCACCGGTGCCACACCCGTGCTGGTCGACATCGCGCCAGACAGCTTCGCGCTCGACATCGCAGCCGCAGTGCGTGCGCTGACCCCCCGCACGCGCGCCGTGATTGCCGTACACCTTTTTGGCAGGGCGGCAGATGTGCTCACGTTGCGCGAAGCTCTCGACGCCGCCGGGAGGCCGGACGTGATCATCATCGAGGACGCTGCGCAAGCGCTTGGCGCGCGCCTGCAAGACAGGCCGGTGTGCAGCATGGGCGACTACGCCACCATCTCCTTTTTCCCGTCCAAGAATCTGGGCTGCTTTGGCGATGGCGGCATGGTCGTGGCACGCGATCCGGCAAAGGTGATCGCGCTTCGTATGCTGAGTCAGCATGGCAGCCGTCAGAAGTATTTTGCCGAACTATTGGGCTATAACTCGCGTCTGGACACCTTACAGGCGGCTATTCTGCTGCAAAGACTGCCGCTTCTGGCGACGTGGTGTGAGCAGCGGCGCCAGAACGCGAACCGCTGGCGCGACGTGCTGCACGAGCGGGGCCTACACCGTGTATTGCAGTTACCCGAAGCGGACGGCGAAGACGGACGTTACTACCACATCTACAATCAGTTCACGGTGCGCACGCCGGCACGGGACAGTCTGCAGCAATACCTGAGCGAACATGAAGTCGGTACGGCGGTGTACTATCCCAGGCCGCTGTCTGAACAGCCCTGTCTGCAGGCAAGCGCCCGGGTACCCGAGCCGTGCGTCGAAGCAGTACGGGCCTGCCAGCAGGTGCTCTCACTGCCTGTGTATCCGGGTTTGCAGCCCGAGCAGCTCGACTACGCGGCTGACGTGATCGCCCGATGGGCCGAGACTTCGGCTTGTGTCTAGCCCCCCTTGCCGGATGCGGCCTGCAGCGCCGTTCTCGCCGCAGCCCTGAAATCCCGGGCCAATAACCTTCGTAGCTGCCGGAAGTCGCGTCGAAGCGCGGCGGCCTGAGCCGTCGTAAGCTCAATGCCACCAAAGCGTGATTCCCGGTACATCGCGACAAAGCGTTCCAGGCGGGTGCGGGTGTCGTCCTGCAATGCGGGCAATCGCTCCAGCACATCCTGCATGGTCAGCGAAACAGCGACCACGCCACTCGCCCGCTCCACATCCCGCAACAGGGTCTCGTACAGGTGCGACACCAGCAGGTGCCCTCGCGTTCGGCGGGCATCGGCGCTCTCTTCGGGCTGCAGGACGGCTTTGCGAATCAGCCACGCCAGCCACACACCCAGCACAGGCGGTACAATCGACACCAACAGGGCCTCGGCCTGCGGCCATTCACCCCACCACAGTATGCCCGACAACAGGGAGAGGCCGAGCCAGGATGACCCCATGACCCAGTCTGTTCGCGACCACGGATAGCGTCCCAGATTCCGGCGACGGTAAGCCAGCGTGAATCCAACCGCGAGCAGCACCATGGCGCTGACGGCGCGCAGATTGGAGAGCAGCCTGAAGAAGATTCTTCGCAATCGCTGGGCAATCCACGTGGACTGACGCGGTCCCGCGTTCATGTCCTCTTCACCGACGGCCGCCTGAAACGCATCCCGAAGCAACGATACCTGCTGCTCCAGATCGTATTCCACGACCCACCGGAACCACATCAACCGAAGGCTATCGAGCGCCTCCGATACCTTGGCAAACATGCCTCGGGGCGCGGCCGAGGCCGCGCCGGCGGGCGTCGGGTCAAACTCGACCCAGCCAGAACCCGGAAAAAACACCTCCACCCACGAGTGTGCGTTCGCCTGACGCACCGCAAAATAACGGCCCACCGTGTTGTAGTCGGCGCCCAGAAATCCGTTGACGATGCGCGCGGGCACGCCCTGCTGTCGAAGCAAAATCACCATGGCCGTGGCGAAATACTCGCAATGCCCACGCTGCCACTCAAACAGAAACTCATCGACGACGTTCGCTACCGGGCTGCTTGGTTCGGGCAGATCAGTCGTATAGGCCAGCTCGTTTCGTAGCCAGCGCTCGACGGCTATCACGTAGTCGTAGCTGTTGGAGGTTCCAGCCCGCAGGGCTTCATTGAGCGCGGCCATGCGCGGCGTGATGACACCGTCGGGTAGCTGCAGATAAAGCGACGCCAGCGCACGGGCCCCGCTTCCCCGTCCGGCTGATTGTCCATGCGACCCGGAGGTGGCGAGCATCAGCTCCTCGGCGGTCCACTGCGCGGGCCACTGGTCTGGCGTCATGGCCGGAAGGCCCCGAACCTCAGTAATCCAGCTCCAGACAACCGGTCGCATGTCGGTGTGCTCGTCCCGATACAAGGCCGCCCGCAACTGTTGTTCCGAAACGGCGTTCGGCAGCGAGTGCATGATGTACCGGATCCCTACCTCGGATCGGGTAGCCAGTCGCACCGCCCCGGTTCGATCCGCAGACAGGCTGCGCCCCATCAGCGCACTCGGCGCAGTGTTGAGCGTGCCGGGCAGCTGTATTGCCTGCAGTGGCCCAATCCCGAACAGTACGTCGCTGCCGATGGGCTCCAGATTGATCTCGGCCTGAATGGTGGTGTGGTCCAGCACGGGCCAACCGCCGGCCGGAAGCCCCTCCTCGGCGACGACGAAGGCTGCTTCGTCTTCTACATGCACGTAGGCGATCTCGAGGTTGTCGGTGTCACGCCAGCGCCTACCGTCGTAGTGGTCCAGAGAGAGGCCTCGCCAGTGGATGTCCTCGGGCAGAATACCGGGTTCGCTCTGGAACACGACCCGCATGATCACCGTCGAGTCTTCGCGCACCGTGCCGTGCCCACCCAGGCTCACCTCTTCGCCAAAGCCGCTCGTCTGAATCGCGTCGCGGCCCTGCTGCATGAAGAAGCCCAGACCCACCCGCGGAAAAAGAAAGAAGAACGCTGCCGACCCCAGAAACACCGAAAATCCAAGTACAACGGTGGCGCCCACGATAGCGCGTTCCATGCGCATACCGGCAGCAGCAAGGCGGTGAAACGTAGTCACTTCGACGTTCACGTGCTGAACGGTCAGACCCAGCGTCGAGACAACCACATAAATGGCGAACAACACACCAAACGACATGTCATCGTTCATGACCGCGGCTGCGGCCAGCAGCAGCAGGCTCAACGCCATCGCCTGCGTATAGTCCTTGTCCTCGGCGCGCTGAAACAGCTTGGCCCCGGCCAGAAAAATAACGAATACCAAACCTGCATCAATCACTTCGGCGCCCAGCCCGAAGATGTTGAACACGGTGAACGCGAACATGCCCAGGGTCAGCACGGTCCACGGTCTGGCGTAGCGGGCGATGTTAAACCGCGGCTCCTCCCAGAACCAGCTGAAGGGCAACGATAGCCAGAACAGCACTACCGTGGCGAATGACAGCGCTTCGGACAGCTGCAGCGCCAGAAACGCCACGATCATCATCACATAGAGCAGGATTTTGCGAAACTCGCGTACCAGCATTTGCCTGACCTCCTGCCATTACGCGGCGCGTTCGGCGCTGGATTTCGAGAACATGGCGTGAACGCTTGCCGGCGCATGGGCCGGGGCAAAAAGTAGTCGCTGCGAGCTGCGCGATACGGGCAGGGGCGGCGCTTCGGCGTCGCGGCGCACCTGCAACAACGCCAGCTGACGCAGCACGGTCTGCAGTTGGCCGGCGCCCGACCCCTCGATCACATATTCATCGATCGTATGGAGGGAGAACCGGTGGCCCTGCTGCGCCAGTCGCATGCACACGGTCGCCGCCCGGCTGATGGTGTGTTCGACCTCCCTGAGCTCCTCGGTACTGGCAGGCGAATCCCCGGGCGGCGCCCAGTTGTACAGGTGAATGGCTACCGATTCGTTGTCCTGCTTCTCGTACAGTCGTCGCACCAGCTGATTTCGCCGCGCCGACACCTTCCAGTGAACATCGCGCCGGTCATCGCCCGTTCGGAACTCTCGCAGACCAAAGAAGTCACCCGATCGGCCCTCGTAGGCGCGATCCACTTCGCCCTCCATGGCCGGATTCCGCGCCGGCTCATCCGGGTTTGTCAGAATCTCGGGATACACCAGGACTTCTGAAATCTCGGGAATGCGACGGGACTTCTCGAAGAAACCGAACGGAAAACGAGTGCCCACATCCAGCCCAACGTACTGGTACAGCCCACGCCGCGGAAACACATAATCCCCTGAGATGACCGACGATTTTCCTGCCGGAATTCGCATGGCGAGCGCTCCGGGGGGGCCGGGTTCGTTCTCGGCTTCCCGCTGCTTGCTTTTTCGGGGACGCTCGGCAGGCAGTCCAAGGGCGACTCGACGCGATGCCCGGGTGGGACGACTCTCGTGTTCCCGCACGATGATGGAATACGAGCTGAGCCGGGACTTTCCGTTACGAACCTCAAAAGAGACGGTCGCCGGCCGCCCTGCAAAAATATCAGCCCCGGGGATGCGCGCGATGGTGAGCTTCTGCAGCATCCACTCGCTCAGGATACCCGACACAATGATCAGGCCCAGCATCATGCCGAGCAACAGGTAAAGCAGGTTGTTGCCGGTGTTGACCGCGCCAAAGCCCACCATGAGGGTCATGCCCACGAACCATCGGCCATCCCGCGTAAAGAGCAGCCGACGAGGGGCTTTCAGATAGCGAATGGGAAGCGCCATGAATCACTCCGGGGGACACCCGACTGAGCCTGAACCCGGATGGCTAAACCTGAGGGTGACCATGACGACACCCGACCGGCCTGTGGGCACATCCGGGAAAATGCTCAGATCGGAACCTCGACACGTGAAAGAATCTCGCGCAGCACACCTTCGGCCGCGTCGCGTGACGAGCCAACCACCGACTCACCAGCGCCGAGCGATACACGGTGAGCCAGTACGGGCAGGGCAAGCCGCTTGATGTCCTCGGGCAAAACGTACGAACGCCCGTTCACCATGGCCCATGCGCGCGAGGCCCGCTGCAGCGCGAGCGCTCCGCGGGTCGATACGCCGACGGCGAGACGAGCGGTCTTTCGTGATGCATCGACAATACTGAGCACATAGTCGGCGAGCGATTCATCGAAACGCACCCCATCGACCTGCGACTGCAGGTACAGCACATCCTCATGGTTCAGCACGGAGCGGAGCGCGAGCGCAGGGTCTTCTGCGTTACGCCCCACAAGAAGCGATCGTTCGATGTCCCGCGCGGGATAGCCCACCGACAGACGCATCAGAAAGCGATCGAGCTGCGATTCGGGGAGCGGATAGGTACCGTGCGATTCCAGTGGATTCTGCGTCGCGACGACGAAGAAAGGCGCATCGAGCACATGGGTCCTGTCGTCGATCGACACGCGCTGCTCGGCCATGGCTTCCAGCAGCGAAGACTGAGTGCGGGGCGCCGTGCGGTTGATCTCGTCGGCGAGGACGATGTTTGCGAAGATGGGGCCGGGCTTGAACTCAAACTGCGAAGTCGTCTGGTTGTATACCGACACGCCCACAATGTCGGCCGGAAGCAGGTCGCTGGTGAACTGAATGCGCGAAAAACGTAGCCCGAGCGACCGGGCGAGCGCCTGAGCCAGCAATGTTTTGCCCACACCGGGCACGTCTTCCAGCAGCAGGTGGCCGCCGGCGAGCAGACAGGTCACAGCCAGTTTGACCAGCTCCTCTTTGCCCAGAAACACGCTCCCAATATTCTGGGTCAGGCGCTGGATCGAATCAGTAGTCCTGGCAGCGGGAGCGTTTGACATGCAAAGAGGTCCGGGTTCGGTTCGCGAAGCGTGCACACCTTGTGACCTGCGGCGACGCTCCAAGTCAACGATGCGAACATCGTTGCATGTGTTGCAACACACGATTCCTTCCCGCAGGGTGACAAAATTCACTTCACCCGCACAACCGACGCCGTGCCTGACTTGCGCGCCCATCGCCACATGCCATTCATTCCCATCGGAACGGTGGTCGCTTTGCTGAGCCTCGACACCTCGTGTGCGACGCCGATGGACGACCCCTTTGAGTTCGCAGATGCCACCACGACAGCGGCCTGTGTGCTCACCTGGAACCTGAATGGTGGCGTACAACCCGGAGCTGCGGCAACGTCCGAGGCCACCACTGCGCTGCTGGATCGCCTGCCTGCGTGCGACCTGATGGTCTTTACCGAGGTGCAGCCCGACAGCGCCGCTACCTTTCAGCAGACGTTGCAGAATAACCAGCCGTCCCTGCAGTTCTTTCTCGGCCAGACCGGCAATCAACAACGCATCCTGCTGGCGTGGGATACCCGACGATTTGAGGCTGGCCCCCCCTCGGAGATCGCGCTTGCAGGGACGGATGGGCGGGGGCGCGCCCCCCTGCTCGTGACGTTCCGTGACAGAATCCTCGATGTGGCGTTTCTGCTCACCGCTGTGCATCTGCGCGCCAGCGATAATGCACAACGCGACCTGGAGCTGCGCGGATTGAGCACGCTGCTTGCAGGGCGGCAGGAGAACCAGCTGGTGGTGGGCGACGTGAACGCCGGGTGTGAGACCACGCTGGGTGACTCGGGTTTTCGGAGCTGTGCGGCTGCCTTCTCTGCGTTCGTTCAGGCGGTGGACCTTCTGCCACTCGAGTCCCTCGACCAGCGTTCAACCCTTTGTCGATTGAGCGAAGCCGGACCCACACCCGATATGCTGATGGTGACGCCGGACTGGATAGACGCATCGCGCTGGATCGTCAGGCTGAACGACACCGACTGGTGCAGCACGATGGCAGAGGGAGCGCATCGGCCGCAGGGCTGGTGGCTCACCTACTGACCCGAACGGGTCGTAATCACGAGTTTTCTCCTGCAACGACAGATGTTCCCGTCCATCGGTCCGCCTCGCCACGACGGTGCCATGAAAAGACGCAGGCCGTCTGCGTCAGTCATTCGGCACAGGAATACGTGGATCAGATGCATATTTTCTTTCAATTTCCGACCAGGGTATCGCTTCGCTGTAAAGAAACCCCTGTACATTCTGGTATCCCAGAGAGACGAGGTGACGTAATTGTTCACGTGTCTCGACGCCTTCGGCCACGACGGGCAGTCCAAGACCGTCTCCGAGTTGTTGAATGGTCTGGAGAATCAGGCTGGTTTTGGGGTCACGCCCAATTTTCATCACAAAGCTGCGGTCAACCTTCACGCCTTTCAGTGGATATTGCAGCAGATAAGACAGCGAAGAATAACCGACACCAAAATCATCCATTACAGTTGAAATACCAATATCCAGCAGCTGATGAAGCAGGCGTTGGGCAAGCGCCACGTCGGTAATCAGCGCGGTTTCGGTCATCTCGAATCGCAATCTTCCCGGCGGAATTTCATAGTGTTGCACCAGGTCTCGCACCTGTCCAACGAAGCCCGGCATCGCCAGCTGGTGATATGAGATATTTACCTGAATCGGAATCTGGCACAGCGCAGGCGAAGTCTGACCAGCACGTGCGATATCCCGGCAGGCGAGCTGAATCAGCCGATAACCCAGCGGCACAATCATTCCCCTTTCCTCGGCCAGCGGAATAAATGCCCCGGCGGAGCGGATGCCGTCAGCGGGATGGTGCCAGCGGGCAAGCGCCTCAAAGGAGACAATTTCGGCCGTGATTGCGTCGCAGACCGGTTGGTAAAATAATTGAATTTCATCATTGGTCATGGCGAGGCGGAGCTCCGACTCAAGACGTAGCCCTCGCGCGACCTCCTGCCGCATTTGTGCATCAAAAACGACCACCGTGTTGCGGCCCACAGATTTGGCGCGGTACATGGCAGCGTCCGCCTCGGCCAGACAATCCGAAGCGGTCCCCGGGTTTGCGTGATAATTCACAACACCCACGCTGGCCGTCACGTACACCATCTGGCCGTTCCACGGCACGGGCTGAGAGACTGCCTCACGCACCCGTTCGGCGAGCTCCGTCGCCCTCGCACGTGACGCTTCGTGTTGCAGCAATATCAGAAATTCATCGCCCGCATAGCGGGTCGGCACATCGAGTTCGTGAATAGCACCGCGAATGCGGCCTGCGATGGCCACCAGCACTTCGTCGCCACAGCGATGACCAAAGCTGTCGTTGACCGCCTTGAAGTGGTCCAGGTCCACAAACAGCACCGTAACGGTCGCATTCCCGCTGCCCACGCACGCGTCCATGCATTGCTGCAACTGAAACGCAAAACTGCGTCGATTGGGTAGCCCGGTCAACGGGTCCTCAAACGCAAGCTGATTCAGCTGTCGACGAATATGATGCTGCTCGGTGACGTCGCGCACCACCGCAAGCACCGACGCCTCGTCCAGTCGAGAGACACGTGCCTCGAAAAAGCGCAGCGCCTGATCGGGGGGTACGAGAGAAAATTCGACAAATGCCATCTCACCCGTCGAAATTACCTGCCGAATAATCGTTCTTCCCCGGAGTGCGCGCGACGGGGAAAACAGGTCCAGCACCGGGCGGCCCACTAACGCCTGATCCTGCTCTCCAAAAAGCGTACGGTGCTGTTCGGTCAGTTTAACCTGTAACGCGATTCCATTGTCGTCGAGGGCCAGAATCAGGTCCGGGATGGCCTCCAGCATGGCGCTGACCTGTGAAGAATTCGCAGCACGTTGCTGCTCACTTCGGACCCGCTCGGTAAGATCAGTCAAAAACCAGACCAGCGCATGGTCGGTCTGAAGACCCTGAAACTCGATGTGACGTAAGGCACCATTTCGATGCGTGACACGAAGCAGGCGACGATCGGGATAACCGGCCCGTCGGTCTTCTTCATGCATCGCACGCACCGCATCACCACGGCCCGGAAACAGCAGATGGAACCATCGGTCCAGCGTGGAACACTCGTCTACCCGGTATCCGGTCATACGCTCTACGGCGCTGTTCGCCAGAAGCGTTTCACCCAGAATCACGACCATGCCCGTAGGCACGCGATCAAAAATCGTACGCAACAAAAGAACGTCAGACAACAGCGCAGCAGGCTCGGCGTCAAAGGCCAAAGAGCCTCCGTCACGAGGCTCGTCGCCCCACATACGCGGTGTGTCGTGTGGGTCACCCAACGCCAGAAACCCGCTCGCGCGCAGCATGGCGGCGACCCCATGCGACGGGAGCCCGGGTTCTTCATGCGTTTGTCTCGACAGCGGATGAGCGCGAACGATCAGCCCCTGCTGCATAGTTGCGTTCATGCCCGGGTCGTTCAGCGGCAACAAAATCTCTTGCACCCACAGCACTTTGCCATCGGCCCGCACCAGCCGCCAATACCACGAGGACTCGGCTCCCGACTGCCGCTGCTGCTCCAGACGGAGCCGATCGTCGGGATGAATCAGCGCTGTCCACAGCGAGGGCTGCGACTGAAATTCATCCATCGTATAACCCGTAAGCGCCTCGACTGCGCCATACAGCCGAACGCGAAGTGTAGATGCAGGGCAGACCCACAGCACTCCGCTAAACGCAGACAGAATCGCATGCGCTGGATGTTCACCATTCTCCGGCAGGTCAGACATCGCGTCCCATTGCAGTACCGGTTCGTGGACACGCACAATTCGCACCGGGGTTACATTTGTCGATTAACTGAGAGATTGTCAATCCGGCGTTCTGGCATTGCTCCCAGACGTACGACAGGGTAACGCATGGCGAGTCGTTGCGCGTCATGCGTGGCGTGACGTCACCCATGTTTCAGGACCACATGAGAGAGGGCGTATGCACTCCCGCATTGCCAGTTTGTTTCCAGCGCTCCCCGCTTGTTGCGTCGCCCTCTTTATCGCCTGTGGCGGCTCTGATGAGGCCGAGCTCGTCGATGCCGGCCCGGACGCCAGTCTGGCGGATGGCAGTGGTTCGGGCGATATCGGCCCGGGCTGCACCAATCTCTGTGAAGACGAGGGCGCTACCAGCTGCGACAGCTCGCGCACGGTCGTGACCTGCTCGGATTACAACGGCGACGGCTGTCTGGAACCGGGCAACCCCACACCTTGCCAGGGCCAACTCTTCTGCGTCGAGGGAACGTGTGTCGATACGAACACACCACCCACCACAGGCGACCTGCAGGTGAGTACCCCCGAAGATACGCCGCTCATTGTCGAATTGCCCGGTAATGACGAGCAGAGCTCGGTGCTCCTCTTTGAGATTACATCCGGCCCCTCGTCGGGCAGCCTGACCGGCCGACTTCCAGCGCTCACCTACACACCCGGTCGGGATTTTAACGGCGAGGATGTGATCGAGTTTACGGTCAGCGACAGAAGTGCTGACCCGGTGGCAGGGCGCGTGGTCATCACCGTCACGCCGGTAAATGACGCGCCCGCAGTCGAGGCTGCCGTTTTTGCAGGTGACGAGGATGTTATCGTCGAAGGGCAGCTCGCGGGCCTCGACGTCGACGGCGATGCGCTCACCTTTGAAGTGGTCACCCCGCCAGCCGCTGGCGAGTTGATTCTGAACGCAAACGGGCAGCTCACCTACACACCCGAAGCCAACTTCTCGGGCGAAGTCGGGTTCTCGTGGAAGGCAAACGACGGAAGCACAGACTCGACGCCTGCCATTGGAACCTTCACCATCAGCCCGGTCAACGACCGCCCTGTCGCACAGGAAGCGGTGCTGGACGTGCGTCAGGATTTTGACGCACGCTTCGCGTTGCAGGGCACGGACGTGGAAGGCGCAGCGCTCACATTTCGAATTACGACGCCACCCGAAAACGGCACGCTCATCGGCGAACCTCCCGCCCTGACCTACGTTCCAGACCGGGGCTTCGCAGGATCGGACACCATCGTATTTGTGGCGAACGACGGAGAGCTCGACTCGGAGCCGGCCCAGATCCGCGTTGTCATTCAGGCGAATCGCGTACCTCCCGTGCTTCAGGTCGCCGACCAGGCGCTCGACGAAGACACCAGCGTGACTTTCCCGGTTGCCGTGACCGATGAGGACACGCCAGCTTCACTGCTGAGCGTTGAGCTGGTTCGCGCCCCGGCGAGCGGCGCGCTGACCCAACTTGCCGATGGACGCTGGACTTACACGCCTCAGGCGAATTTTAGCGGCTCCGAGCGGGCAGTACTGCGTGCTACAGACGGCCGGCTGTTTTCGAGCGATGTTTCGGTCCAGTTTCTGGTGCGGCCGGTCAATGACGCTCCTACCGCGCCACCGATCACCCTTTCGGGCGACGAGGATCAGCCGATTCCATTCGTGGCGCTCGCCAGCGATCTCGATGGCGACACCCTCACGTGGACCATCAGCAGCCCGCCAGTAACGGGAACTCTGGAAGGCACCGGCCCTGACTTCACGTGGGTGCCGGAGCCAGATGCGAACGGGGACACCACGTTCGCCCTGTCGGTCAGCGACGGAACAGCGCCCGCCGTCAACGTACCGGTCAGCGTCACCGTGCGGCCCATCAATGACTCGCCGGTTGCTGCCGATTCCACCACCGAGACCGACGAAGATACCGCTGTAGCCGGTCAGGTCTCCGCGGAAGACGTCGATGGCGATAGCCTGGTCTATCTGCTCGTCGAAGCGCCGTCGCAGGGCGATTTTACCCTGAACGATGACGGCAGCTGGAGTTACCTGCCGTCCGAGAATTTCGCGGGCGTCGATTCGTTTCGCTGGCGCGCCGACGACGGAACGGACTTTAGTGCCCCCTATTCGGTGTCGATTACGGTAAATCCGGTAAATGATGCCCCTGTAGTCTTCGCGCAGAGCGTTGATGTGCAGGAAGATAATGTTCGGGATATTCCGCTCACGGTGTTTGATCCCGACGGCGACCAGGTTGAGATCGTGCAGCTCTCGGCGCCTGCCCATGGCTCGGCCGCCCAGATCGACACACTCAAGGTGCGCTACACGCCCGACGAGAACTGGAATGGCGAGGACACGTTCCTGGTCACCGTCAGCGACTCGCTGCTGCTGTCAGAGCCAGAGCAAATCATCGTGCAGGTCATCCCTGTCAACGACGCCCCCCGCATCGAGGGCTTCACCCGCTCGGCGTACCCGTTTGACCAGCTGACCGGCTTCTTTCAGGTCTCGGACGTCGAAGGGGACTCTGTTCACTTCAGAACGCTGACTCTCGAGACCAGTGGTTCCTGGACGCTCGCAACGGATGGCACGTGGGCGTACGTCGCCAACACGGCGGGTACCGAGCTCATCGAGGTTCAGGCCAAAGAGACGGGCGCAAGCGACTCTTTTGCGTGTAGCGAAACCGAGACGATTCCGTCTGACTGGTATTGCGATGGCGACATCGATTGTTCGAACGGCCGCGATGAGTGCCCCGACGAAGCCAGCTGCGCGGTGGCAGGTACAGCGACCATAACCCCGTGTGTCAACCCGAGGGCGAACCGACTCCGGTCGAATGTGGCCATCGCGACGTTTGAGATCGAAGCCCTTCCGACGCCAGTGGCCTTCGACGATACGCTCCCCTATCTGGGTAACACGCCGATTCTGTATCCGCCGGGGTCGCTCACCGAGAACGACCTTCATATCCTGAATCGCGCATTCACGGCGGTCGCCGACACGGTCGAAACGGCGAACGGAGGCTCGGCCGAGATCTTCGCCGACGGATCGTTCCGTTACACACCGTCCGCGGGCTTCCGCGGCGAGGACTCTTTTCAGTACAGCATCGCACTGGCCACCGGCGAGAGCGACACAGCGGACGTGACGCTCCAGATAGAGCGCATGTACCAGTACGTGGACAGTCGAGTAACGGGGACAGGCAACGGCACGCTCCTTCAACCATGGGCGACACTCAACGACGCCGCGCTTTCCGGAGCCGAGGGCGACGTTTTGTTCGTGTTCGCCGCCGAGGCACCATACATCGACACCCAGGCGGCGCTGCAGCCGGGTCAGTCGGTACAGGGCGAACCTGTCGGTGTCACCCTCAGCCTTCCTTCCGGGGCGCTGCTCACCGTTGTGCCCGCAGGCCAGACGCGGCCCGTCCTCACGCCAACCGTCGAAAACGTTGGCGGGGAAGTCCCGTTTTCGCTTCCACCGCCTGGTGTGCCAGCGGTGGAGCTGGCCAGTGGCAGTGAAGTGCGCTCCGTTGCCTGCGAAGCGACCGAGTTCTCGTCCTGCTTTGCCGGTGTAGCACTGGCTGGCGTGCGCCTTGTCGACGTGAGCGCTCGTGGCGGTCAGGAGCCTGTGCGGCTGTCCGAGATTCTTGGCGACGTGCAGCTCGAGCGACTGACGCTCGACAACGCGTCGGGGTACGCGATGTCATTGACAGTGAATGGCGATACGCAGTTGCTGACAGAACCGCCGCGCATCACGGTGAGCGACGTGACCATCCGAGTGACGCAGGAGGCCCCGTTTGCCTTCCTGCCGAGCGGAATCCGCATGGAGTTTGCGCCAGAAAGCCGAGCCGTCGCTGAGTTCTCCGACGTTCAACTGTCGGGGGTGCAGTTGGGGGTGGACGTGCAAGCCAGCGCGTCATCGCGCGCTAGCGTCGGGCTGGCCGACGTGGATATGGAGAACGTGCTTTGGGTAGGCCTGCAGGTGAACGCCGAGGAGTTATCCGAGCTGAACCTGTCGCTGGTGACAGACGCGCTGGACGATGACGGCAACAGCTGCCGCATGAAGGACCTTGCACAGGCGGCCTCACTCTTCTCAGCCTCGGCGCTGACATCCATTCGCATCGAAGGCTGCTCGATTCAGAATGTCGGTGTTCCAGACTCGTTTGGCTCGGCCGGGTTCGACATCAGCGGTAGTGGCACCTTCCTGATCGACCGTACTACCCTGCAGACGGTGGCGGGCGACGGGGTGATCGTCTACCCGGCGGCGACCGAGCCTCAAATCGTCACCCTGGACATCGACATGAACGGCGTCAGTGGGAACGCCCTGTCCATCGCCACCGACCCCGCTGTGGGACCGCAGCTCGTCGATGTGAAGCCTTCCACGTGGTCCAACCTCGCCAACATCGGTGTGTACGTGCGCGCCAATGACAACGAGATCCCCGTGTCACCGACCTCGGCACCGAATCTCTCGCTGCTGGTTCAGGGCGTAGAGATGACGAGCGAGTCGGCCAACCCGGCGCCGACCATTCAGTTCGATCTGTTGGGACCGCAACCTGTGAATGTGTGCGCAGTCATCGCAGGCAACACGTTCTCCTCCATTTCAGGCGGTCAGGAGTTGACGGGCGATCTTCTCGTGGAAGGTACAGAGGCGACCGTCGAGTTGTCGCTGACGCTGGCAAACACCTTTACCACGTCGCCGCTTGCGAGCAGCTTCATCGGCTTTGATGGCGTCGTGGCACCCGGAACGTGCCCGCGTCCGTAACCGAGGATTGAAAATTCATGCACCGGAGGGCAAAAATCGGTTGACGCATCCCTGCGACTTTCGCTACACGGCCAGCGCCCTGTTCGGGGTGGTAGTTCAGTCGGTTAGAATGCCGGCCTGTCACGCCGGAGGTCGCGGGTTCGAGCCCCGTCCGCCCCGCTTGGTAAAGGCCCCGTAGTTGATACTGCGGGGCCTTTCGCGTTTTGGGTCATTTCCTCGACTCTGGTCAGACCATGCCACCGCTGTCCTCACTCTACCAGCACCAGATCCACCGTGCGCCCCAGCACTGCGCCACGCTTGTGCTCTGGCCTTGCGGCGGTGGTGACGCCACCCGCTACACCCTCGACTTTTCCCTGCTGGAACAGTCGGGTATCAGCGTGGTGTGCTTCAATCCGGGGGGCCATGGCAGCACCCCGGGCCCTTTCTCGTTTGAACACAGCATCGAAGCGCTGGCACAGGTGGTCGAGCAATTACCGCCCGGACCGCGCTTCGGAGTCGGTCACTCCATGGGCTGCTATGGCCTGCTGCGTGCTTTCCACCGCTTGCAGCTGCGGCACCTTTTCTGGGTCTCTCCCATCGCCGATAGCCGCCGCAGCCTGCATTTTATGTACGAGACCGGGCGAATTCAGTCGTTCATCCGCCTGTTTCAGACGTCCGACCAGCATGCCGCGGTGGTGCAACGCATTCTGTCTTCGCCCGACTGGCTGGACGCAACAGACACGCTGAGTGCGACCCTGAACGCTCTCGAGGTACCCACCACGGGAACCATTCAGCTGCCCTCCTTCGCGTCATTCGCAAGGGAGGTGTTCCTTCCCGGATACCGGCTCTGGCCGCTCGCCAACGGGCTGTGGCAGCACATCACGGCCTGGCTTGCGACAGAAGACCGCTGGTACCCGCTCGACGAGCTGAGCCGTGAGCTCCACGATCATGGTGTACCATTCGAGCGTTTCGCCCCTGCGACCGACCACCTGTTCACGGGCGCGTGGGAGCCGCTGACCGCCGAGATCACCACCCGGATCACCGGTTCGCTGTAACAAAAGTGCATGGTTTGCAGGGCGTTGCATACCTGCATGCGGACTCCTGATAGCATTGGCCGCCGGCCCGAATGCCAGTTACGGCACTTCGATACCCACACCGCACAAACACAAAAGCCGCCAACCCGAGGAGGGCGGCGGCTTTCACTTTTCGCGAACTGGATGGGCGCAGTAGGGGTCGAACCTACGACCGCCTGCTTGTAAGGCAGGAGCTCTCCCACTGAGCTATACGCCCTCGGTGGTCCGGCGCGCTTACCTTTTGCCGCCGGCGCATGTCAACCCTGCGGTGCTCCCAATTTTGTGGTCGCGACGTTCGGACCTCGACCGCCCTGCCCGCCTGAGTCGGCGTGACCACCTGATGGTGCGCGGTCAAACGCGTGAAAGGAGCGACGGTATGGGCGACGAACCGCCGGGCTGGACGGCGAAGCGACGGGGGCGAAGGACGAAACGTGAGCGGACGTCCGCTGTCCGAAACCACCGCCGCCCTGCCAATGTCCTAGTGTGTCGCGGGCGCGAGGTCGGTGCCGCCGGGTGCGCCTTCGGCAGGCACAGCGACGGGCTCACGCAGGCGAACGTCGGGTGGCAGAATGGGACGCTTCAGCTTTTCGGCGAATGCCTCGGCGTTTTCATGCGCCAGGGCGCCACACAGCACGTCGTCCATGTGCGAGACGGGGATAATTGTGAGCGCGCGTCGGATGGGACGAGGCACGTCGCGCAGGTCCTTTTCGTTGTCCTTCGGAATGAAGATCGTCCGCACGCCAGCGCGGTGCGCGGCGAGGATCTTCTCTTTCAGTCCACCGATGGGAAGCACGCGGCCGCGCAGCGTAATTTCGCCGGTCATGGCGACGTCACGACGCACCGGGATACGGGTCAGAGCGGACACTAGCGAGGTGGCCATGGTGATTCCGGCCGAGGGGCCGTCCTTGGGCGTACCGCCTTCGGGGAAGTGAACGTGGATGTCGATCTTCTGATAAAAGTCAGGTGCCAGGCCCAGATTCAGCGCGCGGCTGCGGGTGTAGGTCATGGCGGCCTGCGCCGACTCCTGCATGACGTCGCCCAGCTTGCCCGTGATGGTCAGCTTGCCGTTGCCGGGCATGATGGACACCTCGGACGTTAGCAGCACCCCTCCGTACATGGTCCACGCGAGTCCGTTGGTCATGCCCACCTGGTCGGTGGTCTCGGTGCGCTCGTCCTGGAAGCGCTCAGGTCCAAGGAACTTCACCACCATGGCGGGGGTGACCTGATAGTGGATATCGCCGTGCTCCTTGCCGGAGGTGACGACTTCGCGCGCGATCTTGCGGCAGACGGAGGCAATCTCGCGCTCCAGGTTACGTACGCCGGCTTCGCGCGTGTAGTTTCCGATGAGCGTGCGCAGGGCGGCGTCTGAAAACTGAATGTCCACAGCACCCAGTCCATTCTCGTCCAGCTGACGACGCAGCAGGTGATTGCGCGCGATGTGCAGCTTCTCGAACTCGGTGTAACCGGGGATCTCGATGACTTCCATACGGTCACGCAACGGAGCCGGGATCTGGCTCGCGTTGTTGGCGGTCGTAATGAACATTACGTCCGAGAGGTCGTAGTCCACGTCGAGGTAGTGATCGTTGAACGTGCCATTCTGCTCAGGGTCGAGCACTTCGAGCAGGGCGCTGGACGGATCGCCGCGGAAGTCGGACGAGAGCTTATCGATTTCGTCGAGCAGCACGACCGGGTTATTGGTTCCGACTTTCTTCAATGACTGCGCGACCTTGCCTGGCATGGCGCCGATATAGGTGCGACGGTGGCCGCGAATCTCGGCTTCGTCGCGCACGCCGCCCAGCGCCACACGCACAAAGCGGCGATTGGTCGATTTGGCGATGCTGCGCGCAAGCGAGGTCTTGCCGACGCCCGGAGGGCCCACGAGGCAGAGCACCGGACCGCGCAGGCGCTCCACGAGCGAGTGCACAGACAGATACTCGAGGATGCGCTCCTTTGGCTTGTCGAGGCCGTAGTGGTCAGCGTCGAGGATTTCCTGCGCCTGCTTGACGTCGATGCTGGTTTCGCTGCGGTCGTACCACGGCATGGACACCAGCCAGTCAATGTAGTTACGCACGACGGTCGCCTCGGCCGACATGGGGCTCATCATGCGGAGCTTCTTCATCTCACGCTTGAGCTTGTCTTCGGCTTCGCGGGAGACCTTCTTCCTGCGGATGCGCTCTTCGAGCTCGTCGAGCTCATTCTTGAACTCGTCGCGCTCTCCGCCGAGCTCCTTCTGCACCTGATTCATCTGCTCGCCAGGCGGCTTTTCGGAGCTGTTGCCGTCGCCCTGCTTTTTGAATCGGGAGCGAATCTTGCGCTCGACCTGCAGGATCTCGATCTCGGCGCGGATGGCATCGCTGAGCATCCGAAGCTGCTCATGCTGGTCGCCGACACTCAAAATCTGCTGTTTTTCATGCAATTTGAGTGACAGATGAGCCACCACTGCACCGACAACCTCTTCCGGATCACTGGGCAGATTCCCGCCGAACCGCTCCAGAACGCTGCCACTGACGCGCTTGGTCAGGGCGTTGTACTCTCCGAAGAGCTGAACGACCGCGTTCATCATCTCTTCAATGGCCGACCACTCGCCGGTGACAATCGGCAGCGCGCTGACGGCGACGCGGAAGTGGCTATCGTCGCGCGTGTATTTTTCAATTCGCACGCGGTGTTTGCCTTCCACAAGCACCTTGACGGTGCCATCGTTCAGGCGGAGCAGCTGCACGATGGTACCGACCGTACCCACGGGGAAGATGTCGTCGGGACCCGGGTCGTTTGTCTTGGCGCGCATTTGCGCCGAGAGGACGACTTCGCGTGACTCCTTCATGGCTTCTTCGAGCGCCCGAATGGACTTCTCGCGTCCCACAAAGAGGGGTACTGCCATATAGGGGAACACGATGATGTCCCGCAGAGGCAGCAGCGGCAATTCTCGGGTCAACTCTTCGGCCATGGCTTTTCACACACTTCCGGGCAGGCCGCCCGGCGTTTACGCAGGGTTCAGGCAGATTCGGCTTCGCGACGCCTGACCACACGGGGCTGTTCGGTCCCGTCGATCACACCTGCCGTCACCACAATCTCGGCGATGGTCGGGTCGTTCGGGGCATCGTACATAATCTGCAACATGGCAGACTCAAGGATCGACCGCAAACCGCGGGCACCGCACTTCTGTTCGAGCGCAGCCCGAGCGGCCGCGCGCAGCGACTCCGGCTCAAAGGTCAGGTGAATGCCGTCGAGCGCAAACAGCTTCTGGTACTGACGCACCAGCGCGTTGCGAGGCTCGACGAGAATACGCACCAGCGCGTCCTCATCGAGCTCATTCAGCGTAGCCACCACCGGAATGCGACCTACAAACTCGGGAATGAGGCCAAACTTGAGCAGATCTTCCGGCTCGAGCAGCGAGAAGATCTCCGCGTCGCTGATGTCCTGCTTCTCGGCGCTCCCGGTCGAGAAACCCAGTGCCCGCTTGCCCACGCGGCTGCGTATGATCGCTTCGAGCCCGCTGAACGCCCCGCCGCAAAGGAAGAGGATGTTGGTGGTATCGACCTTCAGGAACTCCTGCTGCGGATGCTTGCGTCCCCCCTTGGGCGGAACATTCGCGACGGTGCCTTCCAGGATCTTCAGCAGCGCCTGCTGCACGCCTTCGCCACTGACATCGCGAGTGATCGACGTGTTTTCGCCCTTGCGAGCGATCTTGTCGATCTCGTCGATGTAGATGATGCCACGTTGCGCCTTTTCGACGTCACCGTCGGCGGCCTGCAACAGCGAGACGATGATGTTTTCTACATCCTCGCCGACGTAACCTGCTTCGGTGAGGCTCGTGGCATCCACGATGGTGAACGGCACATCCAGCGTGCGCGCCAGCGTCTGGGCCAGCAGCGTTTTGCCGCTCCCGGTGGGACCGATGAGCAGGATGTTGCTCTTTTCCAGCGTGACGTCGCGCGCCGCGGGCGCGTGAATCCGCTTGTAGTGGTTATGGACGGCCACCGCGAGGGTTCGCTTGGCCAGATCCTGCCCAATCACGTACTGATCCAGAACGTGTGTCATCTGACGAGGAGTGGTGGACACCACGCGCTCGGCGCGGAGCCGGTCGCGTGTCGCGTGTTCATCCACGACGTCGCTGCACAGGTGCACGCATTCATCACAGATAAACACGGTTGGCCCAGCGATCAGCTTTCTCACTTCGTCCTGCCCTTTACCGCAGAACGAACACGCTGGTTTTACAACTCTGTCGCTACGTTCGCGACTCACCTCGCCTCCTGGCCTCAGCGCTTGTCTTTGCGGGTCAGTACTTCATCAATGATGCCGTACTCCACCGCTTCGGCGGCGCTCATGATGTAATCACGGTCGGTGTCACGAATGATCTTCTCGACATCGCGACCCGTATGGTGCTGCAGGATCTCGTTCAATTTCTCGCGCAGACGCAGGATCTCACGGGCCTGAATCTCAATATCCGAAGCCTGACCCTGTGCACCGCCGAGGGGCTGGTGAATCAGGATGCGAGAGTTGGGCAGGGCGTAGCGCATACCCGCCTCTCCGCCAGCCAGCAGGACCGCGCCCATGGAGGCCGCCTGACCAATGCAGATCGTCGACACCTTGGGTCGAATGAACTGCATCGTGTCGTAGATGGCCAGACCCGCTGTCACCGACCCTCCGGGCGAGTTGATGTACACATGTACGTCGCGCTCGGGGTCATCGCTCTCCAGAAACAGCAGCTGCGCAATGATCGCGTTGGCCACGGCGTCATTGATCGGCGTGCCAATGAACACGATACGGTCTTTCAACAGACGCGAATAGATGTCCCACGAGCGTTCGCCTCGGTGACTCTGCTCGACAACCATGGGGATCAGGGCCATGTCATACTCCTCAATGATGCAGGCGTCCGGTCGTGTCCAAACGGAACCCGTGAAACAAGCCGCCCGCTATCCTAAGCGCAATTGCGCCATGTGCGAGGGGCCGATCACATTATTCGCTGACGGATTCGTTCTGTTCCGCGCCGTCATCGGTATTTTCGCCACCGGCTTCTTCTACCGGGTCCGGCGTGGTCAGCGCATCGACGAGCGAAACATGGGCGGCTTCCCACAGCGCATCCAGCGCACGGTCCAGCCGCAGACGCGTCTGCAGGTTGATCGCCTGCTCGGGCTTGGCAAAGCGCGCACGTACCTTGGCGGCAGGAACGCCTTCTTCCTCGGCGCGCTTCTCGAAGTACTCATTCAGATCAGACTGACTGACCTGAATCTGGTTGGCATCGGCCACAGCCAGCAACATCAGCTCGGACCGAAGTGACGTCTCGACGCGGGGCGTAACACCCGTCGTGAACTGGCGCAGATCGATGCCCGACTTCTTGAAGTCGAAGCCCTTGCCGAAATACTGCGAGAACATCTGCTCCACTTCGGCCATGGCCTGCCTGGCCACAAACCGCGAAGGCAGGGCGAACGTGCCCGAATCGACGAACGTGCGCATCAGGCGCGCCTTCGCAGCCTGCACCTCACCGCGCACCTTCTCGGCCAGCAGCTTTTCGCGGACGGCCGAGCGAAGACCGTCCATGGTGTCGGCAAGATCCGTGGACGCGGCGAATTCGTCATTCAGCTCGGGCAGATTGCGCACGCGAATCGAGTTCACGGTCACCCGGATGTCGACCGTCTTACCGGCGAGCTCAGGCGACTGAGAGTTCTCGGGCATATCGACGCTGATGGTGGACTCCACGCCCACCTGCAACCCAACGACACCCGCGGCGAAGGACGGAATCACGCCATTTCCGGCCAGATCCACCTGCTCGTCGCGCCCACCGAGCAGCTTGGCCAGCTCGGGATCGGCGGCGATGTACGAGACGGTGAGTACGTCGCCCGCCTGTACTTCGGTGCGATCTTCCACGGGCTCCAGCGTGCTGTGCTCCTGCTGCAGGCGCGTAATGTCAGCGGCGACTTCCTCATCCGAAACCGACACATTCAGCTGCTCTACGGCGAGACCCTTCCACTCACCCGGCTCAACGCGCGGAAAGTTCTCCACGATCAGGCGATACGAGAACGCACCTTCGGTGGGCGCCTGACCTTCGAACATCGGCTCCGAGAAGTGCACCGCCTCGCGCAGCGCGGGCTGCTGAAGAGCCTCCTGCATCGTGCGATTCAGCAGCGCATCCATGGCCTCCATGCGCGCAGACGCACCGTAACGCTTCTGCAGCTCGGCTGTCGGCACCTTGCCCGGACGAAAGCCCGCGACCTTGACCTTGCCCGACAGTTTGCGCAGCTGCTCGGCTGCTTCACGGGCCACGCGCTCTGCCGACACCGTCACTTCAACCGTCTGCTCAACCGGGCTCGTCCGGTCCACCACCATGTGCGTCACAACGGCGGTACCTGACACAAACTCGATCCGCTGCGACGTGGCATTCAATTCACTTACCCTGACTTCCATGGTCACTCGCTCGTGCTCTTTGCCTGCTCCGCTGCAGAGTCAGGCGTCGTTGATCTGTATCGGCGATCCAGGATCGCGCAGTGCGGCCAGAAGCCCCCGGTCCTACGTCCGCCACTCAAAACGGTCAAGGACGGCCTTCCTCAAACCATCAACCGTCCCGCACCACCTGCCTGCACTCATCAAATGCGAGAGGCGGGACTTGAACCCGCACGGTTGCCCACTGGAACCTAAACCCAGCGCGTCTACCATTCCGCCACTCTCGCAGCACCCGACCGTTCGCCGGCCCCGCTCGGTTAGTCCCTTACGCGCCAGCTGACAAGCCATCTCCACTTCACAAAGTGCGCCCTGATGGAATCGAACCATCAACCTGCGGATTAAGAGTCCGTTGCTCTGCCGATTGAGCTAAGGGCGCATAGATTTTCACGGATAGAGTACACTCGGCAGGACTTGAACCTGCGGCCTACGGATTCGAAGTCCGGCGCTCTATCCAACTGAGCTACGAGTGCAAAAGAAACGCCGGTAGAACCGAACAGGGTGGATGATGGGACTTGAACCCACGACTTCCGGTACCACAAACCGGCGCTCTAACCGACTGAGCTACACCCACCGTAGCCAACGGAGACTAGCTCGTCGCTGACGGGAGCGCCGGAGTATGGTATCCGCCCCGTTACGTCAATACTTCTTTGGTCACGGACCTCTCTTTTTTGCAGGGCCCTATGCTCCATCCGGCGCTCTCGTTCATCCCCGCACCCGCCGCCGTGGTCCGACTCGACGACTTTCATCGCAACCTCGACGCCGTGGTGCTGGCTGCCCAGGCCTTCCCCGGGCGCACCATCCGAATCGCCACGAAATCCGTCCGCGTCCCCGCGCTCATCCACAAAATTCTCCAGCGGCAACCCGAGCTCTTTGTCGGGCTCATGACCTACTCCGCCGCAGAGACACTCCACCTGGCACACCTCGGATTCGACGACCTGCTGCTCGCCTATCCACCCGCCCAACCCGAAGATGCGGCAGCGCTCGCGCAGGCCGCCGCCCTGAAAAAAATCGTCCGCGTCGCCTGCGATGCTCCCATTCACCTGCGCTGGTTACAGGCCGCGGCCGAGCGATACCAGACCCACATCCGCGTCTGCCTCGACCTCGACATGTCCATCCGCTTCCTCGGACAGCACGCTGGCGTCAAAAGGAGCCCCATCCGGCACCCGGATCAGCTACCACCTCTCCTCGAGGCGCTGCGCACGTGCGACCGTCTGAAGCTCGACTCCATCCTCAGCTATGAGGCACAGGTCGCCGGGCTGCCCGATCACGATGTGCACCGTCCCTGGTGGTTGCGCCCCCTGGTACCTCTCATCAAGCGCCGCTCTGTCGCCTTTGCACGCGAATCCAGATCTCGATTTGTGGAAGCACTCCGGCACCACGGCCACCCCATCGCCCTCGTCAATGGCGGCGGTACCGGGAGCGCCTGGCTCACTATGAGTGACCCGTCCGTCACCGAGATCACTGTCGGCTCAGGACTCCTCCAGTCCACCCTCTTCGACGGCTACGACCCTGCCATCCGCGCCTCGGCCGGCGCACCCGCGCTGCAGCTGTTGCTCCGGGTCTGCAGGCGACCCGACGACCAGCACGCCACCGTCTTTTCGGGTGGATTTATCGCGTCAGGCCCACCGGGGCCATCCCGCACCCCGGCGCTGTTCCAGCACGATGGCCTCTCGGTTCTGCCTGACGAAGGATGGGGCGAGGTGCAAACCCCGCTCCGCTGGCGCCAGACCACCGCACCCAACGCGCGCACAGCGGCGCCGGCCATCGGCGAAGCCGTGCTGTGTCGACCCGCCAAAGCTGGCGAGATCGCCGAGCGTTTCAATGAGTACTGGCTGCTTGCACCCGACGGTAGCTTTGAAAGGGTCCCCACCTACCGCGGTCAGGGCGTGTGCTTCGGCTAAGCGTCGCTGAGTCGTTCCGGGAGTACTGGGTCGAACTTCGCCCAGCCCGAACCTCGTATCATGCCAGCGCCTTCAGTAGCGCCCGCAATGCCTGCCCACGATGGCTGACCGCGTTCTTCTCATCGGCCGTCCACTCGGCCAGATGGCGACCGTCCGGCATCACGAAGTAAGGGTCATAACCGAACCCGCCTGCACCTGCAGCCGACGTCACCACGTGGCCCTCCAGACAACCGTCCACCATCACAAGATCGGGCGTGCGCGTCGTGTCCACGAGCGCGATGGCACAACGATAACGAGCGGTAGAACCAGTGCGTCCCAACGCCTGTAACTCGCGCACCATGCGGGCGTTATTTGCACTGTCGCCGGCTGCAGGTCCCGCATAGCGCGCCGAGTACACACCCGGCGCTCCGCCCAGCGCGTCGATCTCCAGGCCAGAGTCATCGGCCACGGCCGGCAGACCCGTCGCCGCTGCCCACGCGCGCGCTTTCAACTCAGCATTTGCGGCGAACGTCTCCCCGGTCTCCTCCACATCCAGCGACAGATTCAGCTCGGAAGGTGTGACCAGGTGCACGCCGAGCGGCTGCAGAATCTGCTGAAATTCCTTCACCTTATGATGATTGGAAGACGCGATGACCCATCGCTGACTCATATCCCCAGCTCCTGACACACCGATTCACCGATCGCCTGACGTTGCAGCGTCCACAGCGCGTCAAGCGCCGCCCCACCCGCGTCCAGCATCTCATTGAGCTGCGTGCGTGAGAGCACCCCGCCTTCGCCGCTCGCCTGTACCTCTACCCAGTCGCCCGCCGACGTCCGAACCAGATTCGCGTCCACCTCGGCACGCGAGTCTTCCACATAGGGAAGGTCCACCAGCACGCGCCCGTCCAGCACACCCACCGAGACAGCTGCCACCCCGCATTTCAGTGGGTTTCGCTCCAGAAGCCCGTCGCGCATCAGCCGGTGAATCGACAGTGCAAGCGCCACAAACCCACCGGTGATCGACGTCGTTCGCGTGCCGCCATCTGCCTGCAACACCTCGCAGTCGATCGCGATGGTCACCTCGGGCAGCGCGTCAATGTCCACCGCGGCGCGAAGACTGCGACCGATCAGACGCTGAATCTCGTGCGTACGGCCCGACACCTTGCCCTTGGTGGACTCGCGCGGTGAACGCGTATGCGTCGAGCCCGGCGCCATGGCGTACTCGGCGGTCAGCCACCCGCCCCGCCCCACCCGGAACGGCGGCACATTCTTCTCGATGGACGCGGTACAGAGCACCATCGTATTGCCGAATCGCACGAGCACGCTGCCCGCCGGTTGCGTCGTAAAGCCCGTCTGCATGGAGATGGGCCGCATCTCGTTGTCCTGTCTTCCATCAAAGCGCATGACTCTCCAGAATTACGGGTGGCGACCTCTGCGCCCTACCCTTCGCCCCGCGCTTTTTCCAGTATGGCGTTACCAGGACTCGGCGGCCGCAATCCGGTTGGCCTGCAGCTGCCACTGCGAGGCCAGATGCAGACACTGCGCATCGTAGGCTGCGATACCGTCCATCAGGCCCTGCACCAGCTGCGCCTGATAATCCGCCGTCAGCAACCGGGCGCCTTCTTCTGCATGAGACAGAAAGCCCAGCTCCACCACCACGGCGGGCATGCGGGCCCCCCGCAGCACGCGAAACTGCCCCGTTCGAACACCTCGATCCATCGCATCGGTCGAAGCCAGCAACGATTCCTGCAGCGCATCAGCAAAGTCAGCGCTTTCGCGCATCGCGCCTACCCGCCGCAAATCCTCTGCAATCAGCCACGGAAGCTCTGCGTGAACCCCGACCTGCGACTGCAGCGCCACGGGTCCCCACTCTTCCTGGCCAGGAATGACCTGCCCGGGGGCGGTGCCAACTGGCGCCAGATAAAAGGTCTCAATGCCCTCGGCCAGCACGTTGGGAGCGGAGTTCAGATGCAGACTGATGAACAGGTCCGCATCGACTGTGTTCGCGACGTGGGTGCGCTCTTCCAGAGTCGGATAGGTATCGGCAGTGCGCGTCAGAATCACGCGAACGCCGGGCAGCGCCACTTCAATGGCATCGCGCAGCTGCAATGAAATCTGAAGCGCCAGGTCCTTCTCCAGCGTCTCTTGTGGACCCGCAGCGCCCAGGTCTTCGCCGCCATGCCCCGGATCAATCACGACGGTGTCGATCGTCGACCAGGCCTGCGCCATCGCCGGCGTCGCCACCAGAAAGGCACTGGACAGGGTGATCAGCTGTATCAGGTGGCGCATGGGTTCCTCGGCTACGTCGCGAATCCAACCCCTTGATCTTACGGCATACGCGGTTTGTAGCGAATTTTTGCCATCCCATCGGTCATTTTTCTCGCCCGCGTGTCGCCCCTGTGCTCAACCGACCGCATGTTTCAGCACGTTGTTCAGATCAGGGCGGCGGCTCGTGTCGTCGTCTGCGGAATCGTACTGCTCTGCAGTTCGTCGCAGGCGTTCCCGGATGCGGGCGACCGCCCTGCCTTGCCGCTCCGAGCCGAGGCCGTGCCAGGCTGTCTGGTGGAAGTGCAGCAGGAAGCCGAACAGCTGGGGATTTCGTTGCAGGTCGTTCAGGTGTCGACCCCCAACGGGAGGCTCGTGGACTCAGCGGCAGCGTGGTGGCGCGAGCATCCGGTGGACGTTCTTGTGTGGCTGGACGGCCACGACGGACACCTGGTGAGTCGCTGGCAGAGCTATCGACGCGCGCGCCGGACGATGCTGGCGGCATCGCAGGCTGCCGACTGGCCTTGTTCGCTGGTCGACCCGCTGCGAGAGCTGCTGGGCAAGCAGCGACAGCATCGCCTCTTGCTGTTGGCGATCGCAGGCGCTGGCATCACGATTTGTGCTCCCGCGATGTGGTTTGTGGCGGGATTTCGCAGACGTCGAGCCGTTCAGAACTCGACGTAGAGCGAGAGGGTGGCGTCCAGATGTACGCTGAACTCCGGAAAGAGCGACATCAGGTAAATGGAGGGCTGAAACCCGAACTGCTCGGTGACGAGCAGCACACCGCCGACGCCAGCGCCCACGTGGACCGGGCCTTCGTCGGTGGTGTCGTAGGCTTCTTCCTGACTGATGTACACCAGGTGGCTGACCTCTCCGTATCCGGCGCCGCCTTCGAGGTAAAACCGCGTGCGAGGGTTGTTGATGGCGTAGTATCGCCCCTTCAGACCAAACATGGGCTTCAGGGTGATGCCCGTCTCGAGGAACACGAGCTGCATGCGGGTGAAGGGCACAATCTCAACGGCGGGCGTGACGGCGATGCCGACCTCGAAAGCAAGCTGCAGCGGCGATGAAGCCAGCCCGGGGTTGAGGTCATAGTTCGAGTACACGTTGGGCGGGGCCGTCGCGAGGCCGACACCCGTACCACCGCCGAGGGCAAGGTGGAGGCGATGCGACATTTCGGCGGTGCGGTCGGCACCTGATGAACCCTGTGGGCGGTCGCGTCGTGGAGCGTCACCCATGGCATCTTCGGCCGAATCCGACGCACGCTGTACCATGATGGAGATCGGTTGCGCCGGATTACCGATGCTCTCGAGCAGGAATCCGCGCGCATCGAGCGCCTCGATGAAGTAATCGATCTGCACGCTGTTTGAGGTGGCAGCAGCGGGAATCTCACCGAAGAAGGTATAGGGGTCTCCCTGCGGCAGCAGGGGCGCAGCGTAGTACTGCGTTTCTCCAAGTGGCCGAAACTGAACCCGAATCTGCGTGGCAGCCAGAGACGGCGGTATAGAAACGCCGATGATAACGGGGTCGCCAGCGACGGCGTTACGAACAGCGCGGTGGGCCATGGAGGGGCCGGCTGGCTGCTGCGGCTGCGGCTGGACCACCGGTGGGGTAGGCGGAGTCTGAACCACCGGTTGTTGAACCGGCGGGGTCTGAACCACCGGTTCTGTTGGTGGCGGAGTAGCCGAGTTGGTGGGAACGAGCGCACGGGCCTGGTCGAGCATGTCGATCAGGGTCGGCGTGGCGTAGTAGGGGTGAACCTGCACCGAGGAGTCGATGAGCAGGCCTTCCACGAACGGCCCGGTCGTGACACTGGCATCCCCGCTGACGGCGAAGAGCACGACGCCATACATGATGAACGTCTCTGCCGCCGACACCGAACGAATCCCGTTGGCACGGATTCGTTCGATCGAGGCTTCGAGCCCGGCGCGAGCCGAGTCCAGGTCCAGCATGTCGTAGTCGTCGTAGGCCTGAGCCAGGGCGACTTCCACCTCGGGGTCATCCTGCGCCCGGACGTGCACAGGCGCGGCGACGAGTAGTGCGGCGACCAGTAGGCCAGCGAAGATACGTGCCATGAGTAGCGTGGAGTTGGGCGCGCAGATCAGCGGGCAGTGATGTGGAATTCGACGCGTCGATTGGCGGCGCGACCCGATTCGGTAGCGTTGTCGGCGATGGGTACTTCTTCGCCGAAGCCGACCGCCGTCAGGCGTGCGCGGTCAATACCGACGCCGACCAGGTAGTTCATGACCGAGTCTGCACGGTCCTGACTAAGCTGCTGATTGTAGCTGTTGGAGCCGCGGTTGTCGGTGTGCCCTTCCACGCGAATCACGATGGTGGGGTACATGCGCAGCACGCTGGCGACAGCATCGAGCACCTGGAAGGAGACCGTGCCGGTGATGTTCGCGGAGTTGAGTTCGAAGTTGATCTGCTCGCGAATCTCGATTCGGTCGGCGGTCAGAGTGACCAGCGTGTCGCCGTCAGGGCAGCCGTCTTCATCCTCGTTCCCGTTGAAGTCTTCCGGCTCCATCGGGCACGCGTCGTTCAGGTCCAGAATGCCATCGGCGTCGTTGTCATCGTCAGGGCAGCCGTCTTCATCCATGAAGCCGTCGATGTCTTCGGCCTCCATGGGGCACCGGTCGACGTTGTCGAGCAGTCCATCGCCGTCGTTGTCAGGATCGGGACAACCATCGGTGTCTTCGAAGCTGTCGTAGTCTTCGGGGTCCGTGATGCAGTCGTCGTCCGCGTTGGCGATGCGATCGCCGTCTGCGTCATCGGAGCAGGCGTCACCCACACCATCGCGGTCGGTGTCGGCCTGGTCGGAGTTGGGCGTGCGCACGCAGTTGTCGGCAGGATTCAGCACAGCGTCGCCGTCGATGTCATCGTCGCAGACGTCGCCGATGCCGTCGCTGTCCAGGTCTTCCTGCGCCGGGTTGGGCACATAGCGGCAATTGTCGTCGTCGTTGGCGATGCCGTCGTTGTCATCGTCCAGACCGAAACAAATCAGCCGTCCATCGACGATACGAAGCACTTCCTCCATGTTCTCCCGCGCGATCGCGACATGGCGAATCGCGGGCAGATACTCACCGCGTTGCATCTCGTAGGTCAGAAAGTCGGTATGCGCTTCGGCCATGGCAAACGGCCGCTCCGCATCACAACGCAAGGCAGCCTCGCGCGTGTAAGCCACCTGGCCAGCGAGGTACTCCTGTTCGTCGTTCAGCTGCGAACCGCTGATGCAACCCGGAAGCGCACCCAGCAGCAACAAAGCCGCTCGGAGCGGCGACGAGCCGCCCACGCGCATGACAGCGCGCATCGGCGAAGATAACGTGCGTACAATCATGGCGTCACCGGACGGAACACATCGTTGGACGAAGGCGGAACCACCGGAGTGGATGGCACGGCCCCCTGAGACGGAGCCGGAGTACCCTGCGCGGGAAGCGGATTCCCAAGCGCATCTGTTCGGTTGCGCACACGGTCGATCGCAGCCCGCGCCTGTTCGAGTGCGCGAAGGGCGTACGCATGGGC
>Ga0169931_10000701_pt1 | contig 55811 bp, 46 predicted proteins | sample Kivu_15m_20L_FD_129675 | JGI IMG/M metagenome (GOLD analysis project Ga0169931, IMG submission 129675) | Freshwater microbial communities from Lake Kivu, Western Province, Rwanda to study Microbial Dark Matter (Phase II) - Kivu_15m_20L... | ecosystem: Environmental > Aquatic > Freshwater > Lake...
CACGACAAATTACTCGAACATAATCCCCCCCAGTTCACCCATGTGATGCTCGGCGGCCGGATCGTCGAGACCGGGGGTCGCGAGTTGGCCGAGGAACTTCATCGCAGCGGCTATGATCGCATTCGAAAATCGTATCCTGATGCCGAAGCGACGAATCAGGAAATGGTCGCCGTCGAAGCCGAAGCCGCTGTTTAGCGGCCAGCACCGGCCGTGCCCGACGATGGGCCTTCGGCCGGCATGATCAATCCCAACGCATTTCATTCCTCGCATGGCCCCAGCCCGCGAGACCCCCAAACGGAAACCGAGCAATGGCAACGGATATCAGCGAAAAAGAGCAGATCGGCGAGATCAACAAGTACAATTTCCGCACCGAAACGCACGACGTTTTCAAAGCCCAGAAAGGTCTGAATCGGGAAATCGTCCAGCAGATCTCCGAGATCAAACGCGAACCGCAGTGGATGCGCGACTTCCGCCTCCAGTCGCTGGAGATGTTTTTCCAGCGTCCCATGCCCAACTGGGGCGGAGCAATTGAGATCGATTTTCAGGACATTTATTACTACCTCAAGCCAACCGATCACCAAGGGAAAACATGGGACGATGTCCCTCCGGAAATTAAGGAAACGTTTGACAAACTGGGGATCCCGGAAGCGGAAAAAAAGTACTTGGCGGGAGTCAAAGCGCAATTCGAAAGCGAAGTTGTCTACGGCTCCTTGAAAGAAGACCTCGTCAAACAAGGAGTGCTTTTTACCGACACCGATACGGCTGTGCGCGAACATGCAGACCTCGTTCGTCAGTACTTCGGCACCGTCATCCCTCCGAACGATAACAAATTTTCCGCCCTCAATAGCGCGGTTTGGTCTGGGGGATCTTTTATCTATGTTCCTCCCGGCGTGCACATCGAGTTTCCTCTGCAGGCTTACTTTCGGATTAACGCCGAAAGCATGGGTCAATTCGAACGGACGCTGATCATCGTCGACGAAGGGGCCAGCATCCACTACGTCGAAGGCTGCACGGCGCCGATGTACACGAGCGAGAGTCTCCACAGCGCTGTTGTGGAAGTGATCGTCAAACGGGGCGCCCGATGCCGATACACGACAATTCAAAACTGGGCGAATAACATCTACAACCTCGTCACCAAACGCGCGTATGCCTATGCCGATGCGACGATGGAATGGGTCGACGGGAATCTGGGCAGCAAGCTGACGATGAAGTATCCGGCAGTCCATATGATGGAGCCTGGGGCCCGCGGTGAAATCCTCTCGATCGCCTTTGCCAGCGCAGGCCAGCACCAAGATGCGGGTGCGAAACTCGTCCACTGTGCCCCGAATACTTCAGGGCAAATTATCAGCAAGAGCATCAGCAAAAATGGCGGACGCAGCAGCTATCGAGGCCTCGTCCGTGTCGAACCTGGGGCTACAGGCAGCAAGAACAATGTCGTCTGCGATGCCCTGATCCTGGATCCACTCAGCCGCAGCGACACTTACCCGTATATCGAAATCGCCGAACAAGATGTCCATATTGGACACGAGGCGAGCGTCTCGCGGATCGGCGAAGAGCAGCTCTTTTATTTGTGCAGCCGGGGTCTGACCGAATCGGAAGCGAGCACGATGATCGTCAATGGCTTTATCGAGCCGCTCGTCAAAGAGCTCCCGATGGAGTATGCCATCGAAATGAATCGGCTGATCCAGCTGCAGATGGAAGGGAGCGTCGGTTAGAGCGTACGCGAAAAGGGGTCTGACCCTTTCAGACCCCTTTCGGACTCGCAGGCAAGACCACCGCTCTCCACGGGGTCTTGCAGATTCCCCTGTCCCTTGAATTCCCTCTTGAATTCCCTGGTAACATCATGTCGATATCGACGCTCGCACCCGCGTTTGACCTCCCTGGATTTCAGGCATTCCTTGCCGCACAGCAGGAACCCGCTTGGTGGACCTCTCTTCGCCAAGATGCCTTTGATCATTTTCAGCGCACCCCATGGCCCGATCGTCGGCATGAGGAATGGATTCGGAGCGACCTGCGATTGTTCCAGCTCAATCGCTACCATGCTCCCCTCGCTCCGCAGGCCGAGGTCGACTTTCAATCGCTGCTCTCCAGCGGTGCTTTCACCTCCGGAGTCGAGCTGGGAGGGCAAGTTCTGACGCTCGATAGTTTCGTACGCCAGGAGTGGCTCTCGCCGGCCCTCGCTGCCCAAGGGGTGATTTGCCAAAGCCTCCAGCAGGCCGCGAACGAACATTCGGACTTGGTGCGTGAGCATCTCCATGGGGCGGTTGATTACGAATACGACACTTTTGCTGCGCTCCATGGAGCCTTCAGCTCCGGCGGGCAGTTTGTCTATATCCCGCGAGGATGTCGAGTCGCCCTGCCGCTGCATTTAGGGACATGGCTCAGCGATGGCGGAACCGACACGGCCCACACTTTGATCGTTCTCGAAGAAGGAGCGGAAGCGACCATCCTCCATGAAGCCAACAGCAGTTCGCGCGAGGGGGGGGGACTCTCTCTCGGGGCGCTCGAAATCATCCAGCGGCCCGGTTCGCATCTGCGTTACGTCAGCCTCCAGGAACAGGGTTACAAAACGTTCCAGTTTTCGCACCAGCGAGCGATTCTCGATCGCCAAGCGACGCTCCAGTGGACGCTTGGAGCGCTCGGAAATGGGTTCGCAAAAGTCAATCAATCGGTCGCTCTGGTGGGACCGGGTGCCGAGAGCCAAGTCAATGGCGTGCTCTTCACCCAAGGTCGCCAGCATCTCGCTTACCACACGTTGCAGCATCACCAGGCCCCTGCCTGCCGGAGCGATTTCCTTTACAAATCAGCACAGCAGGACCAAAGCCGAACGGTTTGGCGAGGAATGATCAAAGTCGACAAGAGCGCACAAAAGACCGATGGTTATCAGCGAAACGATAATTTGATTCTCTCCAGTCGCGCCCGCGCCGATTCGATTCCCGGACTGGAGATCGAAGCGGATGATGTCCGCTGCACGCATGGCAGTACGACAGCTCGCGTCGATGAAGAACAGATTTTTTACGCCCAGTGCCGCGGCTTCACTCGCAACGAAGCGGTCCGCATGATTGTGACTGGATTTTTCCAGCAGATCTTTGATCGGATTTCGATCGAAAGCGTCCGCGATGCGCTCGGACTGACGATCGCCCGTCAAGTCCGCGAATATTCCTGATGTACTTTGCCCAATTGCCCTTCGAAGGACCTCGCCCATGCTGTGCGAAGACCATGTCCGCGAACGCTTGAAGAAAGTGATCGACCCGGAACTCTTTGTCAACATCGTCGACCTTGGTCTTGTCTATGTCGTGGATATCACGGCGGCGAAAGAGGATGGTCGCCATGATGTTCGGATTGAAATGACACTGACCAGCCCGATGTGCCCGGCCGGACCTCAGCTTGTTGCCAACGCCAAACAAGTTGTCGGCGACATGGAGGAAGTTGATCAAGCCGAAGTGCGGATTGTCATGGAGCCTCCATGGTCACCGGAAAAAATGTCGGATGATGCCCGCGACCAGTTGGGCATCTTCTAGTGGATGTGTTCCTCGCCGAATATGGGTGTGGCGGAGGATTTTTGCACCAGAGCGCGGGAGAGATTCCCCCTTCGCTCCGCCGCGAAGGAGCAGCAATGCTCGGGGCCTTGGCGGCTGATTTTGCAGCGATCAGCGGTACGGTGCACACGATCCTTGATCCGCATCTCCCGCTCAGTGCGCTCGAGGCTTCCTTCCCCGCCAATGTCGTCGTCCATCGCGCCACGCGTGAGATCCCCCTTTGGACTCAGTGGATTCAGGCGGCGCGGGGATGCGACGCGGCGCTGGTGGTCGCTCCCGAAACGGGCGGTATGCTCGCCCAAAGCGTCGCGATGCTCCACGCGGCGGGACTCGAGATGCTGAACGGATTCGGCGACTTCCTCCGTTGTGCGAGCGACAAGTGGGAAACGGCACGCCTTTTCCACGCAGCCGGAGTCCCCCATCCCCCAACCTGGCTCGGGACTGCGATCCCGCGCGGCCCCATGCCGCCCGCGTCGCGGTGGGTGGTCAAACCTCGCGATGGCTGTGGCACGATCGATGTCCGCCTCTTCAGCGATCTCCACGATGCGATCAAAGCAGTGGAGGGTTCGAGCGATCTTCTCCAGCCCTGGGTCGAGGGACGAGCGATCTCGATCTCCGCGATCGTCGTCGGCAACGAAATCACTCTCCTCCCCGCCGTGTCGCAAGACATCACGCTCCCGAGGCTCTCCTATCAAGGTGGCGCGGGGCCCCTCGATGACCAGTCCCAGCAGCGGGCTTCGGCCCTGGCCCAAGCGGCCCTGCGAGCCCTGCCGCGATCGATCCGTGGAATCGTCGGCTTTGACCTTGTTCTGGCCGATCTTCCGGCGGAGGATTGCGTGATTGAGGTCAATCCGCGTGTGACAACATCCTATATCGGGCTGCGAAAAATCATTGCTGGCAATCTTGCCCTGCGGATCGTCGGCCTCGATCGCTCCCCAGTGCAGTGCACGGTTTTGCGCGATTCCGTCCGCTGGACCCCGGAGGGAGATGTCTGGATCGAAGCCGGGGTGGGGGATTAGACTACGAAGGCGCTGCGGGCCTCCCGATTTTGGGTGCTCGATCCTTCGCGTTGGCCCTCTCTCTCGCTTCGATCGCTATGTCTGTGCATCCCACCCCTTACATCCTTGGCATCGATGTCGGCGGGGCGAACCTCAAAGTCGCAAGTAATCATGGGGATGCGCTGAGCTGTTTCTTCCCGCTTTGGAAAGAACCCGATCAACTCGCTGGTCGGTTACGGGAATTCACGCCGCGATTCCGGCCACCCGATGTTATTGCGGTGACGATGACCGGCGAGATGGCAGACTGCTTTTTCACCCGTGAAGAAGGGGTCCAGCATATCGTGCGGCATTGTCTCGAAGCGCTCGGAACAGGCTGCTTGTTCTACGCGGTCACAGGAACATTTCTTGCGCCCCACGAAGCGGTAAAAAATCCGTCCATTGTCGCCTCTTCGAACTGGCACGCCCTCGCCACGCTCGCCGCCCAGTGGTGTCAGGATGAAGGGTTGCTGATTGATATTGGATCGACGACCACCGACTTGATTCGCCTTGCCTCCGGTCAGGTGCAGACAACGAGCCGCACGGATTTCGATCGTCTTCGCAGCGGTGAATTGATTTACTGCGGCGTGGGCCGGACCCCGGTCTGTGCGGTGACCGAATGCCTTCCCTTCCGCGGTGCGCTCGTGCCGGTGATGAACGAAGTCTTTGCGACGACCGACGATTGCGCGCTGCTCGCGGGAATGGTCCCCCCCGATCCGGACGACTGCGCAACATGCGATGCGCTGCCACGAACACTCGAGGCAGCCCGAAACCGGCTGGCGCGGATGATCGGTCTGGACCTCCATCAGATCAGCCCTGGCGAGGCGATGGAAATCAGTTTTTATGTTCTTCGTCGCATCCAAGCGAGACTCTCGGTCACGGCCGAGATTCTCTCCTCGCCCGCTGCCACGTGGATCCTCGCGGGTCATGGAAGCTGGCTTGTCGACATCCCGCAGGACAGGCTGTGCCTCGATCTGGAATCGATCCTCAGCCCCACCCTCAGCCGTGTCGGTCCCGCGTATGCTGTGGCACGGTTGGCCGAGAGATTCCTCGCGGAGACTCCGCCACCTCACCCCTCCGCACCGACGGTGGGTTAGCATCCATGGAACAGTCTCCCAGGATCGGCCGACGGGTGGTCAAAATCGGAGGCAGCTGCCTCGAGGATCCCGATCTCTGCACGGCGATGCGCGGCTGGCTGAACGACCAAGCCGCGGCGGAAAATTTTTTGATTGTCGGTGGGGGAGACTGTATCGAAGCGATGCGCGCGCTGAGCGATCGTTTCGCGCTCGACCGGCAAGAAATGCACTGGCGGTGCGTCGATCTGCTCGATGCTACCTGGGGAATTGCCGCCGAGCTTTTTCCTGACTGGATCCCGATCGCCACACCGGCCGAGCTCCGGCTGCAGCGCGACGCGGTACCGCGCGCTGCGAATTACCTGGTCCGTGTAAAAGCGTTTTACCGTCGATCCTCGCGCGACCCGCAACCGCTCCGCGAGGGCTGGGAAACCACGACCGATTCGATTGCCGCATTTCTAGCGCGGTTGATCGGTGCCTCGGAACTGGTGCTCATCAAGTCGTGCCCGATCCCGACCCTCGAACCACAAGCGCTGGCCGCGGAGGGAATCGTCGATGCTGCATTCCCCGCCGCCCTTCCCGCCGGAATCCATTTCCGCTGCTGCCAGCTCGTTCGCGAGACACGGCTGGTCCGGGGGGACACGGCTTGAATTATCCGTCCGCTCGATCCCAGAGACAGAGATGATCGACATAAGCGGCCGAACCATCGCGGAGCCAACCATCGAGCTGTGCTTGGTGCTTTAATTGCTGACCCCGCGCAACGGAGGTTATAAAGTAGCCGCAGGAGACGTCGGGAAGAGCCGTCATGTCCCCCCACAGCTTTTCAAACTGCGCCACGGGAAAAATATCTTCCTGGGCATGCCCCCAGCGCTTTTTGACATCTTTGAGCGTGATATAAGTCGGCACGCGTGCCGCAGCGCGACGCACGGCCGCATCGACCAGCGGTTGCTGGGCGAGCGCCAGGCGATCGAGTCCGAAGAAGCGGAGAAGGGCATCGATCTCGATCCAGGTTGTCATCGTGTTGTAATAGCGAAGCGAGAACTCGCGCTCTTCGTCGGGCATCGCAAGCCCCTCGACCAGTCGCGCACGGCCATTGATCTTCGCCAGCCCCCCACCACGGTCCTCCAAGCGGCGGCTGATAACCTCGAAGTTCAACATTTTTCCCGACTGCAAATGGAGTCCCAGCAGGAACGGGTCGAGGTTGGCCCCTAAGGTATCGATGTTGTGGAGCAGCAGATGGCGGAGCTGGGGCTGGGCCGATAGCAAATCCCGCAACGTTCCATTGCGGAGCATGTTGGGGATTTCATACCAGTGTCCCACCGGATGGAGGCACTGGTATGGGAGATTGTCCAGATAATCGCTCCCTTCACCCGCTTTCCGCGCCCACTGCATGAGTGCCCCGCGGAGACTCTCGCGGACTTTCTGCTGCTGGGCATCGAGAACCTGCTGGGGCATTTCCTCCCAGGCAAACCGCAGATCCCGAATCGTCGGGACCAAGCGCAAACCCACCGCGCGCGACGGAGAAAGCACAAGCGACTCTCCGAAGCCGTAGCGATCATGCCGAGCAATCGCCTGTCGAATCGGAGCGTCCGTCAAATAACCCGTCGTAAAGATATGGGGAATCGAGACACCGAGCATCCGCGCCGTACGCCGCGTTTTCGCCAAATGGACTTCCAGAAAACTGCGATGCCGCCCCGCGAAACGACAAAAGGGATGGAGCGCTTTGCAAACCCCGGCCCCCTCCGTCCAGCGGCTCCCCACGCCGGCGGCGAGCGTGACAACAGCAATTTCCCCGCGCGCGATTGCATCGCCGCCGAGCCGCTGAAGATCCGCCGCATGCTGATCGCGAGCATCGACGACATCATCGTCCTCAACATCCTCGATCAGCGTCGAGTGAGGAAGTCGGTTTTGCGCCAGTCCGATTCGCGCGGCGAGCAGATCGGCGCGAATTTGTTCATGCTGCTGACGATCAAACCCGTTGGCCTGCAGCAACTCGCTCAGACTCTGCTCCCGGACCGATTGTCGACTTGGACGGGGCAGAAGAGCATCGATCAAGCCCTGGGCGATAGCACCGCCGTGCTGGCCAGCGCGGCAGAGCGTCCCCAGTTGTTCCATCTCGCCACGCACCCCTGGGGAAAGCTCCCGTGCACCACTGTGCAGCCATCCGGGCAGCATCTGCGCGTAGTAGCGGTCGGGCATGCGGGCCGCGGGCCCTTGGAGCAATTGACACTGAGTCCCCGCGGGATTGATCGCAAAATCGTAAACCACCGGGTCCATCGCAAAGGGGAGCGATGATTCCAGTTCCCGTTTCGTCTGCACCATCACACTTGCCAGCCAGTCGCTGGCCTGGCTTTTGATCGCCGGGTCAAAGATGAATCCCATCCCGCCACCCGACATCCCACCGAGCATCCAGAATCCCCAAAATCGTTCCCCATACTGACGGCGACATTGCTGGATCAGGAGATCGGTAAAGCGATTCGTTGCCCATGGGATGATCCGCTGGAGTGGCCCTTCGAAATTTCGGGTCGTCACCTCACCGATTTTCCGGACATCTCCTCGCTCGAGCGCTTCGACCACCTCATCGAGCAAAGCGACCGCTTCGCCGCGCGCTTGCCACTGCTGTTGGCTGCGGAGCAAGTAATGCTCCGTCACCATCTCCAAAATTGGACCGACATTTTGAGCCATCCCGCCATGGACCAGCACAAGGCTCTCCTGCAACCGCTGCCGCGTCGAGACGCTCACGCGATCCTCACCCAAAACGTGGTGTTCGGGCATCAAACGTCCACGGCTGATGCCATATTCCGGATCTCCTGCTGTCGCCACGACCCCGGAAATCAGTTTGATCCCAGGCCAAATCCCCCCCGAATCCTGCCAACCCCCTCCCGAACCTCCGAGCCATTCACCCAGGATCGCCCGCGCCGCTACCGTCCGGCGATCGTTTTCTGCCAGTGGTCCGGAGAGCGATGCAACCTGACTGGTCGCCCGCATGCAGACTGAAATCAGCGAGCCGAGCAGGTTCGTGGAAACCGCCAATCGCGACCCCTTGGGGATGTCATTAATCTTGCTGACCAGTTCGATCCCACGCCCAGGACCGAGCAATGTCTTGAGCAGTATTTCGAGCGATTGGCCACATCCCTCGAGCCCCGGCGGCACGACCCCGGAGGCAATCAGCGCTGCCTTGAGCAGACCCAAATAGTCGCGCGCAAAATCGAAAACCTCATCGACGCTGTGGAGTTCCGTACTGGCTCCCAGATCGACGCTCGCCAAACGAATGCACGGCTCGTCAATGATACGAAAATAGGTCTCGATCGGCGGACTTGGATGGCGGTCGCGACCACGAACCGCCAGATCGACTGAAACATTCAAGACCCGCGCTCCCTCGGGGTAATCCATCCCGAGGAAAAAAATGTCGCTCCAGGCACTATGAGAAAAATCCATCCGCACCGCTGTCGATTCACGCAGAATTGGAAAAGTTCCCGTCTCCGGATCGCGATCGAGCATCGGACGAGTCATTCGCAGGGGATGGTCCAGCGGGTGACCAATGCGAAACATCCACTGATTCCCGCGGTACGAGCGGACGCTGCTTCGCACCTGGTCGGCGAGCGTTTGAAAACCGAGTCGATGGTACGATTCGGCCAAGGCGCTGGCGAGGGCATCGGAGCTCCCGGATCGCTCCTGCTGCTCCAAAAACAAATCGATCGCTTCCGGAAAGCGACGCTGCAAGAGATGCCGGTAACCCGCAAACGGAATCAGACCCGAGGGGGCTGTTCCCAGCCGCGGTGGGAGGTGGTAACGATAGATCGCAGCAAGGAAAAAGAGCGCTCGGACTCGCTCATACAAGTTGTCGGCAGTCCGCCGGAATGCATCCAGCGCCGCTGCCTCGGCAAGCAATTCCTCGCTCGTCGCCTCGCGGCAGTGGCTCTCGAGCGACTGGTTCCGAATCGCGTCACGGCGGCTGCGAATGACCTCGACAAGGAGACTCATACACCTTCTCCAGGTGTCTGCCGAGGAGCCATCAGATCGATCAGTTCGACGAGGATTTGATCCCGATCGGTACCCGCCAATCCAAGGGCTAACTGAGCAATCAGCAGCCCGTACTTGACGCCGATGTTGTAACGCAGCCCTTCGACCGAGAGCGCCAAATACTTCTGCCGCTTCAGCAGCAGGGCAACGGCATCCGAAAGCGTCGGCCGGCCGCCCGGATGATCGGCAACCAGTCGCTCGAGGATTTCCATCACCAGCGGCGTGAGGACATGCATGCCAAAGAATCCCAGATAGTACCCCGAGCGAAGACCGGGAGTGATCAGCGCTTGCTCGGCTTCGGTCGGTGTCGGTTTTTCGATCGCGCGAGTGACTTCATACAACCCTCCGCGGCGCGGGAGCGGATTGCCGCTGATGACGCCAAATAATGGCAAACGATGCTCGCGCGTCGCTTGAACCGCCGAGACCGAGCAGCCGAATTCATCCGCCACGTCGATCAATTGCTGGGCACATCGTCGCTGCGTGTGGCTCAAATAGAGATGATCCCCGACAAGATGTAAAAAGGGATCATCGCCAACAAAATCGCGAGCCCGCAGGAGTGCATCACCATAGCCTTGCGGCGATGGTTGTTCGATAAACCGCAGTAATCCCAAATGCTGCCCCGCTGCACGCTCAAAGGCCGCAGCGTCCCCCGGCTGAATGATCACCCCAATCTGCTCGATACCCGCCGATTCGACCTCTTCGACAATCATCTGCAGGGCTGTCTTTTCACATCCATCACGATCGACCAGCCGCTGGAGCGGAAGCGTGTTTTGATTTGGGGCTGCCGATGTCACGACCGCCTTCTTGACTTGCATTTCCCGTGACTCCTAAATGTGGCAGGTCGAGAGGATCTCAGCAGCCGTCTGCCGATAGCCAAGATAGAACGGCCCGAATTGACCATACTGGGCGCTCGCCTCGTCGAACCGCATGCGATAGACGATATCTTTCAAATACTGCGGATTCTTCCCCCACAGCGTGACCATCCATTCCCAGTCGTCCAGACCCACTCCAACCGTCACCAGCTGGGTCACACGACCCGCAAACTGAATCCCACTTTGTGCATGCTCCCCCATCATCGCCGCCCGCCGCGAAAAAGGCTCGGCGAACCAATTGGCCCCCACCTGCCGCATCTTGTTCATCGGATAAAAACATGCGACCGGCCAGTCAGGAAAATCAGGTGACAGCCGTTGCTGGGCCATCATCGGCAATCGTCGCTCGTATGCCGTTACCTTGGCCTCCAGTTGCGGTGAATCCGCCGTCTCCCCTCCCGCAATCAATCGCTGTCGGTACTGCGCCACGGTCGGTACATACTCGCTGAGCTCACTCATCGACACAAAAGACCACACCGGTTCGATCATCGGCCCCAAGGGCCCGCCGAGCAAAGTCTGATGAATCCGTTCCAGTTTCAGCGGGTCAGGGTCCATCATCACCACCCCAAAATCCGCTTTATGACCGCTGATCAAATAGAGCTGTAGCCGCTCCGGTCGCGCCTCGGCGTCGGGCTCCAGTGCCGAAATGAAGCTCCGCCGTCCCGATTCGAGCAGCTCGGGCGCCGCTGCTTGACGTCGCCAGCGATAGAAAAAATGAGAGCAATGCCAACCACTCTCGGGAACCAGCGATGCCGGCACTTGGCCCTGCCCCTGGGGTCGACTTGGGGGAGCATTCATCAGCGTAGAACCCTCGCAGCAACAATTTCGACGACGTTGACGCGCCGCAGCACGACCGACGTCTCGGGGGATCAAGATCCTCGGCGATAAACCGGGAGACGATCCTTGTTATCGTGGTTCATCCGCGGCTCGTTGACAATGGCTGGCGCGGAGAGCAACTTCCAAGTTGACTGCCTGTAGCTCCACTACTTCCAGGTCCACTGCGTAAATCCGCCGCGGAATCCGTAATGCCGCCGCAGGTGACCATTGTTTTGAACCCCCAAATATCCATAGGCGTAGGGCTGGCGCCATGTCGGCTGAACGACCGCGCCGTCGATCGTCCCTTCGTGATACGAACGAAGGGACACCCCCTGTCGCTCGACCGAGGCGGACGTCCGCCGCTGCTGCGGACCACGAATCACCAGGTGCGGTACCTGCGGTGTGGCAAAACCCAGGGGAGCTGTTCCACGAAAGCTCTCCGGCATGCGGTCTGCTGCCATCGCCCCATGCGAAGAGATCGGGATCGACTGTGGCATCCGCTCAGCCCCCACGGGCCGCGGGACCAGCGGCGGTCCGTGCTCCTGCCCCATGCCAGGGATTGAAAGCACGCAGCATCCGATCAAGAGTCCCGCGGCAAACGCGGGACGAATCACAGCCGACTTCATTCGGGAAACCCTGCGGGAAAGGTTGGATAGGAAACATTTAACGATTCGGTAAAAGAACGAGCGGCATCCAGCAATTCGGTCGGAAATAATCGACCTAGCCCTCTTTTAACTTCACACCGTAAAATCATCCAAGTAAAAAAAACTCCGATCCGAACCCCTAGGAATTCCTGGGAACTTACCGCGAACAGGGAAGATGCGCACGACTTGGAAGTTTCGGCTATTTCCTGAGGGGATTCCCTTTCGATAACCAGAAGCGAGGGATTGGTAGGAGCGTGGTGTTGAAGTGCAGCTGTCGATTTTCTGAGGGCTCTGAAGCATGAGTCTGGGACGTAGGACTTTTTTGACAGGCGTGAGCAGCCTGGCAATTGTCTTCTGGATGGGCACTTTTGGGGTGGGCACTTTTGGGGTGGGCTGCGCTCTGGCCGAGGAGCCGGCTGGGAGCCTCAACAAGAGCGGCCTGAGCGAGCCAGTCTATCGGGTCACGACCGTCAGTACGGTTGCTCGAGACCAACCCCATTCGCTCGATGCAGGGCTCGAACTAGCGCGGCAAGCGCTTCAGCACAGTCGACTCAATTACCAGGACTACACCGCGACGCTCGTCAAACGCGAGCGGGTCGATGGGGCGCTGGCCGAGCCGGAATCGATGTTTGTGAAAATTCGCAATCGTCGGATGGAGGATGGTCAGCTGAAGGTTCCGATGAGCGTCTACATCTCGTTCCTGACACCGTCCAGCTGCAAAGGACGCGAGGTGATCTGGGTCGAGAATCGCAACAATGGTTACATTACGGCTCATGAAGGGGGTGTCAAAGGGCGTTTTCTGCCAACCGTGAGCCTCAGTCCCAGTGGCATCTTGGCGATGCGCGGCCAGCGCTATCCGATGACCGAGATTGGTCTGGAAAACCTGATTGTGAAACTAATTGAACGAGGGGAAACCGCGCGTCAGTATGCGGATGTGAAAGCGGAGTTCCGGAGTAATGCGCGGATCAAGGACCGCGCCTGTACTGTCTTGCAAGTGACCCAACCGCAGCGTCATCCCGATCTCGATTTTTATCTCGCCCATATCTTCATCGATGACGCGCTGCAGATTCCGGTCCGCTATGTCGCCTATGACTGGCCGGCAACGGCGGAGAGCAAGCCTGAGGTGATCGAGGAATATACCTATCTCGATGTGAAGATGAATGTCGGTCTGACCGACCTCGACTTCGACCCCACCAATCCCGCCTACAACTTTTAACGCCGCTTGCAACCGCGGCCGCCTTTTTCGGATCAGCAATTCTGGATGGTACGAAAACGCGTGTAGGCAAGGGGGGCGAGAATGATCAGAGGTAACCATGCGGCGGTCGCCGGATCGATCAGGTAACCGCTCCCTCCCATCATGTGGGCGAGTGTCCGCAACGCGAAAAAGAAAGCGACCAGCAGCATCGCGTACCCGGTGACGACGAAAAGATTGCGGTCGGCTCGTCCAATCACGAGTGCCAAACTCAAGACGATCAGGCTCAAGTCGAGGAAGGGACGGAGCCATCGATCATGCAGCGTCACGCGAACATCGGCAGCACAGTAGATTGCCGGATTGCTGACGCGACGGATGAGATCCGCCGTTCGTGCCATCCGCATCCATCCTGTCCCAGATTGCAAAAAGTCGATCGGGACGTCGCTGGCCACGAAACACTCTCCTGCACCGACCCAGGACGTATCGTGCGCGGTACGGAACGAAAGGCCATCGGCGATCTCCACCGAAGCGAGCGAGTCGATGTCGGATGGACTCTCGACTCCGCGGAGCAGGTACCCCGCTGGATGCGCTGTGGTGGCGGGCATCCATGCGGCAGAAGCAGCGTGGATCTGATTGCCAAAACCGGGAACGGGCGAATGAAGCTTGAAGCTGGGATTGAGGATCTCCTCGTCCCCCAAGCGAATCGCACGGCCATTGATCAGTATCCCGGAGATCCGATCATAGACCGGCAGCACCTGCCGCTCGCTGTTTTCACCCTCACCGAAGCGGACCTTCATTCCTAATTGATCCTGCCACCGCGGCAGGAGAAGCTCGCGATTGATGACACTCATTGCGAGCATCATGACCACGCCCCACATCATGGGGCGAACGATCCGACCATGCCCCACACCGGCCGAAAGAATGGCTGTCAATTCCCCTGAGCGGCGAAGGAGACCAATCGTAAAGAGCATCGCGACGAGCGTGACAATCGCCCCAGTCAGCTCAAAGAGCAGAAACATATAAGGTCCATAAAAATGGACCATCGCTCTGAAAATCCCTCCTCCACGCTCCGCATATTGGTTCAGGTCATCCATGTTTGTAAAAGCATGGAAGATCACAAAGATCCCACCAAACGAGAGGAAGCAAACCAGCAGCGTGCGGAAGAAGACAGCAAAAATATAACGATCAATGCAGGTCACGCGCTACCATCCCTGGCAATGAACAAAAAACTACTGGCCGTGTGATTTTAATCCTCGAACATGTTATTGCAGGTTCCGGAGGACGAAGACAAGATCGACTGCCAAGGGAAAGATCGACACAGGGCGAACGATTATCGATCATGCGCCCCGACCGCCCGCGCTACGACCGCCGCGCAGACGACCAAGCCCATCTCCCGCTGCAGGACTTCAGCCGCTTCGCGAATCGTCGAACCGGTCGTCCAAACGTCGTCCACCACGAGAATACGCCCCCCAGGGGTGCGGGAAGACGAGCGGACCGCAAATGCCCCGCGAACGTTTTCGCGCCTTTCAGCGTCGCTTAACATCCCCTGCTTGCGTGTCCTCCGGGTCAAACGGAGCAGCGAATAGAGTGGGACTCGAAGGATTCGGCTCACCTCTTCAGCGAGATACTGCGTCGGCATCCCTCCCCTTTGCAAACGCCGCGTCCAGGAGGAAGGAATATAGGTCACGGCACCGATCCTTTCGTCATCTCCGCGAAGGCTTTGATACTCCCCCCAGACCTTCCATCCGAGCAGCTTCCCAAGGCCCAGTGCCAGCGGTGCGTAACCTCGCTGCTTGGATGCAAGAACACTCTCGCGAAGCACATCGGCGTATTTCCCGAGCGGACAAAACCAGTGCAGCAGAGCATCATTCCCAGGCTGACGACACTTTGAGCAGCGTCTGGCGGTTTCATCCCCCGCTGGCAGCGCGATTGCACTGGTCACGACCGGGAGCGGGCGACCACAGGAATCGCAGCCGCGGCGAATCGTTGAGCCAGCGAGAATCCGCAAGCAGTTCTCACAGAAACAGTGGTGGGGGAGGGGGCGGCGGTCATCCTCGCCGGACATCTCGAGTCCCCATCCCCAAGCGTCTTTCCAACTCTGGCCAACGAACGGCGAGGGTCCATGCAAAACCCTTTCCGCACTCTGCTCGGCAACGTCCTCGAGGAGACCGTGGCAGAGAACACACGTCGGGGGAAGGCACAGATCGAGGAGCGCATTTCCCCAGGGGCGCCAGTCGGGAAGCCACCGGTTTGAGTGGCCCTTGGGAAGTGCAGGAAGAGGTCTTTGCTGGCTAGGCTTCGTGGGGAGCATTTTTCTTCGCCAGCATCCAATCACGTCGCTGCCGACTGCTGGGGATCCCCATCTTCTTGCGATACTTCGTCACCGTCCGCCGGGCCACGGTCAAACCCTGTTTTTTCAGCTCGTCCACCAAGTCTTCGTCGCTGTAAGGCGCGCTCTTGTCTTCCTTCTCGATCAGTTCATTGAGACGCAGACGAATGGTGTCCCAGGCGACGTCCTCTCCCCCTTCGGTTTGAGTCCCGCCGACAAAGAATCGCCGCAACGGGAGAATTCCTCGTGGTGTCTGGATCCATTTGTCGTCAACCGCACGGCTGACCGTTGTCACGTGAACGCCAACGCGATCGGCAATCTGCTGCATTTTCAGCGGCTCGATCGCTTCGGGTCCCTCATCCAGATACCGCGTCTGATGGGCAACGATCGCTTGCGCGACTTTCGTCAGTGTCCCGCGACGCTGTTCGATCGAATCGATCAACCACTGGGCATTCATGATTTTTTTCTTGATGAATTCCCGCTCCTCCATCGTCGCTTCGGGATCCTGCAAACGTCGGCGATAGTATTCGCTGATCTGCAGCCGGGGAACGCGATCATCTTCCAAGCGAACTTGATACGTCCCCTCATCATCGCGATCGACAATCACATCCGGAGTCACCGTCGGCACATAGACCTTCGTGAAAGCCGCTCCGGGCTTGGGATTCAGCTTGTGCAATTGCTCCCGCGCCTCGCGAATGGTCTCGAGCGAATATCCTGTTTTCCGCTGGATGATCGGCAGACGATTCTCTGCGAGGTCCTCTAAATGGTGGCTGATCAATTTCTGCATTTCTTCATACCAGGGCATCTCCTTCCGCAACTGCAGCAAGAGACACTCTCGTAAATTTCGTGCGCCAACTCCAAGGGGTTCGAGGCTTTGCACAATCCGCAGCGCTTCCATCGCTAGTTCGAGATCTTCGTCCGTATGGGTGTGCGGCAGAAGGTCCGCGACTGGCATTCGCAGATATCCACCATCCCGCGCATCGAGGGTGCTGATAATCCGCTCGGCCATCTGCTCGACACGGTCATCGATATCGAGTTCGGCGAGTTGATGGAGGAGGAAATCGTTCAGCGATTCTGGTCGCGATTCGGCATTTGCCATCAAATCATGACGACGATCGCCATCTTCATCGATCCGATTGCTGGAACGGCGAAAAGAATCGTCGAACGTTGCCGGCAGTTCGCTGTCCATATTGAGCAACCGCTCGAAATCTTCTCGGTTGTCATGCTCGTTATCGACAACCAACTCACGTTCATCTTCGGTGGGGCCGTCGGCTGGACGATTCTCCAGCCCCTCCTCATCTTCTTCACCACCCTGGAGCTCCTGATCGACAATCTCCAGAAGCGGATTCTCGTTCATCTCCTGTTCAATCCGCTCTTCGAGGGCAAGGGTCGGAAGCTGGAGAATCTCCATCGACTGGATCATTCGGGGAGCTAGCTTTTGCGTCTGCGTTTGACGCGCTTCCATCCCCATCGACATCCGCATCGACATGTTCTCCCTCGGCGGTAGAGTGAATTACAGTTTTTGACGCCCCGTCAAGGCATCGGCCAAAATCTCTTTGTTCGCATACTCCAGTATACTGCCAGAAGTGATTCCGCGAGCCAATCGAGTCAACGTCAGCGGGAATCCTGACAATAAATTGGAAATGTAGAGCGACGTTCCATCCCCTTCGACCGTGGGATTGGTCGCCATAATGATCTCGTTAAAGTTTCCCGCGCGGATGCGGTCGATCAAGGGATCAATCGTCAACTGGTCAGGTGTCACGCCATCGAGCGGCGCGATTCTCCCCAAGAGCACATGGTAGACACCCTGAAAAACCCCCGCCTGCTCCAAGGCCATCAAGTCGCGTGGCTGCTCGACCACGCATAACTTGGTCCCATCACGACGTGGATCGCGGCAGATCCCACAAACGGGCGCTTCCGACAAATTGTAGCATATTTCACAGTAACGAACGTTTTCGCGGACATGCACAATCGCTTCGGCCAGCGCAACCGCATCGGCCTTGGGGATCCGCAGCAGATGCCACGCCAATCGTTCGGCACTCTTGCGACCAATTCCCGGCAAGCGACCGAGCTGGTCAATCAATTCGCTGACACTTGAGGACCACTCTGCCATATCCCGCTAGCTCGCGCTTCCACCGGTCAGGCGTGCCAAAAGCGATTCCATCCCAGGAAGATTCAAATTCATCTCCTCGGCCATCGCATGAATCGCTTCCCCATATCTCCGTTTCGCAGCCGCGCTGGCCTGATTGACCGCATCGCAAATCGGCTCGGCGGCAGGAGAGGGATCCCCCATCGCGACCAGCGAAGGAGCAATATCGATCGTCTCCACCTCTCCAAGCCCATTCATCGTTACCGTCACTCGCTCACATGCCGATTTCCCCATCACCCGCTCGCCGCGCAGCCGCTCATTGACCGCATCGAACTTCTCCGGCAGATGATGAAGATTGCTCATCAGCGACGCCATGCCCGACAAACTCTTGAACATCCCAACCCCCTAAAAGAAAAAAATCATACCAACCGCCATGCACCTCAGCCCGAACGACTGGACCGTGGATCATCAATGCGGACAATCTCTGCCTCAAACAATTCGATCACTCGCTGCACCGTCGGATCACGTTCCAGTTCACGCTGGCGCTGGCGACGCTGCAGACCGCTCGGTGGCTTCCCCTCTCCCGCGCTATGGCTCTGATCCGCTCCCGCTCCATGGCTCTGATCCGCTCCCGCTCCATGGCTCTGATCCGCTCCCGCTCCATGGCTCTGATCCGCTCCCGCTCCATGGCTCTGATCCGCTCCCGCGCTATGGCTCTGATCCGCTCCCGCGCTATGGCTCTGATCCGCTCCCGCGCTATGGCTCTGATCCGCTCCCGCGCTATGGCTCTGATCCGCTCCCGCGCTATGGCTTTCAAGCGTCTTACTCCCCTCCGCCGCCAGTACCCTCCGCTCTGCCGCTACGGCTTCATCGGCGGGCGTGTGCGGTGGAGAAGCATCAAGGGTCGGCGGAGAAACCGGGACAGCTGGCGCTTCCCTTGAAACTGCCGGTGGAAGCGTCGAAGAAGCGAGCGCTCGCGTCGGTGGCGGAACGACCGCTGACCCCTGGAAATGCGGTGCAGGAGGGGAAGGTGAGGCAAGGGCAGAAGGGGGCTGGCGAGGTCCCCGTTCAACCATCAGGCTCCCATTTTTTTTTTCAGCATCCCCAAGGCGGCCGAGCGCGGTTGCCAGTTTGGTCACGCCCTCCAAATCCGGGAGGGTGCATGCTTGAATCAAGGCCGCGTCGAGCAGGATCCGTCCATGCATGCTGTGCCGAATGCGGACCAGGGCTTGATCGAGGACGGCGACGATCGCCAGCAATGACTGAAGGCCAGTCTTCCTCCCCAATTCAACCATCCGCGGATAATTACCCGGATTGCTATAGCGAAGAAGTTCCGCCTCCGAACCAACCGTCGCAACCAATAGGACGCGAAAGTATCCGATCAACTGCTCGGCCAACTGCCCGGCGTCAATCCCTTCCTGCAGCGCTCGATCGACCACTTCCAGCACCTGCCTCCCGTCGCGGCTGAGGAGCGCTTCGGTGATCTCACCAAGCCGCACATCGTCCGCCGTCCCGAGCACCGCATGAACGGTCTGCACCGTCAGCGTCCCATCGCTGAAGGCCAGCACTTGTTCCAGCAATGATTGGCTGTCGCGGAGCGATCCGGCAGCGCGCCGCGCAAGCAACCGCAGCGCGTCCTCTTCGGCGCTCGCCCCTTCGGCATCGACAATCTCGCGGAGCCTTGCCGCAATCGCCTCAACTCGCACCGGAGCGAAATCAAAGCGCTGGCAGCGACTCAGGACCGTGATCGGAATCTTCTCGACATCGGTCGTGCAAAAAATAAATTTCACATGCTCGGGAGGCTCTTCCAGCGTCTTCAGCAGCGCATTGAACGCCTGCACCGTCAGCATGTGAACTTCGTCGATAATATAGATCTTGTATCGCGAACGACTCGGACGCACCCCCGCACCAGCTCGTAAGGCACGAATCTCGTCAATCCCGCGGTTGCTGGCGCCGTCGATTTCCAGAACATCGATGTCCTCACCCGCATCGATCGCCAAACACGTGTCGCAGGGTGCCTGATCGGGATGCAGACCACCAGCGGGACAATTCAGGGCCTTCGCGAAAATTCGCGCCGTGCTCGTCTTTCCAACACCACGCCCCCCCGTGAACAAATAGGCGTGACCCACGCGCCCTGTCTGGATTGCATTGATCAATGCCCGTGCGATCGGATCTTGACCCACCAGCTGCGAGAAACCTCGCGGACGGTACCGCCGCGCCACCACTAGATAACGCTCGGGATCGCCACCCCCTTGCTCCGGCAGAATGCTCGATCCCGCCTGCACCGCAGTTGCCGAAGGAGCGGAACGCGAGGCTGCGGATGAAGACTTGCCGAGCAGCGGCGACCCCGAGGGGCTTTGCCCCTGAACCCCGCCTGCGTCACGACTATTAGAATCTGCCATGGAATCACTACCGAACTTCGAACGCCAAGCGGCTGCCGACAAGAGGCGACCCTCACACAAAGGTACCCCACTTATGGCTGCTCCAGTTAAGGCCTGACCAGATTCGTGGTTCCCAATCGCAAGGGCCGCCCCTGGTCGACAGCGGCTCGCTCTACCGTCCAGGTGGGTCTACACAAGTGGACTCGATGATCATCTCGTCCGTATCCTGTGTACGCACGTTTTACCGGAACTGCCGCAGGGGTCCAAGAGGCCAAACTCGCGAACCTTATCGCCGCGGGCGTGAACCTCCTCCTCCACCTTGATGCCCACCACGGGGACCACCACCCCCATGCTGACCACCACCTTGACCACCACCTTGACCACCACGTCGAGAATCTTTCTTGCGAGACGCGATATTCGGAACGACAAGCAGGTCGACCACTTCCAGCCATGTCGGTACATTTCGCTGGGTGTCGTAGCTGGTTACCGGTTCGTCATCATCATCATCACTCGCCACCCCTTGAGGGAGGCGAACGTCTTCAAATTCGAGCGACCCTTCGGGTGCGGATTCCCCCCCATTTCGCCGTCCCCGTCGCCCGCGTCGAATTCGCTCGACTTCCTCCGCATCCTCCTAATCATCGTCGAAAGTAACCTCTTCTCCGTAGCCGACCGGAGTCGCGAGGGCGTCTTCCCGCCACTCGCGCGACGGAGCCTCATCCTTCCGCTCGGAAGGAACAGCGGCTTCACCGCGTTCACGTCCCCCCTCGGCACTTCCCTCTCCCCGGCGTCGTCGGCCGCGCCGCCGGCGCCGTCGCGGTGCCCCTTTTTCTTCGCTTTCCCCCTCCTCGACATCTGCGGGGCCGAACGATTCATCCGCGACCACGAATTCATCATCGACAATCTTCTCGGCGACTTCGGGTGTTTCGCTCCGCTCGTCCTCCTCCCATCCAACCAATTCCGATTCAGCCCCCATCCGCTGCCGCTGACCTCGGCGGCGGCGCCCTCCGCGGCGATCGCTCCGCGGCGGCGTCCCTTCGGCATCGGCGGCAAATGGCTCTGCGTCGATCCCGGAGGTCTCGGCGGTGGGCTCCACGCTGGAACCGGCGCGGCCACCTTCACTTCCTCGCGGCGGCGCAATCGGCCGCTCGGTACGCGGCCCACGCTCTCCACGCTCTCCACGCTCTCCACGCTCTCCACGCTCTCCACGCGAAGGTAACTCGCGACGCTCATCTCCCTCGCTGCGTCCCCCCGCGCGACCTCGCCGCGGAGTTCCCCATCCCGGTTCACCGAGCGCCGCCAGCGGATCATCTTCCACATTCCGCGTCGCCGCGGGGGAAGGCGATGGCGGGGGTAGCGGGCTTGGAGGAGTCGTTATCGAAACCGGGGCGTCGCTTGCAGAGAAGCCAAGACCGCTCCCGAACCCCTCTCGCTTGCTTCCTTCGCGCGATCCACGAGCGACACTGCTATCGCTCCCCTTGCGTCCCCCGTCGCGTTCATCGCGTCGATTCTCCGCCGCGGCTGGGCGTCGCGGAGGTGGAGCAGGGGACTCCGCAGGGCGATCGGCGGCCGCAACTTCACCAAAAGCTGGCGGTTCGGTATCGATACCCAGCTTCTCTACCAGGGCATCCCACGAATTTCGCTTTTTCTCATGCTCACCCTCCGCAACCATTGCTTCGAGCGGATTTCCTCCGCTGAGGGTCGCGGGGCTGGGAGCTTTCTCCGCCCGAGCAGAGGAAACAGAGGGAACTTTGGGAACGGGAGGGGTTTGCGGCGGAGCGGCTGTCGGCAGGGTGGGGAGACTTGTCGGCACGATCGATTCCTCCGCCGGACTCGCTGCCTTAGCAGGGGGTGACTTTGGAGCCGGGGGGTCGACGGCCCCGGGAGCACCTAAGAACCGAGCGATCGCCTTCCAGTGGTCGTTCATCATAAAGCTTAAAAAATCCGCATCAGAGAGAAGGTTTAGAGCCTATCCGAAAAGGGGTCTGACCCTTTGGAGGCAAGTCGATTTCATTGGTTTTTGGGCCGTGCCGGAGAGGGTCAGACCCCTTTTCGGAGAGGCTCTTGGTGGAGCAATGGAAGAAGCGCAGCCATCACTCTCCTGAGAAATTTATATCGTTTGGCCGGGAAAGAAGAAAGGCGAACGCATGGGGTACGCCATGAAAAGCGGATTCCGCGCGGGGCGGCGGAGCATTTTCGGCAAAATTCCGATTGGAGTTGAGCCAAAATTTTGATAAACGCACTTTTCGTCGGAATTCCGTCGGGTTCTTCGACCAGGAAGGTTGCAGATCAAAAATCTGGGAGACGTAGGGAAACGTGAACCAAATATTGAGTTTTCCGGACAAATGGCAGGGGTGCTGGCGATGGCTTGGGGCGAGGCTCAGGCCAATGATTTGGCTGGCCCCAACCTTTGCTGTCTCTTTTGCGGCAGCCTTTTTTCTTCGTTTCGATGGGAGCATCCCGGACGATGCCCGGGCGCTCCTGTGGGGCACGCTGCCGGCGGTTGTCGGGGTCAAGACCGCCGCTTTTTCCGCCGCGCGGATGTCGCGGAGCTGCCATGCATTTGTCTCGATGCATGACGTTTATCGGCTTCTGCAGGCTTCGTTTGTAGCGACGGCCTGCGTCGCGCTACTCGACTTTTTTTTCCTCCCAATCGCGTCCATTCCACGGGGCGTTGTCGTCATCGATGGCTGCCTCACGACGCTTCTGGTCGGCGGCATTCTCACCACTCGCCGGCGCTTTCGGGAGCATTGGACGCGGCCTCTCTCCGCCCCCACTGGCTCCCCACTCCGCGTACTGCTCTTAGGAGGTCCGGCCGCGGTCGAGTCGATGATTCGCGCCAGTTCGATGCGGCAGAGGTCGGATTATCAGCCGCTCGGAATTTTGACCAATGAAGCGAAGATTCTGCATCGCGCCATTGGGGGTGTCCCTGTGCTTGGTCGCTTGGAGGATGTCGAACAAGTCGTTCGGCGGGTCGAGCCGCAGATGCTGATTCTCGCCTGTGGCGATTTGCCGGGGTCCGAACTGCGGCAAATTATGGCCCTCGCCGAGAGGCTCGAGATGGAAGTCCGCATCGTCCCCGACCTCGACAAGATTCTTGGCGGGACCCTCGACTTTCGCCCACGCGATGTCGCCATCGAAGATTTGCTGGGGCGCCCGGCGGTCGACTTCGGAAACCCTTCGGTGCAGCAATGGTTGCACGGCAAGCGAGTCCTTGTCACTGGAAGCAGTGGATCGATTGGCTCGGAAATTGTCCGGCAGCTCCTCCCCATGGGGACGGAAAAAATCTTCGTTCTCGACCGGAGCGAAAATGGCCAATTCCATCTCGGGCGCGAGCTGCAGCGGGAGGTCGAGCGGGGTCAAGTCGAAATCATCATTGCGGATGTCAATGATTTCCAGCGGATGAATTCCATCTTTCGACGGTTCGCCCCCGAAGTTGTCTTCCATGCGGCTGCCTACAAGCACGTTCCACTGATGGAACTGCATCCCGGCGAAGGAGTCCGCAACATCATCGGCGCGACCAAAAACTTGGCCGATCTCTCGCATGCCTGTGGCGTAGAGACATTTGTCATGATCAGCACCGACAAAGCGGTCAATCCGACGAGTGTCATGGGTTGCTGCAAACGCGTGGCCGAGCTCTACATTCAAAGCATGTCGCGACGTTCGCACTGCCGCTTTATCACCGTTCGCTTTGGAAACGTACTGGGGTCTGCGGGTAGCGTGATCCCGATTTTTCGTGAGCAAATCGCCCGCGGTGGACCGATTACCGTGACCCACCCTGAGATGACGCGATACTTTATGACGATCCCCGAGGCGAGCCAGCTTGTGATTCAGGCAGCATCGATGGGGGATGGTGGAGAGATCTTCGTCCTCGATATGGGAACACCTGTGCGGATCATGGATCTGGCCCACGATATGGTTCGGCTCTCCGGGCTACGGCTCGGTCACGATATCGAAATCGCAATTACAGGCCTCCGCCCTGGAGAAAAGCTGTTCGAGGAATTGTACGCCCAGGAGGAAGAGGAAAGCCGAACAACGCATGCCAAGATTCTCAAGGCGCACAGCGTTCAAGTTCCGCATCCGGTGGTCTCCAAGCAAATCTTCGCGATCCTCTCGGCCACGGATGCGGATGCGGAGGAAATCCACAGATTGCTCAAAGAAATTGTCCCCTCATTTGCGACCCTCCAGCAGCAAGCCCCCGGCGCGACTGCAACGGCTCATCGTCGTGCCTCGTGACGGACTGCTGGCCTGAGCATCCCAGTTACCCAGCAATCCAGCAACCCAGCACCCTGAAGAACACCACGAAGAACCCCACGAACCAAGACCTACGAACCGAACGACTCACTGCAATGCATTGTCCGCCTCCCATCCCGCAGCGCGCATTCTCCACGGCCCAGTGCGGCAAGGGCTTTCGCCGTGGCCGAACGAGCGGCTTCGGGCCCGAATCAGGACAGGGTGCCAAATCAGGACAGGGGACGAGTCCGTTCGCCGCGGTGTTGACGGCATTTTGGAACTGGGGTTCGATCATCGTCATCCTCGTGGTCTGCTCCTGCGGTTGCCGGACCGGCGGCTTTACCCCCCAAACTCTGCCTCCGCAGTTCATTGCCAAGAGTCCGCCAAGCATCCGTTCGATCGATCTGATCTCGCTGTCCAATACCGGGAAGGGAGGGGATCTGTTGCAAGTCGGTGATGCGGTGGAAGTCACGATTGCCACGGGGCTCGAAGTCGGTCCCCCACCGAAGTACGAGCTGCGTGTGGCCGGGGACGGATCGCTCGATGTCCCCCTGATCGGACCGGTCGATGTCCGCGATGCGCGGCCTACCGAGGCCGAGTTTCGGATCCGCGATGCGGCGATTGCCCGCGGCTTGTACGTGAACCCAAAGATTACCGCGCGACTCCTCGAACGGCAGACGAATCGAGTGACTGTGGCGGGGGCAGTGGTCGAGCCCGCAACGTACCAAGTCCCGGTCGCCACCTCAGACCTTCTCACCTCCTTGACGCTCGCGAAAGGTTTCTCTCTCGATGCCGATACGATCGTCGAGATTCGCCATCCGCCGGGAGTTGGCCCCCAGGTCGCAGCACAAGAAAATTCCGGCGGTGATCTCGCGATGGTGGTCGCGCAAACAACGCAATTGAATCAGCTGGAAATCGACCTCACGAGGCTCGATGCAATCCCGCGTGAACACCTCGAGCTCTACGACGGCAGCGTCGTCACCGTCAAGCGGCGAGTCCGCCGCACGGTGACTGTCGGCGGCTTGGTGCGTCGCCCGGGGATCTTGGATATGCCCGATGACGAACCGCTCACCATGCTCGATGCGATCAGCCAAGCGGGCAGCACCACAATCTCGCTGGCTGATCGAGTGCAGATCATTCGCCGAACCGAAACGGGCGCCACGCCAATTGTGATCGAAGCTTCGATTCGCGAAGCAAAAATGGGGGGACTCGACAATGTCGAATTGACCGCGGGGGATATCGTCTCGGTCGAAGAAACCCCCACAACTTTCGTCGTCGAAACTTTCCGTTCCCTCTTTAACATCGGTATCAACGCCGGCGTCCCCTTCTTTTAATAGAACCCCATTCGTTCATCCCTAGGACTCCTCAAGCGCGCCTCGCTCCATGATGCAAACACCTTCCCCTCATCTCGGCCACAACCTGCAACCGCAGATGACAATCGCGGAAGCCCTGCAAACGGTGGGGAGGGTCATTCAGGCGGGAGTCCGGCGTCTGCGGATGGTAGCGCTCGTTTTCGCGGCCTCAGGGATTGCGGCGGGTCTTTATTTCTCTCTCGCGCCGCGAACCTACCGCGCCACCGCCCAGTTGCTGGTCGAGGAACCTACCTTAGGTTTGACCCCGACCGGGTCACCACTCGCCCAGCCCAATCAACTGCCGACGCAGGAGAAGGTGCTGCGGAGCGACAGCGTGGTCGAAGCGGCACTGCAGACCCTGCGGAGCCGCGAACCGCAGTATCAGGTCGATTTCCAGGGAAAGAGCGATCTGGATAGCCTCAAGGTGCTGCGCGATAACCTCCGCGTGAATCTCTTGCGGAACACCAATGTGATCGAGCTGGAATACGACTCCGCCGATCCACGCGCGGCGGAAGTGGTTCTGGAAGGACTCGTCAATGCGTACTTGGCGTTTATGAAAAAACACCACCAGGACACATCGGTCGAAGTCCTCGACATGCTCAAAGTGGAACGGGACAAGATCGAAGGCCAGCTGAACAAGCAGCAAGCGGAGCTCGTCCGCCTCCGCGATGCTGCCAAAGTGATTGGCTTTGAAGATGAAACAATTTCCAGCCATCCCGCCGTCCAGCGCGCCACGATGCTGAATAATTCGCTCGCTGAGGCGACCAAAAAAAGGATCGAGCTGCAAGCGATCGCGGCCGTTGTTCGCGAGTCCATCCGCGCCGGTCGCGATCCCCGTCCGCATATGCAGGCAGTCGATCGCGAAGCCGCCCAATCGCTCACCGCAGCGGTCCTCGGCGTGGCACCAGAGCAAATGCGATCGATCCACAATCTGGAACAAAATCTCCTTGCTGACCGGGCCACGCTTGAGACCATCATCGCCCACTACGGACCGACGCACCCCCGCCGTATCGAGCTCGAACAGCGGATCCAAAATGCCCAGCAGTACCTCGTCAACTTCCAGCAGCGCGTCAATGGTCAGGCATCGCAAACCGCCGGTGAAAACTTTGCCAAATTGCTAGGGAATCTCGTCGATCAAAAGCTGCAGGAATCGATCCAGCATGAAACCCTGATCCGCAGCGAATACGAGCAACTCGAAGCTCAGGTTGTGGAAATGAACAGCGATCTGAGCAAGATGATGTTTGCCCACCGCGAAGTGGAGCGGCTCAATCGGTCGTACGATACGTTGCTCGAAAAGATCCATGGTGTCGACTTGGGACAGGATCATTCGTCGCTTCGTGTCGCGGTCATCGGACTCCCGAAAGCAAGCCAACGCGCGGTTTCGCCACAGATTCGCTTGACAGCACTGGTGGCAATCTTCTTTGCGGGTCTCTCGAGCTTAGCTCTCGTCGTGGTCCTCGACCTCCGCGATGACCGCTTTGCATCTCTGGAAGACCTCGAGCGACAAACGCGTTCAAACATCTTGGCGGTGATCGAAAAATTTCCTCCGACCACGGGGGTCGGTGCTGCAGCCATTCAGATGAGTTCTCAGCCTTCGGCGCGCACGAGCGAAGCCTTTCGGACGCTCCGCGCTGGATTGCTGCTCAATGCCGAAAACCCACGTCTGTTGGTCGTCAGCAGCGCCGAGCCGGGGGATGGCAAGACCACAGTCAGCAGCAACCTTGCGGCGGCGCTCGCACAGAGCGGGAAACGGACCCTGCTGATCGACGCCGACCTGCGGAAGCCTGGTCTGACCAACCTCTTCCAGCTCCGTGGTGAGAATGGACTGAGCAATATCCTCTCCAGCAGCGAGCCCATCCCCCTGGCCCAGCAGTTCCGCCGCCCCTCCGGGATCGCCGCTGTCGACCTGATCACGTCGGGGAGGCGCCCCCTCGATCCAGCCGAGCTTCTGTCCAGTGATCAATTCGCAGACCTGCTCGACTGGGCCGTCGGTCAGTACGACCATGTGGTGATCGACTGCCCCCCGGTGCTGGTCGCCAACGATGTGGCCCTCGTCAGCCGCCGAGCCGATGTTCTGATCCTGGTCGTTCGTCCGGAGAAGAACTCTCGTCGCCACGTGATTCGGGCGGTCGATCGGATCACTTCACTGGGTGTCAATCTCGTCGGCCTCGTCGTCAACGCGATGAATTCGAGCAACCTCAGCGGCTCATATGGCTACGGCTACGGTTACGGATACGGGTATGGTTATGGAGAGAGCGACGACGAACCACTCGACGTCGACGCACTCCCCTCCAAACCGCATCGGCACGGCAATGAGGCAGCCCGTATTCGCCCACAGGCTCCCGAGACTGGGAAATCCCAAGTCGCTGCCCCTGCCATACCCGAGAACCCGCAAACAGCAGTCCCCGCCCCTCATCCAGCGACGCCTCATCCAGCGACGCCTCATCCAGCGACGCCTCATCCGGGGACACATCTTCCTGCGGCACCGGCTCGTCCGGGGATACCGCTGCGACGGAGAGTTGCGTGAACTCATGGGTGCTCTCTGGGGTCCTCGGCTGATCGACTTCTCCATCTGCGGACTGTTGATGGCCGCTCCCCTGTTTCTCGGTGGCCGGCATCCGCTCGGTCGCTGGGTCTATGCGATCTTGATCCTCGTCGGGGTCTTGGGAATGTGGCTTTCACTCCTGGGCGGACGCCGCATTCCGCTCTCTACGAATCTGCTTGTCTTGCTGGGCTTCGGGCTCCTGATCCCCGCACTCCAGACGCTCCCTTTGCCGGTTCCTCTTCCCTCCTGGTTCGCCCCTGGCCAGGAAGCGCTTACCGGTCAGACCTGGCTCGATTCCGGCCAGTCCCCAATCGGTTCGACACTCTCGGTCGCTCCCGCGATCACTCAATCCGCTTGGCCATCGCTGATTCAATATGGAGCGTTCTTTCTCGTCGTCTCCCTCCGCGTCCAGTCGTGGCGCGATGCCGAGAAACTGATCGCCGTCATCGGGATTGGGGGCGGCCTCCTGGCGATCCTCGCAATTCTGCAGGCGGCGGGCGGCAACGGGAAATTCCTTTGGGTCTATGACCATCCGACACGACTTCCGCTGGCAATCCCGCGCGGGCCATTCCAAAACGAAAACCACCTGTGCCATCTCCTTGCCCTTTCGCTCCCCGGCTTGATTTACTGGATCGTCATCCCCTGGACCTCTTCGCTGCCCCGTCCGGACCGGCAGCGGCGGAGCGGCGAGGGAGCGATGCAGTGGCTGGCAGTGGGGCTCACGATTGCACTTCTTTCGGCAATCTACGCCACACCTTCGCGCGGCGGGGCGGCGATCGTGCTGGTCGGGCTTGGAGGAGCTGCCGCCTTTTGGCTCTGGCAACAGCTCGGACGGCGTCTGGACGGCGGTCCCCAGCGATGGTGGTGGACGGGGGGCTGGGCTGCGCTGCTGGTGCTCATCGCGATCGCGTGCGGAAGCCTCCTGAGAATGATGCCGACGCTCAGTTACTGGCGGCTGAAGATCTGGGAAGCGGCCTGGGCGCTCTGGCGCGATTTTCCGATCTTTGGGTCTGGACTCGGAACACAGCGGCACATCTATCGCGCTTACTTTGACGAATATTTCGAAAAGACCTTTGCGAATTGCGAAAGCAGTTGGCTGCAGATTTTTGCGGAAACGGGGCTCGTCGGCGGTGCAGCGATGCTTGCAATCGTCGTCGCCACCGCTGCTGCGCTGACGCGCGCTGCGGCGCTTCTGTGGCTCGGGAGTCAGAGGCTTCTGCTGGCGGGAGTCTTCGGCAGCCTGATCGCCAGCGTCCTTCATGCCCTCATGGATTTCCCGTGGCATATTCCCGCGTGTGCCGTTCCCGCCATCTCGCTAGCGGCTCTCGCCCATCGCCTTCCTTCGCTGGTCGCCCGCTCCACCTGTTCCTCTGCGTGCTCCGCGCTTTCCATCGATGGCGCGACCGAGCCTTCAACGCTCCCCCAAGGTCGCCGTTGCCGCGAACGCGATTTCGCCGTCGCCACAGTCCTTCTGCTGGGCGTTGCGGGCGGCGTTTTCACAGGCCTTGCCCCGGCCCGCGCGAGTCTGGCCTGGGACCAATTTCGCCGCGACTATCGCGATCAGGAGGATCCGATCGAAGGCCTGAGTCGGAAGAAATTGACACAGCTCTACGCAATCGTCCATACCGATCCGCTCCATGTCGAAGCCCGTTTGAGGCTCTGCCAAACTCTGACTGCTGCCGCAAATTACCCCGACCCTTTGCAACTCTCCAGCGAGTCGCTCGCGCGGCGGGCGTTGATCGAAGCGATCCATTGCCGGACGCTCGTGCCGAGCGATGGCCGACCGTATCTCTATGCGGCACTGGCCGGAGCCACCTGGAACTTCGACCTCGAGCAACAACAGCGTTTGCTCGAGCACGCCCAGCGACTGCGGCGCGTCGACGGAAAAATCAGTATCCAGCGGGCGATCCTGCAGATGATGCAGGGGGATCTCGAAGGTGCATTTACGTGCTGGCATGACGCGCTCGAACGGGATCCGACAACACGGAAAATCGCCTGGAAGACGCTGACCAGCGCTTTCAGTGTCGAGGACTTGCTCGAGCGTCTCGAGCCCAGCCACGATGCTGCCCAGCCTTTATTCCGCTGGCTCATTACCAACCACCAAGCAGACCAGGCTGCGATCGTCGGTACGTACCTCTGCCAGCAGGCTCAGCAGTCGCTCGCTGCGCACGCCGATCGGCGCGCGCGGCGAGAGATCCTCGAGCGGACCACCGAATATGCCGCTGCGGTTCATGATCCACACCTGAAGATCGCGCTGTACGAACCCCTGGTTAAGCTCCTCCCAAGCCACGTCGAGCATCGTTTGGTCCTCGCCGAGGCCTACCTCGATGCGGGCGAGATTGACAAGGCATCTGCCGAGGCGGACCAGGGTCGACGACTGCAACCGATGAACGACCAGGTGCGGCAGATGCAGCTCCGCTGTGCACGGCTGGCGCGGGTCGCACGCGCTACGGCGGAATCGACTCAGGAGCAGACCCAACAGCAACGAGCCTCAAAAATCCAGTAAAATATGCCGGTCCCACGAGAACGGGGGCAAGGGAGTCAGCGATGTGCGGAATTGCCGGATGCTACCGTGCGACTGGGGCGATCTCCAGGGAATGGCTGGAGACTGCAACACAGGTCCTCCGCCATCGAGGGCCCGACGGCCAAGGAACATGGCTCAGCCCCCGCGGCGATTGTGGACTGGCGCATACGCGGTTGTCGATTATCGATCTTGCCGCGGGCGCACAGCCGATGGTCTCCCACGACGGGCGTTACGCGATCACGTTTAATGGCGAGATCTATAACTACCGCCAGCTCCGCAGCGAATTGCTCGAGCGCGGCCATCACTTTCGTACCCATTCCGATACGGAAGTGATTCTCGAAGCGTATCGCTGCTGGGGTCCAGCAGCGCCCGAGCATTTTCACGGGATGTTTGCTTTCGCGATTTATGACACGATCGCCCAGACGCTCTTCGCGGCTCGCGACCGGACTGGGATCAAACCCTTTTATTACGCATCGCTTCCCGACCAAGGCTGGGTCTTCGCCTCGGAGATCAAAGCCTTGCTCCAAGCTCCGGAAATCCCGCGTCGTCTGAACCCCCGCGCGCTGGTCGACTTTCTGGCCCTCGGCTATCCCCTCGCTCCACACACGATGTTTGCCGACATTTTTGAATTGCCACCTGGGATGACTGTCACGTGGTCTGGCGCCTCGATGCGGATCGATCGCTACTGGCAATGGAAACGAACCTGCGAAGGAGCGGCTGCGGACCGATCGCTCGATGAGAGGATGGAACAGACCTTGGAAGTGCTCCGCCACAGCCTCAGCGAGCATCTCGTGGCCGACGTGCCCGTCGCAGCGCTGCTCAGTGGCGGAATCGATTCGACGCTCAGCGCTGCGATCCTCGCCAAGGAACTCGGTGCAAAGATCGATGTCTTTCATGTTCGTTTTCCCTTCCGCGGGTTCGATGAATCGCCCTACGCGCGGCAGGTTGCGGAATCGTTGCAGCTGCCCTACCACGAAGTGACCGTCGCCGAGGCTCCGCCGGAGATTGAAGAAGTCGAGAATATTTTTGGAATGTTCGACCAGCCCTTCGGTGATTCCTCGGCCCTGCCAACATACCTGGTGTGTCGCGAAATCAGTCGACATGTCAAAGTCGCACTCGGTGGAGATGGTGCCGATGAGATGTTCGGCGGCTATCCCCGCTTTCGATTTTGTGATCTTGCCAGCTCGCTGGGACAAGCACCGCGGGCAGCGCTGGCCGCCGTGGGACATGCGCTCCCCCTGACACGCGCGGCGAGTCCCTCTTTTTCAAGAAAGCTCGGACGCGTTTATCGTGCGGCGACCGCGACCGGGACCGACCGCCTCTTCCGTCTCTCCGGTTACGCGTATCCCGACGATGTGATCGCACAGCTCTCGCCAGGCGTGACGCGGGGGCTCGAGGGTTATCGCCCCACGCTTCTCCCTCCCCATGCATCAGTCCCGCCCCACGGATCGATCGCCTCGTCCCGGAGCTCGAACGCCCCACGCCACGATGTCGATGGCCTCTGCTTCCGCGATTCGACGATTCACTGGACGCTGCCAGGGGATTATCTACGAAAGGTCGATGTGATGAGCAGCGCGCATGGCCTGGAGGTCCGCGTTCCCTACCTGGGCGAAGAGGTCCTCACTCACGCTGCCACCCTCGCGCGACGGGACCTTTACAACCGAAGCTCCCAAAAAATCCTCCTTCGTCGCTTGGCGGCAACAAGGCTTCCGCCGCAAGTGGCGAGGAAAAAGAAAACGGGCTTTGAAATCCCGCTCGACGCCTGGCTCGGCGATCAAGGCCGTCGAGCCGTTGCTGAGAAGCTCCGCGATCCTGCGGCCGCAATCCACCGGCTCTTTGCCCCAGCGACCGTGGCTCCCCTAGCCGACGCTTTTGTCCGCCAGCAGTGGGACCATGCCGTCTCTTCCCGCTTCAATCTCTACCAGCGCGTCTATCTCCTCTGGACACTCCAGTCGTGGTTACAGCGCTGGAATGTCGCGATCCCTGACTGACACACGCACGTGACGAGCACCTCGTGACCCCCTCACCCTCGAATCATTCCCGGCTGCCTGGAATACTGCGTGGCATTGCAACCCCGTATTTGCGTGCTGCGGAGCCTCATGCCGGTACGCTGCGGCGGCTGCTGCGAGGTTCGGCGATGGTTGCTGCGATCTCCTTGCTGACGGCGCTGACCAGTTTCGCAACCCACTGCTGGATCCTCTTTCAGTTTGGAGCGGGGAGCGATTCCGCGGCGTTTTTCGCGGCGATCGTTCCCCCGGTGATGGTCTACGAGATTTTTACGCTCACTTTTTCAATGGTCCTGGTCCCTCTTTTTTCGCCCCTGGAGCCAGCCGCGCGGCGGCGTGCTGCGTGGAGCTGGACCTCGCTGCTGACGCTCGCGATGGTGCTCCCCTGTGCGGCGCTCATTGCTGGCGCATCGCTGATGGTCGAGGTCTGCTTTCCAGGTTTTTCACCCGCCACCAAAGAGCTCGCCAGGGAGCTCTTCCTCCCGATCAGCCTCGCGCTGCTTCCGCTCGCTGCGATCGAGGGGCTCTCCAGCGGATATCGCGCCGGAGGGCGGTTTATCTACCCCGAGTTCACCTCGTGGATCTCCTCGATCCTCAGCCTCCTTTTTCTCGCCGCGCTCACCGATCGCTGGGGAATCCAGGCAGCGGCAGGGGCATTTCTCCTTCGCTCGAGTGCTGAATTTTTGCTCTTAGCCCTCGGCTGGTGGCCGGTCTTCCCGCGATGGTCGAGCCTCCAGTTTCCGCTGGTCCTCTCGCGCGTCAAACACTTGTTCCTCGGTTCGTGCGTCCACCGTACCGATTCGCTCTTCGATCGCTACCTGACATCCTATGCAGCCGCCGGCAGCGTTGCCCTGCTGGCGATCAGCCGGCAATTGATCCACACCAGCAGTCGGTTGCTGACGCGATCCATCACCTGGACCTGCATTCCGACCCTCGCCAGGCATGCGCACGACCACGACTGGAATCGCTTCCGCACCGCACTGGCTGGTCGCACCCGTTCGATCCTTGCAATCGCAGCGGTGGGAATCCTCCTGCTCGTGCTGTGCGGCCCGACGCTCGTGCCGCTTCTGTTCCAGCATGGGCAGATGACCGCAGCAGACACGCAGTCGATCTTTTATCTGCTCCTTGCTTTGTCGGGAACGCTCGTCGGCGAATCGCTGGCCAATCTCTACTGCAACGCATTCTATGCCTGCGGAAATACCTCCGTTCCGACGCGCCTGCATATCGCCTGCTACCTCCTGGGCCTTGCGTTCCGGGGTATCTGTTTTCTCTGGTTTGGAGTCTTGGGAACGGCGATTGGGCTCAGTGTGTACTACCTTCTGTTTGCGGGGCTCCTGATGTGGCAGCTGCGCGTCTCGCTGCGGCGGCAGGAACACCCCGTGCCGGCTCTTCCTGGCGCACAGCGCGGAAGAAAGGTCTCCCATGCCGTCTGAAAACTTTTCCGCGCACGAGCCCCTGCCGCAGGATGAACCGAGCCTCGGCCGGCGCGCCTCCAATGCTCCGCAGACCCCAGCGCCCGTCCGCTGCGACGCGGCGATACGGATCGTGATGGTCATTCCCGGCGGGGAGCACGATCAGCATCTGATGCCTTTCGTCCGGCGGCAATTTCGCGATCTGGCGGGCGTCGCGGGACTCGATGTCCAGCCATTTTATCTTCGCTCGCGGATCGCCCCCCGAGCCTTATGGCGGAGCCGGAGGGAACTGCGTCGGCTGTGCAAGACCTTTCGGCCCCACCTGATCCATGCCCAGTTTGGAACGATGACGTCATTCTGGACGGCGACGAGCGGTACGTTTCGCGACCCGACGACCTGGAAGTGGCGACCCTGGGGTCCGCGCACGCAGCTGGTGATCTCCTGTCGTGGCAGCGATCTGAATCCGACCCCGGGGGACCCCTGGTGGCGCGGGACGCTCGCGCGCCTCCTGAGTCAGCTGGCAACGCTTCGCGCGCGGCGGGTGATCTGCGTGAGCGCAGAGCTCCAGCAGAGGCTCTGGTGGGCCCGGTCGCGCAGCGTTGTCATTCCCAATGGCGTCGATCTTGAGACATTTGGCCCCGTGGACCAGCAGCTCGCCCGAGCCCAGCTCGGCTGGCGCAGCGATCAGCCTGTCGTCCTCTTCAATGCGCGAAACGACCCGCGAGGAAAACGTCTCGATTTGGCGGAGGGCGCGGTTGAAATCGCACGGCAAACGATCCCCAATCTCCGCCTTGAAATCCTCCGCGGGACCACACCTCCGCAGCAGATGCCGATTTACCTAAGCGCCGCCAATGCCCTCCTGATGACCAGCGATTTCGAAGGCTCGCCGAACATTGTCAAAGAATCGCTCGCCTGCAACTTGCCGGTTGTCGCCGTCCCGGTCGGAGACGTGCCGCAGCGCCTCGAGGGGGTCCAACCCTCGGCCGTCTGCCAGCGCGATCCACGCGATTTAGGAGAACGACTGGTCGAAATCCTCACCGCCGGCGGACGATCCAATGGTCGGGAAATCATTGCTCGCGACTTGGGATCGTCCGCAGTTGCCCAGCGGATTGCCCAGCTTTACCGTCAGACCGCTGGATAATATCGGAGCGTTGTCGGCTCCGGTTGTGCGGTGGCGGCTGTGGGCATCCTCGCGATCCCGAGAATGACTACCGGGACGATGATCGCTTCGAGAATCGCGCCTTTGTAGCCTTCAGGCCCCGAGCGGAGCAGACTCGGGATCGCCGCCGTAAAGACCCATGGGCAGATGCGAACAAAAACATCGGTCCATGAATCGCGAATCGACTGGTAGCGATCGAGCAGATTGAACAACCACGTCCAAATTCGCGCAAACAGCGATGCACCGATCAAAATGCCAATCAAGCCAAAGTTCAAGTACCAGCCGGTCGCATGATGGACGCTGTATCCCTGACCTGCGGCCTTCAGGGCGTTGAATCCAAGACTGCTGGCATAATGGACATAGATCCCCTCGGGTCGCTCCGGCCAAAAGATCCTCGGCACCACCGAGGCAAGAAAACTGACAACGCTCGATCCGTAGGTCAGAGGAACTTCGTAGTGAATCGCACCATACATCGAAAAATGCGCACCGAAGACTTCGTTGCTCTTCGCCGCGCGGAGGAGGTCCTCGCCGCGCAACCAGGACAGATCGCGAGTCAAATCGCGAAGGGGCACGGCACGTACGACATCCATCAGCACAAACCCGGTGATTCCTAGCGCGAGTCCCAAATGCAGGACGACGAGCCGGGGCCGGAGGGTGTTGACCATGTAAAAGAGATATCCCGAAATCGCCGCCATAAAGACTTCGGCTTTGTTCCCCAGCGCGATACAGGAACCGACCATCACGCTGCACAGGAGCCCATAGCCAGCGATGTCCCCCAAGCAGCGTTTGGCAACTACAAAACGAGCCGCGTTCCCACTCGCGAGAATGGCGATCCCCAAAGCGGCAGGGATCAGCGCCCCACGATTCAGGAGCGAGTACAGCGAATATAGCGGGATCGCTTCGCTGCGCGAGAGAACATACGCAGAGACATTTGACTTGGCCGCTTCACCGATCGCACCACGAACCAGCAGCAGCGCCAACAGCCCACATCCCGCAGCGCCGGCCAGCAACCAGCCATGGGAGAGTACGATCGGCTGGGGTGGTCCGAATAAATTCCGACTCGATCGCGAGGTCAGCAGCACGACCAACTGTACGACGACAATAAAGATCGTGTAATAGAGAATGGTCTGGCCATAAGCGGGATTGCACTGGACGAAAAACAGATCGTCGTAGAGATATTGATGCTTCGTCTCCTGGGATTTCCCCAAGTTATCTGCGATGATCGTCCAGCACCCATGGAGCGACCAGTAATACATGCAGAAGATGCCGAAGATGTAGGCCGGATTGCGAGTCTTACCCCACACCAAAACGGAGAGGTAGAGAATCAGGATCACGCAGCATCCCAGCAAGACATAGAACGACATGAACGTTTTCCCGTAAGCGCGGCGAAATCCAGGGCCCGAGCAGGCGAATAATCGGTGGCTCCCCCTCCAAAGGTCAATCCCAATCAAGCTCTTGAGGAACTGCTCTTGACCCCCCACAACCACTCTCGATAGTCTTTCCGACAAGCACATTTACTTGTTGGCAGGAGGCCGATCGCATGTCCAGAACAGTTGTGCCACCGACGTCACGGTGCACTGATGAAACGCAGGAATTGATCGCGGCACTACGGCGTGCGGCTGCCGAGCGTGATCCCGATTGGCTCCGCTCCCTCAGCCCGCGGAAGCTTGATGAGCTCGCGTTTCATGACCAGTGGCGCGATGAGGACGGCATCGATAATCAAGACAAATCGTGGCAGACAAACTCGAAGTTCTACGCCACGACCGCCGCTTCGACCCGCTACATGCACGACTGGATTTCCGAGCATGTCCGCGGCAAAATCGTGCTCGATTATGCTTGTGGCAACGGGGTCACCTCGATCTACGCGGCCAGAGCCGGCGCGAAACTGGCCGTCGGCATCGACATCAGCGATGTCTCGGTGGGCAATGCACGCCATGCCGCCGAACAGGCCGGTGTCGGCGAGCGGACGTTTTTCTTGCAGAGCGACTGCGAGCAGACCGATCTTCCGGACAACAGTGTCGATGTCGTGATCTGCAATGGGATGCTGCATCACCTGGACCTGAGCTATGCCTTTCCCGAATTACGACGGATTTTAAAGCCCGGCGGGGTTTGTTTTTGCTACGAATCACTCGCCGACAACCCCCTCTTTAAGCTCTACCGTTACCTCACCCCCAGGCTTCGTACGCAGTGGGAGACCGAACATATTCTCTCGCACCGCGACCTTAAATTTGCGACTCGATTCTTCGCGGTCGAAAATGTCCGGCATTGGCACCTCGCGGCGGTCCTCGCCACACCCCTCCGCCGAACGTCTTTGTTCGCGCCGGCCCTCCGCGCGGCCAATGCGGTCGATTCCGTCCTCCTCCGCATCCCCGGGATTTCTTCGCTGGCGTGGATTTTTACCTTCGAACTGCGGAAGCGGGCTGAGGAAGACGTCGCCACCCTACGCCGCGCTGCCTAGGTTCAATCGGGCGATGAAATCCTTGGCTCCTTTCCCTCGAGAGCGCGAACGATCCGTGAAACGGATTTGGGTCATGACCACCGGAGAGCCCTTGCCGACCGACGGCCAGGGGGATCGTTTGCTCCGCTCTGCCATGCTCTGTGAAACGCTCGCCGAGGCCGGACATGAAGTCCTCTGGTGGACCGGCGATTTCGACCACGTCCGCAAGCGACACCGCGCGGGCACAAACCAGCGATTGCACGTCACCGCGGGATTGGAAATCCAAACGCTCGCCTCGATTGGCTATCGGCGAAACCTCAGTCTTCGGCGGATCGTCGATCACATCGGCGTGGCCCGCCAATTCCGTATCCTCGCGGCTGCGGAACCGAGACCGGACGTCATTCTGAGCTCCCTCCCGACACTCCAGTTGTGCGAGGAAGCGAATCGATATGGTCGCCAGCACGGGGTCCCGGTAGCTCTCGACATTCGCGATCTATGGCCCGATCTGTTTCTCGACTGTGTCCCGCAGGGTATGAAGTGGGCTGGTCGCGTGGGGCTCGCTCCGATGTTCCAGAGCGTTCGGCGGATTTGTACCGAGGCCACCGCAATCTGCGGCATCACCGATCCGTTCGTCCAGTGGGGACTCGATTACGCCGCGCGACCCCGAACGGGACTCGATCAGACATTTGCGATGGCCTATCGCGATCGCCCCCCGAGCGAAGCGGATCGCAGCGCAGCAGACGCTTTTTGGGCCTCCCATGGCATCGATGAGACTCAATTTGTGGCGTGTTTCTTCGGGGTCATTGGCCGCCACAGCGAAATCGAAACAGTGATTCGAGCCGCGCGTCGCATCGAGTCGCATTGTCCGGAGCTGCGGATCGTGATCTGCGGCCTCGGCCCCAATCTGGAACGATGCCGCAAAATTGCCGCTGGCTCCTCCACGATACTCCTCCCCGGCTGGGTCAATGCCGCCCAAATCTGGTCCCTCCTGCGTCGCTCGCAGATTGGCCTGGCCCCCTTCATCAACTGCGATAATTACACGAAAAATCTTCCCAACAAGCCGATTGAATACCTCTCTGCGGGTCTTCCAATCATCACCAGCCTCCATGGGCTGCTCTCGACGATCCTCAGCACCCATCGCTGCGGCTGGACTTATCCCGAGGGAAATATCGAGGCCCTCGCCACCCTCTTCCAAAACTGCATTGCCGAGCGAAACAACCTGGCGGCATTCGGGGAACGTGCCCTGGCTCTTTACCAAGCCCAGTATCGTGCCCAGGAAGTTTATGGCCGGATGGCGGACTATCTGATCGACCTCGCCGAAAACTCCAGCCGCATCCAAGTCACCACTGCCGCCTAGGGATACTGCCGCTGAACCCCTGGCGTCAGAGACCCTTGCCAGCGCCCTCGCTGGAATCGTCGCACCCTCGGCAGGGCAGCAATTGATCTTGAGGCAAACGATCGCCGAAGCGTATAAAAAAATTTCGACAAGCGGTGCTCGGTATCGCTTGGTGTCGCATGGATCGCGACTCTTCTGGCCATGGAGGCATCGACTTTCGTGAAGCGTCTACTGGACATTTGCCTGAGCCTGGTGGGGCTGCTCGCCTTTGCCCCCATCATGCTTGGCTTGGCAACGGCCGTCCGTCTGACATCGACCGGTCCGATTCTCTATCGGGGTCGACGAATTGGCTTGGGTGGAAAGCCGTTTCATATTTTTAAATACCGCTCGATGGTCCAAAATGCGGAGCAGGTGGGAGGCTCCAGCACCAGCGACCGCGATCCTCGGATCACCGCGGTGGGGCACTGGATGCGGAAGTATAAGCTCGACGAACTCCCGCAACTGCTGAATGTTCTGCGGGGAGAGATGAGTCTTGTCGGACCGCGCCCCCAGGTCGCCAGCTATGTCGAACGTTTTACTCCTGCCGAGCGTGTCGTGCTGAGCGTTCGCCCGGGCATGTCGGACTGGGCCTCGATTTGGAACTCTGACGAGGGCGCCGTGCTGGCCCCGTACGACGACCCCGATGCGGCGTATGACCGCTTGATCCATCCGACAAAGATGCAGCTGCAGATCCAGTACGCGCGTGAGCGGACGTTGTGGATCGACCTGAAGATCATCGCTTACACCCTCTTGTGCCTCGTTCGCAAAGGCTGGGTACCACCGGAGATTCGCCAGTACCGCAAGCCTTGGGAGACAGAGCAGGGGGGAAAGGGTCAGGAGTTCATCACCGTCACCGAGATTCCGGGGGCTGCTGCCAACGCCGAGCAGTGGTCGATGCTGCATACGCGGTATGCCTGGGTCGGGGAGCATGCTGCAGGTAAAGAGGTCCTCGAAGTCGCGTGCGGTTCGGGAATTGGTCTGGCTTATTTGGCATCGCAGGCGACGCGTGTTGTCGGTGGCGATTGCGATCCGGCGCTGGTGCAGATCGCCAAGCAGAATTTGACCCAGGGCACAGAGGTCAACGTGCTCGATGCCGCCGCGCTCCCAATGAAGGATGCATCGTTCGACGTCGTCGCGCTCCTGGAGGCAATCTACTATCTCCCCTCGGTAGAGACGTTTTTTCGCGAGGCACGGCGCGTCCTGCGTCCCGGCGGAAAACTGCTTCTTTGCTCGGCCAATTGCGAGCGTCCCGATTTCAATCCCAGCCCCTTTCATGTCGCTTATCTGACCGCCGCACAACTGCGTCGAGAACTCGAGCGCGCGGGCTTTGCCGTCACCTGCTTCGGTGCTTTTCCAGTGGCCCCCTCAGGGGGATTGCACAAGATTCGCGAAACCGTTCGCGCGACTGCCGTGCGTTTGCATCTGATCCCCAAGACGATGAAGTGGAAGGCCCGCTTGAAACGAATTTTCTTTGGCCCCCTCAAGCCGCTGCCTCAGCGCCTCGAAGGTCCGCTCGATCGTGCAGAGCGGCTGATCGAAATTCAACCATCGCAGCCCATCACCGATTACAAGGTGCTGTACATCGTCGCGCAGCGCGACGCGGTCGCCGTACCCCAGGTGCAGGTATCACGAGCAGCCGCCTAAGCGGTCTTGTCGCGGTCTTGTCGACGTTATTCCCGAATTCCCTTTGTATATCGATCGTTCCTCGTAAATCCCGAGTCCTGACCCATGACCCCACGAAGCGTCCCCTTTTTCAATTACCCGCATGTTTTTCTCGATGATGAAGCCGAGCTGACCGCCGCCTTTCAAGATGTCGGTCGGCGAGGCGCGTTTATTCAGCAGCGCGATCTGCAGGAATTCGAGCAGAGGATCGCAGATTATGTCGGCGCGCGATACGTGCTGGGCTTTGCCAATGCCACCGATGCTCTGCATTTGGCGATGCGTGCGGTCGGAATCGGCCCGGGGGACGAAGTGATTTTCTGTTCGCATACGATGGTCGCCACGGCAGCCTCCGTCCACTACGCCGGCGGGACCCCGGTCCCGATCGACTGTGGAGCAGACCACTTGATGGATCCGGCGAAGATCGAGGCTGCGATTACGCCGCGGACCAAAGCGATCCTGCCGACGCACCTCAATGGCCGGACGTGCGACATGGATGCGATTTGCCGAATCGCGGAAAAGCACCAGTTGCTGCTGCTGGAAGATGCCGCTCAAGCACTCGGATCGCGATTCCGCGGTCGGGCTGCGGGAACATTTGGCCTCGCTGCCTGCATCAGTTTCTACCCGGCGAAAACACTCGGATGCCTCGGGGATGGCGGTTGCCTGATCACCAATGATGAACAGGTTTATCAGCATGTCCATCTGCTCCGCGACCATGGTCGGGATGCAACCGGGGAAGTGCGCGTCTGGGGACTCAATTCGCGGCTCGACAACTTGCAAGCTGCTTTCTTGAATGTGAAATTCAAAAAGTACGCTCGGGCAATCGCGCGACGTCGCGAAATCGCCGCGCTGTACTGCGAGCTCTTGCAGGGCGTTCCGGGGATCACCCTTCCTCCGCCGCCCGACAGCGATCCGCGGCACTTTGATATTTTTCAAAACTTTGAGATGCAGTCCGATCGTCGCGACGCGCTCCAGGCCCACCTGAAATCACGGGGCATCGGCACGCTCATCCAGTGGGGCGGAAAAGCAGTGCATCAATTCCCAGGCTTGGGTCTCCAGGCCCATTTGCCATACACCGACGCTCTTTTCCGCCGCCTGATCATGCTGCCGATCAATACATCGCTCAGCAATGACGATGTCCGCTACGTAGCGCACTGGGTCAAGGACTTTCATTTGGCTCAGAGCGATTCGCGGACCGCCGCAGCATGAACGGAAGGGGAGACGTTCCCGATTCCAATCACCTCCGATGAACTGAGAGCCCGCGCCGAAAAGGGGTCTGACCCTCTCCGGCGAGGCCAAAAAAACGAATAAAAATCGACTTGCCTCGAAAGGGTCAGACCCCTTTTCGGCGAGGCTCTGACTGACGCACCGAGGGAGTTGCCGCATGGCAGAGGTATCGACGACACGATCATTTCGAACGACGGCGGAATTGCAGGTCGGCCCTGCGATCGCTTCCATCTTTGACGCCTGCAGCGATACGACCGAGCAGAAGCTGGAGAATTTTCCCAAATATGTTCGCCGTCAACATCTCAAGCGGTTTCTCGCCCATTACGAGATCTTCCAACGCATCCTCCCGGTCAAAGGGTCGATCGTCGAATGTGGTGTCTTTCGCGGTTTTGGGTTGATGTCATGGGCGAAACTCAGCACGATTCTCGAGCCTGAAAACTTGACGCGGCGGATTTACGGCTTTGATTCCTTCGATGGTTTCCCCAGCATTTCACCCAAAGATGAAAATGTGACTGCCAGCGCCGTCAAGGCGAAACCGGTCGTCGGCGATCTGCGGTCGAATTCCCAGGCTGAACTCGAGTTGCTGATCGACCAGTATGACAAAGATCGTTTTCTCGGACATATCGACAAGTGCCATTTGGTTGCCGGTGATGCTTGCCAAACAATCCCCAAGTTCATTGAAGAACACAAGCATTTGGTGGTGAGCCTGCTATTTCTGGACTTCGACCTCTACGAGCCCACCAAGGTCGCGCTCGAGCATTTCCTTCCGCGAATGCCCAAGGGATCGATTCTTGCTTTCGATGAACTCGACAACCCGATTTGGCCCGGTGAAACGCTTGCCCTGCTCGATTCGGTTGGAATTCGAAACCTGAAGATCGAACGGCTCCCGTGGGACCCTTTTATTGGCTTTGCCGAGCTCTAGGAGAAAATGCGGATGGATACGCGGCAATTGGCAAAAAACATTCGCATCCATGCACTTCGCATGACCAGCAGCGGAGGGAGTTCCCACATTGGCTCGATCCTCTCGATGGCTGATCTGCTCGCCGTGCTCTATGGGCAAATCCTCCGCGTCGACCCCCTCCAGCCGCAGTGGCCCGACCGCGATCGATTCATTCTCAGCAAAGGACACGCAGGCGCAGGGGTCTATGCAACGCTGGCCGAATGCGGTTTCTTCCCGATCGAGAAACTGAAAACGCACTATGCCGACGGGAGCGATCTGAGCGGCCATGTCTCCCATCATGGAATCCCTGGAGTCGAGTTTTCGACCGGCAGCCTCGGCCACGGGCTCCCCGTCGCAACGGGTATGGCAAAGGCCGCCAAACTGCAACAGCGGAACCATCGCGTGGTTGTGATGCTCAGCGACGGAGAATGCGACGAAGGTTCCAATTGGGAAGCCTTTCTCTTCGCGGCGCATCACAAGCTGGACAACCTGCTGGTCATCATCGATTACAACAAACTGCAAAGCTTGGCGGGCGTTGCCGAGACACTCGGTCTGGAACCCTTTGGAGACAAATTCACCTCCTTCGGCTGGGGGATTCGCGATTGCGATGGTCACGATCATAGCGCGATCCTCGCTGCCTGCCAGGAAGCTCTCGAGGCGCGCGACGGTCGCCCGCAGTGCGTCCTTGCCCACACGATCAAAGGGAAAGGGGTCTCGTTCATGGAAAACACTGTGCTCTGGCATTACCGCACTGCACGCGGCGAAGAGTTCGCAGCAGCTCTCGAAGAACTTGAGAAAACTGCCTAGTACACGTTCGTTCCTTCCCTAACGTCCCCTCGCTCCACACCTTCCCCCAGACAAGGATCGCCCCCATCATGCGCGACGCGTTTATTCGCACGCTGACCGAAATGGCCGCCGCAGATCCACGGATCGTTCTCGTGACCGGGGATCTCGGGTTCGGTGTCGTGAATGAATTTGCCTCGCGCTTTCCACGCCAGTTCATCAACGCCGGAGTCGCCGAACAGAACATGACGGGGCTGGCGACGGGGCTGGCCCTCGAAGGGCATATCGTCTACACGTACTCGATTGCAAATTTCGTCTTCATGCGATGCCTTGAACAGATTCGCAACGATGCTGCCTACCATCGGGCAAATGTCAACGTCGTCTGTGTCGGCGGAGGTTTCAGCTACGGCGCGCTAGGGATCTCCCATCACGCCACCGAAGACCTGGCGATCATGCGCTCGATTCCCGACTGCACTGTCTTTTGTCCCGCCGATGTCTGGGAGACAGAGGAGGTGACGCGGGCCTCGGCCAAGCTGCCCGGGGTCTGCTACTTGCGGCTCGATAAATCCAAGGCTCAGACCGCTCCTGCCTCGCAACCGCTCGCGGTCGGGCGGGCGCGAATGATCCGCCAAGGTTCCGATCTGACGTTTGTCACCGCTGGCGGCATTCTCCAAGAAGTCCTCCTCGCCTGCGAACGTCTCAATGCGGTCGGCATCCAGGCCCGCGTCCTCTCCCTCCCGACCATCAAGCCGCTCGATGCCGCGGCCCTCGAACAGGCGGCGCGGGAGACAGGTGCGATGATTACGGTCGAGGAACATACGCGAATCGGGGGACTCGGCTCGGCTGTCGCCGAGGTGCTTCTGGAAAGCCCCTGGCGACCGGCAGCCTTCCTCCGCATCGGCCTGGATGACCAATTTTCCTCGGTCGTCGGAAGCCAGTCCTACCTGCGGTCGCATTACCGACTGGACGCCGAGGCGATTTTTCAGGCCGCCCGCAAACTCGCCCCACAGCGGCTCCCTCGGGTTGCCTAGCCCCCGAGGAATGTCTATTCTCGCGACAAAACCCGAGCGCTGCTCGAGCCGATCCACCGTCCGATTCTCCCCCTTCGGCACTCTCTTTTGATCATGAATCCTCCACCTTCCGCAGCCTCTTCCCTGGCCAGCATCCTTGAGGGATCGATTCGTGGGCGACGGGCGGTTCTCGGCGTGATCGGGCTGGGCTATGTTGGCCTCCCTCTGATCGATGCCTTCATTCATGGGGGTTTTTCGTGCCTCGGGTTTGATGTCGACCCGGCAAAAATCGAGAGCCTCGCAGCGGGTAAAAGCTATATCAAGCACATCACGAGCGAGAAGATTGCCGGATGGATCGCCAGCGGTAAGTTCTCGGCAACGAGCCAGATGAGCCGTCTCGATGAACCCGATGTTCTCATCATCTGCGTCCCGACCCCCTTGACCGAGGCCCGCGATCCCGACCTGCACTACATCGAATCGACTTCGCAAGCGATCGCCAAACGCCTCCGCCCGGGACAACTGGTCGTCCTCGAAAGCACGACCTACCCGACGACAACGCGCGACGTGATGGTCCCGATCCTCCAGTCGAGCGGTCTCCAGTGTGGTCGCGATTTCTTTGTCGCCTACAGCCCCGAACGAGAGGACCCCGGAAACCCCCATTACTCCGCCGCACAGATCCCAAAAGTCGTCGGCGGGATCGATGACACCAGCCGCGAACTCGCATGCGCCCTCTACAGCCAAGCAGTCGCGGGGGTGATCCCCGTGGAAAACTGCGAAGTCGCCGAGGCTGCCAAAGTGCTCGAAAACATTTATCGCGCCGTGAATATCGCGCTGGTTAATGAACTGAAGGTCCTCTTCGATGCGATGGGAATCGATGTCTGGAGCGTCATCAATGCCGCCAAGACGAAGCCGTTTGGGTTCCAGGCCTTCTACCCTGGACCTGGACTCGGCGGCCACTGCATCCCGATCGATCCGTTCTACCTCAGCTGGCTCGCGAGGAAGTACGAACAACCGACGCGATTCATTGAACTGGCCGGGGAAGTCAACACGGCAATGCCCCGCTATGTCATCTCACGCCTCGCCGAATTCCTCAACGAACAATCCAAGCCGATTAAAGGGAGCAAGATTTGTGTCCTTGGTGCGGCCTACAAAAAGGATGTCGATGATCCCCGCGAAAGCCCCTCGTTCGTGCTCATGGACCTCCTTCTCGCCCGTGGTGCGGTCCTCTCTTACAGCGATCCGCATGTCCCTCGCCTCCCTGCCATGCGACATCACAAGCTGCCGCCACTGGCCAGCGAACCACTCACCCCTGATTTCCTCCGCTCCCTCGATTGTGCCCTGATCGCGACCGATCACTCCGATTTCAACTACCAGGAAATCGTCGAATATGCACCCCTGGTGCTCGATACGCGGAACGCCACCCACCGCGTTCAAGGGGATTGCCGCAAGAAGATCCGCAAAGCCTAGTCGAGCTGGTCGAGTTCCCCGAGAATCTTTGGCATCGCTGCCTCAAGCATGTCGAGAACATATTCAAAACCCTCCCCGTCCCCGTAGTACGGATCGGGTACATCTCGCGGCCAGCCATCGCCCCGATCCAAGTACTCGCTCAGCATCTTCACATGCGCCGCCGGCCCCTCCGCATACCGCTGGATGTCGGCGTAATTCGCGCGATCCATGGCAATAATCCGGTCATAGACCTGCAGGTCTCGCGGCTCCAGCTGCCGCGCCCGGCTCGTGATCGCATAGCCCCGCCGCTGTGCTGCGTGCCGCATCCGCCCATCGGCTTCCTTCCCCGTGTGATAACCCGCCGTGCCCGCCGATTCCACTCGCACCTTCCCCGCCGCACCCGCAGCCAATAATCTCGCTCGCAGAATCGCCTCGGCCGCCGGCGAGCGGCAGATGTTGCCCAAACAAACAAACAACACCGCGCGTTCCATAACTTGCTCTGCCCTCCCAAAAATCCCGATCGTTGCAGCTCCTACAAAGCATCCATTCCGCTCTGGCCCTCCTTGGAAAAACCACCTGCAGAGCTGCCCAAAGGAGATTTATCTTGCATTAAGATCACCCAGTGGGTACATTCCTGCCGCAGAGCCGATCAATCGCGTTCTCTGGTGCAAGGAGTTGCTCCGATGCCCTTTCACTTTACCCAGTCGTGCCCGACCTGCGGACGGGGTACCCGAATTCCGATTCATTATCTTGGGCGTCCGGTCGCCTGCCAGCACTGCCATGGCGAATTTGTCGCTGGTGCTGCTGCGGACGACGAAGAATCGGAGGCGATTTCGCTGGTGCCTGAGGAAGATCCGCGAGCGCTGCCGCGGATCGATTCGATGCGGCGGCATCCCTTGATGACTCGCGTCGAAGCGCTCCTTCGCGACGGGTTGACTCGATCCCAGTCGCTGGTCCGCCACGCTGCGGCACACGAGGACCTGGACTAATCCCCCCACCGATGCGCCCGCTGCAAGAGCCGCTCCAGATCGGCAAAGTAGTGTGGGTAGGTTTTCGCAGTACAGGAGGGATTGTCGATCGTGACCGCGGGGACCCGCAAACCGGCCAGCGCTAGGCTCATCGCCATCCGGTGATCGTGATAGGTCTCGAGCCGGGCACCATGCAAGGGCTGAGGAGTAATTTCAAGGCCATCGGGATACTCGACGACACTTGCCCCGAGCTTCCGCAGCTCGCGAGCGAAGTCGGCGATGCGATCGGTTTCCTTGTACCGATTGTGCTCGACCCCGCGAATCCTTGTCGGGCTTGAGGCGAACAGAGCCACCACCGCCAGTGTTTGCACGCAGTCGCTGATGGCATTCATATCGGCATCGATTCCGCGTACCGCCCGGCCGCTGACAGCCAGTCCTTCGGCATCCTCGCGGATCGTACAACCCATCTGTTCGAGCAAGCGAACAAACTGGACATCTCCCTGCAGGGCACGGAGGTTGAGTCCCAGGACTTTGACGTCACCGCCACTGATCGCCGCCGCCGCCCAAGGATAACTGGCGGCCGAAGCATCCGGCTCGACGTTGTACGAGACCCCGCGATAACCTTGCGCGGGGGATACGCGAAAGGTCTGCCGATCGAGCTGCTCCGTGGTGACTCCGAAGGAACGCATCACGGCGAGTGTCATGTCGACATAGGGTCGCGAGACGAGCTCCCCGCGAACGCGAATCGTCATTTCACGCCGCGTAAGGGGTGCGGCCATGAGAAGCCCACTAAGGAATTGACTGCTCACGTTCCCAGCGACGGTGACTTCCCCGGCCGTCCATCCGTCGCTTCGCAGCTCGACCGGGGGACAGCCCCCAGGGGAGCCACACTGGACCTCAGCCCCCAGATCGGTTAGAGCTGCGACGAGATCGCCGATCGGTCGCTGATGCATCCGCGGAACGCCATGCAAAGAATAATGCCCGCCGAGGGCCGCCAGCGCGGCGGCAAGAAAGCGAATCGTCGTCCCGCTGTTTCCGACAAAGATCTCCAGCCGCGGCGCCGCAGAGCGACGCCCGCACCCGTTCGCGGGCGGCAGCACCTCGATCTCTTGGCCCCCCGCCGCGATTGTGTGAGTGGTCCCCAAGCATCGCAGTCCTCCGATCATGACCTCCGTATCGTCGCTCGAGAGCGCCCCGTGGAGGTGCGACGGACCGCTCGCAAAGGCAGCGCATAGGAGCGCGCGATTCGTAAGGCTCTTCGAGCCCGGAGGACGAATCTCACCGACCACCGGCCCCCCTGGAAGAAGCTCACAAGAACCCGCCATTACGGCCCACCTACCGCTGGGTCCATGATCTTGTAGACCGCATTTTCGCTTCGCACATAGATCGCGCTGCCGACCACAGCCGGGGATGCCAGCACGGGACCGGGGATCGTCAGCTGGGCAATGATTTCGCTGGACGGTTCCGCATCATTCAAATTGTCGCGGACGATGGCAACATTTCCATCCTGGTCGAAGACATAAATCCCACTGGCGGTTGCCACCGGGGTCGCCCAGACCGATCGAATGTTGTTCAGACGCTGCTGCCAGAGGACCTCTCCATCGGCCAGTCGTCCTGCCACCAGGACGCTGCCGCGGCACGCATAAACTCGATCGCCCGCCACAACATGGCTCGCGTTGCGGGTCTGGAGACGAGTGCTTTGATAGAGAATCTCAGGAGATTTTCCACGCACATCAAGCAGTGCCAGACCATCGGTCGGGAGGAGCAAAAAAGAACCGCTGGCAACCGGCGAAGCGACGGAGTTTCCCGCTAACGAGATTTCAAAGAGAGCTTCGCCATCTCGCGGCCGGATCAATTGAATGGACTCCGCGGACTGGACGACGAAAACATTGCTCCCATCGGGCAAGGTCGTCGCTAGGGGACTCGACCAATTGGCCCGCCGCGGCCGTGGTCGCTGCCACAGATCGCGTCCCGTGCGGGCGTCGATACCGGCGAGAAACGAATCCCCTTGGTTTTCCAGCTGGACCAAGACCACTCCCTCGATCACCGCAGGCGAACTGCTCATGCTCACATCGTTCCCGGTCTGCGGATGATCGACCGCCAACGCACGGTACCAATTCAACCGCCCATCGATTCCCAGCGAGACCAGATCGCAGGAGCTGAAAAGGGCGAAGATTGACTCTCCATCCGAGACGGGCGTGGGGGCTGCGTTGGCACTGGTCGGATGGGTGTAGGGGCGACCGAGTGCATGAAACGTCCGCCGCCACAATCGCTGTCCGGTGTCGGTGTCAAAGGCCTCGACATCCAAATCGCGCTCATCCTCGCCGCCACTGCCGGTGACCATCACCCGCGAACCGACCACGACGGGGCTGGCGACACCGCGCCCGGCGGTCTCCTGCATCCACAGGATGTTTCGCTTGTCCTCACCCCCGAAATCAATCGGGGTCCGCGCGGTATTCGCACTTCGGCCACCCGGCCCACGAAACTGCAGCCAGTCCTCCTCGCCGCGGGCTGGGGTCGGGCTCGCCAGCAGCAGACAGGCAAGAAGCACCCCCGGCAATCGCAGCCACGAGCGAGTTCTCGCGGTACCTTGTTTGGACAACGACATGAGAGCCTCAAGTAGAGAAAAAAGTCGATCGCAACCAGTGGATCACGGTGCTCCGCCAGCGGGAACAACCCGCTCCAGGTCGATCCCCTTGCCGGTCGCATCGGTGATCCGAAACTGTACTTGCCAGTCCTGAGCCCAAGATTCGGTCTGGTTGTTTTGGCAGATTTTCAGCAGTACCCAGTTCTCGCCGCTGCGGAGCTGGCATGTTCCCTGATACTGGTCCACCATCGAACCGGCGTGGTAAACCTCGTTTGCGGTCACAAGCTGGCCATTGACCCAAACCTTGTTGGCATTGGACGACCCGATCCGTGCTTGGGCTTCGCCCGCCTGGGGAGCATGAAAGCGACAAAAGAGATACGCGACCGCTTCTTTGGCATTCTCGAAGGTCGGGTTCAAATCGAGCGATCCCATCGCATCGTCGGTTGCGACGACTTGCCAGCGAACCTCTCCCATTTTCCCCATCCACGGCTGTGCAAAGTCGATCTCGAGCTGCTCTGGATTTGGCTGCTCTGGATTTGGCTGCTCTGGATTTGGCTGCTCTGGATTTGGCTGCTCTGGATTTGGCTGCTCTGGATTTGGCTCGCGGGGTGGTTTCAACAGCAGCTCCGGTCCCTGCGGGCGATCAAATCCCTCGCCACCGGTATTGTCAAACGGAGCGATCGCATACCACCGTGTGAGCATCTTCAGCTCGGACGCCAAGTCGACTTGCACTCCAAGTCCTTGAAGACCCTCGGATGCTTGGCGGAGCTGGTCTGGATTGCGGGCCTCGTTGAGAATCCGCCGATAACTCGCAATCCGCTCGTCAGTCGCCTCAGCCCCAAGGACCGCAGCCCGCTGGAGCGCGAGGCGATTGGCCAAGTAGCGAAGGGGGAGGCTCGGGTCCTGCGTCCGCTCCGCGAGCACCGCATCGCGATGCTGCAGATCGGCGTCGGTCAACCAGCGAAAGACCAGGTAGCGAGCATCCGGGTCTTGGGAAAGATCGTCAAAAAAGCGTTCCAAATCATCGCGGGGAAGGGGAGCCTGATCCGCCAGCTCCGCCGCTAAAGCACGGAGCCAATTCTTCGCTCGGGGCGATGCTCCATCCATCCCCCTGAGCACCGGAAGCAGCGCGACAGCACCGGCCGCGCGGAGGGACTCCAGCCCCCGCATCGCCGCATCATGGTTGCCACCCTCAGGCGCGACACTCCGAATCTGCTCGATCGCAGCAGCCCAAGCCGCGTCGCTCGCTCCCTGCGCCGCGAGCGCGTTCTCCGAACCTTGGCAGGCGACTGCTGAGGAACTGGTCACTGCAGGGACGAGCAGCACAAACGCCACGAAGGAAGAAACGAAACAGCAGTGTTCCACGGTCCGGCATCCGCGAGAAGAGAGCCGCAGAACGGGGAACCTGCGGCGAGCACACCAAGCAAACGGCATCGTTTCCTCTCCAGACCAAGGACAGCGATTCCCGGGGAGATCGCGTGTCGGCTCCGGCCCACCCGCCCAACTCCCTGAAAAGCCCCTATTGTGCCGACCGCACCGGCTCTTGGCAACGAACGATCGCCGTCGGAATGCTGACCGATCCCACAATCAAAATCGCCAGCGTGATCGCATGGAGCAGCCAAATCGTCTCTCCAGCGACCATCGTCCGGCAAGTGGCAAAGGTCGAAAGGAGCAGAATGCTGAAAAATAAATGCTCCGCTTTCCGCCCCCACGCTCCATGGGAGATTTTGCTAGCAATAAGAAAGACGAGTCCAAGAATCGGGAGCAGGCACAGTTCGACTCCGCAGAAAATTGTTCCTAGCAGCGGCATCGTCGACCTCCATGCACTGTACCTTGAGAAAATATTGCGGATTCCTAAAAAAAGTCTTAACGACTTTCACCGGCGGTAACCAGAGCGATTGAGAGGTTCGCGATGCAGGGTTCATGGCATCGCGATCGACAGGGCAAAATAGGCAATTCACATCGTCTCGTGACGGTACGATTCGATCTCTTATGGATGCTCGAACTGGCGCGCACGAAACCTGTTTTTTGCTTGACCATCGAATACTCGAATTGCTACCTTGTCGCGTAAATCGAAACGCTTGGTGGTTTTCAAGTTCAAAGCTCACTCGCAGCAGGCTCGTCGCAGGAGGATCAGACGATGGGGACGAAACACCGCACGATTGCTGTGATCGATTTGGGGGATGCATCTTCGCCCTCTGCCGAAGCCAGTAGCCGGCGTTTTGCGGCACGCCGGCTCGGCTCGCACTCCCTAGTTCATCGAATTGCACGGCGGCTGAGCGACGCGACTCAAATTGACCACTTGATCATCAGTGGTCGCCGCCTTCCCGCGCACTTGCTGACTAGCGGACTTCCTGGTGTCGAGATCCTTGATCTGCCTCAGGCTCACGTTTGTGAACGATTGGCAACAGCCGCCGATCGCCATCATGCCGACTGGGTTGTCTATGTCCCAGGCAATCACCCCTTCGTCGACCCCGCGCTGATCGATTCGCTGGTCAATCGCGCCCACCAGTCCCTCGAGAGTCCCGACTATGTGGGGTACTGCGGTATGGGAGGGTGCTGGGATCGAGTTCGTCACCTTGGTGTCGCTGGGGAACTCTGCCACAGCGATGCACTGCGACGGTTGCGCCGGCATGTCGATCGGCTTCCTACCGATGACCGCCCGATGGCGATGGCCGATTGGCTGGACAACGCCCCCGGAAAGTACGAGATGGTCCTGATCCCTCTGCCAAGTCTCTTGGACCAGCAAGACTTTCGCTTTGCGATTGAAGACGAAGGGGATTGGGAGTGTGCAGAAATGTTTTCGGACTACCTTGGGGACGAACGAACCGAATGGCAGGTTCTCGCAGATCTCGTTCGTGATAATTCGATGCTCCGCGGGGCGATGGCCGATCGCAATCGCATGGGTCAGGCGCACGTGTGACCGAAAAGTCGCCACAATCCGCAAATTCCCCCTAAAGCGCCACGGAGCTAGGAACCGATAGAGTTTTTGAAGGCATCCTGAAACTCAGTCGATTCCACTCTGGACCAATCCGATGGACAGCAATGGTTTGGGAATTTTTTTGTTCCCCCGGGACTCCGTTTCCCGCTTGGCCGCCGCGACTTTCTCACTGGCGGTTGTGACGCTGCTCGGGTTCGCCGGCGGATGCACGCTCGCCCCCGACTGCGACTTGGAAGATTACGGTGCATACGGGGGACGCTGGCAGCGAACCCTTCGTAATTCGGGCAGGGTCGGCAGTGTCTTCGACCCTGCCGGAGCACAGCTACCCTACGATGGTCCAAACGCTCCTACCGAAGGCGTCGACCGCTTTCCCGACGACGACGCGGAAGATGATCGCGACGCCCAAGCCGCTGGCGATGGGGATGACGAGATTCGTGACAGCGACGAAAATCGCAAGGACGCTCCGACCACCAGTGAGCCAAGCCCCAACGATGCTCCGCTCGTTCCCCCAACGGAACTCGAGACCGATTCCCCTTCGACCGCCGACCAGGACCGGACGGCGCGTCGCGGAGGACTCAAGTCAGTACTCGAGCCGAGCGGACCGTCGGTTCGCTAGGGCGCCGGGAACGAATTGCCGTTGATTGATTCCGGTGCACTGGGGAAGCGATTCGACCTCCCCAGCGTTTGCCTCCAAAGGGTCCGTTTGCCTCCAAAGGGTCAGACCCCTTTTCGGAGAGGCTCTGAGCCCAGGCAGTTCATCGATCAACAAAGAGCTGCGGAAGATTCCAGTGCTTGAGGACCACATCACTGGGCTTTTCACTCGAACCTCCGCCGGAGACCACACCGAGGACACCTATTTCGGGATGCTCGCGGCAGAGTGCTTCGATCATTGGTGTGCCGCCGAGCAGCAAGCCGGTCGAGAGGGCATCGGCAGCGGTGGCCGAGGGTGTCACGACCGTCAGGGAGAGAAACTCGCCACCGCCTGGAAGCCCGGTGCGGGGGTCGATCACATGGCTGTAGCGTTTCCCTTGAGAGTGGAAGAACCGATTCCCACTCCCGCTCGTTGAAAGGGATTGCTGATCGAGCAACAGGCCGGCAATTCGCTTTCGTTTTCGCTGCGGGTGCCGGACGCCGATCCGCCAACCGCGCTCCTCATCGCGACCAGTACCGGAGCCGCGCGCGACGATGCTGCTATTCCCCCCGTGGATGAGAAAATCGGTGACGCCTCCTTTTTCGAGCCGCTGCGCGATCCAGTCGAGCGCATAACCTTTGCCAATGCCACCCAGATTGAGCTCCATCCCTGGCCGCCCGAAGCGCACGGTTTGCGCGAGGGGATCGAGCTCCAAATGCTGCCATCCGACGCGCCGGAGCGTCTGCTCGATCTCCTCCCGCTCCGGACGCCGGCCACTTCGGCCAATGAAACCCCAAGCCCTCACGAGCGGCCCTGCGGATGGGTCGAAGGCCCCGCAGGTCCACCGCCAGTACTGGTCGGCCGCTTGCAGAATTTCCCACAATATTGCTCCGACCCGAACGGGCCTTTCCGCGGCTCGGCGGTTGACGGCCGACAATTCGCTGGCCGGATCATAAACCGTCAATTGCCGCTCCATCCACTCGAGCGCGTCGAGGGCCTGGACTGCGGTCTCGAGGTGCTCGGCAGGGGAGGGCTGTGGAAGGAAGACCTCGAAATCGGTCCCCATCGCGCGCTGGCTCAGATGAATCCGCAGGACGTCGTCGGACATCAAAGGCTACTGATCAGCGGAGGAACGGAGCGGGCAGGGAAGTCAGCCGCGAAATAATTTTCTTCCCCCCCGGCGACAAGAAGAGCGCAAGAAGTCACAATTGCACACGTCGTATCATTTGTCCATGTTTCTGTCGGCACCAAGTCTTCGAGGATTTGTCGGCGGAAGAATGACAATGCGGGGTGCAGAGCGAGACAATTTCGTTTTGGGGGGAGCGAGGATTCATCTATGAGTGACGGCAAGCTTCGGGGCGTAGTCCATTTAATCGAAGAAACGAAAACGTATGGAGCCAAGGGTTTCCGCAAGCGATTATTGGTTTTGCAGCAGGATAAAGGGAGTTTCACCAATTATGTACCGCTCGATTTCACGCGGGATGACTGCGACCTGCTCGATTCTCTCCAGATCGGCGATGAGATTGAAGTGACATTTCGACTGAGCGGTCGAAAATGGCAGAAGGATTCGGCCAGTGAGGTGCGTTATTTTATGAGTGCCGAGGGGATCGGGTTTCAGCCGATCGGTGACGAACGCGGCGAGACTGGACCGGCTCGCGGCCGAACCGCAGGGCGGGAAAAGATCAACGACGCCTTTGCGGAAGTGGACGAAGACGAGCCTCCATTCTAGCCGATTTTGCGGATCACGCAGAAAAAGGGGCGCGGGAGCAAAGCTCCCCCGGGGGACACGCAACTTGACAATCGAATACGATGCACGGTGTGGGGACTGCGGAACGGAGCAACGAGGGTTGCGTTCTGACCGCAGATAGAGCAGAATTTTTCGCGGTGGAGATGCAATGGAGCGGTGGCTGAGTGGCCGAAAGCGCCGGTTTGCTAAATCGGTGACCTGGGAAACTGGGTCCGCAGGTTCGAATCCTGTCCGCTCCGCTAGGAAATTTTAGAGCCTCTCCGAAAAGGGGTCTGACCCTTTGGAGGCAAGTCGATTTCATCGGTTTTTGGGCCGTGCTGGAGAGGGTCCGTGCCGGAGAGGGTCAGACTCCTTTTCGGAGAGGCTCTTAGTGGATTTTTGTCGACTCTGAAGGTGTAGCTCAGTCGGTAGAGCAACGGACTTTTAATCCGTAGGTCCCGGGTTCGACCCCCGGCACCTTCATTGAATAAAAACCCAACGATTTACGCTGTCAAACAGCCACCGAAGGACGTTCCTTCGAGCGTTGATTTCCTTGGAAAAAGTGTAGTACTACACAGTGATTGTGGGGTACTACACAGAACCCAAAAGAGGAGTCCGCTTGAATGAGAAGAGAACCGTCCTATTCCCTCCACAAAAGCACCGGCCAGGCCTACATCCGCATCGAGGGGAAGATGCACTACCTAGGCCCCTACGGGTCCGAGGTGAGCCACGAGCGCTACCGCCGCGTCAAGCTGCAATGGTTGCAGAGTCCCGAAGCATTCAAGGCCAAGCAGTCCGCCGCCAAGGCCAGCCGCAAGTTGACCATGGCGGAGTTGTGCATCGCCTACCTTGAGCACTGCCGGA
>Ga0169931_10000703_pt1 | contig 55762 bp, 42 predicted proteins | sample Kivu_15m_20L_FD_129675 | JGI IMG/M metagenome (GOLD analysis project Ga0169931, IMG submission 129675) | Freshwater microbial communities from Lake Kivu, Western Province, Rwanda to study Microbial Dark Matter (Phase II) - Kivu_15m_20L... | ecosystem: Environmental > Aquatic > Freshwater > Lake...
CATTTTTCCCTTTTCATTTTGCACTGGTTACTTGCGGTGGCGAATCCGCGCGCGCATCCGGCGCTTCTTCCGACCCACCTTCCGCCGCCCGGTGCCGCGCCGACGCCCCATGATTCGCCCTCAGCCGAAAGTTGTGAGTGGTGTTCGTTAGGAAGTCGTTGTTGTAGCCCCACGCGGTGCCGCGACAAGCCCCGACCGCGCAACCCTTACAGTCGGCGCGCGCGGCGCGAGTTGGGCCGGTTCTTCGCGCCCGCCCGAATCCGCCGGTTGCGCCGGTGCGAACTCATGCGCAGCATACCCGCAAGGGGCGGCGCGCGGGGGTGTCCGAGTTCCGGCCCGCGCATATACTTAGAAGCGAAATTCACCTGCAAGCGGGCGCGGCGATGCGGTTCCATTTGATCGACCGAATCGACCGTTGCGAACCGGGCAAGGCGCTCGCGGGCAGCAAGTTCCTCGCCCTCGGGGAAGAGTACCTCAAAGACCACTTCCCGCCGTTCCCGATTATGCCCGGCGTGCTCATGCTTCAGAGCTGCGTCGAGGCCGCGTCGTGGCTATGGCGCGCGACGAGCGACTTTGCCCACCCGGTGATCGTGCTCCGCGACCTGAAGCAAGTGAAGTACGGCACCTTCATGCAGCCCGGCCGGCGCATGGACGTAACCGTAGACCTGACGAAGACCGACGGCGACTTGGCGACGTTCCGGGCCAAAGGCGCGAACGACGCGGGCGAGCCGACCGTGAACGCGATGTTCACGCTGCACGGCTACTCGCTGTCGCCGCGCGGCCCGGCCGGAGTCGCCGCCGACGCGAAGTTGCTCGAACACTGGAAGGCCCGCTGGGCGCTCTTAACGGGCGCGCTGCGGGCGAAGTAAGGACACCGAATGCAGCTCAAGGACCAAATCGCGCTCGTGACCGGCGGCAGCCGCGGCATCGGCCGGGGCATCGTGCTCGCGCTCGCCAAAGAGGGCGCGAAGGTCGCGTTCGTGTACCACTCGAACGCGGACGCCGCGACCGCGTTGGAGCAGGAAGTCGCCGCTACCGGGGGCTTCGCAAAGGGCGTGAAGGCCGACGTCGCGGACCCGGCCGCCGCCGAAACGGTCGTGAGCGCGATCGTCGCCGAACACGGCCGGCTCGACATTCTGGTGAACAACGCGGGCGTGATTCGCGACAAGCTGTTCGTGCGCATGGGGCTGGACGACTGGAACGCGGTCATCAACACGAACCTCACGGGCGTGTTCACGTTCTGCAAAGTGGCCGGCGAGCAGATGGCGCTGAAGCAGCGCAAGGGCCGGATCGTCAACATTTCCAGCATCGCCGCGGAGCACGTGAACAAGGGCCAAGCGAACTACGCGGCGAGCAAGGGCGCGATCAACAGTTTCACCCGCGTGCTGGCCGCGGAACTGGGCGCGCGGAACGTGCTGGTGAACGCCGTGGCCCCGGGGTTCATCGCGACCGACATGAGCGCGGCCGTGCGCAACATGGCCGGCGAAGACAATCTGAAGAAACTGATTCCGGTGAAGCGGCTCGGCGCGGCGGAAGACATTGCGAGCGTGGTGGTCTTCCTGTGCGGGCCGGGTTCCGCGTACATTACGGGTCAGGTGATTACGGTGGACGGTGGCCTCAGCCTCGGCGCGGTGTCCGGCTGAGTTGCGGATTCATACTCGGCGCGTCCCGGCCCACACGCCGGCGCGCACAGGTTCGGAGAAGGCAATGTCTAGCGACGACATCTTCGCGAAGGTCCGCACCACCCTCGTGGACGCACTGAGCGTGGACGACGACCAAGTGACCCCGACCGCTCGGCTCAAGGCCGACCTCGGCGCGGAATCCATCGACTTCCTCGACATCGTGTTCCGCCTCGAAAAGCAGTTCGGGGTGCCGATCCCGCGCGAGGAGCTGTTCCCGGAAGCCATCTTCCAAGGCGACGCGTCCTTCGTGGCGAACGGTGTCGTGACCGCGAAGGGGCTGGAAGCGCTCGAAAAGCAGATGCCCTTCGCGAACCTCACCGAGTTCAAGAAGAACCCGCGGCTGGACAAGGTCGAAGACCTGTTCACCGTCGATCTGATCTGCTCGTACCTCGCGATGAAGGTCGCCGCGAAGGGGTGAGTGTTTTCTTGTGGCACAGGCTTTCAGCCTGTGCTGATTTGATGCGCACAGCGGCACAGGCTGGAAAGCCTGTGCCACAAGGCACGAGTACCCCTCATGCGCTGGACGTGGATCGACCGCTTCACCCGCTTCGAGTCCGGCAAGTCCGCGACCGCGGTGAAGAACCTGTCGCTCGCCGAAGACCACTTCGCGGACCACTTCCCCGGCTTCCCGGTGATGCCGGCCCCGCTCATCCTCGAAGGCCTCGCCCAAACCGGCGGCATCCTCGTCGGCGAAGCGAACAAGTTCGAGAAGAACGTCGTTCTGGCGAAAATCACCGCGAAGTGCGTCCGCGACGCCCTCGCCGGCGAACAACTCACCTACACGGCGACGCTCCTCGACCTGAACGACACCGGGGCGCGCGTGGCCGCGACCGCCCACAGCGGCCCGGACTTGGTGGTCGAAGCGGAAATCATGTTCGCCCACGTGACGCCGGCCCAACTCCCGCCGGGGGTACCGGACGCGAAGTTCGTCTTCACCGGCGAGCTGACGCATTTGTTAAGGGCGGCGGAAGCGGCGAAGTGACGCAACCGGTGTTGCGCGAAGGCCGCACAGGGCTTCCGCCCTGTGCTACGCAAGGCGCCCCTGCTTCGCAGGGTGCTCAGACAACTAAACGTCTTCCGCCCCGGAGGGGCCGGCTTACATAGCACAGGGCGGAAGCCCTGTGCGGTCATCGCAGACGCAGGATCGCCCCGGCCCGGACAACCCACTTTACCGGCGCTACGCGAACGCTCGACCTTACTTTTCCGGTATTGCGGGCGGGCGAACGGCAAGCGAGCCGATTCAATACATTAACTGTTAAAGTACCGCCGGCAACTACGCCGGGATCGAGAACCGCAGGCTGTGACCGCAACCGTGACCAGCAACCGGAGATTGGTGCTCACCGGCTTCGGCGTCGTCTCGCCGATCGCCACCGGTGCGGACGCCTTCTGGCCCGCGCTCGCCGCCGGCACCCGCGGCGTGCGCACCATCTCGCACATCGACGCCACCGAACTGCCCTCCCGCGTCGCCGGCGAGGTGCCGGGCTTCTCCGCCAAAGCGATGATGACGGAGACGAAGTACCGCAAAGAACTGAAGTCGATGGCGCGCACGGTGGAACTGGGCGTCATCGGTTCGCAACTGGCGATGGCCAGCGCGGGGCTGGCGAAGGGCACGGTCCCGCCGCACCGCATCGGGATCGAGTTCGCGGCACTCATGGGCGCGACCGACCTGAACGACATGGCCGCAGCGGCGAAACTGGCATCCGCAGACGGCGAGCACACCGATTCGCGTATCTGGGGCGCGAAGGGGTTGCCGGAAATCACGCCGCTCTGGATGCTGAAGTTCCTGCCGAACATGCCCGCGTGCCACGCGACCATCCTGTACGACATGCAGGGGCCGAGCAACACGCAGATTCCGGGCGATTCCAGCGGCCTCGTCGCGCTCGCCGAAGCGTCGCGCATCTTGCGGCGCGGCCTCGCGGACGTGATGCTCGTGGGCGGCAGCGAGGCCCGCATCAACCCGGTCACGCTGAGCCGGCACAACCTGTTCGTGCAGCTCACGAAGCACAACGACGACCCGGCCGGCGCGATCCGGCCGTTCGACGCGACCCGCGACGGCACCGCGCCCGGCGAGGGCACCGCGGCGTTCACGCTCGAAACGCTCGAACACGCCCAAGCCCGCGGCGCGACCATCCTCGGCGAAGTGGCGGGTTGGGCCGCCGGCGTGGACCGCGGCTGTAAAGGACCGGGCCTCGCGCGAGTCATCCGCAACGCGCTCGCCCACGCGAAGGTGAGCGCCGCCGACATCGACCACGTGAACGCGCACGGCACCGGCACCACGATCGGCGACGCCTTCGAGGCGCGCGGGATCGCGGAGGTGTTCGGCCGCGAAACGCCGGTGTTCGCCCCGCTCAGCCGGTTCGGGAACCTCGGCGCGGCGTCTGGCCTAATGGAACTCGCGTGCAGCGTGTTCGCGCTGAAGCACGGCGAACTGCCGCCGACGCTGAACCACAGCGAACCGGACCCGGCGTGCCCGGTCGCGGTTCACGTTGGCGCTTCGCGGCCGGTGCAGAAGCCGTTCGCCCTGAAGGTGTCGTACACCCCGCTCGGCCAGTGCGCCGTCGCGGTGGTGCGGAAATGGGAATAGCCGGTGCGGGCTGTTGGCGGTTAGCTGTTGGCTGTTAGCCAGCAGGGGCCAACGGTGCATTGCTAACAGCTAACAGCTAACAGCTAACAGCTATGCGAAGAGTCGTCATCACCGGGATGGGCGTCGTCACCCCGCTGGGGCACAGCCCGGCGGAGCTGTTCGCGGCGTCCGTGAAGGGCGAGTCCGCGGTCGGCCCGATCACGCACTTCGACGCCAGCACGTTCCCCACCACGTTCGCGTCGCAGGTGAGCCACTTCGACCTCGCGAAGTGGATCGACCGCGCGGACCGGTTCCGCAACTGCGGCGTCAACACCCACTACGCTCTGGCCGCGGCCAAACAGGCGCTCGGCGAAGCCGGGTTGCTCGACGCGAACGTCGGCGACCGCTCGCGGATGGGCGTGTACCTCGGCAGCGGCGAGGGCAAGGAAGACTTCGACATCCTGACGAGCAGCACCGCGGCCGCAACCGCGGAAGGCTCGCGCGAGGCGAACATCGGCAAAGCGGTCGGGCTGCTGTTCCGCCGGTTGAACGGCCCGCAAGAGGCCGAACAGGAGATGTACGCGCCGTCGGGGTACCTAGCGAACGAGTTCGCGCTCGACGGGCCGTTCGCGTCGTGCCAGACCGCGTGCGCCGCGAGTTCGCAAGCGATCGGCGAAGCGCTGGAGATGATCCGCGACGGCGAAGCCGACGTGATGCTCGCCGGCGGGTCGCACAGCATGATTACGCCGCTCGGCATCAGCGGCTTCAACCGGCTCACGGCCCTCTCGCAACGGAACGACAGCCCGAAGACCGCGAGCCGGCCCTTCGACCTGACCCGCGACGGGTTCGTGATCGGCGAGGGCGCGGGCCTGCTGGTGCTGGAGGAACTCGAATCCGCGAAGGCCCGCGGGGCGAACATTATCGCCGAACTGACCGGGTACGGCACGACCGCGGACGCCTACCGCATGACCGACCCGCACCCGGAGGGCCGCGGCGCGATCCGCTGCATGGCCGACGCACTCGCCGACGCCGGCTTGCAACCGGCCGACATCGGCTATATCAACGCGCACGGTACCAGCACTCAAGCGAACGACTCGGCCGAGACCGCCGGAATCAAAGCGGTGTTCGGCGCGCACGCCTACAAGCTGCCGATTTCCAGCAGCAAGAGCATGCTGGGCCACTTAATCGCTGCGGCCGGTGCGGTAGAGTTGGTGATTACGGTACTTGCGCTGCGCAAGGGCGTGATCCCGCCGACGATAAACTACCAGACGCCGGACCCGGACTGCGATCTGGACTACGTGCCGAACCGCGCCCGCGAAGTGCGGTTCAAACACGCGCTCTCGAACAGCTTCGGCTTCGGCGGGCAAAACATCTCGCTGGTGGTCAGCGAGTTCGCGGGGTAAGGCGAGCTGGCGAGCCACGGGGTTTATCCCCGTGGTGTTCGGCGGCGCAAAGCAAAGCACCACGGGGATAAACCCCGTGGCTCGCCGGAAACGAAGGGTCGTCGCCGCTCCGCGTGTCGCTTTAGACCGTTGGCCCACCCCGAATTACGACTGCGCCAGTGTTCTTTTCCGGTTGACGTTGGAATTCGCGCTCTAGAATTACTCTTTTGACCTTCCCGCGCGGAGGCCGTGCGTGGTTTTCTGGCTCTGGATCCTGATTTCCGTGCTCGCGGTGCCGCCCATCGCTTGGGGCTTGGCCATCGCGGTCGCGTACCTGTGGGTGCGCTGGAAATACATCGGGTTCGTCACCCGCATCTTCCAAGAGAAGCCCCTTTTCGTCATTCCCCGCGGCGAGCCGGACCCGGCCGCCGACGAAGTGACCGTGACCGCGGCCGACGGCCTCGCGCTGAAGGGGTGCTACCTCACCACGACCGCCCCGCAGCGCCGCGGCGTCGTGCTGTTCGGCCTCGAATACGGCTCGAACCGGTGGGCGTGCCGGCAGTACTGTGCCGCGCTCGTCGAAGCCGGGTACGACGTGTTCGCGCTCGAACCGCGCAACCAAGGCGACAGCGACCGCGACCCCAACTACGAACCGCTCCAGTGGGTAACGGACCGCGACGTGTCCGACATGCGCGCGGCGGTCGCGTACCTAAAGTCGCGCCCGGACGCGGACCCGAACGGCATCGGGCTGTTCGGCATCAGTAAGGGCGGCAGCACCGGCCTGATCGTGGCCGCGGCCGACCCGTGGGTGAAGTGTCTCGTCACCGACGGCGCGTACGGCACGCACACGACGATGGTGCCGTACATGCAGCGGTGGATCCAGATTTACAGCGGCAAGCGCATGATCCAAAAGGCGCTGCCGACGTGGTTCTACGGGCTGATCGGCATCGTCGGGGTGAAGAAGGTGGCCCGCAACCGCGGCGTGACGTACCCGAGCGTGGAAAAGGCCGCGGCCCGGTTGCACCGCCCGCTGCTGATGATTCACGGCGAAGGCGACACCTACATCAAGCCGGAGATGGCCCGTGCCATCTTCACTCGCGCCGCCGGCGCGCCGAAGAAATTGTGGCTCGTTCCGCAAGCCAAGCACAACCAAGCGCTGCACGTCGCCGGCGACGACTACGCGCGGCAGGTGGTGAGGTTCTTCGACCGCCACTTGGCCGAACTCGAAGAACCGGCCGTCCCGGTAGGGTAGTAGGCACGCTCCGCGTGCCGTCGCTATCCAACTCGTTGAACTTCGCGCGGCTTCGCACTGCAATCCGCCGCGCATCGCAACGGCACGCGGAGCGTGCCTACTACCCTAAAACAGCCCGCGGCCCCGGTCGCGGGCTTGTTCGCGCGCGGGTGCCGAATGTCCCTCAAGCGCTTCCTGCTCGTTCGCCTCGGTCGGCTCCTCACCTACCCGGTGCGCCGCCAACTCCAGCGGTTCGACGCCGCGTGCGAAACCCCGCAAGCGGTCCAAGAACAGCTCCTCCTCAGCATCCTGCGCAAGCAAGCCGACACGCAGTTCGGGCGCGATCACAAGTTCGGCGCGGTGCGCACGGTCGCGGAGTTCCGGCACAACGTCCCGGTCGCGCCCTACGAGTACGTCTCGCCGTACATCGAGAAGGTGCAAGCCGGCGACACGCGCGCGCTCCTCGCCGACCGGCGCGTGCTGCTGTTCGCGCTCACCAGCGGCACCACCGCGAGCCGCAAGCTCATTCCCGTCACCGACGACTACCTGCAGGCGTACCGCCGCGGGTGGAACATGTGGGGCGTGAAGATGTACCGCGACAACCGCGGGCGTCGCATCGCCATGCGCCCCATCGTGCAACTCGGTGGCGACCCGGAAGAGTTCCGCACGTCTGCCGGTATCCCCTGTGGGAACCTGTCCGGGTACACCGCGATGGTGCAGAAGCGGCTCATCAAGTGGATGTACGCGGTTCCGTACGTGACCGGGAAAATCAAGGACGCGAAGGCCCGGTACTACGTCGCGCTGCGGTTCGCCATCGGCCGGAACGTGTCGCAGTTCATGGCCGCGAACCCCAGCACGCTCGTGCAACTCGCCCGCACGCTCGACGCCGAGAAAGAGCACCTGATCCGCGACCTGCGCGACGGCACGCTGCGCGCGGACCTCGACATCCCGGCGGACGTGCGCGCCTACCTCGCGCCGCGCGCGAAGCGGGATCGCGACCGCGCGAACGAACTCGACGCCATCGCCGCGGGCTTGGGCCGGTTGTTCCCGATGGACGTGTGGCCGAGCGAAGGAACCGTCATCAACTGTTGGACCGGCGGGAGCATGGGGCCGTACCTGCGCCAGCTCCCGCGGTACTACGGCGACCCGCCGGTTCACGACCTCGGCCTGCTCGCGAGCGAGGGCCGCTTCACGATCCCGCTGAGCGGCGGAACCGCGAGCGGCGTGCTCGACATCTGGAGCCACTACTTCGAGTTCGTACCGGAAGCGGAGATCGATTCGCCCCAGAAGACCGTACTCGGCGCGCACGAGTTGCAAGAGGGCAAGAGCTACTACATCCTGCCGACCACGACCTACGGGCTGTACCGGTACCACATCTCGGACCTCGTGCGCGTGACCGGGTTCCACGGCAGAACGCCGCTCGTGGAGTTCCTCGGCAAGGGCAGCCGGTTCGCCAACCTCACGGGCGAGAAACTGAGCGAGTACCACGTCACGAAGGCGATGGACGCCGTCGCGAAGCGCGTATCGCAACCGATCACCGCGTACAGCGTCGCGCCGGTGTGGAGCGACACGCAGCCGTATTACGCGCTCTTCCTCGAAGAGCCGGACGCGGCGAACGCGGAGCAGTTGAAGCACTTCCTGCGCGAAGTGGACGCGCAACTCGGTGTGGAGAACATCGAGTACGCGGCGAAGCGCGAGAGCGGGCGGCTCGGTGCGCTTCGGGCGGCCATTCTACCGGCGGGGGCGTGGGCCGCGTGGGACAAGGCGCGCCTCGCGCAAACGGGCGGCAGCCCGGAGCAGTACAAGCACCCGTGCCTGATCGGCGACCTCAAGTTCCGCGACACGATGACCGTGCTGCGCGAGGTGGGCGCGTAGCGGCGCACTTCCCCTTGCCCATCTTGCGCGACCCGGCTATACGCGACCGCACGCGGGACGTTTCGCCCCTCGCACGGACGCACACATGCCGCGCACCATTGCTTGTTTCGCGCTCGCGCTCGCACTCGTCGGCAGCGGTTGCTCGTGGCTGCGCGCGCCGAACGCCGGACCGTTCGCCAAGAACAAGAAGACACCGCCCCCGCCCTACGGGAGCGTTCAACCCGAACCGATCGCGAAGGGGCCGCAGTCGAACCAGTCGCCGCTCGGCATCGCGTTCGCGGAACCAACGCCGCCGCTCCCGCCCGACGATCCGGCGCTGGTGCCGCCAAAGGCCGACATCAAACTCGCCGGCGCGACCGAACCAACGACCCCGCAGCCCGCGCCCGTTGCGCCCAAAACAGACGCGCCGAAGAGCACCGCGGCGCTCAAGGAACTGCTCGCGACCGCGAGCGGCGCGTGGGCGAAGGTGACGACCTACGAACTCACGCTCACGCGCCGCGAGATCAACCCGCGGGGCGACGCGGTGCGCGACACCGTGCTGTTCCAGTACCGGCGCGAGCCGATGGCCCTGTACACGCGCACGCTCGACGGTAACAGCAACGGCCGCGAGAGCGTCTACAACCCCAGCAAGTTCGGCGACAAACTGCACCTCAAACTCGGCGTCGGCGACCACCCGGTATTCAAAGCCGGGTTCGTCGCGCCCGCGATGTCGCCGGACGATCCGAAGGTGACCGAGAAGGCCCGGTACAGCGTGCGCGAGATCGGGCACGGGAAGATGATCGCGCGCCTCGAAGCGGCGCTCGCGAAGCTCGAAGCCGGCAAGTCCGCACCGGACGCACTCGCGCTCGAAGACGGCGCGAAGCGCCCCGAGTGGCCGGACCCGCTCGCGCGCGTCACGCACCGGCTCGCGCGCGGCGACGACCCGGTCATGCCCGCCGGCGGCACCCGCGTGTACTTCTTCGACACGAAGCCCGGTTCGCCGTCGTTCGGCCTGCCGGTGCTCGTGACCGCGACCGACTCGAACGGTAAAGAAGTGGAGTTTTACCTGTTCGAGAAGTGGAAAAACCCCGCGAACCTGACGGAGGCGGACTTCGACCCCGCGCGGCTGAAGCGGAAGTAGGTCGCGGTCGAGCGGCGCTTCGCCGCGAGGCCCGACGGCGAACCCGTAATGCGGTTGTCGCTTGAGCGCTTGGCGAAGCAAAGAACGCAAGCGAATCTCGTGTGACCTTCTCGCCGTCGGGCCTCGCGGCGAAGCGCCGCTCGACCGCGACCTACGAAGGCACTTCCGGCGCGGCGTCCGCGGCGGTGCCGTCGGGGTCGGCGCTCGTCACCGGTTTCGGCTCTCCCGCTTCTCCTTCCATTTGCGGTTCCGGTGTCGCGCGCGGCGTGTCCGGCCGCTCGTACCGCGCGGTCACTTCGTAGGTGCGGGTGAACGCCTTCCGCACGATTTCCATCGGGCGCATGCACGGGTCGCAGAAGCCCAACCACTGCACCAACGGGTTCTCGTACAAGAGGGCGACGAGTTCGCGCGCCGTCGGCGTCCACCCGCACGGCTCGCCGGCCATCAGGTCGAGGTGCGGCACCGCGAGCACGTTCGCGGTCAGGTCGCTTCGGAGCGCGATGCGCGTTTGGGCCACCGCGAGCGCCATCACGCCCACGTCCTGCTTCGGGTCCGTGCCCGGCGGCGGACGGCCGTCCAAGTAGTCGATGCGCAGGTTGCGCTTCTTGAGCCGCTCGCGGAGCGCCGCGTAGATGGGCAGACACCAACCCTTGTCGCACACCACGAGGCAGTTCGCCCCGCGGCACAAGTCGGTGGTGAGGTCGGCGAGCAAATCGGGGAACGGCAGGGCGGGCACGTTCATGGGCGACTCGGCGAAGTGGGCGTTCGCGGGGGATCGTTCGCCCCGGAGTTCGCGTGTACCGGTCATGCTAACGCACGGCTCGGCGGGGCACAACGGGCGAACCGGGCGGAACTGTCAGGCTGTCAGGCGGATCGGGGGCGTTGGCAGGCGGAACCGCGTTTCGGCGCGCGGGCCGACTTGACCGCGTGCTCGTAATTGACGTATCTTTCAAGAGTTAGTGCCGCGCGGCCCGCTCTCCGCCCGCTGGCACTCCATTTGCGTGTCAACGTTCCGTTTCCTTCCGGTTTGGGCCGCGTGCGCTCCACCGGGGGAGGGTGGAGATGGCCGAAGTCCGCGAAACACCGCCGAACCCCGCACCGGTCGCCGGAGCAGAAAAGCTGCGCCGGTTCTCGATCCTCATTGCCGACGACGACCGCGGAACCCGCGAAGCCCTCGGCGAGATGCTCGACGCGCGCGGGTTCCGCACGGTGCTCGCCGCCGACGGCGGCGAGGCCGTCGAACTGGTACAGGTGGACATGGTTCACCTCGTGCTGTTCGACATGCACATGCCGCGGCTCACCGGCCTCGAAGCGTTCGCGGTCATCCGCCAGACGCTCGACCGCGTGCTGCCCGCCGTGCTGATGACCGCCGACGCGACGAACGAACTGATTCGGAACGCGTTCGCGGCTCAGGTGTACAGCGTGATCCCGAAACCGGTCAGCCCGAACGTGGTGGTACACACTCTGGGCCGCGCGCTGGCGAAGGTGTACGGCCCCGATACACTCAGCGACAACCCGCAACAGGAGAGCCAGAAGTGAAGATCACCCCGCTGAACGACAAGATCGTGGTGGAGCGCCTCGAAGCCGACGACAAGACCGTCGGCGGCATCATTCTGCCGGACAGCGCGAAGGAAAAGCCGAAGCAGGGCAAAGTGCTCGCGCTCGGCGAGGGCAAGGCGCTGGAGAACGGTACCCGCGCCCCCTTCCAAGTGAAGGTCGGCAACACGGTGCTGTTCACCAGCTACGCCGGCAGCGAAGTGACGCTCGACGGCAAAGAGTACCTCATCATGACCGAAGACGACCTGCTCGCCATCGTGGACTGAGTTTGCAGTGATGAGTGCTGAGGACTGAGTGCCGAGCACTCTCGCAGGATCGTTCAGCGGAGGTTTCGCAAGGGCTGTGCCTCATGTGGCGCGGCTCTTGCGGAACCTCCGTGTTTTTCCTCACTCAGCACTCGGTCCTCAGCACTCATCACTACGAACCGCTCACTCACACCAGCCACGAGAAAAAAGTCAACCGGAAATCGCTTGCGGGGCGAAAACTGGCGCTTATATTGTGACGTTTGTTCCGGTCACACCGGGATTGTATTGCGCGCCGGTCCCCCGCGACTCATTTCCGCCCAGCGTTCGGGCGGGGCCGCGGGACCGACCGCCGCGCGAGAACGGCGCACGCGGGTTCGCATGGCTACGAACATCTATGTCGGCAATTTGCCTTGGAGCACCACGAACGAGGAGCTCACCGCCCTGTTCGAGCAGTACGGGCAGGTGGCACGCGCTCAAGTGGTGATAGACCGCGAAACCGGCCGCTCGCGCGGGTTCGGCTTCGTCGAGATGCCGAACGAGGCGGAAGCGCAAGCGGCCATCGCGGCGCTGAACAACGCGCCCATGAACGGCCGGCCCCTCACGGTGAACGTGGCGAAGCCCCGCGAAGAGCGCCCCCGCGGCGGCGGTGGCGGCTACGGCGGTGGTGGCGGCGGCTACGGTGGTGGCGGTGGCGGCGGCCGTCGCGGTGGTGGCGGCGGCGGTTACGGTGGCGGCGGTGGCGGCTACGGCGGCGACCGCTACTAGCCGCGCGCAGCAGGCCCGCCGGAATCGGGCTTCCGCACGTTTGAACTTGGCGTACAATATTAATGTGTGCCCGCGCGCGCCGAGAGGCGCGCCGCGGGTGCGCGTCTCTACCTTTTCCGCTCGCGGGAGCTTACGGCAACCACGCGACACACTCTTTTGAGGAGTTTGTATGGCGAAAGAAGAAGCGATCGAAGTCGAAGGCCGCGTCAAAGAGGCTCTCGCCAACACGCAGTTCCGGGTCGAACTCGACATCGGCGGCGAAGTGATCGCGCACGTTTCGGGCAAGATGCGCAAGAACTTCATCCGCATTATCCCCGGCGACCGTGTGAAAGTGGAAATCTCCCCCTACGACCTCACGCGCGGGCGCATCACCTACCGCGGGCGCAACGGCTGAGGCCGGTTTTCGGCGCGCGCCGAATGCACTGGCGCGCACGGGACTTGAAGCAAAGTTTGCAATCCGCGGTGCATTTTTCTTGACCTTCTGACCCGTTGTCGCCATTTTATCCCCCGTCGCACGACGGATCGGCGACTACTCCCGTCTCACGACGGCCACGGAGGGTCCACCACTATGCTCGTCACTGTCGAATCCAAGGCCCAACTCTGGCGCGCGGTTGCGGTTTTCGATGACCGCCCGGACGCCCTGCTGTTCGTCGGTCGCTCGTCCACGCACGTCCGCCAAGAGTACGCCGAGGCGTTCGCCGAGGTGCTGGACGAAGAAGAGCGCGAGCACGTCACCAGCGTGCAACTGCAACAGTGGAACGGCGCGCCGGACGCCGGCCGCTGGGTGCTGAAAAACGTGCTGAAGGTGCCGGCCCCGGTCGCCAAGTTGCGCGTCGCGGCCTAATTCGAGAAGTGCCAGAGTGCGAGTGTGCCAGAGAACGAGAGCGTTTCAAGCCACGGAACCTTGGTACTCCCTGGCACTCTGGCACTCGCGCACTTCCCTCTGCGAACCCCTCTCCGCTCGCGCGCGTCCCTTCACTTTGCCGCACCGAAGCGCCTTCCCCGAACTGCCGGCCTTGCAACCGGACGCTTCTCGGCGAACAATACCCTAACTACCCGGTGCGCTCACCGCGACCGGTTCCATGAAAGGGACCGCGATGAACTCCTACGCCGCGCTCTGCGACGACTTCGGCTGCTCCACATACGTTCACGGCAAAATGGAGATGCCGACCAACCGCGAAACCGTGCTCCACTACTTCGAAGCGCTCCAGAAGGTCGCCCCGAAGATGACCGAGTTCGAGAAGCGCTCGGACACCGAGTTCGCGCTCGAAGAGGACCGCGACGGCGGCAGCTACCGGTGGGCCACGGTCGATCACCGCCGCCTGTGCGCCGGCTACGTGAACCCGCCGACGCTCGACGACGCCGACCTGCACAACGAGCGCGTGCTCGAACTGGTGCCCTACCACTTCGACCTCGGCGCGCTCACCACCGAGTCGATGGACGTGGTGTACTACTTCGACTTCACCTATCAGGGCAACCACGACGAAGTGGTGGCGGAAGCGCTCTTGAACGGCACGCCGCTGGAACCACTCGCCTCGGTGCCCGCGGCCCGCGTGCTGCACTTCCAGCCCACGATGACGCTCGCGCTGGACGACGGGTGCCAGCTCCAGTGCCGCGTGAGCATCGAGACCCGCACCACCGCGTACCAAGTGCGCACGAACAACTTCCCGGAGTCGCCGATCACGGTGTACTTCACGGTGCGGCAGTTCTGGGGCAAGCAGCCGTTCAAGACGTTCGCGGAGAGCTACCACAACCAGCGCCGCGTGCTGGACGAACTGGCCGCGTCGCACGTGATCCCGAACGTCATCACCCCGCTGTCGAAGGCGATCGGGGCGAAGCAGTAACGGAGGGCCGCGCGTGGCGTACAGCGACTTCGATTTGAAGAAAGTGAAAGCCGATTTCGCGCTGGTCGAGGGGCCGGAGTGCGACCTCTTCGAATCGGTACCGGTGTGCGAACCGAGCGAAGAACTGCGGCGCTGGCTCCGCGACTTTTCTGGCCTCGCGATCAACTTCGGGTCGGAACTGGCGCGCACCGTGTACCTGCTCGGCCCGATCTTCGGCGAGGTGATGCGGCGCGCGCGAGTGTCCGTGTTCACCGGAATCGCACTGGACGTGGACAAGGGGAAGGGGCTGACCGGCGTCTGCGACCACCTCATCACCCGGTCGCGCGAGCGGCACTACCTCGCGGGGCCGGTGTGCGCGGTCGTGGAAGCCAAGCGCGAAGACATCGGCGGCGGTTTCGGGCAGTGCGCCGCGGAGATGGTAGCGGCGCGCATCTTCAACGAGCGCGACAAGAACCCGTTGCCGGCGGTGTACGGTTGCGTCACCACCGGCAACGTCTGGCGGTTTCTGAAACTCGAAGGTGCGACCCTGTTCATCGACGGTCGCGAATACTATCTCTCCGAATTGCCGAAGTTACTCGGAATCCTCGTGAACATCGCCGCGCCGGTTTAGCGCGGGTCACGAGTAGGCGAGCGTACTCGGTTCGCGCGGCAGCGTGGTGAGCAGTTTGTGGCCGTCCGGCGTGACCAGCACGTCGTCTTCGATGCGCACCCCGCCCCAGTCCGGGATGTACAGGCCCGGCTCGATCGTCACCACCATCCCGGCTTGGAGCACGTCGTCGGAGTTCGCCCGGATGCGCGGGGCCTCGTGAATCTCGAGGCCGATGCCGTGCCCCAGCCCGTGCGTGAAATAGTCGGCGAAGTTCACGCCCGCGTGCTTCTGGAATTTGGCGCTGGCGAACACCTTGCGGGCCGCGGCGTCCACGTCCTTCGCCTTCGCGCCCGGCCGGATCGCGGCCAGCGCGGCCTCTTGCGCGGCCTTCACCAGTGCGTAAATCTGCTCGAAGTCGAACCCGACGCGCTCGCGCTTGTTGCGGCGGCTCGGCGTCGTGCCGAACGGGCTGCGGAGCGTGCGCGTGATGTCCGACTTGTACAGCAGGTCCGCGCCCCAATCGACGAGCAACTTGCTGCCCTCGCCGAGTTGCTGCGCGGTGGGCGGCGCGTGCGGCAGCGCGCCGCGCTCCCCGACCGCGACGATGGGCGGGAACGACGTGCCCCGCGCGCCGGCCCGGCGCACGTAGGCTTCCAGCGCGTCCACCATGTCCTTTTCGGTGTCGGCCTCGCGGAGCGTGTTCACGAACATGCGGAACCCGCGCTCCGCGACGCGCACGGCCTCGCGAATGTGTTCCACCTCGCCCTGATCCTTCACCGCGCGCTGCCGCTCCACCTGCCCGCTCACCGGCACGAACGTGACCTTCGGCGCGAGCGCCCGCAGTTGCTCCAGTTCGTCCACCGACAGGCGGTTCGCTTCGACCGCGCAGCTCTTCGCGCCGCTCTTGGTGAGCACCTCGGCGGCGGCTTCCAGCGTGGTCTTGTTGTGCGGGCGGATGTGCGCGTCCAGGCCCGGGCACTCTTCCCGCAGTTGGGCTTCGAACCGCGAGTCGCTGATGACGATCCCGTTCTTGGGCGCGGTGCAGTAGAAGCTCGAATCGCCGGTAAAGTTGGTGAGGTAGGTCACGTTCACGGCGGCCGTCACGAGGAACGCGTCGACCTCGTGTTCCGCGAGCGACTTGTTCAGCACGGTGCGCCGTTGCAAGGGGTAATTCATACCGCTCGTCACCTGTGGGTTGGATGTGCCCGAGTGTTGGGCGCTACGCGGTAGCGCCGGACCGATGGGATCAGGGTAAGATGGCACAAGTAGACCGTACGCAGCGCGGAATGCAACGGAGAATCTGTCCGTTTTCCCATCATTTTTTCGGCTCGCGAAAGGACCACTAACCGATGAGTGACGCCCGACCGGACCCGGCGCAGGCGGACCTCGCGTGGTCCGGCTACCACCCGCGGGCCGCGGTGCCGGTACTGGTGCTCGCGTCCGCCGGCGCGCTCTTCGTATCCACGGGGCGGCACTACCTCGACGACTTTTCGGCCCTCGCCGCGCGCGTGAGCGCGCTGGCCCTGTTCGCGCTGCCGTGGGCGGCGTGCGCGTGCGCGTGCGCCGCATACCTGTACAAGTGCGTGACGTACACCTACCGGCTCACGGACCGCGCGGTTCACGCGGACTTCGGCCCGCTGTTCCGCCCGGTGCCGCCGCTCGAGTTGCGGGACGTGAGCGCGGTGCGCGCGCGGGCCGGCCCCTTGGGGCGCTTGCTCGGTGTGGGCCGCGTGGAAGTGCGGGGCGCGGGCCGCGTGCTGCGCCTGCCCGGCGTGCGCGACCCGGAGGCGCTCGCGAACCGGATCCGCGCCGCCGCTCACTCGTGATCGACTTGCACACCGGGCCGCTTCGCCTTGAACGCTTCTACCCCGACCGGGGTGACGCGCGACTTGACGACCGAGACGTGCGCGAGTTTGGGGAACGCGGCCAACTTCATCAGCCCCGCGTCGGTCACTTCGGTTCCGTACAAGTCGATATAGCTGAGTCCGGTCGCGGGTGCCAAGTGGTCGAGGCCCGCGTCGGTGATCGGATTGCCGCCGAGGAACAGGCCGTCGAGCTGCGGCAACCGGGCGAGGGGCACAAGGTGCTCGTCGCGCAGCCCGTTCAGCGGGTTCACCGCGACGTGCGTGAGCGCCGGGAACCGCTCCAAAAGCGGCAGGTCGTCGGGCTTGATGCCGGTCTTGGCGATGTACAGTTGTTGGAGGTTCGGTAGCCGAGCGAGCGGTTCGAAGCACGCGCCCGTTACGGCCGGGTTGTCGCTCAGATTCAGGTGAAACAGACGGGGCGGCGCGGGGGCCTTGGCCCCGGCGAGGGCGGGCGCGGCACGCGCGGCGCCGACGAGCGCGGTCACGTCGGCGTCGGTCAGTTGCGCCGCGCCGAGGGCGAGATAGCCGAGGTTCGGAAGGCTCTTGAGGAAGTCGAGTTCGCCCGCGAGCGGCAACCCGACCACCACGAGGCTCACGAGACCGGTGAACTTCGCGAGGTGCGCGCCGCCGCCGCCCGTGCCCGGCGCGCCCGGGCCGGCCGGCACGAACCGTAGGTTCAGCTCGCGCAGGTTCTTCGCGCACGGCAGCGCCGCGAGACGCGCGAGGCCGGCCGTGGTCAACTCGGTTTCGGACCACAGGAGGAGGGTGCGCAGGTCGGCGAACGGGCGCAACCGGTCGACGTCCGCGTCGGTCACCCGATACGGCACCGCCATGAAACTCACCCCGAGCACGGTTAGTTCGCCTTGCGGCAGGTCGCTCCACTTAGTCGCGGTCAGTTCCTTCTTTGGGTCGCGGGGGTCGGCAACGGTCACGGTCCCGCCGGTCTCGAACACCCAGCGGCACGCGGCCCGCTGCGGGTCGAACTTCGGTTTCGGTGGCGACGGCTTCAGCGGTTCGGGCTTCGCCACCGGAGCGGGCGGCGCGTCGGCGTGCGAGCGGTACACACCCACCGCGACCGCGCACGCCACCAGAACGGCTAGCGCGACGAGCGCCCACGCGCCGAACCCGGAGCGCGGGCGCGGCGCGCGCCGCGGTGCCGGTTCGGACGCGGACTCGGAACCGGAACCGGAACCGGTTGGCGCGTCGTCGAGGTTGAGGAACGCGAGCGTCGGGTCGTTCGCGGCAACCGGGATGGCGCCGTACACCGGCAGCGCGGCGACGCGCTCGAGGTCGCGGAACAGCGCCGCGACTTGGGCCGCAGTCGCGGGGCGCGCCGCCGGATCCTTTTCCAGCAGCCAATGAATGGCGCGCGCGAGCGCGTCGGGCACTTCCGGGTTCAGCTCGCGCACCGGGCGAGCCGGTTCGGTCGCCAGTGCGATCACGCTCGCCACCGCGGTCGCGCGGTCGAACGGGCGCGTCCCGGTACACAGTTCGTACAGCACCACGCCGAGGCTGAACAGGTCCGAGCGGTGGTCCATCGGTTCGCCGCGCGCCTGTTCCGGGCTCATGTACGCGGGCGTGCCGAGCACTTGGCCGGTGGTGGTGAGGTCGCGGCCCGTGGTGCCGGTCGCTTCGATGGGCTTGGCGAGGCCGAAGTCGAGCAACTTGATGCGCCCGTGTGGCGCTTCGAGCCACAGGTTCGAGGGCTTGATGTCGCGGTGAACGAGGCCCACGGCGTGCGCGGCAGCCAGCCCGGACGCGGCCTCGGAGCCGACGCGCAGGGCTTGTGCGACGGTGAGCCGGCCCTTGCGCTTCAGGTACACGTCGAGCGGGAACCCACTCAGCAGTTCCATCGCGATGAACGGCGTGTCGCCGGTTTCGCCCACGCGGTACACGGTGACCACGTTCGGGTGCCGCACCGCGGCGCACGCGCGCCCCTCGCGCACGAACCGCTCGCGCGCGTCCGCGTCGGCCGCGAACTGCGGGAGCAGCACCTTGAGCGCGACGGCGCGTTCCCCCTCCGGTTCGAGCGCGAGGTACACCGCGCCCATGCCACCGCGTCCGAGCGACTTTTGGACGCGGTAGCCCGCGACCGCACCCAATTCGCCCGGCCCCGCGGGGGGAGGTCCGGTGTGCCGCAGGGTGGGAAGCAGTGGTTCGGACATACCCGATCCGAGTGGGCCAAAGGCGCGACAGTGCGATTATACGCCGCGCTCACGCCGCGCGGGGCGCGGGTTGCTCCGCGTCGTCGGGCCAGTCCTCGAACCGCATCGGCAGCAAGCGGCTCACGCCGCTCTCTTGCATCGTCACGCCCCACAGCCGGTCGGCGGCGGCCATCGTGCGCTTCTTGTGCGTAATCACAATGAACTGGCTGCGGTCCAAGAAGTCGCGCAGCACGCTCGCGAGCCGCTGCGTGTTCGCTTCGTCCAGTGCCGCGTCCACTTCGTCCAGAATGCAGAACGGCGACGGCTTGTTGCGGAAGATGGCGAGCAGCAGCGCGACCGCCGTGAGCGTCTTCTCGCCGCCGGAGAGCAGCGACAGCGAGCGCAGTTCCTTGCCCGGCGGGCGCGCGGTGATCTCGATGCCGGACTCGAGCACGTCCGTCGGGTCTTCCAAAATGATGTCGGCCTGACCGCCGCCGAACAGTTTGCGGAACAGCTCTTGGAAGTACCCGCGGACCGCGGCGAGCGTGGTCGTGAACAACTGCCGGCTGTCGGCGTTGATCGCGTCGATCACCTGTTGCAGCGACCCGCGGGCCGCGTTCAGGTCGTCGTGCTGCGCGTGCAGCGCGTTGAACTCGCCCTCGACGCGGGCGAGTTCCTCGAGCGCTTCCATGTTCACGCTGCCGAGCCGCGCGAGTTTGCGCTTCAGGTCGTCGATCTCACCCTGCGCCGCGGCCGGCGGGGGCGCGTCCGGCGCGTCGGGTGTCGCGTCCAGTTCGAGCGCGTAGTCTTCGCGGATGCGCGCCGCGACCGCGTCGCGCCGGGCGGAGAGGTCGTGAACGGCCAACTCGCGGGCGTGCGCGGCGCGTTGCGCTTCTTGCCAGCCGTTGCGCAGGGTGCCGAGGCGCTCGCGCGTCGTTTCGCGGTCGGTGCGGTCGGCGGCGGCCTTCGCCGTGAGGTCGGCAATCACGCGCTCGCGCGCGCCTTTCTCCGCGTAGGCGTCCGCGGCCGCGGCACTCGCGCGGAGCGCGTTGAGCACCGTCTCGGCGCGCCGGTTCCTTGTACTCTGCTCGACCGATTGCAGGTTGACCGCTTCGACCTTGCGCTTGCGGGCCTCGGATTCGAGCTGCGCGGCGCGCTCGCGCGCGCGGTCGCGGTCGGCGGCGGCGCGGCCCAGCGCCACCTGCGCCCCGGTGTGCGCCTGCTGCCGGCGCTCGCGCTCCTCCGCGCCCTCGTCGGTCGCGCGCTTCAGTTCGGCGAGGCGCTCCGCGATCTCCGCCGACGCCTCTTCCGCGTCTTCGGCTTCGGCGCGGGCCGCGACCCACGCGGCCTCGCCCTCTTGCACCTGCCGTTCGAGCGCGCGGCACTCGGACCGGTTCAGGTCGAGTTCCGCGTCGAGCGATTCCACCTGCTGCCGCTGTGCGGCGATGCGCTGCATGAGGCCGCCGGCTTCGTCCGAAAGCAGCACAACCTCGGCGCGCACGGCTTCGATCACGCCGTCGGCTTCGTCCGCTTGGCGGCGCAGGTCCGCGAGTTCCACTTCCGCGCGCGCCACTTGCGCCGAAGTGGTTCGGTGCTGTTCGCGCAGGTCGCGCAGTTCGCTCTTCCGCGACACGAGACCGGCTTCGGCCCCGGCCTTCAGCGGGCCGACCGTGAGCGTGCCGTCCGGTTCGAGCAGTTCGCCGGTGCGCGCGACGACGCGGCACTCCGGGTGCTCGGCGCTCAGCCGCCGCGCGTGCGCGAGCGTGTCGGCGACGAGCACGCGGCCCAAGAGTTGTTCGGGCAGCCCCGCGGCGTCCGGGTGTTCGCACGACACGAACCGCGCCAGCGCGAAGGGGAAGAAACCTACCCCCCCGGCCCCCCTCCCTGAAGGGAAGGGGGAGAAAGAATCTCGCGCGGCGTCAACGTCGCTCGATTCTCCCAACTCTGCCTCCCCCCTTCCCTTCAGGGAGGGGGGGGCGGGGGGGGTAGGTCGCTGCACCGGTACGAACCCGACGCGGCCCGCGACCTCGCCCGCCGCCGCCGCGACCGCGTCCGCGGTGCCGGCGCGCACTACGAATCGCTGTGCGGTTTCGCCGAGCGCGAGTTCCACGAGCGGCGCGACTTCGCGCGGCACCGTGAGCAGGTCCGCGACGAGGCCGAACACGTCCGGTGCGTCGGACAGGCGCTCCACCACCTGCCGCACGCCCGCGCCCAAGCCCTCTTGCGACCGCTCCAAACCTTCGAGCACGTCGATGCGCCCGCGCAAGTCGCCCTGCCGCACGCGCAGGCCTTCGAGGCGCGCTTGTGCCGCTTCCGCGCGCGCCGCGACCGCGTCGCGGTCCTCGTGAAGCGCGGCCACGCGCGCCCGCGCCGCCGTCAGGCGCGCTTGCACGTCGGCCCCGGCCTGAGACAGGCCGTCGAGCGCTTCCGCGAGGGCCGCCCGCTGCGCGCGTTTGTGGTCGGCCGCGTGCAACTTCGCCGTGTACTCCTTCTGCATCCGCTCCACTTGCGCGAGCGCCGCGTTCGCCGCCGACCGGCTCGCCGCGGCTTGGCGCACCAAGTCGAACTGCCGCGACGAACCTTCGGTGCTCTCGTGCTCCAGTTCCGCGAGGTGCGCGACGATCTCCGCGAGCGCCACCCCGGCCGCGTTCGCGTCGTGCTGCACCTCGGCGAGGTGCTCGTCGGCGCGGGCCGCGTCGGCGGCGGCGCGGGCCGCGTCCGCTTCCACCGCCTTCGCGCGGAACGCGAGTTCGCCCCGCTGCCGACCGAGCTTCAACAGTTCGGCGTCCAGCGCGGCGGCCGCGGCGCGCTCGTGTTTGAAGTTCGTTTCGTGCGCGGCGATTTGCTGCCGCGCGGTGGCGAGTTGCGCTTCGTGGTGCCGCAGCGCCTCTTCGCCGCGCGAGACGGCCCAATCGAGTTCCTTCGCGCGGCGCTCGAGCGCTTCGGCCTCGGCCCCGGCGTCGCTCGCTTCCGCTTTCAGCGCCTCGAGTGCCGCCCGCTCCACCGCGAGCGCGGCGGTAAATTCGCGGTACTCGCGGGCACCCAACCCGACGCGCAGCTCGCGCAGCCGGTCGGAGTGCTCCTTGAACTTCTGCGCCTTCGCGGCCTGCATGCGGAGCGTCCGCAGTTGGCCGTCGAGCGCGTCGAGTTTGTCCTTCGAGCGCGTGAGGTTCAGTTCGACTTGCGCGAGTTTGCGGAGCGTTTCGTGTTTCTTCGCCTTGAACCGGCTGATGCCGGCGGCTTCGTCGAAGATGTCGCGGCGGTCCTTCGTGCTCGCCTGAAGCAGTTCGTCCACGCGCCCTTGCGCGATGATCGTGTACCCGCCGCTGCCCGCGCCGCTGCCGCGGAGCATTTCCTCGATGTCTTTGAGGCGGGCCATTTGGCCGTTGATGAGGTACTCGCCGGTGCCGTCGCGGTACACGCGGCGGGTGAGTTGTACTTCGTCGGCGTCGATGCTGAGCAGGCGGCGGGCGTTGTCGAAGGTGACGCTGACTTCCGCGAGGCCGAGGCTCTTGCGCGACGCGGAGCCGTTGAAGATGACGTCGGCCATTTCGCCGCCGCGCAGATTCTTGGCGGAGCGCTCGCCGAGGATCCACCGCACGGCGTCGACGACGTTGCTCTTGCCGGACCCGTTCGGCCCGACGACGCCCGTGATGCCGGGCGCGAAGTCGAACCGCGTCTTGTCGGCGAACGACTTGAACCCGACGAGTTCGAGGCGCTTCAACATAGTGGGCAGTGGGCAGTGGGCAGTGGGCAGTGGGCAGTGGGCAAAGCCGACCGCCATTGCACCCCGCGCGCCGCCCACCCTTTCGTGCGGACCTGTCTCTTTTGCAATCTGCTCTGTCGTCTCGCTTCTGCCTGCCCACTGTCCACCGCCCACTGCCCACTATTTGGCGGCCGGTACCACGGCGGGGTCGAGGACCGCGGGCGTGTCGGCGGCGCGCTTCGGCCCGAAGATGCGCCCGGGGTCGCGGTTCAGCGGCGGGCGCACCAGTTGGGCGCCGGCGGGCGCCACCGGGGCTTCGGCGGTCGAGGGCAGGTTGAACCCGTTCGCGGCCACGTCCGGGTTCACGGTGCCCACCTTGGCCACTTCCGCGTTCGCGCTCGCCAGCGTCGGGTCGGTCTTGGCGTACCCGACCAGTTGGTGCAGGCTCATCTCCCGCGGGATCGAATCGACGACCAGTTTGCCCTCGATCAGTTCCGAGCGGGCGGCGCGGCGCACGAACTCGATCGCTTCCGAGTAGCCGCCGCCGAGTGCGGCCAGCGCGCCGAGCACGCCGGCCACGTTCGCCGGGCACCGCACGTCCTTCACTTCCGCGCCGTCGCGGCCCTTGACGATGCGCGTCACCTTCGCGAGCACTTCGCCCTCCGGCACGGTGACGGTAAAGTCGCCGCCCACGGCCATCGGCGTGCCCACGTCGCGGAGCGTCGCGCCGTTCCCGAACACGACGATCTCGCTGCGCCCCGTGGTACTCAGGTGAACGGCCGGCGGCGCGTCCGGCGCGACGCGGTGCAGCCAGTACGAGCGGTTCATCAGCGCCCCGTTCAGCGCCGGGTGCCGCTCGTCGGCGAGCCGCAGCGCGATAAACGCGCCTTGGCGCACTTCCGCGTCCGGGCTGGAGAGCATGTCCACGAGTCGGTCGGTCGCGACCGAGTCGTCGATGGACGCGAGCGCCTTGAGGCAGTGCGCGCGGAGCGCCGGGTAGTCCTTCGCGAGTTGCGCGAGTTCGGTCGCGCCGTCGGTCTGGCCCAAGTACGCGAGGGCTTCGGACGCCGCGAACCGCACCCACGGCGACGGGCTTTCGAGGCCCAACCGCAGGCTCTTGCGGCAGTCGCCCCCCAGCGCTTCGAGCTTCACGGCGGCCACCAGCGCGGTAGACGGGTCCATCAGCTCGTCTTCGAGCTTGGTGCGGTAGTCCGGCCCGACCGACGAGTACGGGACGTGCCGCGCGGCGAGCAGGAACCGGTAGTGGTTGTGCCGGTAGGTGTGCGGCACGTTCAGCAGCACCAAGTCTTTCGACTTCGCTTCCGCCACCTTGCGGTTCGGGTCGCCGGTGCCGTGGAACGTGGCGTTCAGCCGCTCGGCGATGCCGCTGGCGATGCGCACGTTCTGGTCGTTGGGGTTCAGAATGAGGTAGTACGGGCGGTTGTCGGTGACGACCGCGCCGCCGGCGATGAAGCCGGCTTTGGACGCGGGGCGGCCCTGCTGGTCCACGTCGGCGCCGCGCCCCTTCTTCGGCCCGTCGGCCTCGAAGTTGCCGGCCACGAGCGGCCCGGCGGCCTTCGCCCACACCTTACCGAGCAGCAGCACGCCCGGGTTCGTCGGGGCGGTGCCGCGCACCGCCGCGCGGATGTTCCCGGAGCTTTCGCTCTCGTACATGTCGCACGGGAACAGCACGCCGCCCTGCAGGCTCACGGTCTTGCTCTCTTCCGGCAGCGACACCTGCACGTCGATCCGCTCGCCCTTGCGCGCGCCGGGCGGGATCAGGGTCGAGACCAGCACCAGCGACGTGCTGCGCTCCGGGTTGTCCAGCAGGGTCTTGATGTTGACCTGCTGGTCGCGGCGCATCTTCTTGAAGTCCTCTTCCAGCTTGCTGCGCCAGCCGCCGGTCGGCGGGCTGCTGCCGGTGCCGGCGAGTTGCGACACCAGCGCGACCCCGCTCGCCAGAATCGGCTCGGTGTTCCCCACGGTCGTTTTCGCGCCCACCGTGACGATTTCGCCCTCGTACGGGTCGTCGCCGATTTGCGCGCGCTTCTGCACGTCCAGCGGCTTGTCGCCGGATTTGCACCCGACGACGCCCAGTGCGCCGGCGGCGGCGCAGGCGAGCAGGTGGCGGCGGCTGAGGCGCGCGGCGCTCCACGGGTTCATGCGTTCGTCCTTGAACGGTGCCGGTCCGCCGCGCGTTTTCCCCGAACGCTTCGCGACCGCCGCGCACAGTTTGCGTGTGAAGGCCGGCACACATACCCGCGGCGCGGGGCGCGTCAAGAGAAAACTTGAGCGGAACCGCTGGCAAACGTGGGGTTGTGCGCACGGGGGCGGGAGCTATACCGGTTGGCGAAGTGAACCGAGGGGGCGAACCGATGGTGCGGCGAATTGCGGCGTGCGCGCTGGTGCTGGCGGGCGGGGCGGTGTGGGCGAAGCCGCCGGGCCTGCCGCTCGACCCGCGGTCCGAGGGGCGCGAACGCGACCCGGTGGCGCGCGACCACTACGCCCCGGTTCCGCCCGCCGCGCAAAGCGAACACGCACCGGACCGCGCCGCACAAGTGGCGCGGGCGGTGCTGGCGGCGGTGCGCGTCGGGCGGTAGCCCGTCAGCCCTTCACCCGCTGTTGGAACGGTTCGCCCAGTGCCTTCTCGATGTACGGCGTCACGCGCCAGAACCGCTTCATCTCCTGATACTCGCTCACCAGCGCCGCGTCGCCCGCGGGCGCGCCGCGCACCGCGCGGATCATCAGGTTCCGCGGCGTGTGCTCGGTCGCGACGAACTCCACCACGTCGGTTCGGTAGCCGCAGATGCGCAGCGCGAGCGCGCGGAACGCGTCCGTAACGAGGTCCGCCGTGCGCTGCAGCAGAATGCCGTGCCGCAGCACCGGCCGCAGTACGCCGTCCCCTGCCGACGCGCCGAGGGCGCGGTTCAGGTCGTGGTGGCAGCAGGGCACGCACAGCAGCGCGCGCGCGTCGCTGCGCACGGCTTGGGCGAGGGCGTCGTCGGTCGCGGTGTCGCACGCGTGCAGCGCGATCACCACGTCCGCGGGCAGGTCGGCGGTGCCGATGCGGCGGCACGCGAACTCCGCGCTCCCGGCGGCGGCGCGCTCGGCACGTTCCGCGCTCTTGCGAATCACCTCGTCGTTCACGTCCACGCCGACGACCCGCGCCGGGACCCCCCGCACGTCGTTCAGATAGTGGTGCGCGGCGAGCGTAAGGTAGCTCAGGCCGCACCCGCAGTCGAGCAGTTCGAGCGGGCGGCCCAACCGTTCGAGGCCGGTGTCGTCGAGCGCGTGCGAGAGGTGTTTGAGGAACTCGTTGATCTGCGTGAACTTCGCGCGCATCGTGGGCCGGACGGTGCCGTCCGCGGTGCTGATCCCGAGCACTTCGAGCAGGTGGCTCGCGCGCCCTTCGGGCAGCGGCACGTCCTTCGCGCGGTTGTGTTCCGTGCCCGCCGGCGCGGTCGTTTGCGCGCGCGACCGACCAATGTGGACCTTACCTTTGCGACTGGTGCGCACGTCGATCTCTTCGGTGCGCGTGGAGACGTGAACGCCGGCGAAGCCGACGAGGAGCAGCTCTTCGAGCGGGTCGTCGATCGCGTCCGGCTCGAAGTTCTTGGTGAGCACCTTCTTCGCGCCGTGGTACGCGAACTGAACGTGCCGCGCGCCGCGCACCTCGACCGGGCGCACGACGACGCGCACCCACTCGGTGCTCGCGCCGCGGGCGGCCCCGGCGAACGTGGCGCGGGCGAAGTCCGGGTCGCAGATGGCAGCTTTCAACAGGGCGTGGAGTTCGTCGCGGGTCGGGTTGCGCATGGTGCGATTTTAGCGAACCCGCGGCGCGCCGCGCGATACAGTAACGCCGCCCGCGAGAGGAGCCGCCATGCCGCCGCGCCGCGCGTTCGACCGCCGCCTCACCGTGCGCGAGGCGTTCGACAACCTGACGCTGGACGACCTGCGCCCGCTGATGCAGTTGCTCGGCGATACGGGCCTCGTGCGCAAAGCGGACATGATCCCGGCGTTCGGCAAAGCGCTTACCGACCCGGCCCGCGTGCGCCGCCTGTACGACAACCTCGACGACGTCGCCAAAGGCGCGGTACGGCTCGCCGTTCACGACCCCAACGGCGTGCTGCCCATTGAGCAGTACGCGGCGCGGTTCCGCACCGACCCGCGGTTCGACACCGGCGACCCGCTCCGCAACTCGTGGGAACTGTCGTGGGCGGAGCGGAAGAAGGTCAAACCGACCGTGCTGCGGCTGTTCTTCCCAGACAAGCGCGCGCTGCCCACCGATCTGCACGACGTGCTGCGGGCGTTCGTGCCGCCGCTCGAACCGTTCGTACTGGAGACGGTGAACGGGGAGCCGAACGAGTACGTGCGCCTCGAATACGTCGCGGAGCGGTACGGCGAGAAGCCGCGGGCCGAACAGGTGGCGTACGACCTGCGCGTGCGGCACACGGCGCCGGACGCGGCCGACGACCTGCGCGCCGTGCTGCGCCTCGCGGATGCGGGCAAACTGCGCGTGACCGACAAGAAGCGCGTGCCCACGGAGGCGACCGTGCGCGCGGTGAGCGCGGCACTCAGCGGCGGCGACTTCTACACGCAAGACGACCTGCCCGAAGACGCGTGGATTCGCAAAGAGTACGACCTGCACATCAAAGCGTTCGCGTGGCCGCTGCTGGTGCTCGCGGGCGGGTTCGCGGAGCACGCGGGCGACGCGCTGCGGCTCACCGCCGCGGGGCGGGCCGCCCTCAGTGGACCGCCGCACGAGGCCCTGCGGGCGCTGTGGCGCGCGTGGCTGAAGTGCAAGGAGTACGACGAGTTCGCGCGCGTGGAGGCGATCAAAGGGCAAGAGGGCGCGAAGCTGAGTGCGGTCACGGGCCGCCGGGCGAAGCTCGCGGAGGCGCTCGCCGCGTGCCCGCCGGGCAAGTGGTTCCTCGCCGACGAGTTCTTCCGGTTCGTGCTCGCCACCGGGCGCGACTTCGAGCTGGTCACGAACGTCTACGCGCTCTACATCGCCGAGCGGCACTACGGCACCATTCACGGCGCGACGTGGCTTCAGTTGGAGGGCCGGTACGCGCTCACCTTCCTGATGGAGTGCGCCGCGACGCTCGGCCTGATCGACGTGGCGCTCCTGCCGCCGCACGACGGCCGCCCGGACTACTTCGACTGGTGGGGCACCGACGACCTCCCGTTCCTGTCGCGGTGCGACGGCCTCGCGGTGCTGCGCGTGAACGAACTGGGCGCGTGGTGTTTGGGCTTGGCGCCGGAGTACGCTCCGCCGGCGCGCCCGAAGCGCAACGACTTCCGCGTGCTGGGCAACTGCGACGTGGTGGCCGAGGGCGAGTTACCGGCCGCGGTGCGGCTCACGCTGGACCGGTTCGCGGACGCGAAGAGCGAGCGCGTGTGGCACCTGTCGGCCGAGCGCGTCATCGGCGCGGTAGAGGAGGGCGCGACCGTGGACGACCTGCGGGCGTTCCTCGCGGGGCACGCGGCGGGCGAGATTCCGCCCACGGTGCTGACGTTCCTGAGCGACCTCGCGCACCGGGCGTCCAAGTTCGCCGACGACGGCCCGGCGCGCGTCATCGCGTGCGCCGACGGCATCTTGGCCGCGGAGCTGATGGCGCAACCGAAGCTGAAGGGCAAACTGCGGCTGGCGGATTCGCGGTTCCTCGTGGTGCGCGCAGCGGACCTGCCCGCGCTGCGCACCGCGTTCCGCAAGTTGGGGCACGTGTGGCCGCTCCGCGACTGAGCCGGAGCGGAGTTCGCGCCGCGGCGCATTTCTGAGGGTCCGCGATTCGCCCGGCACCGCACTTTTCGCGGCACGCGCGCAGAACGCTCGCGCGCCGCTCGCGGGCGGGCACGTTCTGCGGCTCGCGGGTTGTCTCCGGACCGTTTCTGCCGCAAGGTTGGTGGCCGCCCTGACGCCTCGCTCTAGCGCCGCGACAAACGCCATGACCAACCAAACGCCACCGAGTTGGCTCGACGAACCCGCCGGCAGCCGCGCGCTCCGGTGGGGCCAGCCGCTGCGCCCGTCGGACAGCACCGGCGAGTTGCAACTGCCCGGGAGCGCGCCCGGCGCGCGCGGCGCGGGGCCGCTCACGGGCATCCCGCCGGCGCAAACGGTGCTCGCCAAACTGCTCAACGCGCAGGTGCTGTTGTCGGAAGAGTGGGACGAGATGAGCGCGGCCGACCGCGACCTCATCGGCCTGCTGAACTCCACCGATTCGCTGCTGAACAAGCTGCAGAAGATGGGGCTGCTCACCGCGTTCCAAGCGGAGACGATCCGCACCGGCTCCGCGGACGAACTGATTCTGGGCAACTACCGCCTGCTCGACGTCCTCGGGCAGGGCGGCATGGGCACCGTGTACCGGGCCGAGCACCTGCGGTTGCGGCGGCACGTCGCGGTGAAGGTGATGGCCCAGTTCAACGACCCGGGCGGGAAGCTCACCACGCGGTTCTACGCCGAGGCCCGCGCGGTGGCGAAGCTCCAGCACCCGCACATCGTCGCGTGCTTCGATTCGGGCCGCGACGCCCGCACCGGCACCGCGCCGCGCGACTACTTCGTCATGGAACTGGTGCCCGGCCAAGACCTGTTCCACCTCGTGCGCGAGCGCGGCCCGATGACCCCGCTCCGCGCCTGCGACCTGTTCCGCCAAGTGGCCGACGCGCTCGCCGAGGCCCACCGGCACAACCTGATCCACCGCGACATCAAGCCCTCGAACGTGCTGGTCACCCCGGACGGGCAAGCGAAGGTTCTCGACTTCGGCCTCGCCCGGATGCCGAGCCACAACATGACCGAGCCGGGCGTGGTGCTGGGCACCATCGGCTACATGAGCCCCGAGCAGGCCCGCGACCCGCACAGCGTGGACGGCCGCGCCGACCTGTTCAGCCTCGGCGCGACCATGTACTGGGCGCTCACCGGCCGCGACCCGTACCCGGAAACCGGCAACGCGGTACAGGACCTGCACCGCCGCTTCACCACCACCCCGCCGGCGGTTCACCGCGTGCGCTCCGACGTCCCGGTGGAACTGTCGGACCTGATCGTGCGCCTCATGCAGGCGGAACCGGACGCGCGGTTCCCGTCGGCGCGCACCGTGAGCGCGGCCCTCACCGGGTTCGCGCTCTGGCTCCCGAACGGCACCGCGCCGGCCGCGGCCTCGCGCGTCGACCGCCCCGGGCGCGGCCGGGTGCTGGTGGTCGAAGACGACCCGAGCGTGCGCGGGCTGATGGTCGCGCTGCTCCAAGACCAGTACGTTGTGCGCGAGGCCGAGGACGGCGAAACCGCGCTCATGGAACTGCTCCGCGACCCGCCGGACCTGATGGTCACGGACGTGGGGCTGCCGGGCATGACCGGGCCGGAACTGGTGCAGAAGGCGCGCGGCGCGGGGCTGGACGCGTCCCGCCTGAAGGTGCTGCTCACGAGCGGCGAGCTGCCCGCGGAGGCGCTCGGCGGGCTGTCGGTTTCGGCCGGCGACGACTACATTTCCAAGCCGTTCGCCCCGGTCGAGTTCCTGTCCCGCACGCGCACGCTCATGCTGCGCCGCCCGGCGAACCCCGGCGAATCGGCGCTGGCGCTCGCCATGACGCCGCTGCCCGCGACCGGCCGCAACCGCCCGGAGGCCGGGGTGGAGGCGCTCGCACTCACCGCGGCCCGGCTGCTGGCCGAAACGCAGCTCGCGGCCGAAGGGCTGGGCAAGCGCGTGAGCCGCTACGTGCGCGCGCTGTGCCGCGCCGCGAGCGACGCCGGCGATCACGCGAAGCTGAAAGACGAGAAGTTCGTGGAGCTGCTCTCCGCGGTCGCACCGATTTACGACATCGGGCTGTTGGGCGTGCCGCGGCAAACGCTGCTCAAGCCCGACCGGCTCGATTCCACCGAGCGGCTGGTGGTGCAAGCGCACTGCTCGCTGGGCGCGGAAGTGCTGGACGACATCGCGGTGAGCTGCGGGGCCGACGTCGCGGGGTTGGACGTGGCCGCGGAGGTGATTCGCGGGCACCACGAGCGGTGGGACGGCACCGGCTACCCGGACGGCCTCGCGGGAACCGAAATTCCCCTGAGCGCGCGCGTGGTGGCGCTCGTGGCGACCTACGAGGCGCTGCGCAGCCGCCGCCCGCACCGGCCGCCGCTGAGTCACGTGCAAGCGGTGCGCCTGATCGCCCACGACATGCCCGGCCACTTCGACCCCGCACTCGTGACCGCGTTCGCGTCGGTGGCGTCGCGGTTCGACCAGATCCATCAGGGGCTGTGACCCGGCGCAGCGGTTGTTGGTAGTAACCCGCTTCAGCGGGTTTCCCAAACACCGAAAAACAAACTTGAAGAGTGGAATGAAGCAACGCGGACACATCAACCGCGTTGGCGTGTCGATCTCTTTCGCTATGCGCTGTCGTGCTTGGGGAACCGGCTGAAGCCGGTTACTACCAACAACCCCGCTGCGCGGGTAGAATGGCCCTCACACGAACTGAGGGCGCGCGATGCGGTTCACCAAGATGCACGGGATCGGTAACGACTACGTTTACGTCGATTGCGTGCGCCAGAAGCCCCCGGCCGACCCCGCGGCGCTCGCCGTCGCGGTCAGCGACCGGCACTTCGGCATCGGGTCCGACGGCCTCATCCTCATTTGCCCCAGCTCGGTTGCCGACGCCCGCATGCGCATGTTCAACGCGGACGGCTCCGAGTCCGAGATGTGCGGGAACGGCGTGCGCTGCGTCGCCAAATTCGTTCACGATCACGGCATCGCGACGAAGCCGCACCTGAAGATCGAGACCGGCCGCGGGGTGCTGGCGCTGGACCTCGAAGTGAAGAACGGGACGGCCGAGCGCGTGCGCGTCAACATGGGCGCGCCGATCCTCGCGAGCAAAGACATTCCGACGACGCTCCCGGGCGACCCGCCGGTGAACGCCCCGCTTTCGGTGGGCGATCCGTGGCCGTGGGAAGTGACGTGCGTGTCGATGGGCAACCCGCACGCGGTGATCTACTCGCCGAACGTCGCGCAGGTGCAGTTGGAGCGCGTCGGCCCGGTGCTCGAAACCGCGCCGGCGTTCCCGCGGCGAACCAACGTCCACTTCGTGACGGTCCACGCGCCGACCGAGGTAACGATGCGCACGTGGGAGCGCGGCAGTGGCATCACGCTGGCGTGCGGCACCGGGGCGTGCGCGGTGTGCGTGGCCGGCGTTCTGACCGGCCGCAGCGGGCGCAAGATCGTCGCGCACCTGCCCGGCGGCGACCTCGAGCTGGAGTGGAACGAGACCGACAACTGCGTGTACATGACCGGTCCCGCGACCGAAGTGTTCTCCGGCGAGTGGCCGCTCGCGTGATCCCCTTCCCTTCCGCCCGCGCTCGCGCCGCGCTGTGCTGGCTCGCGGCGCTGCTGTGCGGCGCGAGTCTCACCTACCGCGCGCTGCACGCGCGCGACGACCCCGACCGCGCCGACGGCAACGGCGGGCACGCCGAAATCGACTTCGGCGGGCAGTGGCTCATGGGCCGCATGCTCGTTTCCGGCCGCGGGCACGAACTGTACCACCGCCGCGCGCAGTGGGACGAGCTGCGTCGCGCGTACCCGGTCGCGCGCGAAGCGCCGGGCCAGAGCGCGTGGGCGCGGCCGCCGCGCGCCGCGAGCGAGCGCCACGACGCCGAAAACCTGATGCACTGGTTCATGGGGGCGGACGCGCCGGAGTGGAAGCGCCTCGGCGGCGCGGCGTGCGCGCCGCTCGCGGTGCCGCCGCACCCGCTCGCCGCGGTCGCGTCCGCGCGCGCCGCGGCCGACGCCGTTTCACCAGAACTGGTGGCGCAACTGAACGAACCGCACATCGGCGGGCCGCTGTACCCGCCGGTTCACGCGCTCGTCTACGCGCCGCTCGGCGCGCTCGACCCGCAACCGGCGTACTACGCGTTCCAAGTGCTGAGCGTGCTGCTCGTGTACGCGGCGGCCCTCGGCGTGAAGGTGCTGACCGGCGGGCGCGTGTGGTGCTCGGTCGCGGCGCTGGCGCTGTTCCTCTACCCCGGGACGCGCGGCACGCTCGACCTCGGCCAGAACTCGGTACTCACGCTCGCGGTCGTGGTGTGGGGTTGGGCGCTCGCGGCCCGCGGGTACGGGACCGCGGGCGGCGCGGTGTGGGGGCTGCTCGCGTTCAAGCCGGTGTGGGCGGCCGCGCTGTTCCTCGTGCCGCTGCTCATGCGCAAGTGGCGGTTCTGCGCGGCGATGCTCGGCACCGGGGCCGCCCTCGGCGCGCTCACGCTCCCGCTGGTCGGGTTGCACTCGTGGTTCGACTGGCTCCAAAACGGGCGCGAGGCGAGCGCGCTCTACACCACGAACGAGAACTGGATCGACCTGAGCCGCGACGTGCAGAGCCTCCCGCGGCGCGCGCTGCACGACTTCACGAGGCCGGAAGCCGTGCGCGACACGCCCCTCGCCGCGGGGCTGGCCCGCGGGCTGTGGGCGGCGGTGTTCGCGCTCACCGCGGCCGTGTACCTGTGGCGCGGCGACCGCACGCGCCCCACCGGACTGAGTGCCGGGTTCCTGTTCCTCGGCGGCTACCTGTCGTGCTTCCACTTCATGTACTACGACGCGCTGATCTCCGCCGCGGCGGTCGCGGTGCTGTTCGCGGCGCGCGCGGCGCGGCGCAGTCGGTTCGCGTGGGCGTGCGTGGCGGTGGGGTTCGCGTTCGAGAACGCGCTGAACGCGGCGCAGTGGAAGTTCGCGCTCTGGGGCGTCTCGTTCGACACCGGCGTGCGGTTCCCGTACGACACGTTCGCGCTCTTGGCGCTGTGGGCGTGGGCCGGATTGAAGTTGGTGCGCGGGAATGAAGGCGAGCGGCACGCGTGAGCGTGCCGGTTGTTCGCATTTCAAGAAACCGGCTCGTTCGCGTGTGCTACTCGCTCACCTTCGCGGCGAGTTCCAACTCGGGGGCGAGCGCTTCGACGGCCTTGCGCTTCGTGTTCTTCGGGTTCAGGCAGAACAGGTCCCACTGCTCGCCTTCGAGTTCCCACTGGCGCACGTACCACGTGCCGTCGTCGCCCGGTTCGAGCGGGAACAGCGCGCACTGCACCGGTTTGTACTGAAGCGCGTCGCCGTCTTCCGCGCCGATGCCGTGCAGCACGCAGCCCTTGTTGAAGAACACGCACCACTGCTCCGCCACGCGCACCATCGGCTGACCCAACTTGGTGCGCGCGCTCACGAAGCCCTCGGCCTCGATCACCTTGCGCGCTTCGGGGCGCAGCAGCGGGAGCCACCGCTTCATCACGGAGCGGATGCGCTTCTGCTCGGCGGCGGACACGCTGGGCCGCCCGTTCTTGCAGCACACGCCCTCGCACCCGCGGCCGAAGGTGCAATCGAAGGTGGCGGTGTCCGCGTTCGTCACGACAACTGGGAGCGACTTCTTCATGCCGCGAAGATAGCCAAGGGCGAAACGCGAATCTGCGCGAACTGCGCCGAACCCGCTGCGCGGGTTCGTTGGCTCGTAGTAACCCGCTTCAGCGGGTTTCCCAAACACCGTAGCAGCACGCGCAACAGATCCAGGAGCGAACGCGGTTCGCAGTTTCGCGCGGCCTTCTTCGTTGGGATCGCGTGTCGTTTCGGTGCTTGGGAAACCCGCTGAAGCGGGCTACTACCAACAACCGCCGCGCCTCACGGGATCGGCACGTCCTTCAGCTCGAACGGCACCGTCACTTCGCGCAGCGGGCCGGGCGTTTCGTAGACCGCCCGCCAGCCCTTCGCGGTCGGGTTCACCAGCCCCGCGGCTTTGTCTTCCTTGAACCGGTACACAACGGAGAGCGGGCGGAAGTCCGGCGAGGGCACTTCAAAATCGCGAAGCGCGTGGACCTTGCCGGTCGGGTCGCGGAGCACGAGCCGATTGTCGCGCAGCCACCACTCGCCCTGAAAGCTCTGGAAGGTGGGTTGGCCCTCCGGGTACGTCACGTCGATCTCGACCTCCCACTCGTCGTCCTTCTTCTCGAACCGCTTGAGCACGGCGGTCAGGCCGCCCTTCTCGTCCTTCGCGGGCAACTTCGCGCTCGCGTCGAAATCGAGCGCCACCAGTTGTTCGGCCGCGACCACCTTGAACGTGCCCGCGAGCACTTTGATGCGCTCGCTGCCGCGCGTCAGGCCGCTCAACCGTACGCGCAGTTCCGAGGTGGCATCGGTGGGGAGCACTTCGCCGCCGCCGGTCGCGGCTTCGAGTTTTACGCCGTTCGCGTCGAGCGCTTCGCTCACCTTCGGCGCGGTGTCGATGCGGTACACGCGGAGCCGCGGTTCCCAGTGCGCGAGCAGTTGCACTTCGTGAACGGTGGTGCCGAGTTCGAGGAGCGCGCGCCCGGTGACGCTCTGCGCGACGACGCGGAACGCGCCGCTGGTGGCGCTCACGTCGCGCGCCTTTCCCCGCGGGGCGAGTTGCGCGCCGCGCCCGCCGTTGGAAAGCACGACGCGGGCGTCCGACGCGCGGGCCGCGGAATCGAGCGCTTCCCAGAACGGCACGGCCTTGAACGTGACCCCGGACTTCGCCTTCAGAAGTGCCGGCGGGACTTCGACCGGTACCCCCGCGGTTTTGCTCAGTTCGGCACACACTTCGCCGAGCACCTCGTTGGGCTTGGTGAAGGAAACCGACGTCGGCGCTAGGGGGCGCGCCGGCGGTTGTGCCGCGAGAGCGGTGGCGAACAACAGAACGGTAAGTGCGGTCATGCGCATGGTTCGGCCCGGTGCGGGTTCCCACTTGTATAGACGCGGCGGAAGCCCCAACCTATCCTAACGTTGCACTCGCGACCCGCCGCCGGTTTATTGGGCGCGGCATTCCCGCGCTCCGTTCATCGAGGACGCTGCACATGCACGTCACCCCCGCCGCTCTCGCCGCCCAAAGCGCCCGCCTGCCGGACGACCTCGACCCGCAGGAAACCGCCGAATGGGTGGACGCACTCGAAGCGGTCCTGAAACACGGCGGTGCCGAGCGCGCCCGGTTCCTGCTGGACACGCTCATCGCGGTCGCGGACCGGTCCGGGGCCAAACTCGAGGGCGGCATTACGACGCCCTACGTGAACACGATTACGGTCGAAGACCAAGCCCCGTTCCCCGGCGACCGCGCACTCGAGCGGAAGATTAAAAGCGCCGTCCGCTGGAACGCGATGGCGATGGTTCTGAAAGCGAACAAGAACACGAACGTCGGCGGGCACATCTCCACCTTCGCCAGCGCAGCCACCCTCTACGAAATCGGCTTCAACCACTTCTTCCATGGGCGCAGCGATGCCCACCCCGGCGACGTGGTGTTCTTCCAAGGGCACGCCAGCCCCGGCATGTACAGCCGCGCGTTCCTCGAAGGGCGCATCCCGGAAACGAAGCTCACGAACTTCCGCCAAGAACTCGCCGACGGCGGCGGCGTGAGCAGCTACCCGCACCCGTGGCTCATGCCGGACTTCTGGCAGTACCCCACGGTGAGCATGGGCCTCGGCCCGATCATGTCCATCTACCACGCCCGCTACAACCGCTACTTGAAGGGCCGCGACCTCGCGAACACCGACGGCGCGCGGGTGTGGGCGTTCCTCGGCGACGGCGAGTGCGACGAACCGGAATCGCTCGGCGCGATCGGCCTCGCGGGCCGCGAGAAGCTCGACAACCTCACGTGGGTCATCAACTGCAACTTGCAGCGGCTCGACGGCCCGGTGCGCGGGAACGGCAAGATCATTCAGGAACTCGAAGGCATCTTCCGCGGGGCCGGGTGGAACGTCATTAAGGTGGTGTGGGGCAGCGAGTGGGACCCGATTCTCGCGGCCGACCACACCGGCGCGCTGTCGCGCCGCATGATGGAAGTGGTGGACGGCGAGTACCAAGAGTACGTCGTGAAGGGCGGCGCGTTCATCCGCGAGCACTTCTTCAACACGCCGGAACTCAAGGCGCTCGTTCAGCACCTCAGCAACGAGCAGCTCGCGGGCCTCAAGCGCGGCGGGCACGACCCGCTGAAGGTGTACGCGGCGTACAAGGCCGCCGTCGAGCACCGCGGGCAACCGACCGTGATTCTCGTGAAGACGGTCAAGGGCTACGGCATCCCGGGCGACGGCGGTGAGGGCAAGAACACCACGCACCAACTGAAAAAGCTCGTCGGGCCGATCGAAGCCGACCCGACGCTTTCGCCCGAAGAGAAGTCGAAGAAGCAAACGCTCGCGGCGCTTCGCCTGTTCCGCGACCGGTTCGAGATCCCCTTCACCGACGACCAACTCGGCGACGTTCCGTTCTACAGGTTCGCCGACGACAGCCCGGAAATGAAGTACCTGCGGGCGCGCCGCACGGCGCTCGGCGGGCCGCAACCGTTCCGCAACACGAAGTTCGTACCGTGCCAGCCGCCGGAGCGCAAGAACTTCGAGCGCCTCTACGGCGCAACGGTCGCGGGCAAGAGCCAATCCACCACGCTCGCGTGGGTGAACCTGATGACGCAACTGTGCCGCGACGCGAACGTCGGCAAGTTGCTCGTGCCCATCGTACCGGACGAAGGGCAAACGTTCGGCATGCCGCCGATGTACAAGTCGTTCGGCATGTACAGCAGCGTGGGCCAGAAGTACACGCCGGTGGACAAGGGCACGCTGACCGAGTACCGCGAGAGCACCAGCGGCCAGATTCTACAGGAAGGCATCAACGAAGCCGGGGCGATGTCGAGTTGGATCGCGGCCGGCACCGCGTACAGCACGCACGGCGTGAACACGATCCCGTTCTACATCTACTACAGCATGTTCGGGTTCCAGCGCATCGGCGACCTCGCGTGGGCCGCCGCCGACGCGCGGTGCCGCGGGTTCCTGATGGGCGCGACCGCCGGCCGCACCACCATCAACGGCGAAGGCTTGCAGCACGAAGACGGCCACAGCCACCTCGTCGCGATGACCATCCCGACGTGTCGCACCTACGACCCGGCGTTCGCCTACGAACTCGCGGTGATTATCGAAGAGGGCATCAACGCGATGTACGTGCGCGGCGAGGAGTGCTTCTACTACCTCACCGTTTACAACGAAGCCTACGACATGCCCGCGATGCCCGGCGAGCACGTGCGCGACGGCATCATCAAGGGGCTGTACCCGTTCCGCACTGTCACGCCCCCGGGCGCGAAGGCCGAAGTGCAACTCCTCGGCAGCGGGGTGATCCTGAACGAAGCGCTCCGCGCGCAGCAACTGCTCGCCGAGAAGTTCGGCATCGCCAGCACCGTCTACAGCGCGACCAGCTACCAAGCGCTCCGCAAAGACGCCCTCGAGTGCGAGCGGTTCAACCGCCTCCACCCGGACGCGCCGAAGAAGACGCCGTACGTGGCACAAGTGCTCGGCGGCACGAAGGGGCCGATCGTCGCGACGAGCGACTACATGCGGGCGCTGCCGGAATCGGTGGCCCCGTATCTGAACGGTCGCCTGCTCGCGCTGGGCACCGACGGCTTCGGCCGCTCCGAGACGCGCAAGGCGCTGCGCCGCTTCTTCGAGGTGGACGCGGAGAGCGTGGCCGTTTCGGCGCTGTACGCGCTGTTCCAGAACGGCCAACTGGACCCCGGCACCGTGAAGAAGGCGGTCGCCGAGTTCGGCATCAACCCGGACGCGCCGCACCCGTGGACCGTGTAATTCAGGCGCGCGTTTTGGCGAACCCCGCCCGCAAGGGCGGTGGGTGCGGCGCGAGTGAGCGCCGCGGTTTCTACCCTCGCCCCGCGCCAGCGGGGAGAGGGTGGCGGCGCGAGCCGCCGGGTGAGGGGCGCACCGCGCATCAGGGCGCTTTGCGATTCACCGTTCGCGTGGCCCCAATATGCGCGGTGCGCCCCTCACCCGCTCGCTTCGCTCGCTGCCCTCTCCCCGCTGGCGCGGGGCGAGGGCGGGCGCGGTTCGCGCGCCGGGTTCGTTCCTTTGTCCCGCACCCGCCGCCCTTGCGGGCGGGGTTCGCCAAGCCAGAGTAGCGCCGATGGACTTCCGACTGCCGAGTTTGGGCGAGGGCATCGAGGGCGGCACCGTGACCGCGGTGCTCGTGAAGCCGGGCGACACGGTCGCGGCCGGGCAGAACGTGGTGTCCGTCGAGACCGACAAGGCCGCGGTCGACGTGCCGGTCGAAACCGCGGGCACCGTGCAAGCGGTACTCGTGAAGCCCGGCGACAAGGTGCTCGTCGGCGCGCCGCTCATCGCGCTCGCCGGCGGCGCGAAACCGGCCGCCGCGCCTGCGGCCCCCGCTGCGCCGCCTCCGCCGCCCGCACCGGTCGCGGTCGCGGTCGCGGTCGCGCCGGTCGCGGTCGCGCCCGCCGCGAGCAGCGATTTCGCGCTGCCGAGCCTCGGCGAAGGTATCGAAGGCGGGACCGTCACCGCGATTCAAGTGAAGCCGGGCGACAGCGTGAAGGCCGGGCAGACGCTCATCTCGGTCGAAACGGACAAGGCCGCGGTCGACGTGCCGGCCGAAGCCGACGCGACCGTTGAAGCGGTGCTGGTGAAGCCCGGGGACAAGGTGGCGGTGGGCGCGAAGCTGTTCACGCTGAAGGGCGGCGCAAAGGCCGCGCCGCAACCCGCGAGCGCGCCGAAGGCGTCGCAACCGCCGGCCGCGTTCGTGAACGCCACCGCGTTCGCCGCACCGCAACCCGCGGTCGCCAACGGTACCGCCACCGCGACGGTCGCCGGCCCGAAAGTGTCAGTGCCGGCCGGACCCGCGACGCGCCGGCTCGCGCGCGAACTCGGCGTCGGGCTGAACGAGGTGAAGGGCAGCGGGCGCGGCGGGCGCGTCACCCTCGACGACGTGAAGGGCTTCGTTAAGGCCGAGCGCGCGCGGCCGAAGGACAGCGGCAGCGGCGGTGTGGTCGGTGGCGTCATCGTGAACGCGTTCACGCTGCCGCCGCTCCCGGACTTCGCCAAGTTCGGCCCGGTCGAAGTCACCGACGTCGCCACCATCCGCCAAACGATCGCGAAGAACCTCACCGCCGGCTGGCGCACCATGCCGATGGTGACGCAGCACGAACTCGCGGACATCACCGAACTGGAAGCCGGCCGCAAGCGGATCGTGGACGCGCTGCCCAAAGGCGCGCCGAAGATCACCATGACCGTGCTGGCGATCAAGGCGTGCGTCGCGGCGCTGAAGGAGTTCCCGCGGTTCAACAGCAGCTACGACATGAACGCCGGGAAGCTGATCCTCAAGAAGTACTTCCACATCGGCATCGCGGTGGACACCGAGCGCGGGCTTGTGGTGCCGGTGATCCGCGACGCCGACAAGAAGAGCATCCGCGACCTCGCAACGGAAGTGGCGGCGCTCGCGGGGAAGGCCCGCGACAACAAGCTCGCCATCGACGAGATGCGCGGCGGCACGTTCACGATCACGAACTTGGGCGGGATCGGCGGCACCGCGTTCACGCCCATCGTGAACTACCCGGAAGTGGCGATTCTGGGCCTCTCGAAGTCCGCCATGCAGCCCATCGTGAAAGACGGCGCGATCGTGGCGCGGCTGATGATGCCGCTGAGCCTCACCTACGACCACCGCGTGATCGACGGCGCGGACGGGTGCCGCTTCGCGGTGCGCCTCGCGCAACTCTTCAGCGACCCGCTGCGGCTGCTGATGGAGACGTGACGCCGCCTCGCGTCTTGTTGATTTCATTTGTTCTTGTGTGTACTATCCCTTCGTCGGTGCTTCCGGCACGCGGCGAAGGGGTTTTCGTTCACATCCGCGAACTCACATCTCGCGTCAGAATCGCAAAATTACCTTAAAAATCACACATTTCGTGCCGGTCGGAGGGTGTGCCTCTGGAAGTCGGCGGTCGAATTGCCCTCGCTCACGCGTCGGGCTACTCCGGTGTCGCCCGACGCGTTCGCGCGGGCGCGCAACACTCGAATACCGCCGACGTCCAGAGGCACACACCCGGTCGGACACTCGGTTTGCACTGCGCGCGCGGCGCGGGTATAGTGGGCTTGCCTCTGCGGTGTTCGTGATGGGATTTTGCTTTTGGCGAACCTACACTAACCTGCTATGGGGGCCTTAATTTCAATGCCGCCGGTGCTCGCAAGCCCGTCCCCGACTTCGGTCGGGACTGTAGCGGGATCCGAAACACCCGGCGGCGAGGCACCCCTCTCAATTAGCGGGTTCCCGAAGGGTTTCCCACACGGCACAGGTGGAGGCACCTTACACGTCGAGAAGGGGCGAGGTGCAAGGGGCGAGACGCGAGGGGCAAGACAGCAGAAGACAAACTTGTCCCGGACTCCGCCCCCGCGCTTCGTTCCCCGACCGCCCCGACATTTTTTTCGCACCGGGGATTTTTTCTTCACGCCCCCTTCGCACACCCGACACCCGGTACGGAACTCGTTGTCGTGGCGAACCTTGAGTGTGTCTCCCGAGGGCACCTTTTTCTGCGTAGCACAAACAGGTTCTCGTCTTGACGCAACGCGCCGCTCACCGGCACTTCGCCCGAACTGCTTGATTCACTTCACTTTAGTACGACACGCCACTGGCAACGCGGTGTCACAGCCTTACCCGTTGACACAACCCGCCCAGACGGTATTCTTCCTCTCGACTGGTTCCCACGAACCACCGCGAAGGAGATCGAAGAATGGTCCGGACCGCCACACGTACCACGTCCCCCGTGTCGTCCCGGAACACGAATCGCGATCTCCCGATGCTCGGTCGGTAACGGCCCCGTGAACCGGTCGCGGGCAACACCTTCAGACCGCCGCCCGCACCGATGCCGCCGCTCGCACGGCGGACCACGACAACGAGACAACCCGACGCGTGAGCCCCCTTGCACTTCCGGCACGACCGCCGGAGAGGGGCCGCGTCGTACCGAAGCACGGTCACGGGCCGGTTCCGAAGGCCGCGTTCGCACCCGCCGCACGGACGCGCCGGGTTTGGTGTCACGGACGATGCCCGGTGCGGAAGGCGCTTCCTCCGCACCGCTGCGACGCGAGCCAACGAACCGAGAGACAGGCCCGATCGTGTGGCCCGGGCACGGACGCCCGCATGGGCCTTGCGGCCGGCGCGCCCCACGGACGAGGGCGCGCCGGCCGTGTTTCGTTTCGGGCCGAACGCATCCGCCAGCCGGCGCGTCTGTAGCCCGACGCGTGAGCGAGGGATTGGTTACTCGACGAAGACACCCTCGCTCACGCGTCGGGCTACAAAGGCGCGGCCCGTTAGAAGACGGCGCGCAATCCGGTACAACTACAGCACGCACGTTGTCCGCACGGAAGACGCCATGGCCGCACTCGACCACCCGTTCCTGAACCTCGCCCGCGAACGGGTCGTGGTCCTCGACGGCGCGATGGGCACCAGCCTGCACCGCTACCACCCCACGGACAAAGACTGGGGCTACGCGCCGAGCGGCAAGCACCTGATGAACCTGTCCGACGCGCTGGTCTACACGCGCCCGGAGTGGATCGCGGAGATTCACCGCGGGTTCCTCGCCGCCGGGTGCGACGCCGTCGAAACGAACACGTTTAACGCGTCGCAGTTGGTGCTCGACGACTTCGACATGGGCGCGAAGCTCGACGAGATCAACCGACTCAACATCCGCATCGCGAAGCAAGTGGCGGCGGAGTTCGCGACCCCGGACCGCCCGCGGTTCGTGATCGGCAGCATCGGGCCGGGCACGAAGATGCCGTCGCTGACCGACCCGAGCATCTACGCCGACTTCGACGCGCTCGCCGATTCGTACCGCCCGCAACTGCGCGCGATGATCGAAGAGCGCGTGGACGCGCTGCTGATCGAAACGTGCTTCGACCCGTTGCAGGCGAAGGCCGTCGCGGTCGTCGCCATTGAGGAAATGAAGCGCCTCGGCATTCGGCTCCCGCTGATGGTGCAACTCACCATTATCGACGCGCGCAAGAAAATGCTCGCGGGCACCGAGGTGCCGGCGGCGCTGGTCGCGCTCGACCCGATCGACGAGATCGACATCATCGGGATGAACTGCGGCGTCGGCCCGGACCTGATGAACGACGACATCCGGCACCTGTGTCGGAACACGTCGAAGCTCGTGAGCGTGCTGCCGAACGCCGGGTTGCCCGAGAAGCGCGGCGACGAGACGTTCTTCCCGATGGACCCGGACACGGTCGCGCACTGGCTGGAGAAGTTCGTCACCGAGTACGGCGTGAACGTGATCGGCGGGTGCTGCGGGACCGCGAAGGAGCACCTGCACGCCGTGTGCGCCCGGCTTCACGGGGCGAAGCCCGCGAAGCGCACCCCGGTGTACATCCCAGCGGCGTCCAGCCTCCAGAGCGTTCAAGAACTCGTCGTCGATCAGAAGCCCTTGCTCGTCGGCGAGCGGACCAATACGAACGGCTCGAAGAAGTTCAAACAGCTCCTCGAAAAGGACGACTGGAACGGCCTCGTGGAGATGGCCCGCGAGCAGGAGCGCGAGGGCGTTCACGTTCTCGACGTGTGCGTGGACTACGTCGGGCGCGACGGCGTGCGCGACATGAAGGAAGTCATCAAACGGTACAACGAGGTGCTGCAAAAGCCCATCATGCTCGACAGCACGGAAGTGCCGGTTATCGAAGCCGGCCTCAAGCTGTGCAGCGGCAAGGCGATCATCAACAGCATCAACCTCGAAGACGGCCGCAAGACGCTGGACCCGAAGACGAAGCTCGCGAAGAAGTACGGGGCCGCGCTCGTCGCGCTCACCATCGACGAGAAGGGCCAAGCCGATACCGCGGAGTGGAAGTTTTCAGTCGCGAAGCGCATTTACGACATCGTGGTGAACGAGTACGGCATCCCGCCGGGCGACCTGATGTTCGATACGCTCGTGTTCCCGCTTTCCACGGGGCAAGAGCAGACGCGCAAGAGCGCGATCGCAACGTTCGAGGCGCTGCGGCTCATCAAGCAGAACCTGCCCGGGGCGCTCACGCACCTCGGCCTCTCGAACTGCTCGTTCGGCCTGTCGCCGTACACGCGGCAGGTGCTGAACAGCGTGTACCTGCACTACGCCATCGAGTACGGCCTCGACTCCGCGATTCTGCACGCGGCCAAGATCATGCCGCTGGCGAGCATCGACGAGAAGGGCAAGGAACTCTGTCGCCGGCTACTGTTCGACGAGCGCGTGTTCGACGCCGCCGGGAACTGCGTCGAAGACCCGCTGCAACTGCTCATCGCGCACTACGCGGACAAGAAGGCCGAGAGTAAGAAGGGCCAATCGCTCGGCGACACCGTCGAAGAGCGGTTGCGGCAGGCCATCATCCAAGGGCGGCGCGAGAGCCTGATCGCGGACCTCGACGCGGCCCGCGAGACGCGCGAACCGGTGAGCGTCATCAACGACGTGCTGCTCCCCGGTATGAAGGTCGTCGGCGACCTGTTCGGTAGCGGCCAAATGCAACTGCCGTTCGTGCTGCAAAGCGCCGAAGTGATGAAGGCCGCGGTCGCGCACCTCGAAAAGTTCATGACGAAAGTGGAGGGCGCGGAGAAGGGCAAGATCGTGCTCGCCACCGTGAAGGGCGACGTTCACGACATCGGCAAGAACCTCGTGGACATCATCCTCACGAACAACGGCTACAAGGTGTTCAACATCGGCATCAAACAGCCGATCGACAGCATGATCGCGGAGTTCCAGAAGGCCGACGCCGACGCCATCGGCATGAGCGGCCTTCTGGTCAAGTCCACGGTCATCATGAAGGAAGACCTGATTACGCTGAACGAGCGCGGGTTGAACCCGCCGGTGATTCTCGGCGGTGCGGCGCTGAACCGGCGGTACGTGGAAGAAGACCTGCGCGCGATCTACAAGGGCGACGTGTTCTACGGCGAAGACGCCTTCGAAGGGCTGCGCGTGATGGACCAACTCGCGGCGCGGAAGAAGCTCGAGCGCGTCGGGAGTGTGGCGCTGAAGGGCGTGGCGCAAGCGACGCGCACCGCGGGCCGCGAGATCGGCGGCACGAGCGCGGCGGCGCGCCCCAAGCCGCGCCCGGCCCCGCGCGCGCCGCGCACCGACCTGCCGCCGCGCTCGCCGAGTTTGGCGCGCGCGAAAGACGTGCCCGTGCCGCCGTTCCTCGGCTCGCGGGTGCGCACCGATTTCGACATGCACGCGATCTTCGAGTTCATCAACGAGCTAACGCTGTTCAGCACGCAGTGGCAGTTCAAGAAGGGCGGCGTGAAGCCGGCGGAACACGCGCGCCAAATCGAAGAGGTCGCGAAGCCGGCGCTCGCGCGCCTCAAAGAGTTCTGCCTGAAGGAAAACGTACTGCGGCCCGCGGTCACGTACGGCTTCTTCCCGGCGGCGAGCGACGGCACCAAGCTCATCGTGTACGCGGACGACCGCCGCACCCCGCGGCAGGTGTTCGATTTCCCGCGACAGGACCACGGCGAGTTCCTTTGCCTGAGCGATTACATCGAACCCGCGCGCGACGGTGAAGCGGTCGATTACGTCGCGTTCTCGGCGGTGACGATGGGCCGCGAGGTGACGCGCGTGGCGCACGAGTGGTACACCGCGGGCAAGTACCAAGACTACCTGTACCTGCACGGTCTGGGCGTGGAGTGCGCCGAAGCGCTCGCCGAATACTTCCACCGCGAACTGCGCCGCGAGTGGGGCATCGCCGGCGACGACGCGACCGAAGTGCGCAAGCTGTTCAAGGGCCACTATCGCGGGAACCGCTACTCGTTCGGCTACCCGGCGTGCCCGAACCTCGAAGACCAGAAGCAGCTATTCGAACTGATCGATCCGACCCGCATCGGGGTGACGCTGAGCGAGCAGTTCCAGTTGGAACCGGAGCAGAGCACGACCGCGATCGTGCTGCACCACCCGGACGCGAAGTATTTCAACGTGACGAAGCTCGGCTGTAACGCGGAGTGACGCCGCGCTCGCGAACACGAAAGGCCGCCCGCGCACTTTTGCCACTAGCACGCGGGCGGCGGTCGCGGTACACTCTCTTCAACCACCGACCGCCGCACACGGTTAGCGAAAACTGCGGCGCTACGCCGCGGGCGGTTCCCAGCGCCTGCCAGTTCAATCAACACCGTGATGCCTCACAGGTGCGGCCTCACGCTGTTTGTGGCACAGCCAAGAGAGTAGCCGCGGCCGGTCGGTGCGCCGCACGAGATGCGATTCGCCCCAACACGCTCCGTTTCCCCTCCGTTTCGTTACGTAGAGTGCCGCACCCGTTTCTGGGCGCGCGGCTCGAAGTTCACAGAGAGCTAGGCTTCCGAATGTCCGAACCACACGGTCGCGCGCAAGGGGTGCTGGAAATGCACCCCAAGGGGTACGGGTTCTTGCGCAACCCGGCGAAGCACCTCGCGCCCACCCAAGCCGACGCCTACGTGCCGGCGCAGTTCATCGGCAAGTTCAAACTCGCCGAGGGCGTCAGCCTCGCCGGGCCGCTCGAACAGGCGCGCAAGGGCACCGGGCCGCGGCTCGCGTCGGTCGAGCTCATCGAGGGCAAGCCGCCCGCGGAGTACAAGCGCCGCGCGTGGGACGAACTCACGCCCGTCGATCCCACGAAGTGGATCCGCCTCGAAACCGGGGCCGAGCCGCTCACCACGCGCGTGATGGACCTGTTCACACCCATCGGCATGGGGCAGCGCGGCCTCATCGTCGCCCCGCCGCGCAGCGGGAAAACGGTGCTGCTCCAACACATCGCGCAATCGGTCATCACCAACTACCCGGACATGCACCTCATGGTGCTCCTCGTGGACGAGCGCCCCGAGGAAGTGACCGAGATGAAGCGCGGGCTGCCGAAGGGCGACGTGATCGCCAGCAGTTCCGACCGCGACACCGCGAGCCACATCCGCATCGCCGAACTGGTGGTGGAGCGCGCGAAGCGCCTCACCGAACAGGGCCGCGACGTGTTCGTGCTGCTCGACAGCCTGACGCGGTTGGCCCGCGCGTACAACAAGACCGCCGGTAGCGGCCGAACGATGAGCGGCGGTATCGACTCGAAGGCGCTCGACGTGCCGAAGCGCCTGTTCGGGGCGGCCCGCGCGTTCGAGGAGGGCGGCACGCTCACCATCCTCGGCACCGCGCTCGTCGAAACCGGGTCGCGGATGGACGAAGTCATCTTCCAAGAGTTCAAGGGCACCGGGAACATGGAACTGGTGCTGAACCGCGCGCTGGCGGAGCGCCGCATCTACCCGGCCATCGACCTCGGCGCGAGCGGCACGCGCAAAGAGGAACGGCTCCTTCCGAAAGAGACGCTGGAACAGGTTACGCTGTTGCGCCGCAGCCTCATGTCGCTGAAGCCGGTCGAGGCGATGGAGGGCATGGTGAAGCAGCTCTCCAAAACCAAATCGAACGCGGAGTTCCTCGCGACGGTGAGCAAGTTCGTGAAGTGACCCCTCGGTGGCCCGAACCCGGCGCGCGCGCCGGGTTCGGGTGTCGGAGTTTCGGCCACTCGCGGCGCGCGTTTTTCGGTTCTCGGCGAAACCGCGCGCCTCAACTATTCGCTTTTCCCGGCATTTTCGGCCGAACCGGTTGCACCGGCGCAGAACGTAAACTTTCCTTAAGCGTGGAAGCGCGGGTGGTGCCGTTCCGCATCAGCGGAGCACGCCCGCCGACCGAACCGTCGGAGCTTCACCGCACATGGTTTCGCCGCGCCGCCTCGTCATCGCCGCGCAGGACGCCCGCCTCGCCGCCACCGTTCAGAGCCACCTGCACCGGGCCGTTCAACTGAGCGCGCCGGTCGTGCGGTTCGAGGACGTGCCGAACCTGCTCTCGCCCGACACCGACGGCGACCTGCTGCTCGTCGCCGCCGACCCGTCGGACGCGCTCGCGGTGGAAACGGTGGTCCGCGAGTGCCGCGTGCAGCACCTGCCGCCGGCGCTCACCGTGCTCGAGTCCGAAGGGGCGCGCGCCAGCGGCCGGTTGGACCCGGTGGCCCCGCACCTCACGAACCGGTTCGTGTGGCCGCACCACGCGCGCGAACTGACCGCGTGGGCGCAACGCGCCCTCGCCCCCGGCGCGCCGTTCGCCGACCCCGCGACCGAGACGGTGCCCGAAACGATCCGCCGCCGGCTCAACCACACGCCCGCGCTCACCGCGCTCGTGGACCAGTTGTGCATCGCCGCGGCGCACGACGTGACCGTGCTCGTGGAGGGCGAAACCGGCACCGGCAAAACGTTCCTCGCGAAGCTGATCCACGACACCTCGATGCGCCGCGCGAACCGGTTCATGGTGGTCGCGTGCGGCACGCTCGCCGGGAACCTCATCGCCAGCGAGTTCTTCGGCCACGCGAAGGGCGCGTTCACCAGCGCCGACGGCGCGAAGGTGGGCAAGTTCGCCGCCGCCGGCGAGGGCACCATCCTGCTCGACGAGATCGACACGCTCGGCCTCGAGCACCAAGCGAACCTGCTGCGGGTGATCGAGACCGGCGAGTTCGAACCGGTCGGCAGCAACGAGACGCACATCTGCAAGGCGCGCATCGTGGCCGCGACGAACTGGAACCTCGCCGAAGCGGTCGAGCGGGGCACGTTCCGCCGCGACCTCTACTACCGCCTGCACGTCATCAGCTTCCACCTGCCGCCGTTGCGCCAGCGCCCCGAAGACATCGGCCCGCTCGTGCGCGGCATGGTCGCGCGGTACGGCACGAAGTACGGCAAGCGCCTGTTCGCGGTGTGCCCGGAAGCGCTACGGGTGCTCGAAGCGTTCCCGTGGCCCGGCAACATTCGCCAACTCGAGAACGTGATTCAGCAGGCGGTGCTCACCAGCAGCGGCACCGAACTGAAGCTGCACCACCTGCCGCCGCAGGTGCTCGCGCCGATCGACACGCCGCCCCCGCTGCTGACCATGACGCCCGCCGGGTTCGACGGCACCCTGAAGCAGACCCGCGAGGCGACGGAGCGCGCGAACATTCTGCGCGCCTTGGAGAAGGCCGGGCAGAGCCGCACGCGGGCCGCGCAGTTGCTCGGCGTGAGCCGCGTGACGCTCTACAAGAAAATGAAGGCGTACAAGTTGCTGCGCGCGAAAGAGGCCGCACCGGTGACGTTCCCGTTCAACGAGTTCGGCCCCCGCGCCGGCAGCGGGTGACGCGCTCCCGTTTCGTTTCGCCTCCCGCGGCCGGTACAATACCGGCGGAAACTGCGCTTGCGTCGCTCGCGGCGGGAGGCTATGCGTGCAACCACACCCGGACACACCCGAACCCGAACGCGCCCTGCCGGTCGCGCACCCGGTGCGCCGCGGCGGCGCGGCCGTGCGCACGCGCCGCATCGTGCGGTTCGTGCTCGGCGCGGTAGTTGTGGCGCTCGCGGCGGTGTTCGTCGCGGCGTTCCGCATCGACCCGTACGACGCGGACGGCACGCCGCGCACGAGTGGCACGCACACGCAATTGGGGATGCCGCCGTGCAACTTCGCGGAGCTGACCGGTAGGCCGTGCCCGAACTGCGGCATGACCACCAGTTTCGCGCTCCTCGTGCGCGGCGACATACGAGCCGCGCTACGTGCGAACTGGGCCGGCGCGGTGATCTGCGTGCTGTGGGCCGGGCTGCTGGTGTGGGCGCTGGTGGGAGCGCTCAAGGGGCGGGTCGTACTGATTCCGCCGCACCGCACCGAGATGGTGTTCACGATCGGCGTGGGGGTCGTCTTGGCGCTCACGCTGGGGCGCTGGGCGGCGGTTCTTTTGGACTAGTGGGGCGTGGAACGTGGGCAGTGGGCAGTACACGAACTGACCACTGAACACCGCCCACTGACAACTACCGTGGGGGCAAGGATGACCCGTTTCACGTTGGGCCGGTGGGGGCGCCGCGCGGTGTGGGGCACGTTCGTCGTGCTCATGTGCGTCGGGTGCCAACCGCTCCAGATCGCCGCGTTCATGTTCGCGCGCGAGGACAAGCGCCCGGCCCCGTACCCGCTCACCTTCGACAAAGAAAGTCCCAAGAAGGACAAGGACGAAGTCGTCGTTCTGCTGCTCACGCACCAGACCGCGAGTTCCGGGACGACCTTCGTCACCGCCGACCGCGAACTGGCCGACCGGCTCGCCCGCATCCTCCCGGAGCTGGCGAAGGAGAACAAGGACAAGCGCAAGTTGCGCGTGATTTCGTCCACGCAGTTCGACAAGTTCAAGATGACCAACCCGAAGTGGCGGGACATGAGCGCCGGCGAGATCGGCCAGAAGCTCGGGGCCGATTTCGTGCTCGACATCTTCTTGGACCGGATGCGCCTGTACCAGCCGAACAGCGCGAACACGATTTACGAGGGCCGCGCCGAAGTGACGGTCGCGGTTCACGAGGTGTCCGCGACCGGCGGCGAACTGAAGGACCAGTACCCGCTCACGTTCCAGTACCCGCGGGGCGGCGTTTCGACGCGCGACGCGTCGTCGGTGTCCGAGGGCGAGTTCAAGAAACTGTTCCTCGACAACATGGCGACCGAGATCGCCCGCATGCACTGCGACCACAAGCCGAGCAGCGGCATCGCCGACGGCCGCTGACCGTCGACGCCCCGCGCGACACCGAGCGCACCCGCAACCCCGGCCCCCGGCCGGGGTTGTTCCGTTTCGCGTTGCGAAACGCCCCGGCGCAAGCTATGTGCCGCCCCTTCCTGTAGGAGGTGGGCGTATGCGCGCGCGCTGGCTCGACGCACTCTGGTTGCTCGCGTTCGGCGTCGCGTCGTCGGCGTGGTGCGTCAGCGCCGCCGCGCAGTTCGGCGCGACGTTCGACGAACCGCTGTACGTGAAAGCCGGCCTCACGAGCTGGCGCACCGGCAGCAACAAGCTGCTCATGCGCGCCGGCACCATGCCGCTACCCATCGACGTGCAAACGCTGCCGGTGTGGGTGTGGGAGAAGTGCCGCGGCGCGGAGTTCGACCCGGTGCTCGAACTGCACACGGTACTGCCGGTGTGCCGCGCCGGGAACCTCGCGTTCTGGTGGCTGCTGCTCGTGTACGCGATGCGCTTGGGCCGCGCGTTCGGCGGCGCGTGGGGCGGGCGCATCGCGGTCGCCCTCGTCGCCTGCGACCCGAACTTGCTCGGGCACGCGGCACTCGCCACGACAGACATCGCGCTCGTCGCGCTCATGCTCGTGTTGGTGTACCACTTCCACTACTGCTACCGGCCGGACGCGGGTTGGAAGCGCCGCGTGCTCGTGCCCGGCATCTTGTACGGCCTCGCGGTGCTGACGAAAGCGTCGGCGCTGATCTTCGGCCCGCAGGCGATGCTCGTACTCGCCGCGTGGAACCTCGCCGCGGCCGGCACGCTGACCCCGCCCGAAGGGTCGCGGTTCTTTGGCAAACTGAAACACTGGTGGCACGCGACCTATCAGCTCCGCAAAGACCTCGTCGCCATCGGCTTCATCGGAATGGTCGTCGTGTTCGGGTACTGCGGGTGCGATTGGGGCACCGAGCCGACATTCATTAAGTGGGCCGACGGCCTGCCCGAGGGCCGGTTGAAGGACGTGATGACGCCGATTAGCCGCGAGCTGAAGATTTTCACGAACGCGGGCGAAGCGCTGTGGTTCCAGATTCGCCACAACGTCCGCGGGCACGGCACGTACTTGCTCGGCGAGTGGCACACGCGGGCTACGCCGATCTACTTCTTCGTCGCGCTCAGCATGAAGTTGCCACTCGGCTCGGTCGCGCTGTGTTTGAGCGCGCTCGTCGCGCACCCGCGGCGGCTGTTCTTGCCGGCGGCGGCGGTCGCGCTGCTCTTGCTCGCGTTCACGCCGAACTGCCGCGTGCAGATCGGCATCCGGTTCGTGTTCCCGCTGATGGCGCTCGCGTACATCAGCGCGGCGGCGGCCGTCGGCGCGGCGTGGAACGAGAACGCGCGCCGGGCGGTGCCGCGGTGGTACGTCGCGGCGTGTTTGTGTGCGCTCGCGGGGACCGCGGCGTGGGTGTGGCCGCACGGCCTCAGCTACTTCAACCAAGCGTGGGGCGGCCCGAACGCGGGGCGCGAGCTGCTGCACGATTCCAACTACGATTGGGGCCACGGCCTGCCGGAACTGCGCCGGTGGAACGCCGAACACAACAACGGCGAACCGCTGTGCGTGTGGTACTTCGGCACCGATCTCGACGTGGTGCAACCGCCGTTCGTGTGGTCGAACCTGAGTTGGATCCCGCTGAACGGGCCGGACGACGTGCCCGAACAGTGCCGCACGAAGTACCTCGCGGTGAGCGCCGCGCTGTTCGCCAACAACCCGGCCCCGACACCGCCGCACAAGGCCCGCTTGGAGTGGCTGCGCGCCCGCGAACCGGTGGCGCGCACGACGCACTTCAACATCTTCAAGCTGCGCGACTGACCGCGAGTTGGCTTGAGCCGCGGAGCGGCGGCAGATTTGTAGCCCGGGGTGAAGCGAGGCTTTGCGAGCGCAACCCCGGGTACCGCGACCACAACAACACGAAGCCCCCGGAGGGGGCGACAGACACCACGTTCGCGTGGTGCGAATCTGTCGCCCCCTCCGGGGGCTTATTGGTCTTTCGCACGCGTACCCGGGGTTTGCTCGCTGCGCCTTCGGCTCCGCTCGCTGCACCCCGGGCTACTATCTGCCGCCGCTCCGCGGCTAAAGACCTCACCCGTCTACCTCATCCAACAGGTGCCCGAGCTTGTCCTTCTTCGCTTGCAGGTAGTCGCGGTTGTACGCGCCCGCGGGCATCTGAATGGGGACGCGTTCAACGATTCGCAGGCCGTAGCCCTCCAACCCGATCACCTTCCGCGGGTTGTTCGTCAGCAGGCGGATGTCGCGCACGCCGAGGTCGTGCAGAATTTGCGCGCCGATGCCGAAGTGCCGCAGGTCCGGGGCGAAGCCGAGGCGCTTGTTCGCCTCCACCGTGTCTAATCCCTCTTCCTGTTGCAGTTTGTACGCCTTCAGCTTGTTCAGCAACCCGATGCCGCGGCCCTCCTGCCGCATGTACACGATCACCCCGCGACCGGCTTCCGCCACTTGCTTCATCGCGTATTGCAGTTGCGGGCCGCAGTCGCACTTCGCGCTGTGCAGCACGTCGCCCGTCAGGCACTCGCTGTGCATGCGCACCAGTACCGGTTCGTCTTGCGGCGGCACCACGCCGGGCGCGGTTTCGAGGCCGATGCCGCCGAGGGTGAGCGCCAAGTGCGGTTCGGCGTCCACCGGCGACGAGTACGCGAACAGGTCGAACTCGCCGAAATCGGTGGGCAGTTTCAGCGCGATCTCGCGCTTCACCAGTTTCTCGCGCCGCCGCCGGTGTTCGATCAGGTCCGCGATGGTACACATCTTCAGTTCGTGCTTCGCGCAGAACTGCCGCAGGTCCGGGAGGCGCGCCATCGTGCCGTCTTCGTTCAGAATTTCGCAAATCACAGCGATCTCGCGCAGCCCCGCGAGCCGGCACAGGTCCACGCTGCCTTCGGTGTGGCCGGCCCGCACGAGCACGCCGCCGGGCTTCGCGATCAGGCCGTCCATGTGGCCCTTGTCGCGCACGAGGTCGGCGGAAGTGGACGCGGGGTCGGCGCACACCTGCACGGTGTGCGCGCGGTCGAACGCCGAGATGCCGGTGCTGATGCCGAAGCGGGCGTCGAAGTTGTGGGTGAACGGCGTCGCGGTAGGGTCGAGGTTGACGCCGGGGAGCAGTTCCAAGCCGAGGCGCTCGGCGTGCGGGCGCGCGAACGACACGCACAGCCGCCCGCACGCTTGCCGCACCATGAAGTTGATCGCGGCGGGCGTGGCGTGTTCGGCCGCCATCACCACGTCGCCCTCGTTCTCGCGGTGCTCGTCGTCCACGAGCACGATCATGCGGCCGGCGCGGAGGTCGTCGAGCGCGGCGTCGATGGTGCAGAACTCGGTAGCGGAGCGCGGCATGGCGGCACCTCGGTGGGGTTCCGCCATTGTACGCGCGCGGCGCGACTATCCGTTCGGTTCGCCCGGCATTCGCTGCGGCGGGGCGACGGTGACGGGGGACAGGTCCGACTCGACGCGCACCACGCGCCACGGGATCGTGCGGCTCAACAGGGCCGCGGGCGGGTCGGTGGTCGCGGACTTCGGGTCGGCGGTCGCGCGCAACTGCTTCAACTCGGCGAGCACGGCCGGATCGGTGCAACTCACCACCACGCGCGCGCGGGCCGCGTCGCGCGCGCCGAACGGAATTTCGGCCGGCACCCGCACGACCACCTCGCCGTCCGTGAGCGCGAGTACGTCTTCCTTATCGACCGGCCCGCCGCCCTGTTCGCGCAGGCGGTCGCCGGGCGGGCGCAGGCCCATCGTGTTCCACACGGCGAGGAACGACGCGCGCGCGGCGGGCGCGTGGTCGGTGCCGTCCGGCTTCTTGATGAGTTGGGTGTCGCGGAACGCGGCGTAGCCCGCCGCCCAGTCGTCGCCGCGCGCGCCGGTGGCGAGCGCGAACGCGATTTGGAGCCGGCCGCTGATGGGCTGGCCCAGATCGCGCCAGCTCTTGCGGTCGCCGTCGTCGGCGGCGACGAACGCGCGGTACGCGTAGGGGTGCGCCGCGGGGCCGTTGGCGGCAAAGGAGACGAACCCGCGGCCGAACGCGCCGCCGTCCCGTTCGAGGTACTCCACGAACCAGCCGTACGGCGTGCGGGCGGCGCGGGACTGGTCCACGAACCCCCCGCCCTGCGGGCGCGACACGAGCCACTGGCGCGGACCGGCGCGGCCCCCGTCCGGCCCCGGCGCGCCGTCGAGCCCCTTCATCAGCACCACGAGGGGGAACCGGCCCTCCGGGCACGTCGCGGTCAGGCTCAGCCCCGAATCGATCGCGCCCGGGCGCGCGCCCCAAGTGGACCCGGTGTGCTCGAACGTCACCGCGCCGCCGTTGCGCTTCAGGAGCTTCGCGAGGTCGCACGTCCCCAGTACCAGCAGCGGGTCGCGGTACTTCAAGCGGAGCGCGGGCGTGTCGCGCGGGTCCAGCGACTGGCGCTCGCCCGGCGGGAGCGTCCGCCACAGCGCGATGCCCAAGTCTTCGTCCGTCCCCTTCTGCATCAGGCCCAGCCACAGGTCCAACTCGCGCCGCGCCTCGCGCTTGATCGAAAAGTCGATCCCCATCAGGTACGCGGCGTAGCACAGGCCGAGCACCACCGCGAGCCACCACGCGGCGCTCGCGAGCTGTTCGCCGCCGCGGGTGCCCTCCGAGTTGCGGATCACGCGCCGCGCCGCGAACGCCAGCGCCACACCGATCGCCCCCAGCACCAGCAGCCACGGTTCGAGCAGCGGCTTCCGGTTCAGGAACGCCGGCACGCCGAACAGCAGCAGGGCCAGCGCGAGCAGGCCCGCCACGATCACCGACGCGACCGCGAGGCCCGCGAGCGGAACGTAGGGGGTCGCGTCGGCGGTGGACGGCAGCGCCGGCCCTTGCGGCGCGGGCGCGGGCGGGGGAGCGGAGTCGGCCATGAGTGCGTGAACCCGGGTGCCGTGGGCGGAAACAGTGTCGTTCTAGGGGGCACCGGTACTACGCGACAGCCGGCCTCTCGGTTTGGTGCGGTTGCCGGTTCGTGCTCGATCGTGGTGCGACGCTCCGCGTCGCACGGTTGGGAGCGACGAACGGCGCGGAGCGTCGTGCCACGATAAAAAAAGCCCGCGCGCTCGACGAACGAGCGCGCGGGCCGCGAGTGCAACGTCGCAGGGGTTACAGGCCGGGGCTGCCCGCGACCGTCGGCCCGACGACCGGCCCGAACAGGTCTTCGAGCGGCGCGCCGAACAGGTTGAACCGGCGGATCACCGGCGCGCCCAGCGTCGGGGCGGTGATGATTTCCGCGATCCCGTCGCCGTTCACGTCGGTGGTGCTCACGCTCACGCCGCCCGCGGTGCCCGCGCCGAACAGCCCGATCGCCTGCGTCTGCGGGTCGAAGGTCACGACCGTCGGGTCGGCCGCCAGCCCCAGCACGATCTCGGCGTTGCCGTCGCCGTCGAGGTCGCCCGCGGCCACGTTCACACCCCGCGTGTACGCTTGGGCGAACTGCACGGGCGTGTTCGCCACGAGCACCCCGGACAGGTTGTAGGCCGCGGCGAAGAAGAACTGCGTCGCGGTGCCCACGATGATCTCGGCGACGCCGTTGCCGTCGATGTCGCCGGCGGCCAGCGTCACGCCGGTGGTGAGGCCGAACACCCCGTTGAACTGCCCGATCACGTTCGGGCTGAAGCCCGAGTACACCCGCACGAGGTCGCCGTTGGTCGCCGAGCCGACGATCACGTCCGCGAAGCCGTCGCCGTTCACGTCGCCCGACGCGATGTTCACGCCACCGGCGAACCCGATCGCTTGGTACACCCCCAGCAGGCTGAAGTCGCGCCCGCTGATGATGCCGATCGTCGGGTTGGCGATGGCCGCGGCTTGCGTCACGATCAGGTCGCTGAACCCGTCGTTGTCCACGTCGCCCACGGCCACCTTCGTGCCCTGTGCGCCGAACAGCGAGATGGCGAGCA
>Ga0169931_10000704_pt1 | contig 55762 bp, 41 predicted proteins | sample Kivu_15m_20L_FD_129675 | JGI IMG/M metagenome (GOLD analysis project Ga0169931, IMG submission 129675) | Freshwater microbial communities from Lake Kivu, Western Province, Rwanda to study Microbial Dark Matter (Phase II) - Kivu_15m_20L... | ecosystem: Environmental > Aquatic > Freshwater > Lake...
AGGATTCGTCCACAAATCCTGAACTAAACCGCTCAAAAGCCGCCATCGCCGCACGCATTTCCGTAAAATTCACACCAAAACAGGGAGAAGCCTTGATCAAGGAGGTTTCCCGGCAGTCTCCACCTGTATTGGACACCGTAGACGATCGAACTGCCAGATGATACCAGAGCCCCATAGTTAAACAAATTTACCCTCTGCAGGTATCGGATGGTGCCATAGTAAGAGATGTCCCATAAAAACTCGAAACGACCTGATACGATCGACCATGGGCCCAAGCAGCAAAGGGAGTTTCAAAATGATAGATAGATCTATTAAAATTGATAGTGTAACCTAGTAATTACGAAGAATGTAATTAACCTCAATTATATCAATATATTAAAGGCGCGCATTCACTCTCGTGTGGGGCTCGTTCAGGTCATATTGGGACCGAGGCAAGTTGGAAAGACGACTACTACGCTCAAGCTTCTCGAAGAGCATTATCACTCGAACTCGATGTATGTGAGCGCTGACCGTGTGTTTAATCCCGACCATGGCTGGCTGCGAAGCAATTGGCAGTTGGCACTACAGGAGCAGAAGATCTTGGTCATTGACGAGATTCAGAAGTGCTTCAATTGGGCTGAGTCGATTAAGGCTCTTTACGATGAGGCTAAGCGGGAAAAAAGGCAGTGCACCTGCGTTCTCTTGGGGTCAAGCTCGCTTGAGATTCAGAGGGGGCTCTCAGAGACGCTCACCGGCCGTTTTTAGGCAAGCCTTCGAGCTACTCATTTCATATCCCGCACAGGAGATCTCGTATACCAAGCTACTAGGCCAGTTACAGGATAGGGGAAATGTCGAGCTCATTAAACACTGCATCAGTTTATACGAGGGAGCTTACCTGATTAAGACCTTGGAGAAGTTCTCCCCCAAGGAGATCAAGGTGAAGTCCTCGTCACCTAAGATCATTCCTCTAGCTCCGGCCTTGGCGTATCTACTGATTCGTTTGGAGTTCTTGGAGGGATAGCGATGCGCTGGTCGTGACATCGCTTACGATAACGACCAGCATCCCTTTGATGTATTCAAGAATATCTCCCGCTACACCAAGGTTCGCTATCGAGGTATTTTCAAGAATTCGTTGCACCTGAGGACGCTCTGCATGTTGGCGAGTAGCTTCGCCCCATACGATTCCGATCTTCTTAAGGTTCGACGGGCTTAATCTTACCGTTTGACACTACAAGGAGCGTCGACAGGGCGCGGTTTCCCGCTCTGGTGCCTCGAAAGTCGACTGGCCCGGTGTCTCCTGAGTAGTGGAGAGTCTGAATCGCTACCTGAGGATCGCTTTCATTCTCTTGAAAGGCTGCAGCCACTATCTTGAGCGCCTCGTAGCTGTTCTGAGGCGCCATGATGGGCGCAGCTCCGAAGCGTGCTCGAAAGCGCGCTTGAAAGCTATCGGTAGCGAGCCAGTCTGCAAAATAAACGCCCTCGACCTCAGTCGCTGGAAGACCCCTGCTGTGAATAGCCTCATCGAGATCGCTGGTGGTGAGCACCTTCGGCGAAAATTGTAGCTCCTTCATTCTCTTGATCGCTCGGTCGATACCGAATGCGACGATTACTGCGTCTGGTTTCTTCGCCTTGGCGCGGAGAATCTCAGTTCGCATATCCGTTGAGTAGTCAGTGATACAATTCTCGTCTAGTACCGCTATGTTCCGCGCCTGAGCGCTAGCTCTCCAAACGTCTAGATACGTGCGTCCCCAGGTGTTATCTGCACAGATTATAGCCACACTCTTTACGTCGGGGTTGCGCGCGAAGAACTGATCTACCGGCGCAGCTATGCTGTCCTTGCGCGGACAGGTCGTAAAAAAATAATCGGAGTTAGCCGGGAGGTCCGAATCAAAGATGGAGGGGGTGATCAGCACTACCTTATGCATCTGAGCAAGAGGGACCAGTGGTAAGGTCACAAAAGAGATAATGTCACCGATGATCGCATCGACGCGGTCTATCTTGACGAGCTTATTAAATGCAGTCACCGCTCCTTGTGCGGTTGTGCCGCTATCCTCGAACACCACTTCAAGAGCCCTTCCCCGCACTCCGCCGGAGCGATTAATTTCGTCCTGAGCGAGTTCAATGCCACGCCTTGCTTGGGAGCTCCACACATTTGCAAATCCGGTGAGGCCGTAGATTGCTCCGACCTTGATAGGTCGAGGTTCGTTAGCTTCAGAGAGTGCTGCAACGGCGGGGAGTAGGAGAAGGGCGCATACGACAAGGATGTTATTGAGAAGCATAGCGGTTGAATTACCGGCTTCGGTGAGCCTCGTCAACACTCATGACGTGTCGCTTGTTTGGGAGGTGGCATGGGGGTTATCCGTCTTTCGATCAGAGTGATCCTACCCTGCTTGAACTGCTTAAGGTGCCATCGAGACTGGTTTCCTGCACATGGGTGGCTGAAGTCCATAACGCCTGAGACGCCTTCGTAGTGCAGGGTTGGTATGGCGAGCTCTGGGGAATCAGGTTGTTGCTGTAAGGCTTTCTTTCCCTGAAATCGTAACTGCTTAGCCGCAGGGATAAGGGTCGTTGGATCGTGAGCTACAAAAAAGGCGTCAGGCTTGTGTTGCAGTATGTTGACCAGGGGAGTTTTAAAATCGGGAGCAAATTCGGCGTTTTCATACTCCCCAACGATCTCTACATCACGCTCGGAGAGGAGGGTTCGCCAGGCGTTGCGGTATTGATATCCCCAGGCCGGGTCCTGAAAGTATATGAGAGCTAGGCTCTTTACCTCAGGATGACGCCGCAAGAAGGACGCATAACCCGGACCTGACAGGGCAACTTGCGACGCAGTAGTAAAAAATAACTGGCCGTACCAGTGCACAGTATGCGAGATGAAATCCAGTCATTGCGAGAAAGCCGAGGTTTCAGTTGATATTCGATTTTCACGACGGCAATGCTGCAGTTGGCACCGCTCTTGCCCCAACACCCACTGGCGGAGAAGAGAGGAAATTTTTACCTATCTACTATGACTGCGCGATTACTTCTCGGGATGACGGCGACACCACCGTCGATGCAGGCAAAGCAGTCTCGCGCCTCATTACACTCTAAAAACGATGGTTGCGATTGCAGTAAACGGCCAAACTTAAAGGATCCCTCGAGCTTCGGTCAGGAGCTCACTAAACTTATCCAGAACGACACACAGGCCCAGGCAGCAAACGCCATGCGGCGTCAGATCAGCCGGGCAATACGTCGAGCCACGGGGTTAAAGGTAGGTGACCAAGTGAGCGAGGAGCAGCTCTTTGCCGGTGTGGTAGGTCACGAGGTCTTGCAGAAGACGAACCGGCAGACCTATATCGCCTTCACCGAACGTGTGCGGCAGCTATCTCAATCGCTTCAGTCGGGCAGATCTACAGAGGATGCCGTAAAGATAGCTCTTAAGGACCTCGTTGATCGCCGTGTGCTCTCGCAAAGCACTGCTGACACGATCTATTCACGCGCATTTGCAGCGAGTCAGCTCGATGATAACGATTGCGCTCTTTTTGACGGTACTGGGGGCAGACGAGATCATTCGAATGCTACGACCGACTTTAGAAGTGCTCTCGTCGCTGGAACCCTCGGTCTTACTCAGACCCAGGGTGGACAGCTTGAGGTGATGCCCCGCTCGATAAAGGAACGCAGCGCAGGGCATCGCTTTAGCCCGGAGGAGCTGATTCGCACATCACGGTCGAAGTTGGTAGCAGCCTAAGGGTTTTGCGAACAGAGATATAGAGTTTCCTGACCCGACAATCGAACATGTCTCGCTCAAAGAGGCTCATCACTCCGCGCTCAGACAGGACCTTGCTGGCAGCATAGCCGCTGTTTCTAAGTTGTGCGATCGCCTTGCGCATCAACCTAAGTGAGCCTTGATGCGTTACTCGCGCACATGAACTACCAAGGCATCGAGAGAGAGTAATCTCAGGGACCTTCTTGCTGAGTTTGAGGTAGCGCTCAAGCTGCTGAGCTATCCTGGCCAAGGCGCGTGCTTTTCCACTTTTCTTTCCGCCCTTTCCGGTCGAAAAAGAGGCAGGGAGCTTCTGTGCCGCTTCTTTGACTAGATCCAGGAGATCTTGAGACATCTCTGCGGCCCCGTGAATTGCGTCTGAATTGCGGCGCTCTTCGCACTGGTCTTCGTTGAACTTCAGCAGCCGTCCTTCGATGACGGGCGATTCGCCAGGGCTTAATAGCGGAGTTGGGTCTTCGAATTCGACCCCTGTCTTTTGCACTGCTATGCGAACCGATTCAGTCACCCGTACTCTCGTGAAACTGAACTGGCCCTGCTCATCGGTAATAGCCGTGCCGCAACCTTGCGGGTCAACGCAGTCAACGAGGTACACCAGGACCCCAGAGAGCGGGTTACCTGATTCGTCTTTGACAACACCGGAGATGCGCTCCCGCGGATCTATCGGAGTTCGCCCTGGTGCGGCAGTAGCGGTCGCCCTCGGAGTAGTTGATGCGGTCGGAGAAAGCGCTGGAGTAGCAACGGCGGTGGGTGTGCGAGTGCCCGTCGGGGTGCCGATCGAATTCGGAGTGGATGATGGAGAGCCGGTTGCTGTCGCTGTCGGCGTAGTTAACGGTGTTCCCGTTGGAGTGCGGGTGCGTGTCGGGGTGGGGGTACGCGTTGCTGTTGGGGTTGATGTCACCGTTGGAGAGTTTGTGGGTGTACGGGTGGCTGTGGCAGACGCAGTCGACGTTGGAGTTCGTGTAGCGGTGGGGGTACGCGTTGCTGTCGGGGTGATTGTTGGTGTTGGGGAGGCTGTCGATGTTGGTGTAATTGTAGGTGATGGAGTCGCTGTTGGAGTTCTCGAGGGCGTAGGCGTCGCGGTAGGTGTCGCCGCAGAGCCTGTAGACGAAATTATGATCGTGTCGAAGGCCCCACCTACAATTGAGCCTCGTACGGTGATGAAGGTCGCCACGTTAGTGGTCAGGGTTACTGAGGCATTGCCGTTAACATCGGTCGTGGCGCTAGGTGCACTCAATGTTCCTGCTGAGGTGGTAAAGTTCACAACAGTACCCGGTGCAGGGGTACCTGCGACGTTGCTAACAAGAGCAGTAATCGTTGCTGGATCGATACCGTCTGGCAGTATCAAGCCCGTACTGGAGGTCAGGGTCACTTCAGTTGGGTACGATGTATAGGAATCGTTGGGATCTATCCCGGTAGGTATGTAGTCGTTATTGAAATAGAAGGAATGAATGAGCTGATTCTGGTAACAGTCACCGGTTGCTCCTGTTAGTCCTACGAAGATATCGCTATCAATGATTATTGTGGAGTCGATAGTCGCGCTCAAGGTCGCGGTCGCTGGGCGTGTGGTGGTGCTACTGAGCCGAACCTCCAGGAGATCGGTGAGCCCGTCGTAATCTATCCACGCATAGCGCACCGCCCCACTGTTTAAATCGATCGAGGGGGAGGTCATGGCAGCAGAGGTGGTTGAGCCGTTCAGATTAATTCCGATATGATTGTTGCTTGGTGAGCTTCCCTCAATGAAACCGTTGTTGAAAGTGTCGAATTCAATAGCGATTGAAGGTGATACACCGACATATCCCAAGCCTTCCCCGGTATCGCCCGCCGTATTGCTCGTTTGCTGTAGGACGAACGCTATGCCGTCAGCTCCCCCGCAGATCGGAGAGTTCATCGAAAAAGAGAAGTGCGCACTGAAAGAGCCTTCATGAAGGAGCGTTATCTTTTTCTTGTAGTATGCAGTGCCGTAGGTGTCATTGGTCGTGCGAGTCAAGCGAAGGTCGTTTCCAACTAAGGTGGCGTCACCCCCAAGCTGAAAAGCATTAATGTTGCCCCCGGCGAAATTGTTAAAGGCAGAGGTGATCGGGGTCTGGGACACCGCTAGCCTGCAAACAAAGAGGTAGAGGAGCAAAGCTGTGATGAATCTACAGGTGCTCATACGTGCTGGTGCTGCTGTATTCGCGGAAAAGAGGCATCGATGAGCACAGCGCCAGTGCTGAGAATACTTCCTTCCCTCAACTATGATGAGGAGCTCGGTTTGGTGGGTTCGTAAATAAAGGGGGGCGCGACCAAACATATGAGGCACTTGAAGAAATCGAGAGGATAGTGTGGTCCCGCATTCGGGCAGGGTTATGTACACAAGAAGGTGCTATACAAGGAGAACGGAAGATCGGCAAAGGGGAGGCGTGTAAAGAGGCCGGCATGATTATCCCTCGCTGATCTCGATCTTCTCTTGTTCACTTAAGTACTTGAACCAGCGCTGACAGACCTTTTACCGGGATCGCGTGCAGTTTCTTGAAATGAGAGGCGACTATTTTATACTATCACGATATTCAAGCGGTATTGGCTGTTCGTCCTTCGCCTTGGAGCCTTTTGGTTTGGCTAGGGTGAGCTCCTCTATTGAGGTCTTCGGGTCAGCTGGCGCCTTGTTTTTCTCGAGTGATCCCTGCTTGCCGGTGTAGCGCGTATCGAACTGTTCGTCCTGGGAGGAGATCTCGGATTCCTTAAAGGCTGTATTTGGCCCGAGCCCGCCACCTTCAGGGCCTTCACCCATTTCCGAGAGCTCTTTAGTGCGGGCATTACGGTCGGGGCGTGAAGATCGTTCGCCAGAGCCATCGAGCGTGCCCTCTCGGCTATCGCTCTGCGGTTGCTCCCGATCTTGTCTGTCGCTGGGAGCGGTAGCATCGTCACTGTTCTCGCCGCGTGTAGGGTTCTTTTCGTCATTACCTTTGGCTCCCTTGTCGCGATTAGTCGAGCTGTTTTGTTTTGGACTCTCTTTATCAGTTCCTTGCGAGGGATCCTTCCGTTCAGATTCGCCCTGCTTATCACCTTTGGCTCCTTGCTTACTCGATTTGTCGGTGTGATCCCGATTTTTCGCCTCTTCAGAACTCCGCTCGCCGGGCTTCTCTTCCGGCTGACCTTGCTCTGAGCCTTGTTGCTTAGACCCGCCAGAATTGGGCTGATCTCCCGAATTTCCATCGCCTTGCGTACCCTGCTCCTGTTGTTGTTGCTCTATCGACTGCTCGATCTGTTTAAGTGTTTGGTTCATCTGGTCGAGCGCTTGGTCGACTCCCTGTTGACCTGAATCAGAACTTGATGCAGCCGATTGTTCCCCCTGTTGTTGTTGTTGTTGTTGTTGCTGGCTACTCTTTTGATCCTCAGCACCGTCGTCCCCTACCCCCTGCCCCTTACCAGAAGCAGATGCTGAACCTTGCGATCCTTGCTGTTGTGATTCGTTATCTCCTTGCGCTGAGCCGCTGCCTTGTTGACCATCGCTCTGACCCTGTTGACCATCAGAGTTTTGCTGCTGCTGCTCGCTTTGAGGATTTCCCCCACTGCCCTGCTGTTCCTGTTGTTGCTGCTTCTGCTGAGAGGCAGAGGCTAGCTGAGACTGCTCCTGTTGGGTCTTTGAGCCCTGCTGGCTGGGGTTTTCGTGCGCTTGCTTCTGTTGTTGTGAATCCTGAGTATCAGATCGATTCTCTTGACTGTTACCGCTCTCCGATTGAGAGGCTTGGTTTTGCGACGGTTGGCTGTCTGGGGATTTCGATTGACCTTGGTTTTCCCGCTCGCCACCTTTGTGCTCCTCCGGCTGTGGGTTCGCCCCTTGCTGATCAGGCTTTTGATCGGCTCGATTGGTCTGATTTTCTGGTGCTTTGGATTGGTCGTTCTTCGAGGTGCGTTGTTGCGGCTCGTTTCGGTCCCGTTTCTGCTCTTGTTCAGAGCTTTGAGGTTGCAGCCGCTGTTGCGGAGCCTGCTTTCCTTCTTCACCTTGCTGTGCGGTATCGTGTGGAGAGGAATTGCTATCTGTTATCTCCCTAATGCTATCGCTGCTCTCGGCGATAGCTTGAGAAAGCTCCTCGCGGGTCCGTTGCAGTGCTTCAGAGATCTTTGCCGTATCGGTTGGAGAATTGTGGATTGTTAACGCAAGTTCACGAGCCTGCTGTTGCAGTGGCAGTGGTAGATCGGGATTCTGCTCAACGAGCTTTTGCAGCGCATTGATTGCTTCGTCAAGGGGAGAGACGGGATGAAACCAGAAGAGGGATACGGCGAGTAGGCTAAAGAGAGCGGCGACGACCGCAGCATGTTTGTCTGAGGCGGAGGGTGTGAAGCGAAAGAGTGTGGAGAGTTCAGCAATCGTGGGGACAATCGGGTCGAGTTGTCTTGAGATCAGATTTCGACGCATAACATCGAGGTCGTTCGCCGAAGATCGCAGCTCTACAAAGGAGCTCAGCCGATCTTTTGTTGGAATTGAGCGTTCAAGTAGCCCTGAAGCCTCTTGGAGTGAGATTGAGAGCGGGCGTATTCCGCGACGAGCAACAAGCCAGATTCCGAGCCCTGCACAGCAAACGATCGCACACGTCGTCCAAATACTATACCAGGCTACACCCACAAGCAGCATCGCTACGGCTGAAGCGACGGTACCGCCGAGAAGGTAGAGCGATATGAGACGATTTCGGCGCTCCTTGTTCTGAATCGTGTGTAGGAGAGCGTCGATCGGGTGAGTCATGGTCTTCTACGCTATGGAGCTCGATTCTTTTGATAGGTGTTCACTGAATCGTTATGGGCTTCAAGAGTTTCCGAAAATATATGCCCTCCTTGTCGGTTAGCGACGAAGTAGAGGAAATTAGTCGTTGCTGGAAAAAGTGCGGCCTTAATCGCAGAGAGGCCCGGATTGGCTATAGGGCCGGGTGGTAGTCCATCGATTACGTAGGTGTTGTACGGTGTTGGGTTCTGAAGGTCCTCTTTGGTGATGTTGCCGTTAAAATTTGGAATTCCATAAATAACGGTCGGATCTGCTTGCAGCTTCATCCCCTTCTTGAGGCGGTTATGAAAGACTGAGGATATGATCGGCTGCTCGCCAGGGCTACCAGACTCCTTCTCAATGATCGATGCGAGGGTCAACAGCTGGTGTTTCGTCATCGCGAGCTCCTTGAGGCGGGCATCCCATTCCGGAAGCCAACGCTTCTGGAGCTGTTCGTGCATCGCGAGGACGATCCTCTTTGCTGGTGTCTTATTCGGGAATTGATATGTCTCGGGGAAGAGGTAGCCCTCCAAGCTAACCCCAGCGATTCCCAGCTCGGCTAGTAGTTCCGAATCTTTGAGTAGTTTTTCAAAGTCCACTCGAGAGAGAATCCCTTGTTGTTCAAGGGCAGGCCCTATCTCCCACATAGAGGCACCCTCTTTCAGGGTGATCTTTCGGAGAAACATCTTACCAGATGCCATCTTCTCAAGGATCTCACTCGGCAGCATCGAGGGCGAGAGCTCGTATTCGCCGGCCATAATCGAGGTGTCCTGCCCACGAAACTTGGCGAAGGCTACGATCGACCAATGGCTACGGATGAGGCCCTCTTTTTGAAGGTCTTCGGCGATACCTCTGAACGTTGATTGGGGCGGAACCTCAAATATCTTTGAGCTAGTATCTTGAGCGTTCATCGGTGAGAAGAAGAAGATATCGAGGGTCTTGTACACCCCGATGCCCACGATGGAGGGGATGGATATGTATAAAATCGCTAGAATCAGTTTTCGAACCACACCGCCTCTACAATTTAGGAGAGCTAGCCGTTAAGCTCTCAAAGTAACGTTCCAAGATAAGACATGCAGCGAATGCATCGACCTCTTTCGAGGAACTAGAACCCTGAATGGCCCTTTGAGTGGCCTCCACGGAGGAGAATGCTTCGTCGACGTATACAATCTTGATAGTAGCTCTCTTAGCAATACGACGAATAAAGCCCTCGATAGTTTCACAGATAGGAGTTCGATGCCCATGCTCATCGAGCGGGAGTCCAACTACCAGGAGTTGAGGCTTACGCTCTTCGAGGAGGTGGAGTAGCTCCCGCTCGGCATGGCCCTTTGCTCGGGGCCATACTGCTACAGGGAAGGGTATCTGGACAGATGCGTCGGCCACAGCACAGCCTACTCGGACGGTTCCAACATCAAGGGCGATTATCGTCATGATTGCTTAAAGAGTGTAACATATTGAAAAGGCGATTGAAACCAACACAAATAGCCGGGGAGCCTTTACCCGGAGCGCGGAGCTTCTAGCTCCGCCCCTTCGTTCAGCCCACGGTGTAGTCGGTGGGTTGCAGGCGGAGCTAGAAGCTCCGCGCTCCGGGTGGGGTGAGACCCCACACACCTGCTGAGCCACAGTGCTCTACCAAAACAGGGTGGCGCTCCCGCGCGGAAAAGGGCAAAAGAGGAGCTTCCATCTTTTCCATAGGCGTACAGCATGAGCTTTCACAATACGGATCTCCCGGATCTACCTAGTATCCCCAAAAGTTGGATGCTTCCCTTAGCAGTGGTGGTCGTGGCCCTCGTCACAGGCACAACGAGCTTCTACACTATTCCGGCCGAGTCAGAGGGTGTTGTGATCCGGTTTGGTCGCTATCTTAAGACTGTTCAGCCTGGACTCCACTTTAAATGGCCCGTTGGGATCGACGCCGTCGAGGTTCTTCCAACTCGTCGTCAGCTTAAGATGGAGTTTGGATTCGCTACATCCAACTACACGAACCCTTACCAGGTCGGTACGGAGAACGATCGCGAGCGGGTCATGGTTACCGGCGACCTCAATGCGGCCATAGTCGAGTGGATTATTCAGTATCGTATTCAGGATCCGAAGAAGTATCTCTTTGATGTCAGAGACCCTGCGGCTACCTTGAGGGATCTTTCAGAGGCCGCAATGCGCGAAGTCATCGGAGACCGTACGGTAGATGAGGTAATTACGATCGGTCGTCAGGATATCGAGGCCGCAGCACTCAACCGACTACGTTCTCTGGTAGAACTCTACGAGCTAGGGGTCGTGATAGACCAGGTGCAGCTCAAAAATGTAAATCCGCCACCCGCTGTGCAAGCTTCGTTCAACGAGGTTAACAAGGCACAACAAGATAGGGAGAGCTCGATCAACGTTGCAAACGGAGAATACAACCGTGAGGTTCCTAAAGCACGTGGAGAGGCCGAATCGGCTATTCAAGCGGCAGAGGGATATGCCCTCAAGCGGGTCAATGAAGCGCAGGGTGACGTAGCCTCATTCAAAGCGATGCTTGAGCAGTACGCAAAGGCACCGGATATAACCAAGACACGTATCTATCTCGAAACGATGGGAGAGGTCATTCCCAAGGCAGGCCCTAAGATTATAGTCGATGAGTCTCTCAAGCAGTGGCTTCCACTCCTTGCACAGACATCCAAGATCGGAGGAGAAAATCCATGAAGTCTCTATCGTTGATTGGGCTTATTATTTTGACGGTTGTCGCCGGTCTCATCTCTACCGGGAGCTTGTATACCGTCAATCAAACCGAACAGGTCATCATCACGCAATTTGGCAAGCCTGTAGGAGATCCGATTGTGGAGCCAGGGCTTCATTTTAAACTACCCCTAATTCAGGTCGTTAATCGCTTAGATAAACGGTTTATGGAGTGGGACGGAGCGCCGGTGGGCATCCCAACCAAGGATAAGACCTATATCTATGTGGAAGCCTTCGCGCGTTGGCGAATCAGTGATCCCCTCCAATATTTTCTCAGGCTTCGAGATGAGCGAAGTGCGCAGTCGAGGCTGGAGGACATCTTGGGAGGCGAGATACGAAACGCGGTAGCCAAGCACGAACTGATCGAGATCGTACGCTCTGATAAGAAGCGCATCCCGATCGGTGATCAAGCTCTGGAGGGGGCCTCCGCAAACATCGGGTCGCTCGGAGCTCTTAGGCCGATATCGGTAGGACGTAAACAGATTGAAGCAGACGTCAAGGAAGCAGCGACACACAAGCTTGGAGAGTTCGGTATCGAACTCCTTGACCTGCGATTTCAACGCGTCAATTACAACCCCGATGTGTCGGATCGAATACACCAGCGCATGATCAGCGAGCGACAACAGATAGCGCAGCGTTTTCGCTCCGAGGGCGAAGGAGAAGCTGCAAAGATTAATGGTCGCAAAGAGCGAGACCTCAACGAGATACGCTCGATGGCGTATCGTCGAACCCAACAGATTCGTGGCGAGGCCGATGCGCGAGCGAGCGAGATCTATGCAAAAGCATATAGTCAGGATCCTCAGGCTGCGGAGTTCTACAAGTTCTTAAAGAGTATGGAGGTTTACCGCTCGATCCTGACGCAAGACTCAACACTCGTACTCTCGACTGATTCGGAGCTGTATACTTTTCTAAAGAGGTAGGCGAGCGAGCGTCGTACATGGAGCGCGGAGCTTCTAGCTCCGCGCTCCGACAGCCGCTGTTTCTGGCTGCGGTCGTGAGATCGGCGAAGGTTTGGAGCAGGGATCTCGATATGCAGACCCGGCATTTTTTCGGATACTGAACCGCTTAAGACCACAACTCCCTCAATTTATTAGATTCGCGATAGGGAACAGCGTCAATGCGGCTTAGGGGGTTGTGACACCCGCAACAGTTCAGCTAAAGTCCGGCTTGCATGAAAAGGTATGTTTTAGCTGCCCGAACTGCAGTTGTTGTACTGGGTGGCGCACTACTTATACAAGGCACGAACCTAGGAGATCGATTAATTGATTTCGCTCGGTTGCGTCTCTCATCATACGAACTTCTATACAGCAAGAAGAGCCCCCTACAACGGTTTGGGGACCCTTTGCTCGAGGAGCAGGGGGAGTTCTACGCACCACCACGTACTGATATCACCCTTCGCACCCCTGTTACCCCTTTCGGGGCAGGAGATGCTGCGTTGGCAGATGGGACCTTTGAGCATGCAATTGAGAAAGGGGACACCTTATCCACGATTTGGGGCGACATAGGAGGACAGAGAGATGAGGCGCAGGCTCTAATCGATGCCTTCAAGGAGGCCCGGGTCTCGGCACACGGTCTCAAGGTGGGTGAGACTATAGAATACACTCGTCAGGCAGGAGAGATAGTCCAGATTAAGCGTAAGCTATCCGGTGGGGCATCTCTCATACTAACGGGAGATCCGGAGCAGGGATACGTCCCTCGTATCGATCAAGCTCGGGTAATCCGCCAGGAGCGAAAGGTTTCCGGTACTATCTTTACCTCACTGGTCGATTCTGCAAACGCGTCGAATATCCCGTACGCTGTAGTCGATGACTTTGTGGACCTGTTCAGTAATAGGGTCGAGTTCCGCAGGGATCTACAACCGGGAGATACCTTCTCGGTGATCTTTGAGGAGTCGTTTACCGAGGATGGGGAGCAGCTTCAGCCCGGTGCTATCCGTGCGGCGGCGCTCAAGCTCGGTGGAAAGCTGATGGCGGTTGTTAGAGACGTCGCACCGGACGGTACGGTGCGTTACTTCGACGAGAACGGTCAGATGCCAACAAAGGCGTTCCTGCGTTACCCAGTTCAGTATACCCGTATATCGTCGGTCTTTTCGACCTCGCGCTTTCATCCGGTCCTGCACATCTCGCGGCCACACAACGGTGTTGATTTCTCGGCTCCGATCGGAACACCGATACGCACAGTTGGTGATGGGGTCGTAGTGGCTGCTGGGTATTCCTCATCGATGGGGAACATGGTCAAGATCGCGCACGATTCGCGCTATACCACTGAGTATATGCATCTGAATAAGATTGCAGCCGGAATAAAGAAGGGCTCGCGTGTTACTCGCGGTACCGTTATAGGCACCTTGGGTAAGACTGGCTTGGCAACCGGGCCGCATCTGCACTTTGGGCTCTTTGATAACGGCAAGTACATCGACCCGCTCAAAGCTAAGATCATGCAATCTCCCGATGCTGCCAAGCCATCGCCGCTGGTACTGGCAACGATAGCCGACCTCAAGAAGCTGCACGACTCTATGTCCGTTGCTTCTATCGAGTCCGGTAAGCCGCGAGCATGAGCGTCTCGATCTCCATTCTCGCCACCGGCTCTGAACTCCTTGATGGTCGCGTCGTCGATACCAACTCGAATTTTGTCGCACGTGAGCTCTCAGATCTGGGGATCAAGTTAAAGCGTGTCCTGCTGGTCGACGACGATATGCAGGAGCTTGTTACCGGACTCGAGCAGCTTAAGTCCGTTAGTGACGTCGTGATCACCTCCGGTGGCCTTGGGCCAACAGATGATGATCTGACGCGCTATCTGATCGCGAAGTTTTTCGGTGTGGGGTTAGCGGAAAACCCAGATGCTCGTAAACACCTCGAAGAGTTCTACCAGAAACGTGGTAGAGCTCTCGACGCTACCAACCTCAAACAAGCGCTCCTTCCGATTGGATCAACCATGATCCCAAATGAGTTTGGTACGGCGCCCGGATTTATGATGCAAACGAAGGAGGGGGTAACGGTATGCTCGCTCTCCGGTGTGCCGCGTGAATTTAAAAGTATGTATGCCAACTCTGTTGCTCCGATTATCAAGGAGCGCAGTAGAGGAGCCCCGAGGCTCTTAAGGGTTACGTTTAAAACTTTTGGCCTCCCTGAGTCGTTCGTCGGGAGGCTCGTGGCGAGTTTAAAGCTCCCTTCCGAGATAGTGGTTTCATACAGAGCAGCCTTCCCCGAAGTGCATGTAGTTCTTAAGGCCCTTGAGAGCTTTAGCGCTCTCGATCACTACGCAGCAAAGGTAAGAGATGTTCTTGGAGTAGAGTGCATCTACTCGCAGGATCCCCTCGTGTCGTTCGTTGAATCGGTCCAAGAGCTTCTCATCGCCCGCTCAGCAACGGTCGCAACGGCTGAGTCATGCACTGGTGGAATGCTCGGAGAGATGCTCACGAGGACCCCCGGATCCTCGGGTGTATACCGCGGTGGTATCGTTGCTTACCATAACGATCTTAAGGAAGGGTTGCTAGGTGTCTCGCGAGATATCCTCGAAACGTTTGGTGCTGTGAGCGCTCAAACGGTTGAGTCGATGGCGCGTGCGGTTAGTGCCCGCTGTAAGGCCTCTTTTGGGCTCTCGGTCAGTGGTGTTGCCGGCCCAGATGGTGGGAGTGAGGATAAGCCGGTAGGTACCTTTTTTATCGGTATCGCTTCGCCGAATGGTGTCACCAGTATGCGGTGTCTTTATCCTAGCGAGCGGGGTAACGTGCGGACCTACGCCGCCTATGTGGCCTTGGATTGCTTACGACGTAGCTTGCAGGGAATTGCGCTTCCGAATAGCCTGCCGATACTTTCCAGAGAGTAATGGAGACGAGCAATGCGTATCCTTATAGCTCAGCAGGACGCTGAGACGGTAGCTATTGTGCGATCTGCGATAACGCCCGAGCACGTTGTTGTGGAGGCTAACGACGGAGATGCCACGGCGCTGCTTATTACGGAAGCTAGCGAGCGTGGCATACCTTTTGACCTCTTAATCCTCGATCTTCAGATGGTAGGAATGCCGGGTCTCGAGGTGTTAGCGTTGCTACGCTCGCTTGAGGAGCCGCGTAAATTGGCGGGTGGTGTTACTACACGGGTTTTAGTCGTAAGTGAGAGCACCTCTGGGAGGTTTATTTACGGCGCTCATGCGATGTCGTGTGATGGTTATCTGGTAAAGCCGCTCGATATTGATAAGTTTCGAGAGGCTTTAGATAGGGTCTGTCCTCGGCAGTGACACTCTTTACTGCGCGTACGCTTCGAATCTGCCATCTCGTATTATTCGAGTCTCAATCTCTCCCGACAGTAATCCTTCACCTGTAAATCCTTTAGAGGTGAGGAGTGAGTTTTGTACGCAGGCCGAATCGCCGTTGCATTCTCGGATCGATTCAAAGAAGATTCGTGAGCCGAGCTTGGCGAAGTAACCGACAGCGTCGTCTCCAGATACCTTTGGGTACGAGTACAACAGTCCATTTGCGTGGCTACCTTCGGCGTTTAGGAGATCCTTGGTCTGAGCCGAGTAGATCGAAATGACGGGGATGTGAGAGAGCCCTGCGTTGCTCATCTCTTTTCTCAGGCCTAGGAGAAAGGGGCTTACGTCAGGAGCGTATATCCCGTTTACCTTGAGCTGTCGAAGTTTGGTCACGAGAGGCTTTATGTTGATGGGATCGAGGGTGTTGTATGTTAAGACAGCAGCGATATCGCCCTTGAAGCTCCTACGAAAGGCCTTCTCATGCGTCAAGCAGAAGATATCTTCATAAAAGATGAGAGCTGCACGCGAGATGCCGAGCTTATTCATGAAAGTAGCATTATAGGTTGCTTCGGCATCGTTTGAGTACTGCGGCGAGAAGACCCGCTTACCGGAGATAGTAAAGAGGTTCTCTGCGCCAGAGCCAAGCAGCATCGAGACGACCTGTGTGTTTTTGAGGAGCGGGGCTATGCTGTGCTGCGGTGAGCCACACACTGGCCCGAGGATGAAGGAGGATTTGTGTACTTCAGTCAGGTTTTTGAAGGCCTTAACGGATTTTGCAGGGACACACTCATCGTCCTCGACCACCAGTTCTATCCGATCGAGGTTTGCAGCTCGGATGCCCTCAAGAAGGGTCTGACCAAACGATGCTAGTGGCCCGCTCAGGGGGAGCATTGCGCCAACCTTTATTTTATCGTTAGCCAAGGCTTTGTGGCAGCTTATATTCACAAGGATCGAAATGATCGCTACCAGGTAATACCGGGCTCCAAGTTTCCTCTGGAAATGACTAGTCATCTGACTCCTTGTGAGAGCAATTGGTGGCTGTTTTTGTGGTGCGTGGATCTTCACCGGCGATATCATTACACATTTAAGGTGTTTTAGTGTGTGAAAACTATCCTAACCCGTGGTCGCAACCCAGCTATGTTTGGTGTATCATTGATAAATAAGCACGGTCTATACACGAGAGGTTCGGCGGAGTAGCCTTGCAGGACGTGTAGTACAAGTACGGTTAGTAGTCGTTATACAGAGAAGAGATGTAATGACAGGATACGGACGGCGAGCAGGCGACCCTAAGGGTGTGACCAAAGAGATGGAGGTCCCCTTTCCAGAGTCGAGCGTGATGCAGGCGCTCGTGGGCGACAAGGATGAAAATCTTAAGGTAATCGAGCGCGACCTTGGGTTAAAGATCGGGCGCAGTCCGAACGGTTTGATACTCGTTGGTCAAGACACCGATGTAGAGCTCGCCCACGATCTCCTGGTTCAACTGCGTGGGCTCGTGCAGCAGGGCGAGGTGCTCTTTAAGGGCGATGTAGAGCGCGCTATCCGCATGCTTTCCGGTAACCGCAAGTTGCAACTTGAGGAGCTCTTTCGTGATGAGATTCGGGTCTCGGGTAAGAGGACGAAGATAGTTCCGAAGACCTTCAAGCAGAAAACCTACATAGAGCAGATTAAGAACCACAGTGTGGTGCTCGGGGTTGGTCCCGCTGGAACGGGAAAAACTTATCTGGCGATGGCGATGGCGGTCTCAGCGCTGGTCAGCAAGGAGGTAAAGCGGATCGTGCTGTGCCGTCCAGCGGTAGAAGCGGGTGAGAAGTTGGGGTTTCTACCAGGAGATATGGCGGAGAAGGTCAATCCGTACCTACGGCCGCTCTACGATGCCCTGCACGATATGGTGGATTTCGACCGTGCTAAGGAGATGGTTGAGAAGGGTGTGGTGGAGGTTGCCCCCCTCGCCTTTATGCGCGGTCGCACCCTTTCAAATGCCTTCGTTATTCTCGATGAGGCCCAAAACACGACACCTGTTCAGATGAAGATGTTCCTCACTCGCTTAGGGTTTGGGTCCACGTGTGTCGTGACGGGCGATGTTACTCAGATCGATCTACCGAGAGGTACGGTGTCTGGGCTCTCACACGCCCTCAAGATCCTTAAAGATGTGCCGGGCATAGCGGTGGTTCAATTTTCGGAAGAGGACGTAGTTAGGCATCCGCTCGTGTCGCGGATTATCCGGGCTTACGACCAAGATGAAGCTTAAAGATCTCGCACAGGGTCTCGGTAGCGGAGCAGTTTTAGTCTTTGCACTTCAGGTGCTCGTTGCGGCGATCGCAGAGCTCGCCCTGGGTGGTTTCTCCCCCGGTTCGTTGTCTGTACGTATTTCACGTGCAGTTGGTCTGTTGCTTACACTGTTCGTGCTGCACATCGTTGCTAAGAGCGCCCTCACTGGTTACCGCTCTCGAAGCGCTAAGCCGCATGTGTGGCTGTATCTGCTTTTGGGGCTCTCCACGGTCCTGGTGTCTGTCGTTAATCTGCTGGGACTTGCGCTCGCGCACTATGCAGATAAGGGAAACACGCGATTTGTTTCGGAGGAGTCTCTTACCTTCTTCCTTCCGGTAACGGCAGCCGTGCTACTGATACAATCGGTATTAGGCCTTCATTTCGGACTGATGGCATCACTCTTCGGAGCGGTGTTGATCGCGCTGTATCTACCGATGCCTGAGCTCTCGTTCTGCTTTGTGCTCACGACCTCAGTAGTGGCGTGCACGAGTTTTATGCAGGTGCGCTCTCGCTCGGCGTATCTCAAGGCTGCATTGAACATCGCTTTGGTAGCAGTGCCGTTTGCGATCATCTCGGTGGTGTTATACCCACCGCTTGGAATAGTGGATGCTGCCTCAAGGTTCCTAGGGTGTTTAGTGGGTGGTTGTTTGAGCGCGTTTCTCGTCGCTGGGATTACTCCGATAGTTGAATACCTCGGAGGGTATGCCTCAGATATGAGGCTGATAGAGATGGCTACCCTCGACCACCCTCTCCTCAAGGAGCTTAGCGTCCAGGCCCCAGGGACCTGGAATCACTCTATGGTGATCGGCATGATGGTTGAGTCGGCAGCGGACGCGATCGGAGCTAATCCCGTGGTGTGTCGCGTGGGAGCGTACTTTCACGATATCGGGAAGATGAAGAAGCCCCTTTATTTCGTTGAGAATCAGGATCCCGGGGATAATCGACACGATAAGTTGAGCCCGTCAATGTCTGCGCTGATTATTCGCTCGCACGTGAAGGACGGGGTCGAGCTCGCCCGCAAGCATAAGCTTCCAAGGGTTATCGAGGATCTGATCCCTCAACACCACGGCACCTCGACGATTGAGTATTTTTACGAGAAGGCTCGTAAAGAGGCTGAGGAGCTCGGCAAGGATGTTGATACGGTCGATAGGAGCCTCTATTCCTATCCTGGGCCCCGGCCTCAGACGCGCGAAGCCGGTCTGCTGATGTTGGCTGACGGTATAGAGGCAGCAGCTCGGACCTTAAACGATCCGTCCTTCGATCGCATTCAAGGGATGGTTCAGAAGATGATCAACAAGGTCTTCTCGAGCGGTGAGCTGAATGAATGTGAACTCACCTTACGAGACCTACACCTGATCGCCAAGTGTTTCACACGGGTGTTGTCAGGTATCTATCATCAACGTATCGCATATGCTGAGCCTGCCGAGAAAACCAATGAACTAACGGCAGTCGATGAGTCAGATCAATCTGCTCGCGGAGAATCGAGTCGTCGAGAGCGGCGTGTTGAGAATTTGAAGCGGTTAGGCGTTGAATGAAACGGATCCAGGGCACATCAGGGCGGCCAAAGTCTGGGCGGACCTGGCAGGTCTCGGTTACCCTCGAGAGTCGCAAACTAGGGATTACATCGGTAGAGTTACGACGCGTAGCAGCCGCGGTACTTGAGCGGCTGGACTCCGAAATCGGTGTGGCTGCGGTGTGTGAGGTGCACGTTGTAATTACAGATGATGAGCGGATTCGGGCTCTGAATCGGGATTTTCGCAAGAAGGATAAGGCAACCGATGTACTTTCATTTCCGCAACTAACGAAGGGGGAACTCGCGGGTCGTAAGCGCGGCTCTGTAGGGAGCCATTTGGGCGATCTCGTTATCTCGAGTGAAACTACCTTGAGGCAGGCGCGGGAGTTTGGAGTATCAAAGCGTGAGGAGCTTTTAAGGCTACTAGTTCACGGCTTACTACATCTATGCGGATACGATCATGAAAAGGTGCCCATATCAGAAGCGCAGCGCATGAGGCGTAAAGAGCGAGCTCTTCGGGGGCAGCTTGCTGGCGCGTTTCGCTGATAGCGCTAACGATCAATCTCACGAAGTAGCAGGAAGGTCTGCGAGAGGTTGCCGACATTCCGGATGTAGCACGGCCCCGAGGAGAGCTCTGCATCGGTAAAGAATTGCTTAGTGATATCTTCTAGCTTATCTGAGCGCACGGAGACGTTCGACTCTTTAGAGAGAGCGCTATTTTGTCGTAGTGCTTTAGTGGTGGGGGTGTTTTCCGGATCAATGCGTAGGTTGCATGTGATCTCTCGGGAGCTCCAAGATCGCACGACATCGAGCTGTAGGTTGCTTTCTCGATCGTAAAATTCAAAGCGTTGGTCATCGTATGGTCCGCTCGCCGAGTTTGGTTTTTCACGAAGCTGTAATTCAAGCCCCGATTCACGGTTTAATACCTCAATTGCGCCGATGAGCTGAGATTCGAGGATCGTACCATCGGCGCGCACGGTGTTTGCAACACTATCTGCGCGATCTTGAAGGTACCGTAAGCCCTCTTGATACTGTCTCTGTCGCATCTGTAGGATACTTTCAGGAATCTCAGAGAGGATCGAGGCGCGCGGATCATAGGAGATCATAAACTTGGCGAAAGTTGGTAGGTCTTGAAAGGTCAATGAAAAGCCGTCGGCAAGGGGCTCATTTTGCTCGAGTGCTTGTCTGGCATGCTCGACGAAGGGTGCCTTTATTTCAACGGCGTCGTTTGAAAAAGTACGGATAGTCTCTGCAACCCGAGATATATCAGACCGCTCTGGGTTTCTGCCAAATGACAGCGTGTAATTAACGACGGTACTATATTGCGGGCGGTACACCTGAAGCGAAACAGCAGCGCTCTCGGTCTTATACCATAGGCGGGTAGGCCTCCCGTCAGCTAGCGCTTGATTTCGGCCTTTATCGGGCACCAGGGACGTTTCGCACAGCCCCTGAAGTTGATTCAAAAAGCTGGAGATCTCCTCTAGGCTCATATAGGGGTTTGTCTGAAGCTTTTGTTGAAGATCGTTTGCATACTGGGTGATCTCTCTTCGCGCATCAGTATGTGCCTGCAAGAGGAGGGCGCGAAGATTGCCGTGGTACTCTTGATTGGAGAATTCGTCGATTGCTTTCGCGCAGGTGTCGCACCACGACTGTATCTTTTGTGCAGCTTCGGTAAAGGGGACCTTGCATGGGATAGCAAGAACCTCGGAGCGTTTTGACCAGCGCTCGTGTAGTGGATCCTGCGGCCCGGTCCTTTGAGAGTATCCGTGCTCGAATCCGAGGGCCTTATTGACGATCTCGGCAGAGAGCGATGGTATCTGATTGGTGAGTTGTTGCGGGATCGGGACCGGCATGCCATTGGCATTGAAGCTAGTAATGATTGCTGCCTCAGATCCATCCTTTGGAATGCTGATGCGTAGCCGAGCTTTTTCGTTGCGAAGGTGCAGATAGCTAGAGGCGTCGATACCGAGTTGTGTGAAGTAGTCTTTGAGGGAGTGGTGTAAGGTAGTGTCGACTACGCAGCCGCTCTCAGCAGCGAACTGCTCCAGGTCCTTAGTAGCCGCGACCGGGGAAAGAGGGGTGAGGATGCTGTTGGCTGGTAGGTGGATCTCAAGGAGTGAGCAGTTCTTGCCTTTGTGGCCCCCTTGATCTGTTACGGCTATCTTGAAGTTTAGGAGCTGGATGGTTTCTGGTTGTAGCGTATCTGAGGTGTGCGAGGGGCTGTATGTCAAGTCAACATCTACCTTTGATGCAGTGAGGTCGGCGACAACCGGATAGTCAACAAAGGTACCTCGATCAAACACCCTGAGTTTGAGCGGCATCAATTGGGCTCCGGTGGTGTTATCGAGGAAGGCTCGGGGTGGCTCCGGTGACAGGATAGCTGAGGTAAAGCCAAGTGTTGTTGGAGCTCCATAGCCGCTCTTGTTAAAGGTCAAGGCGGCGGTGGGAATGTGAACGGCGCTACCTGCTTGCAAGAGGTGTTCGAGGGCTAGCTGCGTAGTGACTGGGCTATGGACGTCTACCGCTACCGGCGGCGTATCGGATGCAACGGAAAATCCAGAGCGCAGGAGCGCTTGTGGGTTTTGAGCTGAGGTCGGGGTTGAACTGCTGTCGTGGCGATGGTCTGCGATGAAGGAGGCTATCTCTGAGGTATCACTGAGTCGTTGACGCACCGGAGGGTTGCTTTCTCGCAGCACCTGCTCGCGCCGCTCAGGGCTGGTGGCGGTAGGGGCAATAACGGGAGCCGCAGCGGGTGTATTGGTGCTTATGAGTAAAGTCATCGGTTAGCCGCCTTCCCCAGCTAGTAGGTGAACAGTGTTTGATACCCTGGCGGTGTTATTGGCTGGTTTTGGGCCTATGTTACCTTAAACGGTTTAAAGCGGGTGCTCTCGCCGGTGTAGCAGCCCCGAAGGGCTCTATTTTCTTCACCAGCGCCCCCCGTATGATAATCGCTCAGTGAAGCGCTACCGACCCTAACGATTTATTTTGCTTGATGATTTGACGGGTCGTGGCAACCAACGTATACCGATTGCATGAACCTAGTGAACGATCCATCCGAGCTAAAGTACAAGCTCCAAGGGCTTAGCGAGCGCGTTGAAGTCCTTAGGGGGTTTCTTTGACATCCCTACCCTGACGACCAAGGTCGAAGAGCTCGAGCTCGAGTCTCAGTCGAGTGATATCTGGAACGATGCAAGCAAAGCAAAGGCTCTGATGCGCGAGCGTGCGCAGTGTTCGGAGCGGCTCGAGCAGTTTAAGAAGCTCGAATCGATAAAGGGCGATGCCGAGACCGCTTTTGAGCTAGCAAAAGAGAGCGGTGACGATGAGTTTATGGCTGAGGCGGCAGGCTCGATCCAGGAGCTTGATGTTGCAGTCGGAGCGCTTGAGTTCAAATGCAAGATGAACGGAGAGTTTGATAGCCAGTCAGCAATTATCGAGATCAATGCAGGCTCTGGTGGAACTGAGGCACAGGACTGGGGTGAGATGCTGCTTCGCATGTATCTCAGGTGGGCAGAGCGCAAAAAGTTCTCGATCGAGGTGATGGATTACCAGCCCGGCGAAGGTGCTGGCATAAAGAACGCGACAGTTTTGATTGGAGGCCCATACGCCTATGGGCATCTTAAGAATGAGTCGGGTGTACACCGCTTGGTGAGGATCTCGCCGTTTGACTCAAATGCGCGCCGCCATACCTCCTTTGCGTCGGTCAGTGTGACTCCTGATATCGAGGAGGAGATAGAGGTTGAGGTGAACGAAGGTGACTTAAGGATCGATACCTATCGATCTTCAGGGGCGGGTGGTCAACACGTCAATAAAACCGATTCCGCGGTTCGTTTAACCCACATCCCTACCGGTATCGTTGTTGCGTGTCAGAGCGAGCGCTCGCAACACAAAAATAAATCGCGGGCTATGAAGATCTTGAAGTCAAAGCTCTACGAGCTGCAACAGGAGCAGCAGCGCGACAAGATGGACGCTCTAAAAGGACAGCGCAAGAAGATCGATTTCGGCAGCCAGATACGCAACTACGTGATGCAGCCGTATCAGCTCGTAAAGGATCTGCGGAGTGAGTATGAAACCTCCGATGTGAACGCCGTGCTCGATGGAGACCTCGACGCTGTTATCGAATCGTGTCTGCTAGGCTCGTGACGGACGGAGCGTTTTGAGTTAGACAGGAAGAGCAACGCAAAGTTTGAGGCGTAGGCATGAAGCTGGGAGTAAAAGCAGAGCTGCTGAAGGAGCTTGCTTTAGAGGCAGGAGCGCCATCGCCTGATCTCGGTATGCGCGCCGGTGTCGATGCGTGGCACCCGGTGCACCGAGGTCGGCCAGTAACGAGCTTCGCTTCGTGGGACCTCCTGGATCTTCATACGCGACGAGACCTCCACAGCGCCATAACGCGGGCCGTTGCTGAATCAGGTAGCGGGGTTTCGTGCGCGCGATTGTCCGGAGGGCTATCCGTTAGCCACATGCAGTGTGAGCAGCGTTTGGCGCTCTTTCTAGGAGGTGAGTCGGCAACCCTATTCAGCAACAAGAACCAGGCTGTTCTGTCTGTCGTAACGGCGTTATGTGCTGAGGGATCGATGGTCGTTGGTCCAGCGTTGTGTGCCCTACCCCTTGCGGACGCATGCGCTCTGTCGCACGCAGACTATGCTGAGTACGACTCCGCAGAGCAGCTGCGTTCGATTATGGAGCGCTTTGGGCCCCCGAAGCGAGTGCTGGTTGTGGCAGAGAGCGTCTCACCATTGACCGGTGAGACGTCTGATTTAGTTGAAATAAATCGGGTAGTTGAACAGTCTGGCGGGTGGCTTCTGGTGGATGAGAGCGCTGCTCTTGGGCTGAGCGGTATACGGGGTGCAGGCTCCTCTGAGGTGCTTCCAGTGGCCCCTGCCCTGCTTTGCCGTGTCTGTAGCTTTCTAACACTGGTCGGCTCAGAGATGTCCGGTGTGGTGGGGCCGCCGGAGCTTAAGGAGCTTGTGTCAAGGCGCTCTCGCTATCTTCGTTTTGACCCCCCTCCCCTGCCTGTGGTGGTGCACGCTGTGGAGGCCGCCATCGGCGTAGTAGAGCTCTCAATCCTAGCGCGGGAAAGGCTTACGGCCCGAGCGCTGAGGGTTCATCGGGCCCTTAAGGCGCAGGGCTGGAAGGTCAGTGCCAGCGAGGAGATCGCAATAGTATCAGTATCCTTTGAGAGCCTGCAGATGGCTCGTGGGGTGCAGGATGGCTTACTCCAGCGCGGCGTATACGTAGAGGCACTACCGGCAAGGGGCCTGAGGCGCAACGGCGCTGTGGTAAGGGCGTTACTCTCAGTACGCCATACAGAGCCAGAGGTCGAGAGCCTCTTAGAGGGTTTTGCCGAAGTGCGAAAGCGTTCTGCGCAGGGAAAGGGCGATCCCCTGTAGTGTGGGCTGTTCCACGTGGAACAGTTCGTACCTAGAGATAAGCGGCCGTGTTCTCAGCAGGCTGGTTTCTACCCCCCCCCTGTTCCACGTGGAACAGTCCCCTTTGTTGTTGTTCCTGATTCCTACTCGTGGTACCTCTTACACCCTCTGTTGCTCGAGATGTTTTTCATTGATCCTTATGGCTCACGTAATCGCCCTTGCTAATCAAAAAGGTGGTGTTGGGAAAACAACCAGCGCCGTTAGCCTCTCTGCCCAGCTCGCTATCTTGGGATATCGAGTTCTGTTGCTTGATTTTGACCCACAGTCGAGCGCCACAAGTGGCCTCGGTCTTGAAAAGCACCCTGAGGGCTCAGACTTGTACGACGTCTTCTTCGGGAGGTTAAGCCTCTCGGAGGTGGTGGTCCCCGCTCCTATCGATAATCTTAAGGTGGTTCCGGGCTCGCCTGACCTCGTTAGCCTGGAGCTTGAGCTAGGCAAGACCCCGGGCCGAGAGCTTATCTTGCGTAGCGCCTTGACCGAGCTTGAGGCTGACTACGACGTTATCCTCATAGACTGCCCCCCCTCTTCCGGTCTTCTTACGCTGAACGCTCTCGGTGCGGCTCGTTGGGTTCTTGTGCCGCTGCAAGCTGAGTACTATTCCCTTGAGGGCCTGTCGGGTCTCCTTAATACGATCTCATTCGTTCAACAGACCTTTAATCCGAAGCTTGAAGTGCTCGGGGTTTTCCTCACTATGTTCGACGCCCGTACCAACCTCTCGATCCAGGTGTTCGATGAGGCCCAGCGACATTTCCAGGATAGGCTCTTTAAGACCCGAATTCCGCGTAACGTAAAGCTCTCAGAATGTCCGAGCCACGGACTTCCGATCTGCCTCTACGATTCGCAGAGCGCTGGGGCCAGGAGTTATCTCTCACTAGCCGGAGAGTTAATCGAGCGGCTCGGATTAGACAGTTCAGGTGATGCACAAGCAGCGTAACTGTTCCACGTGGAACACTTAGTCAGGAGACGAGATGGACCTCTCAAAAAGCCTTAAAAAGAATACTCGCACAGCGCTCGGTAGGGGGCTGACTGCTTTGGTGTCGAGCACCCCTGCCGTCCCTGTTGACGTGCAGCGAGAGCCTGCGAATGCGCCAGATGCGGCTAGCGCTTTAAGCCCCCTTCCTGCTGGGGTCGCCTTTCTGCCTCTGGAGGTGCTAAAGCCTAACCCTACTCAGCCCAGAACACATTTCTCTGAGCACGAGGTTTCTGAATTAACTGAATCAATTAGGGCTTTTGGTGTTCTGCAGCCGATCCTTGTAAGGCCTCAAGGAGCTGAGTACCAGATCGTTGCAGGGGAGCGAAGGTATCGCGCAGCGGGACGTGCCGGGCTTTCTCAAGTGCCTGTTATCATTAAGGAAATAGACGATAGGCAGACCCTTGAGATAGCTCTTGTTGAGAACGTCCAGCGCCAAAACTTAAATCCACTCGAAGAAGCTAAGGGATATCAGAGGCTTATGGATGAATTCTCGCTCTCGGCCCAAGAGGTCGCAGAGCGGGTAGGGAAGGATAGGGCAACGGTAGCAAATATCGTTCGTATTTTGAGACTTCCCGCTGGAGTCCAGGAGATGATCGCAGATGGCCGCATATCCGTGGGGCATGCTAAGGCGATCCTGACTGTGAAGGAGCCGTCGGCCCAAACTAATCTTGCCAACAAAGTGATCGCGGAATCGCTCTCAGTGCGTGCGCTGGAAGCGATCGTTTCGCGCGTAGTGGTGTTCGACGGTGGAAAAAAGAGCTCCGACGAAAAAGAGAGCAAACGACGACGAGAAGATGCGGTATACCCAGAGCTCGAAGAGCGTCTGAGAAACGCAGTTGGGACGAAGGTCTCGATCCACCGCACCAAGCAGGGTGGCTCGATTGAGCTGCATTTCTTCTCTGACGCTGAATTGGACAGACTTGTGGAGATCTTGAGCGCTCCGCGTGAGTAGGGGGCTCTGACAGGAGGGTGTATGAGTAATGCAGCGGTTAGTTCCGAACGTTTTCTCGATGCAGCTTTAGGCGCTGCTCCTCAGCAGCGCACGCAGACACGCGCGACGGTGGTTGGTTCGGAGGCGACCTTGCGCGGTGATATCAAAGCGGCCGCAGAGGTGGTTATCGCGGGGACTATACACGGTGAGATCTTCTCTGACGTGAAGATAGTGATAGCAGAGGGTGGAGAGGTCGAAGGGCATATTCACGCGCCAGAGATAGTGATTGACGGTAAGCTTACTGGTGACGCGCACGCGACAGCCTCGCTCAATCTCGGTAGTAGGGCAGAGGTACGTGGTGATATCTCTACCCCGTCTATACTCATAACGTCCGGTGCAACCTTCGTTGGCCGCTGCTCGATGCCGGCCGCGGCGGCTTGATCTAAACGCCGAAATCGCAGACTCTTAGGGTATGAACACGCAAAGTAGCATCGAATCTATCCTGGCAGCGGTATCTTTGACCCCGGAGGACGGTAAGATGATCGTTCTCGGAACGGTTCTCATCTTCGCACTCTATTTTACTCTGCGCCGCACCCTGTTTGCGCCGATGTTAGAGCATATTGAGGAGCGAGAGGGGGTAACTGTAGGCGCATTACATGCCGCCGAGCAGATGCGTCAAAAGTCAGAGGCATTACGTGCACGCTACGATGATGCGCTGTTTCAGGCTCGCGTAGAAGCTAACCGCGAGCGAGCCGAGATCCTCTCAAAGGCGCGCAGTGAAGCGCAAGCTGTGATTGACCAAGCCGAGGTTGAGGCTGCTCGAGAGCTCCAGGTCGGACGTTCTGAAATTGAGCGCCAGATGTCACAGGCTCAGTCTCGTGCCGAGGCTGAGGTAGAGGCCCTCGCCGAGACCCTCATTAATCGGGTTGATGCGCAGCTCACGGTACACTGAGAACGAGCGCATATGTGCTCGCAAAACGTGACCTAACTCCCTAGAAAATAATCATTCTAAGGGGTGACTTCTTGCCTTAACCTGGGTATTCTACCGCCGCCTCTAGGGGTCTTCTCTGCGCGCTCATAAGTAGGTGTGTCTGCGAGTAAATGGCTTTGGGGGTCTTTACGAGAGGGGGTAGATTGTCAGATTGACGATCCGCCTCCAGAAGCAAAGAAAGAGAAAGAAAGAGAGAGCTTGTCTGATGTCGCCACTTTTTTCTGATAGAGCGAAGCGCACATGTGTAGCAATCGCACTTGTTGGCTCTGTGCTCGTCGCGGCTTCTTCCGATGCGTTTGCTTCCCCATCTGAGGGACATTCCCCGTCAGTGTGGGAGCTTCGATTTCTCTGGTTGAATTTCTTTTTGTACGTTGGACTTCTCTACCTGCTTCTGAGGCGGCCGGTCTCCTCGGCGTGGGCTGCTCGACGCCAGCGCATTGAACACTCGGTGGTATCGGCCACTTCTGACATGGAGGCTGCTGAAAAAGAGCTGCGAGCGATTGAGGAGCTCGTGCGTAACCTTAAGGGGGAACAGGAGCGTGCACGCGAAGAGCTGTTGTCGCTCACGAAGCAGGAGGCAGTTGCCATCTCCAACGAGGCACGCGAGCGAGCAGAGCGTATTCGCTCGCAAGCCAAGGATCTACTGAAAGGGGAAGCTCGCTCCGCAGAGGCATCCTTTCGCGGGCAACTAGTAGCGCGCGCCGTCGAACTTGCAAAAACTAAGTTTTCCGGAGGGAGGCTAGCGGCGCGACAGGATTCATACGTAGCGGCGGCAGTAGAGCGAGCAAAGAGGCTCGTTCAGTAAGAGCTAAGGTCGAAAAGGGAGAGCCATGAGTTCAGGAAAACAGGAGAGGGTAGCTAAGCGATACGCTAAGGCGCTCTTCGATGTCTGCGAGCCAGGTGACTTTGATAAGGTTACTGTGCAGCTCAAGAGCCTCGCATCCGCGTGGAGTGGCTCCCTTGAGCTGCGTGACAGCATGCTCAATCCCCGTATCGCTACCGGCGTAAGGCTTTCAATTATCGATGCCGTCGTAGGGAGCCTTGGAGGGTATGCAACGGAGCCTTTGCGTAAAGTAGTCCACACCGTGGTCTCGCTCCGTAAGGCTGCAATCTTTGGGCCACTAGCGGATCTATTTGCGCTCTACGTGGCAGAATACAGAAAGGCGCTCTCTCTGGAGGTAACCGTTTCCAGCGATTCGCAGGTTACTTCAGTAGAGGCGCTCAAAGCGCAACTCTCTCAATCGCTCGGTGGTGAGGTGTCGCTTCAGGTAAAGAGCGATCCATCGCTCCTCGGTGGCCTCACCATTCGACTCGGTGACAGATATCTCGATCGTTCAGTAGCCGGGACCCTGCAGCGGATGGCGTTACAGTTGGTGCGGTAGAGGAGCTACAGCGGATTTTAGACAAGAGGTAAGGAAGATTATGGATATACGTGCTGATGAGATTAGCAGAATAATCAAGGACAAGATCGGTGGCCTCTCAAACGAGCAAGACCTTACAGAGGTCGGTACCGTACTGAGCGTTGGAGACGGTATCGCTCGTGTGTACGGACTCGGAAAGGTAGCACTTCAAGAGATCGTTGAGTTCTCAAACGGCACCCGCGGCCTCGCCTTTAACCTCGAAGAGGACAACGTTGGCGTCGTGGTCATGGGCGATACTGCCCAGATCCGTGAAGGTGATTCCGTACGCCGCACCGGCCAGATCGCCGCAGTTCCAGTTGGCGAGGCGCTCGTCGGTCGCGTTGTAGACGCTCTCGGTAATCCGATCGATGGTCTCGGAGACATCAACGCTTCGGAGACCCGTCGCGTAGAAATTAAGGCCCCAGGCATCGTGCGCCGTAAGTCCGTTCATGAGCCGATGCAGACCGGTATCAAGGCTATCGACTCAATGACCCCGGTAGGGCGCGGTCAGCGCGAGCTCATCATCGGTGACAAGAAGACCGGTAAGACGACCGTTGCGATCGACACCATCATCAATCAGAAAGGTAACGGGGTTATCTGCATATACGTTGCGATCGGCCAGAAGCGATCTTCAGTCGTGCAGGTTGTCGAGCGACTCAAGGAATATGGTGCGATGGATCACACAATCGTGGTTGCAGCAACAGCTTCCGAGCCCGCGCCGCTCTCGTTTCTTGCTCCGTACACCGGATGCACTATGGGCGAATACTTCATGGAGAAGGGGAAGCATGCCTTGGTGATCTATGACGATCTCTCAAAGCATGCTGTAGCCTATCGAAGCGTTTCGCTCCTCTTGCGCCGTCCACCGGGACGAGAGGCGTATCCAGGCGATGTATTTTATCTTCACTCCCGTTTACTCGAGCGTTCAGCCAAGCTCAGTGATGAGCTCGGTGCGGGTTCGCTTACCGCGCTCCCGGTTATCGAGACCTTGGAAGGTGACGTATCGGCCTACATTCCAACCAACGTGATCTCGATCACCGATGGACAGATATTCCTCGAAGCCGATCTCTTTAACTCTGGTATCCGACCAGCCGTAAACGTTGGTCTCTCGGTATCACGAGTAGGCGGAGCGGCTCAGGTAAAGGCGATGAAAAAGATCGCTGGTACCCTGCGTCTTGAACTCGCACAGTACCGCGAGAAGCAAGCGTTTGCGCAGTTCGGTTCAGATCTCGATGCTGCAACACGAGCCCAGCTCGCGCGTGGCGCACGCCTCGTAGAGATCCTCAAGCAGGGACAGTACGTTCCGATGCCGGTTGAGCTCCAGGTGCTGTCGATCTACGCCGTTACCGGAGGATTTGTCGATAAGCTAGAGGTTTCTCAGATTAGAGAGTTTGAAGAAGCCCTGCACCGCCACATGACAACGACGCACGCTGATGTTACGGGCGAGCTTCGGGCTAAGCTTGAACTCGACAAGGATATCACTGAGAAGCTCAAGAAGTGCATCACACCGTTCGTTGATAACTTCCTGGCTGGTGCTACAGCAAATCTCGGTGGGAATTCCAACGGAAAGGTTCCGCACGGTAAAGAGAAGTCGGCTCAGCAACACGCAAACGCTGCATAAGGGCGATAGACGATGGCAGGTCTCAAAGAGATTCGTCGACGACTGAAGTCGGTGAACAACACAAAGAAGATCACTTATGCGATGAAGCTCGTATCGGCTGCAAAGCTGCGTAAGACGCAGGAGGCAGTAGTACGCTCTCGCGCGTATACCGATGCTCTTAAGGGGGTCTTAGCGCAGCTCGGTATGGGTGGCGACTATTCGCATCCACTCCTTGAGCCGCGACCAACTGTTCGGCGTATTCGTGTTCTAGTTCTCGGTGGGGCGCGCGGCCTCTCCGGTGCTTACAACACCAACGTGAATCGCACGGTGGAAGCCGTAGCAAGGGATCTTGCAAGTAAGCATCCTGGGGCACAGGTTTCATGGGTTTTGCTTGGTAAGAAACCAGCCGAGTATTTTCGACGTGTCGGAAGGCAGTACGACGAAGCCCTAGAGAACTTGGCTGACGATCCGAATGGCTGGCCGATTAACGACGTGTGCCAGAAGCTTGAGATAGGCTTCTTAAAGGAAGAGTTTGACGAGCTGCACATCATCTACACGAGGTTTCGCTCAGCGATCTCGCTCGTGCCGACGGTTGAGCAGCTCTTCCCACTTAGTCGTGAGGCGCTCTCGGGTGATGGCGCTGGTACTCCAGCCGAGCGTAACGACATTGCGCTGTATGAGCCGAACCCTCAACGTGTTTTCGACGCAGTTGTTCCTCGCATCGTACGCGCAATGGTTCGCCAAGCGGCCTTTGATACCAAAGCCAGCGAGCACGCAAGCCGCATGACGGCGATGGACAATGCAACGAAGAATGCATCCGAACTGATCGACACCCTTACGCTCAAGCGTAACAAGCTTCGACAGACAGGTATTACGAATCAGCTCCTCGACATCGTGGGTGGAGCAGAGGCTCTCAAGTAACAAAGGTAGAATGATATGAGTGAGACAATGGGACGCAAAGGAAAGATAGTTCAGGTGCTCGGCGCCGTCATCGACGTTGAGTTTCCTCAGGGAGCTGGTATCCCTAAGATCTATGATGCTGTGGTGACCACCAACACAACTATCGATGACAAGGAGAACAACCTGATCCTCGAAGTTGCCCAGCACCTCGGTGATAACATGGTTCGTTGTATCGCGATGGATTCAAGTGAAGGTCTCGTTCGTGGTCAGGAAGTGATCGACACAGGAGCTCCGATATCGGTCCCGGTGGGTGCTAAGACCCTCGGACGAATCCTCGACGTCACCGGCCGTCCGATCGATGAGATGGGGCCCGTTGATACCGATACCCGTTGGAGTATTCATCGTCCGACCCCGTCGTTTGAGGAGCAATCAACCTCCAAATCGATCCTCGAGACAGGTATCAAGGTCGTTGACCTAATCGCGCCGTTCCTCAAGGGTGGTAAGATCGGTCTGTTCGGCGGTGCTGGTGTCGGGAAGACAGTTATCATCATGGAGTTAATCAATAACATCGCCAAGGCCCACGGCGGATACTCCGTATTTGCAGGGGTAGGGGAGCGTACCCGAGAAGGTAATGACCTGTGGCACGAAATGAAGGACTCAGGGGTAATCGATAAGGCGTGTCTCGTATACGGTCAGATGAGCGAACCCCCAGGGGCCCGTTTCCGAGTAGGGCTCTCAGCTCTGACCGTGGCTGAGTATTTCCGCGATGAGGAGAACCGCGACGTACTGCTCTTCGTCGATAACATCTTCCGATTCTTGCAAGCTGGATCAGAGGTTTCCTCGCTCCTCGGTCGTATGCCGAGTGCTGTAGGATATCAGCCCACCTTGGCAACTGACATGGGTCAGCTTCAGGAGCGCATTACGTCTACGAAGAAGGGTTCGATCACCTCGATCCAAGCGGTATACGTACCGGCAGACGACTACACCGATCCAGCGCCAGCGACGACCTTCGGACATCTTGATGCAACGATCGCTCTTGAGCGTTCGATCGCTGAGAAGGGGATCTACCCAGCGGTAGATCCGCTGACCTCAAGCTCAACGGTACTAGAGCCGAGCATCGTTGGTGCAGAGCACTACCGAGTAGCGCGCAAGGTTCAACAGACCCTCCAGCGTTACAAGGATCTCCAAGACATCATCGCCATCCTCGGCATGGATGAGCTCTCAGAGGATGACAAGCTCACCGTAGCGCGAGCTCGTAAGATCGAGCGTTTTCTCTCGCAACCGTTCCACGTTGCAGAGACCTTCACCGGAACGCCGGGTATCCACTGTAAGATCGAGGATACTATCAAGAGCTTCGGTGAATTGGTTGATGGTAAACTCGATCACTTACCGGAGCAGGCGTTCTACATGGTTGGAACACTGGATTCCGTTCTCAAGAAGGCTGAGAAGCTCGCTGCCGAGTACGCACACGCAGCGTAGGTTCAAAGGAGAGGGTGATGGCAGAGGGAGTGTTCCAGCTAAAGGTGTTCTCAGGGCGCGGCCTAGAGTTTGAATCGCGCGTAAGCTCAGTGAACCTAAAGTCTGCAGTAGGGGAGGTAGGGATACTCGCTGGTCACCGGGAGTACGTAGGACTACTCTCAACCGGCATAGCAGAGTGTGTCACCGAAGCGGGCGACACCGTACGATTCGTTGCGTCTGGCGGTGTGAGCACCTTTAAGGACGATGTCTTGACCCTTCTGGCTGACACCGTCGACCTCAAGGATTCTGCCGATCTCTCGGTTCTAAAGGAGGACGAGGGCCTGCTCGCCGCAGAGCTTGAGACCCTAAGCCTCTTTGATCCGGAATGGGAGGTAGTTTCGCAGAAGATAGCTCGTATAGAAGCGCTGAGAAATCTTCTGGCAGAGTAGGGGGGGGGCGATATCTCTGCGGTTAGAAGCCCACTTGCTCATAGGTCCATTAAAAAACACGGCGCGCATAAGGGTGCCCTCGGCGAGCTGCCAAGCTATTTTTCAACAACTCTCGACGATACTCCCGCGCTTGGGACATGCTAGACTTCACCACACAGCCAGGCTGGTAACTGCTGTCCCGTCCTCGAGTGATGAGGCTGCTCCGAGGACTACTAAGTAAAAAGACTTCCGATACCGCGGACAGCTCAACAGAAATTCTTAACAAGCTCTAAGAGGATCTCTGAATTACGAGCGCCCTCGACTACGTCAACCTCGGGCGTAGTGCCGGCACGGATAGACTGTACAAAATTATCTATCAGCCCGATAAACGGATTAACGATAGGAAAGGAGAGGGGGCCTTCGTGGGTCCAGATACGACCGGCGGCTTCACGACCGAAGGTCTCTTCGCAGACCGCCCACCCCTTGGAACCGTAGATCTCCAGGCGGCTCGGTGCATCAAAGAGCACCGTTGTGCATATCTCAGCGGTTGCCCCTTGAGCGAATCGCAAAGCGGCTATGGCTGTCTCGTCATGAGGGCCTTTCCATACCTTGTTCGTAACAACGCTAGCAACGGTGTGTACCTCACCCTGCGACGGCGAGAGTATCCAACGGCTCAGGTCGACTAAGTGGGTGCCCATGGCCCCTAAACTCCACCACCGACCAACCTCAGACGAAGCGCGCCAGTTGCTAGCATCGGCATTTTTGAAGCCCCAAAACGTGCGTACATGGTGAATGTCTCCGAAAACACCCTGATGGGCTGCCTCGACTACTGCGCGATGGCCAGCATGCCAACGCAAACGATAACACAGCCCCAGGGTTATCTTCGGGGGGCAACAGTGTTTAAGGATCCTTGTGATTCCCTCCGCATCAGTGGCTAGGGGCTTTTCGAGCAGGATGTGTTTACCAGCCTGGGCAGCACACACAGCTTGGTCAGCGTGCAGTTTGTCTGGCGTGGCAACGATCACTGCATCAAGTTCAGGATCCTGGAGTAGTGTATCGATTGAAGTATGAACGGGTTGTTGTGATTGAGCACCAAAGGTACGAGCGAATTCGCTACCACGAGAGTGATCACGACTGAGTACGCTCCATAACTGAGCATGTTCTGATTCTGCGAGAGCCGGCCCATAACCACCCGAAGCGATGCTACCGGTTCCGAGAACAGCAAGATTAAGCTTTCTGGGCATAGACACGCTCTCACTCATACTATAGCGCTAACACAGATCCCACCCTTAACTCCCAGCAAAACAGGGAGACTTATCCAGAGGATCCTTTTATATCGTAGTCAAAAGAACACAAGTGTAATTTTGAAAAACGGAAAAGTGTACAGACAAGCATCAGTGCAAAAAAGGAGATTGGCAAACCCTCTGCCGCACAGAGCCGCCTATCGCCGACACCACACGCGACAGTGGCTATCTCTCACAGGATAAGCGAAGAAGGATCCACTTCGGTTTCGAAGACCTGCCCTGCCGCGCCTGCATTGGCCGAAAGAGCAGTATTTGCTGATGAAACATTACCACCAGCGCCGCCGTTTCCACCAAATCCACCACCTCCACTTCCGCCGAATCGCGGAGAATTGGTGACGGGATTAAATGTTCCGCCTGCAGATTCACCAACAACACTCACTGTGCCCAGAGTAACTTGCGGAGCTATAAAGTGCACGACACCGCCTCCGCCACCGCCGCCAGCGCCGATAGATGCGCTCGAGGGACCTCCAAATCCCCCGTCAGCACTCACCGCTCCTAGGTTAGAGATGCTGGTTTCAGAGGCTAAAACTATTAGCCCGCCAGCACCCCCACCTCCGCCACTACCACCGCTACCGTTATCACCGGCCTCCCCGCCAGCTCCGAAGGCCGTGTCGGTAAGCCGAACCAGTGTACGAGCCTCGGCAGCTTGTACATTTGTAGCTCCAAAGCCGCCCTGAATACTGGCAGAGTTGGTGCCGTAGCCGCCCGGCGAGGCAGGCCGAAAAGCTTTCCCGTAGTTCGCTGATACGCGTACTGGTACGGTGGTCGAGGAGGTCGGCGTGACGCTCGATCCTCCGCGTGCCCCAACCTGAACCACAAGGTTACCAGAGATCTGGCACGAGCCCGTTGCCCGGAGGGTAGTGCCGCTACCCACAGTGAGGGTGTTTCCGGCGGTGATGTTAATATTCTGAAACTGTGTGGCACTCCCGTTGAGCGTGCTTGCCCCGGAAACAACCAGATCTCCACTTGAGCCGTCACCCCATACCCTTACCACCCCATTGATACCGGCTGCTCCCTGAGGTCCGGTAGCGCCCTGGGTTCCAGCAACTCCCTGAGGTCCGGTGGCACCTTGAGCTCCAGCAGTACCTGGAGCACCAGCTGGACCCTGCGGGCCTCGCACGATGCTTGTGTCCAGGATATTTACAAATCCCCTTGGACATTTACTGGTCGTCACGGTCCGTTGCTGTAACCGAGTCGTGCGCGGTACCAATCGAAGGCACACAGTGTCGGCCAAAGCTGGTACGCAATTCGTATGAACCGCCATTGCCAGAGCACAAACAATACATCGAGCACGATATCCATGGGTCATAAGACACCCCCCGCTAAAGCGACACTATAGAGCTGCAACGTTAACATCTGGTAAGTAAATGGCAAGCGCTCCTGCAGCCGCAGTCTAAGCCAATCGCCACCAGTAGCCGCACCCGGAGCGCGGAGCTTCCAGCTCCGCTAGAAGTTCGAGCCCGTGACGACTGCGAGTGTTAAGGCGGAGCTAGAAGCTCCGCTCTTTTTGAATCATCAACGAATTCAACAGAAGGGGTATAGCAAGTAAAATAAGGGCAGCTTAGCCGATGATCCCGACCAGTCGTGGTTGATAACCAGGCTCTTGAAATATCTCAAGTGGGTCTACTCCAAGCCAGCGTATCGCTTCACTGAAGATAATCAACCCGTGGGAGCAGGGCGTTGTAATCCTCATCCTGTAACTCTTGGGCGCTGGGGCTCTCTCCACACACTCCAGCCATAACAGGACCCCCAAGTACCAATGTGCTAGCGGCATCTCGCAAGTTTCGTCCTTAGCTGCACCCGTCTGCTGAGTAAATAACGTGCCCGTGTGCTTTTGCCGTGCTTACCTGGAGTTGTTTCGAAGCTACTTCTAGATCTCGACCACCGAGAATGATCCACTTCGGGCAAGACGTTGATGCAGGAGGAGGTCGTTTATACCGAACCCACCACCCCCTGCCCAAGAACCCGGCCGCATGAGAGAGATAGCACAGCCGCCCTGCAGTGCTAGAGTATAAAGTCTCCCCACTTCAAAGGTATCACACGCCCCCCTTGCTTTGTAGCTGAGAGCGTCAAGGTACCTCGCAGAGCCATGTTGCGCGGAGCTCGCCGATTGATTCGGAATGACGAGAGACCCCAGGATTGCAGACGCTCCCGGAGCCCAATCATCTGACAGACTGCAACGCTCTAAAGCCCAGCGCGCAGTCTGGGTGGAATCCAGCGACGCCACCTCGGAACCAAACACGTAAATAGATACTGAAACCATCTTTCCTGAAGTGGTCAGAGTCTGAATGTACGACGATAATCGGCTCAGTGCCGCCGTATCAAACCGATCAGCGCGCCGATATTCCCATGCACTTAGATCTGCCGTTGGATCAAGGATCCAGCTGCTAGCGTCTATAAGTAAGCGGTGCTGCGTTGGGAGCTGCAAGGCGGGCTTAGCGTATGTGTTGAGCGCTACACCCGAATCAAGCCTGGCAGTAGCACGGCAATTAATCGAGCGTGGATCGACGGTAGCAGTAGTATTCAGAATAAGCACACCTTCTCGATCAAAGCTTTTCTCCCTCTGATTTCGTTTTGGATCGCCCTCTTCACCTCTCAATGTCGGTCTTCCGGTAACACGAGACACTGAGTGAATCTCCGGTGAATCGGTGGTATGTTCAGGGGTATATTTGAACTCGGTGGTATAGGCTCTGGGTTGAAACATCTCCAGAACATGATTTACGAATCTACTGCGAGCCGCTTTCGTGCGCCTGCTCCCGAGCTCACCCTCGGCACGAATCCCATGTTGTTGGAACATTGTCGCATAACCTAATCGAGTAGATTCCGCGATGATTACATCTACAGCAATCGGCATCCAGGCAAGCGCTATTTCATCTCGCGTGTACCGCTGGCCAAGCTGTATTAACTGGTCTCGTAAAGTCGCATCATCGGTGTCTCGCGAGCAGCCAAGGAAGTTAAGCTCTAAAAGGTCCAGGGCGAGTGTGTGATAGACATCCTTGGCTATGTACTTCTGAGCGTTACTCATGAGCAACTGCTCACCTAGGATATGCATCGCTTGATCTAGAGGATTCACCAAGTGTATCGGCGTCTGCTCGAGGGCCTGGACCCACTCTTCAGAGCTAGTGATGGCTTGCCGAAACTGATTAAGGGCACCTACAATCTCTGCCCTCTTGTGTTCCCATACGAGGCACGCAAGCTTTCGATGTGACCCGTCAGAAATAGGTGAGTTGAGGATGCCCTCGATGCTCGAGATGACTGAGGAGTGTTCTCTAGATCTATCTGGCGCCTCTGCTATCACGCCGAGAAGTAACAGAAAAGCGTTGTCAAACTTAGAGATCGGCTCATTAGAGACAGAGTAGTGTAGGCTATCAAGAAATAGCCTACAGGAGTTAAAGGCAATCTCTGCCATCACCGCAGAAGACGGCTTTGCTAAAGGTATCCGCTTAGCAAACGGCTCTATCTCCGGCATCAGATCAAATATATCTCTTGTCAACTCTAGCTCAGCGGGGACTGAGAGCTGATCGCTACTCGTCGTTTTAGAGCGACTGCGCGAATCCAAGCCGATCAGAGCCGCTACGCAGACAACGGGATCCGCTACAACATCCCAGGCTGGCATAGGAAATCTCTTAAGGTGAGTTTCAAGAGCTAGTACTAGGATCTCTCCTTGTCTTTCACGACTACTTCCTATGACAAGAGTTCTGAGAGCTAAAGTATTCAGTGGGTTGTTCTCTGACTTAGACTCTTGCCCTACAGCCGTCCGATTACGCAACGGAGCTGCTCTCGCCACCTTTTCAGCCGACATCTCAAGTCGCGGAACTAAGGCAGGATCCTCAACAATAGCGTTGATGAATTCATGAAAGAAGAAGCCCATATCCAATCGCATAGTCACTCCCCGTGCGCCGAACAGGGTCGGGGGATATACATCCAGAGCACCCGTCTGCAGACAAAACCTTGCAAGCGACTTAAATGATGCTGAATTGTTCGCTTCACCTACGACTTCCACACGAGCACTAAGACGAAAGGGCTCGCTCTCTTCAGTCTGAACGGTTGCTTGCCTCTGATCGTCTTTACTAATAAATTCGAGCACGGCGAGCAGCGCTTCATATCCGCTACTATCTTCGACACGTCGTATGGTTTGGCTAAACAGCTCATGCACTGCCGGACAATACGAACAGCTAGTAGCTTCCACAAAGTCAGTAAGTAGGATGTTGCTTATGCGATCGTTCGCAAACGACCACACCTCAGGTAAGAGCGATTTGCCTGACTCTACTAAGCTAGTATCTTGGGCGATAGTGAGGGTCAGCATGCGAAGCGCGCTCACGATCGGAAGTGCTTCGAGAGTAGCTCGATCCCCCGCGAGGCACACCTCCTTGAGCTGGGAGCGTACGAGAGGGCCCCATAGTTTAATAAAGTGGGTAAACTCTTCACTCGCTTGCATCGATGCATTATCATACCAATATCCCTTTCTGTGGTATTCAATGAGCCGCGCGGTAGCTAGAGACAGAAGGGCTTCGGGTGGCAATATTGCTGTCGCGGCTTCTGGTTTGAAGTCATCTGTAAGAGAATGTCCACCGGATGCTTCTCGCGCCTTGTCCGATACATTCCCGAGTTCAAGGAGTTGAGCGCGTAGCCATAACCCAGCTTTGTAGGCGAACTCGGGCTGTTTCTCGATAACCATCGCACGCGCTTGACTACAGAGATTTGCAATATCTTCAGGAAGATTACGAACCCATGCAGCATCGCTAACCCGCAAAGTTGGGTCTAAAACGATCTTTTCTGCACCGAGGAGGCGCACCTGAGCATGACCAGGTGTCCAGTAGCTCTTAGTATCTTCTCGATACGTCGCTTTGCCCTCTTCAATAACGTTCGGTATGTGAGCGTGCGCCAGCGCCACGTGTAGGTAGTGCGACATCTCATCGCACTTTCCTAAACGTAGACCACTCATGAGCGATAGCCGTAAGTTTGGCGGCACTGAGGAATAAAGGCTCGATATATGAAAATTGTTGATATAATGCCACCCATCACAGACCATTCCCATGAGCGCACCCATCGCTCGTAGTGAATTCGAGGTGTCAGTTGATAGGTTCTTCTCGATTACGTCGGTCATAAGTGGCGAATACAGGGCTCCCGGGGGCTGGTAGCGTCTTATCTTTTCGGAGATCATAGAGAGATCCTCGCATTTAGGATCTTCAAGCGCCCAAGTTACCGCAACTTCGTCGGCGCCGTTTCGCGCTACGCCACTGTAGCTACCTCCTGTCATCTTTGTAAGTGTGACCGCTTTGTTTTCCGTGAGATTATCCGATAGCGATAAACCATCCGCAAAGAACTGAATTCCGAGCGGCTTTGCTCCGCGCGGAGCTGCCAGAGAAAGTTGAGCGTCTTCGATTTTATAGCGAAGAGTAATTGTAAGTGCGCCTCTAGTCTTGACCCCTTCAATATGAGTCTCAGGCACGGAGAGTGAATAAATCGGTACATTAATCGATACAACAAGACCGGTGCTGTCAATCACGTACTTGCCAATAAGAGGTAGGATCTGCGAAGGCTTAACCGAAAAGAGCTGTTGCGGGGCGGATGGATGTTTCCATATAAGCTCGTGCTCGCTTGAGACGGAGGCCGTGATCGGTAGGAGCCTTTCCTCGCCACTGATGGAAGTCTCACCGCCAGAGGATACATCTTCAACTCTTCCAAGCATCGACGGTGTAGCCGAGGTCCTCGACCGTTCAAGCAGCTTGTCGATTAGGTTCGGTGAGCGGAGCAGCGCCATAGCATCCTTTCTCTCCTGCTTTATCGCCCAAAGAGCTACTCTTACTTCGTGTAGCTTCGAGCAAATGTTTTTGACCGTCTGAGCGATTCCGCGGAGCCAGAGAGATGGGCTAGTTTTTCCTTCTTGAAAATCCCCCGTGTTCTCAAAGACTTCTCGTACCGTCCGAATATCACTCTGGGCGTGTATAAGTGTGTTCTGCAGTTCGCCGACAGCGGTGCTTGTCTGCTGCGAACAGAGAGCTGATTTGGCATCCTTGATGATACCATTAGCTACGCTCACGAAAGTATCCACTGCGGTAGATTGGTAAGTGTTAAGGGCAGCCAGTATATAGGCAGATTGCTTCTCCGGGTCCTTGAGGGCAAAAGCGCCCTCCAGCACAGTGGAGCACCACGCAAGAACGAGATCAGCGTGGGGCCTCAGGTCGTCTTGAACTCGGCTGTCCACAGCCGCAGAGCGGGGCCCATCAGATGCCTGCTCAGCCCCCTGTCGAGGATTGCTACTGTTAGGAGCCCCTCTCTGAGGAAAGGTATCGGCATTCTGAACATAGACTCCCATGTCAATCGGTATGGTCAGGAACGCCAAGATTGTAGCCTTACGCCAGTACATATGTCAGCGACAGATCGCAACGACTACGAAATGTCCGGATCGGTCTTCCTCGGATCCTAGCGAAGAGATAAGGAAAACGCCTTCACGTTGTCCGCCTCTCCTGCTAAGGAAGGCTCAGCCGATTATTCCAACTAATCGCGGTTGATAACCAGGCTCCTGAAATATCTCCAGTGGATCCACACCAAGCCAGCGTATCGCTTCACTGAAGATATCACGTACATCAACCCTCGGGAGTAGGGCGTTGTACCAGTCGTCCTGTAACTCCTGAGCACTCGGGCTCTCTCCACAAACTCCAGCCGTAACGGGACCCCCAAGTACCAATGTGTTACTCGCATGACCGTGGTCGGTGCCGCTTGAGCCTGATTCAGGTGTACCGTTCTCGAAATTAGTTCGACCAAACTCCGAATATACGATCACGATGGTATCATTCAACGCTCCGAAGCTGTCGAGATCCCGGTAAAGAACCGCAAGGTTGTTTCCGAGTGAACTCAGTAATACCGGAAGATCGCCGCGCATGGGATCGGTGGTACCCTGATCGCTATGGGTGTCGTAACCCCCTTGGGCACACAGGATCATAGTATCCCTGCCTGCCATCCCGGACTCGGGCGCAAGCTTCTTAGCACGAAGGATCTTAGCGGCATCTCGTAGGTTTCGCCCGATCCCTGAATCTGTGTAGTCGCCTGCCAGATTGTTGCCGACTACCTGGTTATTAATATCACGACGAACCCGCGAAAGGACAAGCTCTGTAGACAGTTGCACGGAGCGGTAACGTGCTTCCAGTGAATTATTCGGTGTGCGGATCTCAATGAGCTGCCGACTTACATCGAGTGCTTGCTTAAGATCGCCCTCGGACTCCCATGCTACCGGCCGCACATCTAAGTTTGATAGATCGCTGACTACTATCGGAGGTTTTTTACGCGTGTTGGTGTCGGGTGGATTGGTTGTGCTGAGCGCCCAAAACTGAAAAGACTCCCACTCTCTTCTGTCCATGAGCCTGGCCATAAATCCGGTCATATCTCCTGAATTGAGTTTACTCGCACCGAGACTCATCAAGATCTGACAGGTATCGTGGCTGCGCTCGAGCTCTCCCGGTATTCCATAGCCTCTGACAACCTTGATATGCTGTGCCGCGTGCAGGGCTAGCTTTGAAAAGCCAGGGTGAAGCCCTATCTTGTTCGGAATCCCGTTTTGCCCCGCTACCGGAATGACGAGGTTGCTCGGTATAGCCAGAGCAGGTCGAAGTCTTTCCCGTATCGATGCAGCGACCGCGCCCTCGTAGTAGGGAAAAGCCGATAATCCATCGAGTCCGCCTAGCAGATTAATAAAGATAAGATTTTTACCGGTTCCTCCTTGAGGCGACTGTGCTAACAACAACGACGGTTCAAGGAGAGGGGAGAGCAGCGCTCCTCCCAGAAGTCCCCCGGTCATGTGGAGGAAGGCGCGCCGTGAGAGATGATGATGCATAGCTGTCTCCTTAGCGTAGATTGTTGCTACTTAGGTCGGAAAGCATACAGATAAGACGAGCTATCTTACGCCACACGTAGTAATCAGCATGGGGTTCGACCGCTATCTCAGTAATACTCCCTTCGGGACTTTGCTCCGTCTCCATGAATCGAATGAGTAGCGTAAGTTCTTCAGGGGATAGCCTCATTGAAAAAACGCTATCAGCGATCGTCGTAATGATCGCCCGTGCAGAGGTAAGGTTTGTGACGTTGAGCGAGCCCGCCAGGTCATATTCGAGCCAGGCGAGTATTCCCATCAGGTCGCCACACGTATGTGAGCGGTTTAGCATACGTTGTTCGGAGAGCCAGCCCTCCCCCTGAAACTTAGCACCTGCTCGGTTGATGTTGCAGGCACCCTTCCAACCGAAAACCGATGGAGGCTCGAAGATGCTCTGGCCAGCATCTCGCGCCGTGTCGCGAAGGGTTAGCAGGAGATAAAAACTCTTCTCGAGGTTTTCCTGATCTTGTGGCAGAGGTTTAAGGATGAGTTTGCGTGCGAGTTGCACCGTACGCTCGATCGGCGAAGTTATGCAGGTATTACGCGCCGCATCCGAAAACATCGCCTGAGAGGTGATAATCGTACGAACGAAGGGGCGGAGTTCAAAGTTGTTCGAGAGGAGCACCTGAGCGAGCTGAGCTACCATACCCTCATCAAGCGATGGATACAGCATCTGTCCGCCGAACCTTTCAGCGACGTAACGAGATGAGCCGGGGTGATTTGTGAGGACATGATCGATCAACTCAGGAGCTTTGAGGGAACCAAAAATCTGGGCCGACGGAACCTCACGAAGGAGTGTTCGAGGTGTTTGGTCGTGCAGCTCCGGATCAAAAGCCGAGCCGACCACCTCTTTTCCACTCTCAGGATCGATCTGCGATCTTTCGAAGTAACCACTCACGAACCCAGTTGTAGCCACAACCGATTCCTCATCGTAGTTCTTGTGCCCTGTGATTGGATCGATAACCCCCAAGATAAAGAGTTCAAGAAGCTCACGGGCGAAGTTTTGGTTCGGACTATCTTTGTGATTGTCCTCGTTATCAAGCCACTCATTCATGGCCGGATCGTCCAACATCGCTTTGGCAAGGGTCGCAAAGTTTCCAAGGGAATTGTTCTTAAGGAGATTCCAGTGTAGCAGGAGTCCGTAGTGACCGTACTTTGAGTATGAGAAATCGATAGCGTTCAGATTTGTAGCGAAGTGTCCTGCCAGCATCAGCAGTAGCCACTCGTGCATCGGACTACGGCTGTAGAGGAAGCGGTGGAACTGAGCCGCATGGAGCGCCTCCATATTCCAGATCCTGACACCTCGATAGTCGGGGTCGTCTTCGTCGAAGTAAAATCCGCGACGAGCCCACAGCATCGAATCCTGCTCGAGCTTGTCACGCTCTGCTTGCCCCCCTAATCCATCGATCAGCGCATCTGCAAGAGCGTTTAACCCGCGCTCCATCCCAATTGCTTCGAGCTCCGGAGAGCCCCCAAACGCAACTTTTTTAAGGAGGTGACGGACCTCGTTTCGCGAAAGCTTGTCCTGGTAGGGCGCGAGGGATTTCGGATCTCCTTGAAACTCAACCACCGATGGTTCATCATCGGAATATGGAACACAATCGCGCGCCACGAGGAGAGCCTTGTTGATCGTTGACTGTATTGTGTTCCTCCGTCGTACCAGATCGCGGTACGCCTTGGAGCGTTTCGTGCCTTTAAAGCGTTTGATGCGAACTGTTAGCGAAGCGAGCAGAGCTTGGTTCTTTGGTACAACGAATTCAGTCCATAGGCTGCCATTCTTGAGTGTCCTGTCTTTAACGGTTCCGAGCTTGGCTTCACCGTTTTCAAGTCTATAGCAAACGAAGAAGGGACTATTTTGTGAAATAACGGCGAACTGCGAGCGGTTGCTAGGTGAAAGCCTCGTGCGCATCTCGGCTCGTGAGGAACTGACATCGGTGAGCAAAATGGCTGATACGAAGAGAGCAAGCTTTCGCAGGCTACTGGTACAGTCAGTTGACCTTCTCATCGCATGGTATTGTTGACCTTTATAGCTAAACATACCATTACTCTTGGGGCACAAAAGGAGGTCAATTGAAGGGTCGGCACGATGCTAGCTAGCCCTCGATCCTATCCAGGTATGATGCCAGACAGGGCTTTTTAATGCGCTGTAACAAGAGCGTCGCACCAGGAGCTGCTTTAGCATGATCTATCTTGCCGATTGAGGCTAGCAAGAGCTATGCCGTTACTCGGTAGCGTGACAGTGCTTCGAGATAGAGGCTAAACCCTTGTCGCGAATCCCCGAAGATGTAGGGCTCAGCCGGTGAGTGACTATCAATCTATTCTCTCTGGCACCGTGGGTGCACATATTTGCGAGGCTCAGGATTTTGATGGTGCAGGAGAAGATTAGAAAGAGGCTCTTCGTGGAATCGAGTGAGTACCGATGACTGCTGATGGGGCATAACCGATTGTTTTACAGTGATAAATCGCGTATTTCCGCGTGAACGTGCTCGTAAACGTGAACGTACATGTTCACGTCCGGAAACGCCAATTCTCCCCTCTCGATTCCACGAAGAGCCAAGAAAGAAAGGGTGATGAAGGAGCGAGCCTTCATCACCCAAAAGGGTGATTACCTTAGAAGATAGAGGCAGACCAGGATCCCGAGGATTGCAATCCACTGAATCGAGGTCAGCTTTTCTCCGAAAAAAGCTGCAGCCACAGCGATCGTTCCAAGGAGCAGTAGGCTATCAACCACTGCACTGGAACGGGCTAGCCCGACCTCTTTGCACACGAAGCGAAACACTACGAATGCGGTCCCTCCCAGGAGGAACAAGGGTAGAACGAGCCACTCCTTGCCTTCACTCAGAGAGTGTTTCGTCATGGCATTCGCCAGAACAAACAGCAAGGCAACTAGGCCTGATAACACATATGTTCGGGCGTCCATGTTTTCTCCTTTCATAGAGGGCCCCGAAAAACCTTTAGAACGAGTTAGACAGATAAAGCGCCCCGAGTCAAACGCTCTTAAAGGAACCGAATGCTCGTCCGGTTTGTAAAGGGAATCTCTCCACTATCAGGGGTGTGCGTTTCTGACTGTTTTGGTTCTCTCTATGCCCTTTAGAAGGTCAAAGCAAAGGTGAAGAGGCTCGTAGACTGCCGAGTATGAGCTTTAAGCGATGGATGATTCGGTCAAAAATCATCGGGTCTTCAATCAAGGCGTGACTAGCAGTACAGAGATCATATAATCACGCTGGCATAAGAATACGATGAGGGAGAATCATGGCAATGGGAGTTTCGCCTGAGGGAGATGGTCGGAAGGATAACGAAGGAGAACCGAACGGATCGTTCGGACCAAAAGATCCGTTTGGTCCATCGGAGGGAGCCTTCTACGATTACAGTCCACTGGAGGGTAACTTCGCTGAAAATTATCTGAATCAATACTACCGTCAGACCAGAGAAGTGCCCTCCGATGAGCACATCGTATTTGACCACCTTGAACCTTTTTTGCGGCAATACCACACTGACGGGAGTTTTCTAGATGCTGCCACAGGCCCAACTATTCACCACGAGCTTTTTGTTTCCCTTTATTTTGATCGGATCTCATGCGCCGATTACCTAGAGGATAATCGGACGGCAGTCGAAGCTTTTGTTCGCGATAAGCCAGGTGCGGTCGGATGGGAGCATTATGCGAGATTTTACTTGGAAAAGCGTGGCGAAGAGGCGACTAGCGAGCGCATAGCAGCGCTCATCAAAGATACCCGGACCAAGATCGGCAATTCGATATACAAGAGCAATCTCATGCAGTCTCCGGTTGTTGAAGGAGGATCGCTCTACGATGCTGTGGGGTGCTTTTACTGCCTTGAAGAGGTCGCAAAAACAGAAGAGGATCTTATCCAGATCTTAAAAAATGTTGCACAGCATATTAGGCCAGGGGGGGCTTTTATGGCGTCCTGTTTGGCAGAGAGCGACTTTTACCTGCTCGAAGAGGAGGGCGGCAACAAGATTAGGATCCCTTGTTTATGGATGGATACGGAGCGCCTTTCAAAGGCTATAGAGTGTGCGGGGCTTGAGATTCCCTACGGTGGAATTACCCTCAAGTATACTGAGAACCAGGCACAAGAGGGACTCCCGGGCATCCTGGTAGCGTATGCAAAGAAGCCGTTGTCTTGATGAGTAGAGTCAGATAGCGCGCCCGTCCATGATTGATTTATGTATTGTATCGATGAGTTAGCTGCATCGGTGAAGCGCTTAAATAGCTCTTAAGCTGCCTCTGTAAATTGTCGAACTCCTGTCAGTATTCGGGGAGTTCACGATGAAAGTTAGAACTAAGGTTGTTTCGGGGTTGTTTGTTTCGATCCTACTGCTGTGCATCGCACTTGTGGTGCTGCTTCAGGTGGTCGTTGTTGAGGGATTTAAAAAGATCGAGTTGGCGCGATTCCAACGCAACGTTGATCGAGTGCAGAACGCCCTCACTAATCAATACGACAGCCTTCATAAGAAGGTGGTCGATTGGGCCAAATGGGACAATACATACGAATTTGTTGTCAACAAAGACCCAGTTTACATCGACGAAAACCTGAACTTCATGACCCTCTCCGCGTTGGGCTTTCGTGATGTAGTATACCTACAGGCGGATGGTGGGGTATCCTACAGTGCCCACGTCGTTAAGGAGGATCAAAAGGTAGTAGAGACACCAACTGATGTTGTTGGTGCTCTGCAACAGATCGTGCAGCAAAGCCTTCAGTCCGGTAAGAAAGACGGTAGCGGCCTTGCGCAGGCGAATGGTGAGACGGTCCTGTACGCCTTCACCGAGATAGAGCCGAGCGATCGAAACGCGACCGGGCGTGGAATTCTCCTCACTACCTCGCTCGTCACAGAAACGCTCTTTAAGGCGTGGGCCTACCAGACCAACTTGCCCCTCCGTTTCTGGCGCACGTCTCAAGAGACACCTCCATGGGAAGCCGCTGTCGCACTGAACAGACTTAACGCTGGCGAGAAGTTTTTCCAGAGAATTTCAGAGGACGGAAGCTCCGTTGTGTTCGGTTTGATACACGACTTTTCGGGGAAGCCGGCGATACTGTTTCAGTTTGAAGATGATAACGTCGTGATGAGGCTAGCAGGACGAGTTCGTAACGTCTCGGTCTCAGCAGTGGCAGTCGTTGGCATACTGGTTCTTTTCCTGACCTGGTGGTTTATTGATCGTCAGGTGCTTCGTAGGCTCTCAACGTTATCTCGCACGGTATGTGAGATAGCTGACACCAGCGACTCCCATCTTCGGCTCTCCGATCCCGAGTCGTATCAACGATCCCTACAGACCCGAATCCTCGCGACAGTGTCTTCGTGCTTCGTACTTATGGGCGTGTCGCTGTGGCTACTCTTTGAAAGCACCCTGACAGAGGCTTTCCAGGAGGTGGAGCGAAAGAATCTTAACGATAACCTGATTCGAGCTGAGCGTGCAGTTCATGCGCGGGCGCAGGAGCTCCTCGGAAAAACTGCAGATTGGGGTCAATGGGATGCTACCTACGATTTTGTCCAGGACCTCAATCCTGAGTATATCAAAACGAATCTCAGCTACGACACGCTGGTACCGTTACGGGTAAAAGCGGTTGCTTATTTCTCCACTCAGGGTGAACTACTGTACGGACTAGAGGTTAATCCGTACAACGCCTCTACGGTGCAACTCAGCCCTCAGCTCGTTGATATACTCGCTAATGGAATCTCCTCAATTCGAAACGGAGCGAGTGCTGAACTTCAGTCCGGCCTTCTACGAGCTCCTGATGGGGTGCTCATGGTCACCAGAAGCCCCATCCTTGATAGTGATCGCTCTAAGACCTCACGGGGTTCCTTCGTTTTCATTATGGCGGTTGATCAGGCATTAGTTGATGAGCTCGCTAAGCAGATCCAGCTCGACTTAGCGATATTCCCGCTTGAACAAGGAGCGTCCCAGGGGAAATCTGTCGAGATAGTAGATCCTGAGACTATTCTTGGGCGCACCTTGGTCAAGGGATTTAACGGAGATCCGGTCGCCATCCTTCAGATTATGCAAAGGCGATATGTGCATCTGCAGGGAGTTGCCACACGTCAAACCTTGCTCCTGTTTTTGGTAATCCTCAGTGTTGTTGCGACTGTCCTAGCTGTATACGTTGTGCACAGGGTGATCGTCTCTACACTAAAGGCATCCGTCGATCAGGTCCGGAAGATCTCACTCACAGGCGATACATCGCAAAGACTTTCCACCGCAGGACAAGATGAGCTGGGGGTGCTCGCACAGCAGATTAACTCGATGCTTGATTCTCTCGCCAAAACTCAAGAAGAGCTTCAAAAAGCTAGGGATGAAGCCGAGGCAGCTAACCAAGCTAAATCGACATTCATTGCCAAGGTTTCTCACGAACTGAGAACCCCTATTCACGGTGTTGTTGGCATGCTCCGAATCCTATTGAAAGAGGAGACCAGCAAGACGAAGAAATCGTATATCGCGATGGCGAAAGATTCAGCTTTCAGCCTTCTCGATACGATCAATGAAATACTCGATTTCTCAAAGATGGAGACAGGCAATCTGTCATTAGAGAAAGTTGAATTTCGACTACGTGACGTCATACGGGATGCCCTACGTACGGTAGCTCCACGCGCAGAGGAAAAGGGGACAGTAGAACTCGTTTGTGATGTGATGCCTGGGGTGCCGGATCTATTGTGCGGAGACCCGTTACGTCTTAAGCAATGTCTGATTAATCTTCTCGGTAACTCAATCAAGTTTACGCTACAAGGCTTCGTAAAGCTGACGGTGCGATCTGGCGGCGTTGAAGGTCAGGACCATCGAATCGAGATCTCAGTAGCCGATTCGGGTGTCGGTATCCCGGCGGAGCGCCTCCCTCGTATCTTTGATCCCTTCACACAGGCAGACGATTCCGTCGCGCGAGTCTTCACGGGCACCGGACTTGGCCTCACCATAGTTAAGCAGCTCGTCGAGCAGATGAGGGGGGGGGTAGAGGTAACGAGCGAGGTCGGTAAGGGCACCGAATTCACGATCACGGTACTGTTAGAAGAGCCAGCTACGTCGAATTGGCAGGAGCCTACCATATCTTTCTCACCGCGGAGATCTGCGATAATCGATGGTGACTCTTTTGCCGTGAAAACCATGCATGAGTCCTTTGGCCGCTACGGCGTCGAGAGCGTTGTAATCAACTCAGCGGATGCTGACAGTATCGTAAAGCTTGCGGCTACTCTGGATGACTACGGGTTCTTGATTGTAACATCAGATGCAATTAAACGCTCTCGTGTCTTCAATCTAGTAATAGATGTAGCAACTCGAAATATAGTGCCACTTGTCGTAGTGGTGCCACCGTACGACATCGCAGTTCGAGAAAGACTGACCGCATTAGGGGTTCCTCACGTCTTGATGCGCCCCATATCGCTTGAGGATATCTTACTGGTAGTGAGCGGACAGCTCATGATCGACGAAGACAGTTGGAGTAACGATGACGAAGCCTCGCTGGTAGCTTCTCGCAAGCTCCGTGTCTTGATAGCAGACGACGCAGAGACGAACCGCATTATCTTGTCGAGTATGCTCGAGGAGGCGGGGCATCAGGTTACTTGCGTCGAGAACGGTCTGGATCTGCTGGCATCGCTCAAGGATCAACTAGAGAGCGACACTACTCCGAGTAAGTTCGATATCGTGTTGACCGATATCCAGATGCCGTTGATGGACGGGATTACGGCGACAAAGAAGATCCGTACGATGGAGGAAGCTGCCGGACGCTCTAGGCACATCCCGATTGTCGCTGTTACAGCACACGCCATGAACGATGAGATTAGTCGCATGCGAGGATGCGGCGTGGACGATGTTGTGACAAAACCGATCCAACCGACAGAGTTAGCTCGTGTGCTAGCCGAGCTCGCCGGGCACCTAACGGGTAACTCAGAAGTAAGTGTGCTTACAAAAGAGAGCCTAACCGACGGGACTCATAGTGACCCCGAGAGCCCGTCGGATGAGGTTGCAACCTTGCAGGACACCGCATATCGAGCGTGGAGGATTTTACGACAGGAAACTACGATGTCGGACTTCGAGCTACTCGACGACGAGGTTTCTTTTGTTGAGATATTTGATATCGCTGATGTATTCATGCGCTCAGGAGAGTCCGTGCGAAGAACGATGTTGATTCTCCGGGCGTTTGATTCATCATTCAAGGGTCCGCTAGCAGAGCTTACTCAAGCAAAATCTGCGCGGGATATAGATTCAGTGCGTTCGGCAGCGCACGCCTTGAAGGGATTACTCCTCGACGTCGGGGCCGTCACCTCCGGTAAATTGGCGTCTACGGTCGAGAGTTTGTGTAAGGAGGGGAGATTCGACGATGCAGCTGCGCTCGTGACGCCCCTAGTGAACCAGGTGCTTTCGATTGCCGGGCTCGTCAATAAGATATCAGAGAATGCCGCAGCTCAAGGTTCGGTTGCGGGCAGCGCTCCCTCTGTATCTCTGTAGAGCTACTGGAGCAAGAGAGCAGCCTTAGCACTAACAATCCCCCCAGATATCACCTTACCCTCTAGTGTCGGATACCGCTTCACGCTCTGCGATAGGAGGGTGATCATCTGTGCGGGAGTGAGGGTTCCCTTAACACCGAATACTATCGCAGCTACCCCGGAAACATGCGGGGCAGCCATCGAGGTTCCACTAATCGAGTGGTAGGCCTTGAACGGATCAACGTGTGGTGCCCATGTGCTGAAGATATCCTGTCCTGGAGCAGCAACATGGACCTTCTTCGCCGAAAAATTAGAGAATGAGGCAAGCTCAGCTTTGCTGTTGGAGGCTGCTACCGCAAAAGCGCCTGGACAATCGGCAGGACTTGCGCCAGAGGTGTCGAGATTCTTACCTGAATTGCCAGCCGAGGCGACGAAAAGTATGCCGGCTTGTGTGATGGTGTCTACGATGTTTTTGAGCGAGCTATTACACGCTGAGTCAGAGCCCCAGGAGTTATTGAGTACGCGAATATTGATCCCTTTGTTTCGTAAATCGACAGCATACTCTAATACCTTCAGAGCATCGGTTGTGGAACCCGCTCCTTCATAGTTGAGAAATCTCAAGGGGAGGATCTTTACGTTCTTAGCAACACCGACTACTCCAAATCCGTTTGCAGCCGCAGCGATGGTTCCCGCTACGTGAGTCCCATGACCGTTCTGATCCATAGTATCAGTCCCGATGATACGGGTTCCGAGGCAGCCAAATCCCGAGGGGCCCTCGCACACGCGGGTTATTCCCGAAACGTCATCGACGAATCCATTACCATCGTCGTCAACTCCGTTAACCGGATCGAGGGGATTTTGAAATATATTAGCGCGCAGATCGGGGTGCGTGTAGTCGACACCACTATCCACTACTCCGACCACAACTTCATCGCTTGATCCTGCAATCTCCCATGCTTCAGGTGCATCGACATCGGCATCTTCCACGCCGTCATCTTGGCCCTCATTCCTTATTCCATACAGGAGCTCAGAGAGATCCGTAGGATCTCCATCTGCGCGCACGAGACGATCCGGTTCGATGTATTCGATCGCGTTACACAGCTCAGCAGGAGTGGTTTCAGGATTCAGAAGGGTATTCGGATCGAGATCGTCGAAAACGTGCGTCACGTAGATCCCAGAGGCGGGTAGGTGCTCACTGTGAGCGTAGGCATCCCCTGATACAACGTATCCCAGAGCGGTCGCTGAATCGCTCCTCGAATGAATCAGTTGTAGGCCTCCCAAGGCCTCGATAGCTGCGCCTTCATCTGCAGGTTTAATCTTTATAATCAAGCTGTTATGAAGTGCTCTCGGATCTGTGAGCTGCTGTAAAAAATGAGCTCTGAGTTCCTCGCATGAACGACCTTCTGCGAGCGCTGATTTGAAGGCGCCACAGAGCGCGGTCATCACCATAATGGTACTCAGGAGTGCGTTGCGTAGCGTCATAGTGCCTCCGATATGCTCACTCGCCTACATTCAAATTCTTTTGAATAAGGGCTAAGAACAGCGATATTGTAGTGGCGTTTTGTAAGCTAGTAAACAAGATCATGAAGGGCCGCATCACTGCATCGTTGTACTCTGCACTTCTGAGTGTGCTGTTGTTCTTCATCGGGGCATGCACTCTGTGCGATCAGTGTCTGGCTCAGGTCGAGCGACTTTCAACATCTGCCGATGGGAAAGAAGCTGACGGATATTCATTCTCACTTGATGCGAGCGACGACGGAAGATACGTCGTGTTTGATTCGTACGCGAGGAATCTGACGAGCGGTATTGAGCGACGTACGCGCCACATTTTTTTGAAGAATACCTCTACAGGAGAAGTCACCCTCGTTTCAAAGGGTATCGATGGGAAGCCAGCAAACGGGTCAAGCGAGAGGCCCCAAATCTCTGCCGATGGTAGGTTTGTAGTTTTTGACTCCCGGGCATCAAATCTAGTTGAAGGCGACACTAATCGTTTTCGCGATATCTTTCTCTTCGATCGTGATTCAAACACGATCGAGAAGATTAGCGCTGGGTTAAATACGGCTGCCACGAATCAAGATAGCTGGGAATCAGATCTTTCCGATGATGGCTCTCTCGTAGTTTTTTCTTCGTTTGCAACCAATGTAGTTGAAAACGATACAAACACCTTTCGTGATGTGTTTGTTCGAGATCGCCGGGATGGCTCGATTTTTCGGATCAATCTGACGTCAACAGGGGAACAGACCAAGGGTGGACGCTCTCGTCTTCCTCGTATAAGTGGTGATGGCAAGTTTGTCACCTTCGTATCTCAAGCTTCAAATCTTCCAGGCTCGTCGGGGTCAGGAGAGAATGTGTATCTGTACGAAGTAGCCAAGAAGAGCCTGCTTCGGGTGAGCACTTCCGCGCGTATTAACACTATGCCGATGCTTAGCACAGATGGACGCTTCCTGGTGTATCTTTCACAGGTGAAGGATACGCCTCCCCTGGATCCTCCACAGATCCTCCTCTTTGATCGTGCGGCCTCAACCAACAAGCTCACACGAATAGATGTAACGGCGGCTAAAAAAGCTGGGACGGCTCGATCAATCGCTCCTGCGATCAGCCGATCGGGACGGTATGCCGGGTTCGTCTCGTACTCCAAGGAGCTTGCTGAGCAGGTTGGGAGTAATCCTGGGATCTTTACGTACGATCAGCAGACTAAGAGCACGGGGTTTGTCGCTGTACCGCCAACTGGTTCGGTCACTGGTGAGGTTAGTTCGCTAGTTTTTGCAGATGCTGACAAGCGGCTTATTTTTGTATCAGATGCCTCTGATCTCGTTCAAAATGACACCAATGCACGCCCGGATATATTTGCTATTCCCAATGTCGCTGATTACTGCCCGTCAGATCCAAGCAAGGTCGTGCCCGGGGAGTGTGGTTGCGGGGTGCTAGATCGTGATTCGGATCAAGATGGGGTCTTCGATTGTAAAGACGGCTGTCCGACCGATCCAAAGAAGGCTGCTGGTGGGGTCTGTGGTTGTGGTATTACCGATACGGATTCAGACCAGGATGGCACCGCGGATTGCAAGGATAGCTGCCCGAACGATCCGAACAAGCGCGTCCCTGGTACATGCGGATGCGGAATAGCTGATATCGACACCGATAGGGATGGGTCGCTAGATTGTCGCGAGCAATGCCCTAACGATCCTCTCAAGCGCCAGCCAGGGGTCTGTGGTTGCGGGATAACCGACCTCGACTCTGACCTTGACGGCGCTGCAGATTGTATCGATGGGTGTCCACTGCATTCCGCAAAACGAGAGCCCGGGGTGTGTGGTTGCGGGATGAGTGATACCGACTCCGACGGCGACGGAACCCCTAATTGCAAAGATACCTGTCCGTGGAACCCCCTCAAAACGGCGCCGGGAGCCTGTGGATGTTACCGTGAGGATGATGCTAATAACGATGGACGTATCGATTGTATACCAACGCCTACGCCCACGCCAACATCGACCAGAACGCCAGCTACTCCGACCCCAACTCCAACGGCGACCACCTCTGTTCAGCAGACGAAAACACCAACACCGGGCATCACTCCGAATGCTACTCCGACAGTAACGCCGATACCCACTGCTCCACCGCCGATACCAACAGCGGATAATCAGATCGGCAATAACTCAGCCCCTAAACCTTCGGTACGTCTGGCGCGCCGATATATCTGGTTGACCTTCTCTCTTGCTGAACCTCCAAAGGAGCTCACGGTGCAGCTCTCGCGAGGAAGTAAGGTTCTACGACGTAAGAGTAGCTCGCGGGCGGTGATCTTCGTTCGGAAACCTCCTGATGGAACCTATCTTCTCTCGTACAGAGTAGTATTTGCCGACGGACGAATCGCATCAGGGAAGGTAGCGCTCAAGGTGTCTCGCAAGGTTTCAATCTCTGCCGTACGAGGGAAGGGCTAGTCCTATGAGCCTCGTTCTCATAACCGGTACAAATGGAGCTGGGAAATCCGCAGTGTGCCGAGAGCTCAAGGTGCGCGGCTTTGAAGCGTACGGGACTGATGAAGACCAGTTAGCTGGCTGGTATGATAAAACAACGCACCTTCCTGTTTCGATGCCCCCAAGGGATGTGTGGGCAAAACCGGAGTGGAGCGAGCACCACGACTGGCATCTTGATAGGAGTAAGCTTGAAGCGCTAGTCGAGCGAGCTCAAACAAAAGAGATATTCATCTGCGGGTGTGCAGCCAACGAGGCTGAGGTGTGGGATCTCTTCCGCAAGGTGTTATACCTGATCATCGACGAAGATACCGTACGACACCGGTTGTCGACGCGGACTGATAATGATTATGGTAAGGAGCTACACGAATTAAATGCCGTACTAGGCTGGCTGCAGAATGCACGAGCTGACTATACACGTTTTGGTGCAGAGATCATCGAGGCTTCTCGCCCGCTGGCGGAAGTTGTTGATGAGATACTATCGCTTGTGAGTAAGACTTAGGGAAGCGAGGCAAATTGTGCCACGAGGCGCACAAACCGATGGTGGTAGGTCCACCGTAGCCGCCCGCTGAGGGGGAGGCTACAAACCGCCAGCCGCTGCTGAGCGCGAAAGTGTCTTGGTGGTGAACGGCGCCGGAAAAGGCGGAAAAAACCCCGTCAGGTAAGTTCCAAGGAGATGAACGCAAGTGAACCTCTGATGACCTGTCGTAACTTCGAGACGGTGTTGAAACGGTAGTGGTTTGCCGACTCCGGATAAGAGCTGAAAGAGCGACCCGAGCAAGTCTGCTTCAGCGGCACCCGGCAGATAGGAGGCATGACCTTGGAACAGGCGGTGTGTGTGAACGTGGGAACCTCTACCCCTGATGTTAAG